>Ga0126383_10002944_pt1 | contig 11153 bp, 3 predicted proteins | sample PanSoiMetPlot_35_FD_96882 | JGI IMG/M metagenome (GOLD analysis project Ga0126383, IMG submission 96882) | Tropical forest soil microbial communities from Panama - MetaG Plot_35 | ecosystem: Environmental > Terrestrial > Soil > Tropical forest > Bulk soil | place: Panama | collected 2016-02-17
CGCTTCCTTGGAGCATACGGTCCGGCAACATACCACGACTTGGCCCGGTGGTGGGGTGGAGGCAGTATTGTCACCGCCCGCCAGTGGATTGCTGCGCTAGGCGAGGAAGTATCTCGGATTGAGTTGGGTGGTGTTCAGTGCTGGATGCTCGCCGCCGATGTTCACGACGCGAGTGAGCTACCGCGACAAAGATCGGTCCGGCTGATTCCGGCTTTCGATCAATACGTGATCGGCGCATCTCGTCACGCCGAACACCTGCTACTAGGTGATTTGCGGGGCCGCGTTTATCGCCCACAAGGCTGGATTTCGCCAGTCCTTCTTGTCAACGGCATTATGCAGGGGGTTTGGCGCCATCAGATCAGGGGTAGCCGCATCGAAGTGCTCATCGAACCGTTCGTCAAAATGCCTAAATGGGTGCGGAACGCGGCCGAGCACGAAGCGGAGCGTCTAGCTATGTTTCTCGGCGGGAACCTGACTGTCGCCTTTAAGAACTGATCCAGAACCGAAGGGAACAATGCTGCAGATTCCTCAGGAGCGGAGTCATTTCGACACGGGCGACGCTCGCGGCCCACTCGAGCCAATCCTCGCAGAAGTACGAAGAACCGCCTTACGCTCGAAGAGGCTACCTAGACCAAGTTGAGGTTATGGTTGAGCTGATTCTAGACGGAGGCCCATCTGAAGTGGCACAAGGACAGAGAGTGACCTCTTGGTGCCGGGTGCACGTTTCGCTTGATTGACAGACGAGTTGTGTCGCATGATCTGCGATCCCATGAAACGGCTAGGTACCTGAAGAGCCATTCTTGGTCCAGATTGCGAACCTCTTTGGGTTGTAGCCGCGAAACTGTGTCGAACGGCGTCATTTCACCATCGTCGAGTTTACGGTCAGGAATTGTTGAAGCCCAGCTGGCGCGGTTCGAACTGGAATTAAAGCCGCATCAAGACAGCTTCCGCTCGTTCCCCCGTGGCGGATGAAATTGCTTCCGCATAGAGAGCTACCTGCCGTTTGTAGGCTGTGAGGCCCCCGGCCAACTCATGGTCCGTTTTGAAATCGACCACCGTCCAGATGTCGTCTTCCCAAAACGCCAGATCGACAACACCCTCGATCAACGTCGCGCCGCGCAATAGCGTCACAGGTGTCTCCCGTCGGCAATCACCGGCCTTTGCCGCCCGCCTGGCGCGGTCTAGAAGTGGATGTGCCAGAACGAGGGCAACGACAAATTTTGCGGCTTCAATCTCCTCCTCTGGTGCGCTCACAATTCGTCCTTGCTGTGCTGCGATTCGCTCAATTTGTCCTGAATCAGCATGCAAGGGCACGGTCGCAAGCACGGCGTGGACCAAGGCACCAAATCGCAAGCCTCCTGGGCGTTTGCCGCCGTTTGTCCCGGCGTCGACCACAGTTACAGTGGGAGCGGATACATGCCGCGGCAACTTTGCCCTTGAATAGTCGGTGGCCGTCCGGACCGTAAGCGAAGGGATTGCCCCAGCTTGGCGACGAGATTCGAGGTCCTTGCGCCAAGTTTCGTACGTCTCAAGATCTTTTGCGATAGTTTCATCAGTTGTCTTCTTCAGCAAATCCTCTTGGCGGATGCCAAAGGCGGGTTCAACGTCGAGCGTCAGCACTCGCGGGTCCCACCACACAACCTCGTAAGCATTGCTGCCCGAGCCAAAGCGGTGGGCGCCGGGACAGACATTGTCCGACTCCGCGATTTCTCCCTCTGGTCGATACCGCACACTATCTTTTTTGAATTGTGGGCAAGCGCAGGCTTTTTCAGGCTCGCGGCGGCATTCGGCCGCTGGGTAAATGGCTTTGTACAATGGCTTGACCCACCAGTTTTGTGCGGTCTCCCATCGGCGTTCAACTGGATCATCGCCGACTGCCGGCACAACCAGAAGGTCTCGCGCGCGTGTGACAGCGACGTACGAGAGGCGAATGCCTTCCGCATAATCACGAGCAACCTCACGCGGACCAAACTCCAGCAGCTGTACCGGCGCGCAACCTGCAAGCGGCGTTACACACAACCTCGATGCAGGATCGATGTATCGTGCGGGTTCCTTGCGGTAAACCTTTGCAGTGATATCAGCCAGGATTACCACCGGGAACTCAAGGCCTTTGGCCTTGTGGACCGACATCATCCGCACCCCCTCGCTGCCTTCCTCGAAGATCGGAGCATCCGGTGTCTCTAGCGCGTCTGCTCCCTCACGCAGTTGCTCGACGAAGCCTCGAAAGGAGAGTCCACCGACCGTCTCATATTTCCGGGCCAGTTCGGATACGTGCAGCACATTGGCGAGAACTTGCTCGCCGGAGGGCCGCATTGCGAACGCCGCATGTGCTCTCGTCGCCTGCAGTAGTTTCTCAATTGTCTCTGTGATGGGGCGGTGATTCCGTTCCGGGTGCAGCCCTTGGAGCACGCGAAGGCATTCGACAACCAAGGTCAGGGATTCGGGAGTGGAAGACGGCAGGCGGAACGGATGCAGGCGTCCATAGGTGTCTTTGTATTCGAAAAGAACATCGTCCGGAACGGAGAAAAGTGGCCCCTTCAGTGTCGCGAACACTGACAGTTCATCGTCCGGCCACTCAATAGCTGTCAGGGCACTGCGAAGAGTCTCGACTTCCTCTCGAGCGTGATACGACCGGCCGCCCACGAGAAGATGTTCCAACCCGCGTGCTTCAAGCGCGCGCAAATACGGCCGCGCGATGTCCTCATCCCGGCTGTAGAACCTCCGAAACAACAGGCAAATGTGCTTGGGTTCGATTGGAATCCGTCTCGAATCGTCATGTTCAGCAACCGTCCAGCCACTCCTGCGAACGAGCCAGTCGACGAACGCGGCGAGCGCATCGGGCAAGGATTCTTCCACCGCGGCTGCTGACAGCCTCCTCTGGCCATAAGGCCGCGGTATGGAGAGGGCAACGATGGACGGCTGTGCCGAAAATTCGTCACGATATGGACTTAGGGGCACGTAGCCTGCTTGAAGGGTATCGCCGTCTTCTGTCATCTCCGGTGCAAACGCCGCGTTAACGAGGTTTTGAAGTGACGGCACTGAGCGAAAACTGGTAGTCAATTTGGCAGCGACGGCGCTATTGGACACCAGCAGGTCGCGTACGGTCTGATACACACCTACATCGCCGCGACGGAAGCGATAGATTGACTGTTTCGGGTCGCCGACGACGAAGAGCTTGCCCGCTACGGGGCGAACGCGCAACCAGTCCTGCTCTGAGGGGTTATCTGACGCGAGCAGGAGCAGCAGCTCTGCTTGAAGAGGATCGGTATCCTGAAACTCGTCCAGAAGGATGTGGGTGATCCGCCGCTGAAAATCACGGCGTGCACCTTGCGAGTCCCTAACGAGGTTACGGGCGCGAATTAACAGATCCATGAAATCCAGCGCACCAGAACGACACTTCAGCTGCTCATAGGCCTCGATGCTCTCCTGCAATTCAACCCGCAGCAGCGCCGCCAGATCGGCATTGGCTCGTCGCTCAAATTCCGCAAGCGACGCAGCCAGCGAAGCCAGCACACCAAGAAGCTCATCCCGTTTTACCCTAGCGCTATAGCGCGGCCCTCCTTTTCTTGAGGGTGATCTAAGCTCGCTATATCGCGCCAATGTAATCCAATCCGCTTCTAAGCCGTCGTAGTCCCGTGCCCGAACTGCTTCTGCCGCGCGGATGCTCTGGCTGAGTTGCCGCAAAGGCATGGTTACAGCATACAAAGCGTGATCAGTTTGTTCTGGATTATCGGAGATTGCCGCAACCTGGTGAAGCTGTTCAACTAAACGGTCAATTTCTTTTTCGCGATTGAAAGGGTCCCGACGCCACTGGGCGAGGAAATCCCGCCAAGGCAAAACGTGCATGTAAGTCGTTTTGAAAAGCACCTGCGCCGCAGGTTCGCGCCAGTGCCGGCGCAGAAACCGACGCAACCCCTCCGGGACGGTCTCTAACCTCTTTGGGAACCACGCTAGAAACGCCTGCCGAAACAACTGCTTACTCTGCGGCTCCGTCAGCACTTCGAATGCGGGGTCAATTGCAGCTTCAATCGGCCGCTCTCGCAACAGGTCAGCGCAGAATGCGTGAATCGTGCTGACGCGGGCCTCTTCCAAACGGGCCAACGCATTCTCAAGTCGCTGCCGCCTTCGCGCGTCCGACTCTGCCGTCCGCGCTCGTTCCAGTTCAGTACGGAGACGCAGCTTTAATTCACCGGCAGCCTTTTCTGTGAAGGTTACCGCCACTATCCCGCTGATCGTGGCCTTCCCATCTCGCACCAGGGCAACAATCCTGTTCACCAATTCGGTGGTCTTGCCAGTGCCGGCTGCGGCCTCGACAACCATGTTCTGATCGAGTGCTGTGCGAATCAAGTCTCGATCTGCCTGGTCAGCGAGAGCTGTCATAAGAGACTTCTCAGAGACTGGATTTGTGCCAGTCTGTTTTGCGGTTTTCTTGCAATACGGAGCTCCTCATATGGACCGCACACGTCGCGAAAATCGCAGCGATTGCAGGCACCAGGCTTCGGAGCGGGCACGAGGAAGGGTATCCCAAGGTGAGTGTCTATCACGCGCAGCACCCCATTTGCATTACTTCGAGCAACCGCGTTGAGCTCCACTGTTCGTTCGCTGTAATGCCCTGCCGCCGTGCAGTAAGACAATCGTCCTTCCACAAGGGGACGCCCGAGTGCGATTTCCACGGCCATGCCATACAGTGTTGGCTGCAGCACCTCGCCTCCCCCGACGAGCAAAGGATTCGGCGCCCAATCGCGTCCCGTCTTGTGGTCAGTTATCCGCAGTGCCGTATTGCCCACTCGCTCTTCGATCAGGTCCACGATGCCGTGCAGCAGATATCCGCCGGGAAGTACAACAGGATCGCGAACGCTTGCCGGATCAAGTTCGTCGCCAGCCGGTAAGCCGAATCCGAACTCGAAGTGGATTGGATTCCATTCACCTCCTGACTCGGCGACGACACGCAGCCAGCCTCGCAGGTCTGCGTGAAGGCTCTCCATTTCGTCCTGCCACACACGTTCTATCGCTGGTGCCAGTTCATCGCGATACTGGGTGGCGACTGCCTTTAGTACTTCATCTAACATTCGGTCCGCGGTCTCAAGGCTGGCCGTGCTAAGCGGCAATACGCCAGCTTCCTTCAGTGCCCTGAGCGTTTCTGCTTGCACGCGATGAAAGATATGTCCCCGGGTCAGTGGATCCAGCTGTTCCAACGGAAGAGCTTCTTGACGCGGCTCTAGCCGGTGCACCGCGGAAAGGAAGAACTGATAGGGGCATACGGCGAACTTTTGCAAGGCCGATACAGAGTATGGCCGCTTCGAAAGCCGGTACTTCTCGAGTCCGTCGTGCACGGACTGGTTGCGCGTCAAGAAACCGTCCTGTTCTCGCCAATCCCTGCTCCACCGGGCCCATCGTGACTGAAGAGAGCGTTTCAAGTGAGGATTTAACCTCAGCAAATAGGCCGCCCGGCCGCGCACCTGTTCGCCTTTCCCTCGCTGTAAAGGTTCCAGCACTGCGAGATCATGTTCCGCATCATCCACGGCTAGGAGGGGATCAATTGGGGCTGGCCAGGCGAGCCGGCTGTGCGCTGCTGCCTCGGCTTGTCGCGCGAGCTGCTCGAAGCTCGCGATTTTTCCGGTAATGGCGCGCTGTATCTCCAGAGCGTAAAAAGAGGGCACTCGAGGTCGGCCTTCGGCAATTTCAAGCCTCGGGTAGGACAGGAACAGTCGCTTCCTAGCTGCTCCGGTTGCCAATGCCAGGAGCAAACGCTCGTGCGCGAGCCGGTCGTCGGTTACGGGAAGCGAGCCAGCCAACTTTGCCCGCAGTTCATCCAGGAATAATGGATCTTCGCGCAGTTTCTGGGGGAACAGCCGCTCCGCGAGGCCTGGAACAAAGACGAATTCAAAACACCGACCGCGCATTTGTTCGGGCGTTCCCACGAAGACGCGACCGTACCGATACGCAGGCAGCTCTGGTTGTAGATTTGACAGACGGTCCTGAAGTACTGCGGCAACTTCTTCCAGAGTTACGGGGCCAATCGGACCCATAGGCTTAAGGTCGGCCACAACGGCCAAGACTCGCCCAGGGAAGCGCAGCATCATCGGTGCCAGTCTCTCAAGCAACACCAGCCATTCGTGCCAACTTGCATTCTGCGGCAGAGCAGCCAAGGCATCGATCACCGGCAGCGCAAACCTCCGAAGGTGCTCCAGATTCTGGAGGTCTCGCTTCAAAGCCTTGGCAGGAGGAGAATCAACCTCGTCCGCTCCCAGCTCTTGCAGCTTCAATTTCCATTCTCTCCCTAGCCCGCTCAGTCTACGAGCCCAGCGCTCTCTTCCGCCAATCACTGCCGCTTCCACAAGAAGCTCTTCCCACCGCCATGGTGCACGCAGCGTTCCTCCAATCTGCGGACGCTCGTCGGAGTCGCCATCAATCGCTTCGGGGATAACAGAGCCATGTGTCGGTCCTGGGCTGAAGACATACGACCCGACGGAGCCCAGGGCTTCGTCCTCGCTGAAGAGCTCAAATTGCCGATCGCTAGGCGGACTACCGGATCCGGTCAGTTCGGGTACCTGTCCGAAAGAAAGGTACTCCGCGAACCTTTTTGCGGAGAGTCCCTCGCCGACGCAAGCAAGAAGTGCGAGGAACGCGCGGCCGGCGGGGTCCGGCCGGTTAGTGCCTCGGGCGAAGTATGCGGGTATAGCGGCGCGCCCCAGTGCCGTCTCCAATAGGCCGACGTAAGCCTTCGGGTCTCTCAGAAGAATAGCCATTTGGTCGAAGCGCGTGCCGTGTGCAGTCTCCTGCAGAATCAACCGCGCAATCTCCACGCACTCGCGCTCCTCACCGGGTGCTGAAAAGAACAGCACCGCATCGTCTTGCTCCTGCTCGGGTGGAATTGCTTGGGAGAAAAGGTTCCGGTTTAATCTACCGAGACTTCCGTTACCAGCAAGGGAATCGGGTGCGAGTTGTTCCACCGACGGCAATCCATCGAGGGCATTCCATGTACGGATGTCGCTGGCTGGAATCGTGACCAGCGCCTCCGGAGCGGCTTCAAGAAGGGCCCGCACGAATTCACTTTCCCGGCTCCACTCGAGGACCGGATCTAAGAGCAACAGTGGCTGGCCGATGAATTTCGCCTCGCCAGCCAACACTGCTTTGGCGGCAGCCTGGAATATTTCCGCTCGATCTGCAAGGGAGGCATCGACGAGTTGCTGTTCGTAATTCCTGAGTAGTTCGGCATTATCGCCGCCCGAAGCGCCCAAGGCTCGCAGTTGGTCGGGCAAAACTCTCGACAACCGGATCTCCAACAACGTTCTGGTGGCCGTGCGGACGAAACCTGGTAATCGGGCAACGGGCGCGAAATACCTCAGGTGTTCTTTCTTAAGGCTCTCGAAGGCTGCGCGCGCTGCGACAGCTTCAGCGCCGAGGGTGCTCGCCGGCGTGCGGCGGCTTTCCGCCAGGCAGGGCAGGGCAAGCCGCGCAGCCAACTGCATTAGACTGAAGCGATGCAGTCCAAAAGTCGCGGTGCGCGAGCGTGCGATCTCCCGTACCAGATCGTCCACTGCATCACGCTCTGCTCCGACCATTAGGATCTCGGTGCCTGGCGGTGATTTGGCGACAAATTCGCCGGCAACGCGGAGGCGTTCAATAGCCGACGGTGAGCGGAGAACCCGAATCATGCCGAAGCCACGAACTAGCTTAGTTTGCTGTAGCAAGCGCTTGCAAGACTGAAGCCTGGAAGTAGCAGCACGGAAAGCTTGCTTGCATTGGACATGCGAGGCGTTCGGCCGTGGCCCAGGATTACAGATCCTTTGGGAGAGTGCCGTTCGCGAAAGCGGTAGGCGTAGACTGGGCGCAGTTGTCTATGCCTGTCCAAACCTAGCTCGATCTGGATTGGACTGTCGGCTAACCAAACCAGGGGTTCTTTCCACTCCACAAGCAAGAAAGTCCTAGTGAGGCAGTGCTGAGCGGCCTTCTGCGGCACCTGATCCCTGCTCGTGCTCTAGCCACGAGGCAAGTCGATTCTGTTGCTGTGTTTTCACATCGATGCAATAGTTCATGCGCTCTATTGACTGTTTCAGAGATCGTTCCGCGGCGGGGGCAGGATGAGCTGTAAAGAACTCCTTGACCTGCTCGCGCAGACTTGCATCGCAGAAGGAACCGGTGGCCTGCACGACGGTGGCACCGGCGAATGCCCCACCCAGCTTTTCAATACCTGTCCAGTGATGCCGAACGAAAGTCCATGCCTGCGTTTCCACGGCCGGAACTTGCATGACAGCAGAAATCAGATAAGGGCTGTCTTGCGAACGCATGTCTCGAGACAAGGCGAATTGCAAAGTTCGCTCAACTAGCTTTGGGTCGCTAAAATAAGCTAGGGCGTACAAATCCCGGAAATAAATCTCAGGTGTTTTTGCACTCTTTAGGTCGGCTGCGATCCTGTCGTAGAAGACTTCGTCTCCGCCGGAGGCAGCCGCCTGCAACGCAGAAAGTGCGATTTCTCGGTTCACCGAACTTTGCTCCATCAGAGCCTCATCGGCTAGTTTTCGAGCCAGGTTCTGCGCTTGCGGATCGCGAGCAACATGGGCAAGTGTGAACAATAAACGTGCGCGAAGTGTGTTCAGTGACTCGCGTTCTCCTGCCTTCGGCACCCAGCCTACGTCGTCCGCGATTGGTTTCAACAAATGATGCACCCACGAGCTATACGATTTGCGATCAGAGTCGTTGGTCAGGCGTTCGCTAATGTAGGTCAGTTGAGCAAGCAGTTGCCCCAATACCGCGTCATTGCGATCCGACTCGAACCCCTCCGCTAATCTTAGATAGTCTCCGATGGGTTCGCGATTTACCATCACGGAAGCCCACACATCGGATAGCAACATGATGCGTTCGGTGGGCTTCAAGGCTCGTTCTATGTCTTTCGCCATTGAGCGCACGGCCTCCGATTCGTAAGCCGTGTGGTAAAACCCCATGGCACCGGCATTGAGGAATTCCCAGGAAGTACAACTCGGCAAGGTCAGCGTCGCTTGTTTCTTGCTAACCAGCTCGCAGTTTGCGAGAGAGTCCACGGAAGACGAGCCATCTCTGAGGCATACTGGAATCTGCCACAATTCCGGGCTACCCTGCTGCAGCCGAACTCGGTCGTAAAAGTAGCGTTGTTGCTCGACTGAGACGATCTGGGTTTTCTGGGAACAGCTTGCGTGGACAGTGAGCAAAGGCACACCGGCCTGTTCTACCCAGGTGGGCATGAGTTTGTCCACCGGCTTTGTCGAGATTTCCTTTTGCACCGCCCAGAAGTCAGCCGCGGCAGCGTTCCGGTAAGAGTATTTTTTCAGATAGGTATTTATTCCCGTTCGAAATGTCTCGGGACCTATGTAGGACTCGAGCATCCGCAACACAGCAGCTGCTTTCCCGTAGGTAATGGCGTCGTCCAACTCGAGTATTTGCTCGGGTGTATCGGCCGGCTGATGGATCGGGTGGGTGTTTACTAAGGAATCTAGATCAATGGAATTTACGGTGTCGTTCGCATTGTCGATATCGACGTTCCAGTCGGGCTTCCAGGCAGCTACGGGTTTACTCGACATCCAGGTGGCGAAGCCCTCGTTAAGCCACTTGTCATCCCACCACTCCATCGTGACTAAGTCGCCGAACCACTGATGTGCCATCTCGTGAGCAATGACCGATGCCACAGTTTTCTTCAGACTGACGGCGGCTTGCTTTTCGTCCAATAATAGAAGAATTTCTCGGAAGGTGATGCAGCCGGTGTTCTCCATCGCGCCGGCGGAAAAGTCGGCAAGACCCACTAAGTCCAACTTTCCGTAAGGATATTTGATTCCGAAGTAGCTATTGTAAAACCGCAAATTGTATTCTGCCGCCGCCAGCGCGAATGTGGCGAGTTCTCTCTTGCCGGTGCTGGCGTACACGCGAATAGGAATCCCATCCGCTGAACCCTCCACATATTCGAAATTTCCTACCACGATAGCGACCAAGTATGACGACATCTTGGGGCTAGTGGCGAACTGGACCGTGTGTTTCCCTCCCGGGCTGGGGATGTCGGAGATTACCTTGCCGTTGGAAACCACAGTCAATCCTTTGTTAGCCACCACGGTAATGTCAAAGCTGGCTTTGTAGGCAGGCTCGTCAAACGAAGGGAAGGCACGCCGGGCGTCGGTGTCCTCAAGCTGTGTAGCGGCGTATTTCCGCCCGTGATCGTCCTTGCCAATGTAGAACCCGCGCATCTGATCATTCAGAACTCCGCTGTAACGCGCATGTATGACTGCGGGACCCACCGCCAGCGATTTACCTACTGCGAGAGTCGCGATTTGCCTTGCTTGATCGACCGTGACTTTGGCGGTTTCGGTGCTGCCACCGCTCTCGATGGTCACATTGTGGAAAGCTATATCTACAGCATTCAGTATGATCTCCGAACTGGGCTTCAGCAGACGGACCGTAATGGTTTCATCCCCGTCGAAGACATCTTTCGCAAGATCAGGCGTGAAGGTCAGCCTGTAGTTATCAGGAACGGCGATTTGTGGCAGTCGATCGGCCGCACAAAACGAAGCGAGCGACAATACCGCAACGAACCAGAAAAACGATTTCATCTTTGATCTCCCGCCTCGAGGCATGATGGCTAGCGCTCTTATAGCAGATGTCGGAATCCGGTTCTTGAACCCTCTTAACCTGTCCGAGCGTTTCTGGTGCTATCGCAGACCGCTTCGGACGCTGCGGCGAAACGCGGACGGAGTGAGCCCGGTTGACCTCTTGAACGTACGGGAAAGGTGCGCATGGTCGGCGAACCCACAAGTGTAAGCCACGTCCGCGATGGTGTGATTCGAGCTCAGAAGGAGGTCGAATGCTTTACGGACACGAACTTGAGCCAGGTAGTCGCCGAATGTGCATCCCGTAAACCGACGGAAGCTACGAGCCACATGCACAGGGTGCACGCCAACCTCTTGGGCGACGCTCGACAGGGAGAGCTTCTGGTCGTGGGTAGCAGCGGCCATTTCGAGGGCATGCTGGAACCAGGTTGGCGGTTGGCGATCGAGAATACCGGAGCAAAAGAAACTAAGCAGCTCAGTCGCGAGATCGTGGACCTTAAGTCCGTCCTGAGCTAACGCACAATACAACTGCAGGCCGAGAGAATACAGATGACCACCGCTGAACATGCGCGCGCGGGGATC
>Ga0126383_10002946_pt1 | contig 11149 bp, 8 predicted proteins | sample PanSoiMetPlot_35_FD_96882 | JGI IMG/M metagenome (GOLD analysis project Ga0126383, IMG submission 96882) | Tropical forest soil microbial communities from Panama - MetaG Plot_35 | ecosystem: Environmental > Terrestrial > Soil > Tropical forest > Bulk soil | place: Panama | collected 2016-02-17
AGCGCGACGGCAAGATCCTCATGGTGAAGGACTGCCCCGAGCATGGCCACTTCGAAGACGTGATGGCCATCGACACCGCGTTCTTCAAGCACCTGGAAAAGGTCTTCCCCGGCCGCGACATCCGCGCCCATAACGACGAGAAACTCCATCACCACGGCAGCAGCACAGTGCTGCATGGCCGCGGATCGGTGCTCACCATCGACCTTACTAACCGCTGTAACATGATGTGCGATCCCTGCTTCATGGATGCCAACCAGGTGGGCTTCGTCCACGAACTCACATGGGAAGAAATCAAGATCATGTTGGACAACGCTATCACCATCAAGCCACGGCGCCAGATGTCGGTACAGTTCTCGGGCGGTGAGCCTACCCTGTCGCCCTATTTCCTCGACGCCGTCGCCTATTCACGCAAGGTTGGATACAACTCGGTGCAGGCTGCAACCAACGGCATTGAGTTCGCCAAGAGCTTTGAGTTTGCCAAGCAGGCGGCCGAAGCGGGTCTGCGCTACGCTTACCTGCAGTTCGACGGCATTGGCAACGCGGCCAACTCGCACCGCCTCGTAGGCAATCTGTTTGATGTGAAGCTGCAGGCCATCGAGAACCTGCACAAGGCGGGCGTCGAAATCGTGCCGGTCGTGACCATCGTTAACGGCATCAACAACGAGCAGGTTGGACGCATCATTCAGTTTGCGCTCGACAATCCGAAGCGGATCTCGTTCCTGTCGTTCCAGCCGGTTTCGTTCACCGGACGCGACGAAGAGATTACTGACGAGCGCCGTCATGCGCAGCGGTACACACTATCGCACCTTGCGCACGACGTAAAGAACCAGACGGGAATGGGCGAACCCACGCGCGACTGGTTCCCCATTTCGTTCATGAGCACCTTCTCCGACTGGGCCGACCTGGTGCATGGCCCGGATAAGGACTGGGGGGCACTGAGCTGCGGTTGCCACCCGAATTGCGGCGTCGGCATGGCCGTCATGATCGACAAGCAAACCAAGGAAGCTGTGCCTGTCACCGCGTTCCTCCATGGCGATACGATTGCTAAGGACATCGCCAAGGTGAATGACGCTGCGCGTGGCAAGTGGCTGTCGATCATCGGCATGACGCTCGCGCTGTTGAAGAACTACGACCCCTTCAAGGCCCCGAAGCACTTCAGGTTTGTGGACCTTCTGAAGAAGTTCGACAAGACCTTCGGCGCCACCGGCAAGGACTACGGCAAGGTCTCAGGTGACCGCACGGCTGACGACATCGAGCGCCGCCGCAAAGACCGCTGGAACTTCCTCTTCGTCGCCGGCATGTGGTTCCAGGACCTGTTCAACTACGACTTCCGCCGCACCGAGCAGTGCATCATTCCCTACGCCACGCAGGAAGGCGAGATCAGCTTCTGCGCTTACAACACGGGCGTGGGGTGGCGAAATATCGTCGAGAAGATGCACATGACGGCCACTCTGACAAAGTGGTACGAGGAACACGGCCGTCACGAAATCTTCGCCGGCAACAAGAAGGTTGCGCTGCCCACCACGGAGCACACGCTGAACCTGATCGACGAGCACGTGCACGCCGAAGCCAATAAGACACTCGACGAGCTCGGCATCGCCAAAAACGCTCGTCAGGAGAAGTTCAAAGCACGCGAGGCGAAGCTGAAACAGGACGCTGAGAACGCTCGCATGCTGGCTCTCTACAAGGAGCATGTGCTGGGTGAGAAACCGCAAGACAAGGGAACCTTCATTCCCCTGGCGGGTATCAAACCCGCCGCTCCGGCGAAGGAAGTGAACGAGCCGGCGTTCGGGGACTAAGAGCAGCTAGCAATCAGCGACTCGCAACTGGCTTGAACCGGCCGCGAAAGTGGCCGGTTTTGCTTGGGCTTAGTTGGGGAAGATCTCCGGTAGCGTAGCATCGTGCGGTGATTAACGTCATCGCACACCGTGTTTTCACTTGTCTCACAATTTGGCGAGAGGACGTTAGGGAGAATTTTCTCGCCCTCGAAGCCCATACGGTTCGGTAGAAATCCGTTGGTTTCCTTCTTTTGGCCAGCGAGCGTCCAGAGTCGAAACGAGGAAAGTTCGCTTTTAGAACGACTAGCGATCACGCAAGCTGACGCGCAGCTTGGCGAGTTCATTCGCCCCCACGTCCTTTCCGCAACGCCAGGTGCTTCATTTTCGAGCGCTATAATGAAGCATTGAACAAGAGGGGTCCGGGGCTTTATGAATGCAAATTACGACAGCAACGGAAATGTTAATGGTGTGTTGAAACCGCGTGCGGAGTGGATTGTCCGGCGCAAAGAAGAAGCTGCCCGCACCGCCGACAGCAACCTGTCACAGATGCATTTTGCGCGTACCGGCCTACTCACCGAAGAGATGCTGTTCGTGGCCGAGCGGGAGCAGCTCACGACTGAATTCGTCCGCGACGAGGTAGCCGCCGGGCGAATGATTATCCCGGCCAATGTGAACCACCCCGAGCTCGAACCGATGTGTATTGGCGTCGGCTCCCGCTGCAAGATCAACGCCAACATCGGCAACTCAGCGATTACCAGCAATGTGGACGAGGAGCTGAAGAAGCTGCACACCTCGGTGCACTACGGCGCCGACACGGTGATGGACCTTTCCACCGGCGGCGGCATTCACGAGATTCGCGAGGCCATCCTGCGCCACTCGCCTGTGCCCATCGGCACGGTGCCGATCTACGAAGCGGTTTCGCGTGTGAAGCGCATCGAAGACCTCAGCATCGACATCATGCTCGAGGTCATTGAAGAGCAGGCCGAGCAGGGCGTCGATTACATGACCATTCACGCCGGCGTACTGGTCGAGTACCTGCCGCTCATCACCAAGCGCATTACCGGCATCGTGAGCCGCGGTGGCGCGATTCTCGCGCAGTGGATGGCGCATCACCACAAACAGAATTTTCTCTACGAGCATTTCGACGAGATCACGAAGATCATGGCCAAGCACGACGTGAGCTATTCGCTGGGTGATGGCTTGCGTCCTGGCTGTATCGCCGATGCCAGCGACGAAGCGCAGTTCGCCGAATTGAAGGCCCTCGGCGAGTTAACCACCAAGGCCTGGGAGCGCGATGTGCAGGTGATGATCGAAGGCCCAGGCCACATTCCGATGGACAAGATCAAAGAACAAGTGGAGAAGGAAGTGGAGATGTGCCACGGCGCGCCCTTCTACACGCTCGGCCCGCTGGTTATCGACATCGCGCCCGGCTACGACCACATTACGTCGGCGATCGGTGCGGCGATGATCGGCTGGCACGGCGCGTCGATGCTTTGCTACGTGACACCCAAAGAGCACCTCGGCCTGCCTAATGACAAGGACGTGAAAGACGGCATCATCGCCTACAAGATTGCCGCGCACGCCGCCGACGTTGCGCGCCATCGCCCCGGTGCGCGTGACCGCGACGACGCCATCAGCTACGCGCGCTACACCTTTGATTGGGACAAGCAGTTCGCGCTATCGCTAGATCCCGAGACCGCACGCAACATGCACGACGAGACCTTACCCGACGACTACTACAAAGAAGCGGCGTTCTGCTCCATGTGCGGTCCGAAATTCTGCTCTATGAACTACTCGGCCAAGGTGGACGAATACAACCGCCAGGTACACGGCGTGGAGAAAAAGGATTATTCGGAGCTGGTGAATAAGCTGGTGGCGATTAAATGAAGCCAACAATTTGGGTTGGTCGGGGTGGCCGTCTGTGAAAAGAACCAATTCGTGAAGCGTTCTTTTGCGGCATCGCTATGGGGTGAAGGAGATTGGTGCAGCGCTTGGAATGTTGCCAGCCCGGGCAAAACGGAAGAAGAGGCGCTGGCCCCTCAGAGGGGCGTTGGAACTGCCCTTCGAACCGCCACAAGGAATGGGTCCACCAGACTACGAACCATTGAGGTTGAGGTTGGCGGGCTTAGGCCGTTGCCGTTCCGCGAGGTAAAGCAGAGGCACAAGGTCGCCGGATTTATCGAAACCACCTAAATAGGCAGCCACGTCAAGTTCGCAGCTCGATCGGAAACAGGGTGGACACTGCACTCGTTCTGAAGAAAAACGAGGTTCCTGTCCCTACCTGCGAAGCATCTTGAGTCAAGCTCATATTGATCCTGAGCAGTCAGAGACCCTCGCTTGAGCTAATCTCACTTTTTGCATCGCACGCCTTTGCTACACTCGGAATCGTGCTCCTCATCCGCCGCAATGCCTGGATGCTGGCCGCCGCATCCGGCGTGCTGCAGGTCCTTATCTTCCCTGAACCTGCGCTGTACATCCTGAGCTGGATCGCGCTCGCACCACTCATCTACGCAGTTTTGCAGTGCCGCGAGCAGGATGCGCTGCTCACTATTGCCGAGGACGGCAAATGGTTCGCGCCTGCCACAGCGTGGCAGGGCTTTCTGCTCGGGTATCTCAGCGGGGTCATCTGGTATCTCGGCAGTTGCTATTGGGTCTTCCACGTCATGCACGTGTACGGAAACCTAAGCACGGCGACTTCTATTCTGCTGCTGATCGCCTATGCGCTTTACCTGGCCCTCTATCACGGACTCTTTGGCTTACTGGTGGCGCTCATCGCGCGCCGTCGCAATGGGTACAGCCTGCGAGCATTGCTGTTTGCGCCATTCGCGTGGGTCGCCGTCGAAATGGCGCGCACCTATATCACCGGATTTCCCTGGGACCTTCTAGGCACCACTCAGATTGACAACATACCGCTATCGCGCATTGCAACCTTCACCGGCGTTTATGGACTCTCGTTTGAGATCGCGCTGGTGAACACCGCGGTGGCTGCGGCATTCCTCGTGCCTCGTGCACGCCGTAATGCGATGTTGGCGACTTCCCTAGGCGCAGCTCTCATTCTGCACAGTGGCAAGTTCGTCAAGCCGCCGGCGCTCACAGGAAATCTCGGCGTCACGCTGGTGCAGTCCGACATTCCCATTCTGGAAGATCCCTGGTCGCTCGACTACACGCTGCAGACGCTCTCCGAATTGCGCGCACTGAGCGTGCGACCCAGGCAAGGGCAGCCTGGCACCCCCGGACTTATTGTTTGGCCGGAGTCTCCGGCGCCGTTCTTTGCTACCGACTTGCATCTACGAGCTACGCTTGGGGAGGTGGCCCGCTCCACCAACTCCTACATTGTGGCCGGCACGATGGGAATCGAGCACGCTGGAGACCCGAATCGTTCGCCGGACATTTTCAACTCCGCATCACTGATTGCACCGAATGGTGCCTGGACGCAGCGTTACGACAAGATCCATCTCGTCCCTTACGGCGAGTACATTCCGTTTGAGAACTGGTTCTCATTTGCCAAGACGTTGACCAAAGAAGTCAGCACCTTCGCCCGCGGCACCCAACGCATTCCGCTTAACCAAGACGGCGTCAAGCTAGGGACATTTGTCTGCTATGAGTCTGTGTTCCCCAATGAGGTGCGGCAGTTTGCATTGCATGGTGCGACAGTCTTCATTAACATCTCGAATGACGGATGGTTTGGTCCCACTGGCGCTCCGGGCCAACACCTCAATATGGCTCGCATGCGCGCGGTCGAAAACCATCGCTGGCTTTTGCGCGGCACCAACAGCGGCATCACCGCGGTCATTGATCCGTATGGGCGCGTTGTTGCGGAAGCACCTCGCGAGCAACGCACTGCTCTGCAAGGCGCTTATTCCTTGATCGAAGGCACCACGTTCTACACGAGACACGGAGATTGGTTTCCGCTTCTGTGTGCGATAATCACATTGGCTGGTGTGGTGCTGCGCTTTCGCGAACCTGCGGAAATCACGCAGCCCGCGCCGGTGTAGAAAGGTCTCCCCGAACCCTATGGTCGAAGAACTCGAACAGGAATATTCCTCACTCCGCTCCAAGGTCCACGACCTTCAGGAGTATCTTTGACGCGCCCAAGCTACGCGAAAAACTGACCAAGGTCGAAACGCAGACTGCTGACCCGACGCTCTGGTCGAATCCCGAAAAGTCGCAGCAAGTGATGCGCCAAAAGAAGCGTCTGGAAACCTCCATCGCGACGGCTGACGACCTGTTGCGCCGATCTACCGACATCGATGCCTACTTCGAATTGGCGCACGAAGGAGAGGATGTTTCTGCCGATTTGCGGCGCGAAATTGATCAGTTGAAGACACTGGTGGAAAAGCTGGAGATCGAAACCCTGCTTTCTGGTCCCAATGACGACCGCAGTGCTATTGTGACCATCCATCCTGGCGCGGGTGGCACCGAGTCGCAGGACTGGGCCGAAATGCTCATGCGCATGTACCTGCGCTGGGCAGAGCGCGAAGGGTTCTCGACTTCGATGTATGAGTATCAGCCTGGCGAAGAAGCCGGCATCAAGTCGGCGACCTTCGGCATCAACGGTGAATATGCCTACGGTTTTCTGACCAGCGAGATCGGTGTGCATCGTTTGGTTCGCATTTCCCCGTTTGACCAGGCCAAGCGCCGCCATACTTCGTTTGCCAGCGTGTTCGTCTCACCGGAGATCGACGAGAGCATTCAGGTCGATATCAAGCCCGAGGACCTTCGAGTCGACACTTATCGTTCGGGTGGCAAGGGTGGACAGCACGTCAATACAACCGACTCGGCTGTTCGCATTACGCACACTCCAACCGGCATCGTTGTGGCCTGCCAGAACGAGCGCTCGCAACATAAGAACCGCGAGAAGGCGATGAGCATCTTGCGCTCGCGCCTGTACGAGTACGAGCTGGAAAAGAAGAAACAAGAGACTAAGCAGATCGAGGATTCCAAGCTGGATATCGATTTCGGCTCGCAGATCCGTTCGTATGTACTACAGCCCTATCGCATGGTGAAAGACTTGCGCACGCGCGAGGAAGTCGGCGATGTGGATCGCGTGCTCGACGGCGACCTTAACCAGCTCATCCGCGCCTACCTGCTGGCGCGGAGGAGCGAGCAGCGAGCCTAAGTCAGCAGCTTCACAGCCAATCCTGATACCGTGCCGCAACCTGAGGCGGAATAAGAGTCTCGGCTATCTCAAGTAAGATGGGCAACATGGAAAATTGCCTCTTTTGCGAAATCATCGCCGGCACGATCCCCTCGAAGAAGGTCTATGAGGACGATAAGGTACTGGCATTCGAAGACATTAATCCCAAGGCGCCGACACACGTGTTGATCGTCCCTAAAAAACATGTCGCGGGATTAAAAGAAGCCACGCAGGACGACGCCCAGATCATCGGATATTGCAATCTCGTAGCTGCCAGGATTGGCCGCGAGCGAGGCATTGAAGACGGCTATCGCACGATTTACAACGTAGGACCGCGCTCGGGGCAGTCAGTTTTTCATCTGCATCTGCACTTGATCGGCGGCCGCGACATGAAATGGCCGCCGGGTTAGGTCAAGTACTTTCTATGCGCACGACAACCCGGCCGCTAGGGCTGACTTTTCCGGCTATCGGGTGACTTGCTAGCGAGGCTGCAGACTGGCGGGTGGCTGCGTCTCGTTGTAGCTTGACTCTGCCACATTCCCCTTGGGATGCTCGAGTGCACCGGCCTGGATCACATCTATCATGTCTAAGGACGATACCAGCGCTCCCACAGCGTGGGATAGCATATCAGGCGACGTCCAGAATGTGTTGGCTCGCAGACACTGCTCGATTTGCTCGTGCGCGACATTCTAACCAACACTCTCTCTGACATTGTGGCATATGAAGTCAAAATTTGTAGAATAGCCGCCATGCGCTTTACGTGTGCGTACACGGAACCTCTCGATGCTAAGAGGTAAACCTGCATTTCAATTTCCGGCTGCAGAGTTTTCCACAGGGCACCTCGGAGGAATTGTAGGACTACTCTGTCAGCAACATCTTGTATTGCTTGCAACTCACAGAGTACAAGGCAGTTCTTCGCCGAATCGCAGAGTCATAATTCCACTTTGGGACGAGTGGTTGTGATAAGTTTATGGCAGTTTACTTTTTTCTTGTCGGCACGAGATAATAGGAATGTCAAACAATTCCTTTTTCTTCACCGACAAACTCACGCTTCTGGCCATGACAAAGTGGACGTCTGACAGTGTGGGAGGAGTAAAAATGCAAGTCGAAACCAATCATTCCGAGCCGAATTATCGCGAACGCATCTGGTTTTTCCCCAACAAGTTTTGGGCAGCCACCAAGGGTATGCCGGAAGCGGAAATCGACCGTCTCATGCAGGAAGTGGAGCGCTATGCCGAGGCCAAGGACCTTGAGGCCTTGAAGAAATACCCCTTCGTTTTCGTCGGCGACCCCTATAAAGATGAGCGCGATGCTGCTTAGAGCGGGCGCCGGTCAAAGTCCTCCTGTGCCTGACCCTGTGTAGCGGTCTTACGGCGCACAGGGAACGGCTTTACAAGAATCGGCATCCGGATACAGCTTTCCAGCAGGTAGCGGGCACGCGCAAGCCGCTCACCGTAGGGGCTAATACCCGCTGTCATGCCTTGCGCGGAAATCTTCACGACTCCATTTTGCCGTTCCACGACAAGCGAACGTACGCGCTGGTCGTGCGCGCAGTCCAGAGCATTGGCCAAACGCAACACGCCGGCCAAAGGCAGCAGTTCCGTGCGACGCTGTGCCGGTAGGCCGGCGAAAATGGGGTGGTTCGACGGCGGCAGCTCTCCGCGATGATAGTGCGCAACAATCGCAACCGCCTGAAGGTATTCTTCGTTCCAGCCGACCGGCGGGTGGAAGCGGCGAATCTTCCAATACCCGCGCTTGCGGTGTTTTGCGCCTCGTCCGCCGATGTCTTGCATCATCGCCGCAGCTTCAAGGATTCTGCGAGCCGCCTCGGATTCCGGCAGTAAACCTTCGCGCGCCAGGCCATCGAACAACTCCAAGGCGAGACGCGTCACCAACTCCACATGCTTGTTATCGGGGTCTTGAAACGCCGCCCAAATTCGCATCTTTTCCAGCGAGGCCCTGGCAAGTTGCTCGCCTGAGGGCAACTCCGCCCGCCACTTCCTCCAGAGCGAATCTCGCCCCATCATCTTCTTCCGGTAGAGAGCAATCCGCTTGACACGCTCAGCCGCAATCGTCTGTTGCCAGTGCGAGCGTTCCTCCGGACCAACCTCGGCGTGCGATTTGACCATCGTCCAGAGCACATCAAAGTCATGCACTTCGCCAAGCGCATCCTGCAAGTCGCGCAGGTCACGCGACCAGCGTTTGTGCCTTTCGGGCAGAAAATTCTCTACTGTGTAGCGAAGACGCTTGATGCCAATTCGCAACTGGTGATAGGCTGTAGCACTGCGATTACGCAGCGCCGAGCGATGCAACGCATACGCATCGTGCCAGCGCTCCAGCGCGAGATATTGGAAAGCCAGGCCCTCCAGGGGCACACGAGTTGCTCGTGCAACCAGTTCGCGATTCAGGTCTAACCAACGCTCGCGATCGAAGTTTCGCACTGCGTCGTGTGCCAGTAGCTTCAGACCCGCCTCTTTCTGCTGCAGTGACGCCAACAGGATTTTGCGCAGCGGATCGTCTTCGTTGGAAAGTTTCTCGACCCACTCCATCATGACCTGCGTGTCGCGCAATTCGCCGAGGCTGGCAAAGAGTCCCTTGCCCAGCTTTTTCATTTCTTTCCACGCCGGATCAGGATCGATGGAAAGAAATCCGTCGGCCATGGAACGGCAGCGGCGAATGGCGACGCGCAGATCGTGCACCGGATCGGCTGCAAAGTTCTGACTTGCCTTGTCCGCCTCTTCGAGGACGCGCTCAGCCCAATAGGGAAGACCTGCCTTCTTGTCTTCTTGTTTCTCCTCGGTAGGCGCAGCCACTTCGTCGAGCATAACTTCAGCTTGCATGTGTATGAATGCCCATTACTATTTTCGCAGAGCGAAGGCCGCGCGCGACAGATCACTGCGAAGAAGTTGCAGCCAGCCTAGGAATGGTTTCAATTTTGCCAAGCAGAAAAACGTAAGACAGAATGCCTCCAACCAGCATGGCCGCCGCCAGGCCAAAGGCGGTCGCGAATGAATGTGACCTGCCGACCAGGTATCCGGTAACGACAGGAGCCGCAATAGCGGGAATGTTTCCCGCAAAGTTCATTATGCCGGCCACGCGAGCAGTACTGCCAGGCGGGGCGATCAAGCCTGGAATCGACCACACAACCGGAGCGGTGGCAGCCAACCCTGACAATGCAATCGAGATCCAGATGATCGAGCCCATCAAGCTGGAGGTGTGTGCCGCACCGGCGATCGCCAGTCCAGCCACCATCCCCAGCACGAGAACCGACTGCCTTACCAGAGTTGGGTTGTGCCCGCGACGGATGAGGTGGTCCACGAGCCAGCCCCCAAATACCACGTCGCACACGGTGGCCGAGAGCCAGGGCACTGCCGTGAACAGGCCTGAGTGCAATACGTCGAGATGCATTGTGGCACTGAGGTATCCCGGTAGCCAGGTCAGCAGCAGGTAAAAGTTGTAGTTGTAGGCGAGCATGCCCAGCGACACGCCCCAGACCTTCTTTCGTTGCAGCAGAAACCAAACGGACGCACCTGCATTCGTTTCAGCTTCAGCCTCAACATAGCCGCCACCCGTTGCGATATGCTCTCGCTCGGCAAGCGATAGCAGCGGATCATCAGCCGGATCGCGATAGGTGAACCAATAAAGCATGAAATAGGCGAAGCTCAGCACTCCGGTCAGCACAAAGCTCGCCCGCCAGCCCCAGAGATGCGCTACAGCTGCCACCACTGGGATGCCGACCGCCGGCGCAAACTTGGCGGCGGCATCGAACATCGCGGTGGCGATGCCTCGCTCGCCCTGCGGAAACCACATGCGGACAGCCTTTGCGTTGCTGGGAAACGTCGGGGCCTCAGCGATGCCAAGGAGGAGTCGAGCCGCAGCGAGTCCCCAGAAACCACGTGCCGCCGCGGTCAAGAACGAAGCAACACTCCAGAAGAACGTGCCCATGCGACCGATGCGCCGTACACCGAAGCGATCGAGAATCGCACCTGACGGGATCTGAAGCAGAAGATAGGTCCAGGCGTAGGTGCTCAAAAGATATCCAGTGGCCACAGCGCTCAGCTTGAATTCCTGCTGTAGTAGCACGACCGCTATGGAAAGGTTCACGCGGTCAAAGATGTTTACCAGCACGCCGACTCCCAGCAGCCCAGAGATGCGCCACCGGCGACCCGTCGGCAAAGTTGTGGACTGCAGCGTGGGCATGAGAAGTCTGAGGAGCCGCTGTTAGTAGAACACA
>Ga0126383_10002948_pt1 | contig 11144 bp, 9 predicted proteins | sample PanSoiMetPlot_35_FD_96882 | JGI IMG/M metagenome (GOLD analysis project Ga0126383, IMG submission 96882) | Tropical forest soil microbial communities from Panama - MetaG Plot_35 | ecosystem: Environmental > Terrestrial > Soil > Tropical forest > Bulk soil | place: Panama | collected 2016-02-17
AACAGAACCGCAGCCACCAAGTGTTGGAACACGCCGGCCCATTGCCCGACCATGATTGTCTGAGCAACCTCGATCCCCGCCGCAATCAGCAGCAGCCATCCAAAAAACAGCATGGAGACGACCGTGGCGGCCACCGAGCGGACGATCGCAACCACCCCGAGCACGACTAGCCCAAGGCCGAAAACCAGAAACCAGCCCCAGTTGTGGATGATCTCGGCAGGAACTTGGATTGGCGGCAGTTGTGCTTGCGCCGAAGTCGTCAGACCGCTCGCAACTAGGGTTGCAATGGCCAGACCCACGCTCAGCAGGTGATCCCGCTGGCTCAGTCTTCGTGATGCGCCGTGGTGAGTTTCTCCCGGCGAGTGATTGCTGCCCACGACGCAGTCCTCCAAACCCGCATTGCAATGCAAAATTACGGCCCCCAAACGAGCGCGGCGAAAACACCCCACCGCGCGAGCAGCCTTACCTCGACCGGTGGAGTGGAGGGCCGCACCAGGATCGTCATCATGTTGATAACCGGAAAACAATTGGGGCAAACCCTCAACCAAGCCAAGATTGTTCCGAATACGGTGGACACGACGGTGTTAATCATCTGCCGACAAGGCGAGCAACGCATGTCGGCGCGTAGCACCGACACGGACGATTTCGTCCGACAGCGGTGGGGGACGCCTGCCGTCTGATGCCTCCGCGAAGTCAGGCGGGTCGGGTGCCCCATACAGATATCTGGATTATGCTGATCGGCCTCATGGTCGCTGGCAGTATCGGAGGCGCAGGCCAAGGCCGCACCCATGGAACGTGTCTCCTAGGTAGCGCCGCTGGTGAGGCATGGTGGCAAATAATCGCAATTGAGGCGACTAACCTGCCGGTCGCCAGAGCATAGTCGCATGTACGGCCCAGCGCTGCCGTTACTCCTGTGAATGGGAGCCTGCCCTCGGGCCCATATGGCCATGCGTTTTGCCGTTAGCATTATGCCTGGCACGGCGGCGAAACCCCGAGTGAGCGGATCTGCGCCACCTGAGATCGGCGAGCCCGACAAATGCTCCTCAGCACTCACCACCCTCGGTCTCCGTAATCTACATTACAGTCTATCAAGCCGCGACAGGTTACGGTCGTCCACTGGCACGCTCTTGCTAGGGTGAGGATTGGGGGCATACCGTGAAGGCCCAGGCGCTCATTGATGGTTCCTCCTATGGGCCAGAAGCCTTGCACGCAATCTGTCAAGCCTTTGACGAGGCTTGGGCCGACATCGCCGGACATTTCGCGGGCGATCCTCTATCAGAAGAGAAAGCACGGCTCTCCCTTGCGGAGGCTATTCTGTCGGTTGCGACAGAAACGAGCCGGGATGTCCAAGTGCTCAAGCATGCCGGACTACAAGTGATGGCCCTCAACTACAGGTCCCAGTCACTCGGTGGCTCCCAAGGTCGCAAATTGACCTGCCGCGATTGGTGAGGCGAGCAAGGCCTGGGCAGGCCATCCGGGCTGCCTCGATAGCGGCGGCCGGGCGGTCCATCTTCCCTGCTAACCAATCGCATTGGGCTCTGTGCCGCATGCTGCCTCAAAAGTGAGGCGCGCGCAGTGTTTGCGCCAAGCCTCGATCTCCTTCGGGCGGGCCAGATATGCGGTCTTGCCGGGCGCTTCAACCCATGCGGCCGCTCGACCTTTGGGATGATGACCGTTGGCGGGGCACCACCCCGTCAAGTCAATGAGGTTACGGCTTTGGCAACATCGACGGCCAGGGAGAGGTGTCCCGTGCGTCGGCGCCGTGCGATGACCAATCGTGCTTAACCGTCTAATGGAAGATGCAGCCGATAAAGTTGCGCAGACAATCGGCCCGGCTTGCTGCGGGTGGTGTCGAATCAGCGATTTCACGCGCCATCCGGGGTTGCTGACCTCGATCTGCTTGTGGTCGGACACCAAGAAGGGGATGGCACGCCGATACGGTTTGGATGCCAGCGCGACCGCGGCGAGCGGCCTGCCCGCGGCAAGCCGCAACTTCACTTAACTTGTGCGCAGGCCCGTCTGGTGGGTTGCCGCGCGCGCATTGCTCCACCCGGATGGTGGCGTGCGGTTGCGTTCAGAGGCGCAACAAACCCGGATAGGGCAGTTCCCAAAGCGGCGCTGCGCCTTGCGCCCAGGGTGGACCCTAATGGGGCGCTAGCTTACACATGTCCGCACCACCGTTCGCGTAACATGAGGAGGCCTCATGAACGAGGATGAGGCAGAAGCCGTCGCTGCACTGCTCAACCCTCTGCTGCGCGCATTGGAGGCGCTGGCGTTTATCGCGCGTCATCTGCACCCACCAGATTTCCAACAATTGCTGGCAAGCGTTGGCACACCCGACGCCGATCTAAAAGCAGCCCAGGCAACGCAGCCGGAATGGCCAGCCGGTCGGTCGGCCATCGCCGCCACGCTCAATGAAGCAACGAACGTAGCGCTGCAGGCATTCACAGGGCTTCGTGAAACTCTTGACCTATCGGGCGATGTGCGTCGCGCATACCGCGCACTGCGCCTAGCAACGAAAGGGCTGGAGGTACTTTATCCGCTGGCCGGCATCCTCCCACCGGTAAACAGGTTCTTTCTTGATCCGCCGCTGCGGTCCGACGAGGCGTTTCAGCAGCAGTTTCTACGCGGTCCTGCGCCCTACAGAACAGGCCCCATGTGCTTCGACCCCGATGGAGGCGAGCGGGGCGGATTTTGGCTCTACGTACCGGAATACTACACGCCTCTGCGCGCGTGGCCGCTGGTCATGGCGCTCCATGGCGGCAGCGGAAGCGGACGGCTATGCCTCTGGAGCTGGCTGCGCGATGTGCGCAGCCGCGGCGCCATTCTCGCGGCTCCTACATCGGTTGGTGGCACCTGGGCACTGACGGGCGATGATCCGGATACCGCCAACCTCGCGCGCATCCTCGACTCAATCCGGTCGGGATGGAACATCGACCCAACGCGCCTATTGCTCACTGGCATGAGCGACGGCGGCACCTTCACCTACGTCTCCGGGCTTGAGGCGGAGTCGCCGTTCACCCACTTGGCGCCGATCTCGGCCGCCTTTCATCCAATGCTGGCTCAGATGGCGGATGCCGGCCGCACCCGCGGATTGCCAATCCACATCGTCCATGGCGTGCTCGATTGGATGTTTCCCGTTGAACTGGCGCGGCAGGCGCATAGAGCGCTGACGCGAGCCGGCGCCAACGTTACCTATCAGGAGGTCGAAGACCTCAGTCACACCTACCCGCGCGAGATCAATGCGCGGCTCCTGAGCTGGCTCGATGCGACACCCGGAAAACTTCCATCGCCTCCTGGAGCGACGGGCTAGCAGCTGGTTAATGCCACGATCAAGGGGTTGAGCGCCTTCATTAACGCGGGCCGCGCCATTATCCTAAAAACCACGCTCGCGCTCTAACCAAGCTGAGCGGCCGCGATGCCCGTGATCCACGCTGGGTGCGGGACGCCACCAAGCTGCTGCGTCCTCACTGCGCAAGACCGCGCTGGCGGCACAGGAGCACGAGCATTTCGTAGATGACGTGCGCGCAGAGGTGGGCTGCCATGTGGTTCACATCGTGCGGCGGGCTGATGGTGCCGACGTCGACGGCGACGATGTCGAGATCCGTCAGGGTCCGGATGAGGTCGATGCCCTCCCGCGCGGACAGGCCGCCCCATGACGGCGAGCACACGCCGGGCGCGCACGAGGGGTCGAACACGTCCATGTCGAAGCAAATGTAGACGGGCCGTCCCTTGGCTTGATCGCGGAACTCGGCCATGCGTTGGCCGAAGCCGCCGCGCACCAGCTCGTCGTGCAGAATAACGCGATAGCCGAGGCTGCGTGTACGCGGCACCACACCATGTGCAAACGTGGTGCCGCGGATGCCCACGTGCCACGAGCGGGAGGCATCGAGCAAGCCTTCCTCGGCCACGTGCGTGAACTGGGTCGCGGCGTTGTACTTGTCGGCGGGCTCGTAGGCGTACGCATCGGTGTGCGAGTCGATGTGCAGCGCGACGAGGCCCTTGTGCCGTTTGGCGACGGCACGCATAACCGGCACCGTGACCGAACCGTCGCCGCCGATGGTCAGGGGCACCGCACCGCTCTCGAGGATGCGGGCCGTGGCCTGCTCGATGCGCTCGAAAGCGTCGAGGATCCGCCCCGGCGTGAGCTTGACGTTGCCACAGTCGACGACGCCGAGGGCGTGCAGGGGATCGAAGTCGGCATGCGTCGGGTTGAAGCGGCGGATCAGCGGCGACTGCAGGCGCACGGCATCGGGTCCGCTGCGGGCACCGACCCGGAAGGGATGGGTGCCACAGTCAAACGGCAGCCCGAGAATGGCGGCCCGGCTGCCGGGGCCAGGCCTGCCATAAGGCGCGCCCATGAAGGTGAGCGGCAGCGTGAACAGATCTTCGTCGGACAGCTTGGCCACGGAAACCTTCCTTTTTCATACGCGCGCGGCAGCGCAGAGGAAATCGAAGGCTGCCAAAGTGTGCACCTTGGCCGCGGCCTTGAGCTCCTCGACCAGGATGTGCTCGTTGGGCCCACCCATGTTGAATGGAGTGAGGCCGTAAACCACGGTTGGCACACCGTGCATGCGGTACCAACGCGAGTCCGACCCGCCAACTCGCATGTTGACGGCGGGGGCGGTACCGAGCACCTGCCGCGCCGCCTCGCGCACGCGCACCACAATCTCGTGAGTGGGATCGGTGAAGCTTGGCTCAAACCGGCGCAGGATGCGCCAGCTGACGCCCTCGAGCTGCCCGAGGCCGGCATAAAGCTTCTGTTGCAGTAACGCAGTGGTGATGCCGACCGGCAGGCGAATGTCGATCTCGGCAGTTGCCCTCGTCGGCACCAGGTTGGGCGAGGTGCCGCCGGCAACCGTGCCAATGTTCACTGTCACGCGCTCTAAGATGTCGGTTTCGCCGGCACCGGAGATGGCCTCCGATATCGAGCTCGCCGCGGCGATGGCGCCGGCGACCGCGGCAGGCGCCGCAACCGGCAGGCGCTCTAGGTCCTTGACCCGGTCGAGCGCGGTGCGCAACCGATCGATGGCGTTAACCCCCTTGTGCACATGCGCGCCGTGGGCGGCAATGCCACGAGCTTCCACCTCGATCCACAACAAGCCTTTTTCGCCAAAGCGCAACACCATCGGGGAGCCGACATCGCCGCAGATGTTGGCGTCGCCTCGCGCCTCCGGCACGGTGGCGAGCAGATGGCCGGTGCCGAGGGAGCCCATGTTCTCCTCATCGCCCGCCAGCGTCAGCACGACCTCGCCATCCCAGGCCTGCGATTGGCGAGCCAGCAGCGACGCTGCCAGGATCGAGCAGGCGAGGCCACCCTTCATGTCGCACACGCCACGGCCGTAGATGCGGCCATCGCGCACCGCGCCGGACAGGGGTGGATCGGTCCAGCCCGCCTCATCACCGATGGGGAAGGTGTCCAGATGGCCGTTGAAGATGAGGCGCCGTCCCGGTGACCGCCCCCGCAGGCGGGCAAGCAGGCTGACGATGCCAGGTTCGGGCTCGAAACGGCGTATTTCGATCGGCGGTACGGCCGCCATCAACCCCTGGGCCACGTCGGCCACCGCCGACGTGTCTCCCGGTGGGTTCGGCGAGGCGGCCCGCACCAACGCCTGCGTCCACTCGATGAGACGCGGCAGGCTGCGGTCGACCTCGGCCGCCAGAGCCGCGCGCACGCCGCTGCTACTGATTGGCAAGGCGTCGCTCCCAAATGCGGATGGCCATGGCCAAAGGCCAACATATGAAGAAGTAGACCACGGCGATAAAGGTGAAGATCTCGAGCGGCCGAAAGGTGGAGGACGACAGCTCCATGCCCCGCCGGGTGATCTCGCTCACCGAGATCACCGCACCGAGCGAGGAGAACTTGATGAGTTGCACAAAGTTGGAAGCCAGCGGTGGCAGTGTCATGCGCACCGCCTGCGGCAGCACAATGCGTCGGAACGATTGCATGGGGCTAAGTCCCAGCACCTGCGCGGCCTCGCGATGGCCCTTGGGGACCGCTTGGATCCCGGCTCGGTAAACCTCGGAAATGAAGGCCGCCTGGTAGACGGAGAGCCCAATGATGAGCGCGGTCACCGCGCCGATGCCGACCCCGAACACGATCGGCAGCACGTAATAGACCCACAAGAGTTGCACCAGGATGGGCGTGTTGCGAACGATCTCGCCAAATGTCACTCCGAGCCAGCGCAATGGGCGCCAGCGCGACATGTCGAGCCCGGCGATCAACAGGCCGCCGATCATGGCGAGCACCAGCGTGACGGCCGACAGGAACAGCGTCATCTGCAGCCCCGACACGAGGAAGTCGAGGTTGCTCCAGACCGTGTCCCAGCGGAAGCGGTAGGAGGTCATGGTGCCTCACTCCTGTCGAGCCACGCCCTCGCCCGCGCCGCGGCGCCGAGCGCGCGCGCCTCAGGGCGCCACGATGGGATCGAGCTTGTGCTTTTTGGCGTATTGCATCAGCCGGCCGTCCAGCTTGATCGTGTCGACAAACAGATTGATATAGTTGAGCCAAATCTGATCGCCCGGCGGCACCACGTAGGCGTAGGGCGTAACGGCTAGCTTTTCCTTCGGCAGAATATAGGCAGCCCAATCGAACTCATCGGTGACTTTGATGGCGGTCGGGAAGTCTGTCATGATCACGTCGACCCGCTGAGCCACCAACTCGGCCTCACGCGTATTGGGCGGCGCGATTGAGACGACCTCGGCATTCTTAAGATAGGTTTTCATGAATACCTCAATGTAGCTGCCCAACGACACGGCAGCCTTGACGCCCTTCTGGTCGATGTCTTCCCACGTCTTGATCTTCCCGTCCTTGCGCGTCACGGCGTAGATGTTGGTGACGAGATAGGGCTTGGAGAATTCTACTGCCTGCGCCCGCTTGAGGGTGGCGCCCACGCCGAACATGCCGATCTCGCATTTGTTGGACTGCAGGTCGGCGATGAAGGTGCCGAAGCTCGACTCGACGATCTCAAGCTGCGCATCCAGCTCCTTGGCCAGCTCCTTGGCAAGGTCGGCGTCGATGCCCTCGATTTCCCCGGTCTTGGGGTTGCGGAACGAGATCGAGTAGTAGAGCGGATACTGGCACACGCGCAGCTTCTTGTTCTTGGTCACCTCATAGAGGCGCGACTGCGGCTGCGCCTCGGCACCGCCGGAAAGCAACAGTAGGGCCACGCCGAGGGCAGTCGCGAATTCAACAATGTGCCGGCTCCAACCTATGCACATCACGGTCCTCCTCTCAGTCCTGGAACTGCTGCAAAAAGCGTCGCGCCCGTTCGCTCTTCGGGGCCGAGAAGAAGTCGGCCGGCGCCGCTTGCTCGACGATCTCGCCGTGGTCCATGAAGATGACGCGCACGCCCACGTTGCGCGCGAAGCTCATCTCGTGGGTAACGACCATCATCGTCATACCCTCGGCTGCGAGCTGACGCATGACCACGAGCACCTCGCGACGGAGCTCGGGGTCGAGCGCCGAAGTTGGTTCGTCGAACAGCAGAACCTGGGGCGACATGGCGAGCGCGCGGGCGATGGCGACGCGTTGTTGCTGGCCGCCGGATAGGCGCGCCGGATAGGCATCCCGCTTGTCGGCGAGGCCGACCTTCTCCAGCAGCCGCTCGCCCATGGCGATGGCATCCTGTCTGGCCATCTCCTTCACCCGCAGCGGCGCCTCGATTACGTTTTCCAGCACCGACATGTGTGGCCAAAGGTTGAACTGCTGGAACACCATGCCGATGTCGGGTCGCACAGCGCGGGCCGCGCGACGCACGGTCGCGTCAGCATCAGGACTGGCGATGACGTTGCCGCGCATGGTAATGCGCCCTTCGCTCGGCTCCTCCAGCAAGGCCAGGCAGCGCAGCAACGTGGTCTTGCCCGAGCCGCTGGGACCAACCACACACACAACCTCACGCTCGCCCACGGCCAGGGATACCCGGCTCAGCACCTGATGGGCTCTGAAGCGCTTGGAAACTTCCTCAGCCGCGATGATCGGCACCCCTGCCATCGGTCGCTGGTTGCTCACCCCTGCGCCCGCCTGGCGACCGCTTGCCACCTAACTTGCCACATAAGCAGACTCTATGCCTATCTTATCGGCGTTGCCGCCCGGGCCCTTAAGCCGCCGGCTGAGACTGGCATTATCGGCGCTCGCTGGCAATAACGGGATTTTATCGACAATGGATGTACGCCTCCTCGAAGCGTTCCGTGCGGTCGTCGACCACCGCTCCGTCACGCAAGCCGCGGCGGCCATGGGCGTGACGCAGCCGGCCGTCAGTGCGCAGATCGCTCGTCTTGAGCAGGAGCTCGGTTTCCCGCTGTTCGACCGCACCAATGGGCGGCTGAAGCCGACGGCTGAGGGCATGCTGTTCTATGCGGAGGCCGACAAGGTACTGGCGGGCATGGATCGCCTCTCAGAGGCCGCACGCCAGATCCGAACGGCCCAAGCCGGACGGCTGGTCATCGCCAGTCATCCGGGTGCGGCCATCTCCCTTTTGCCGCAACTGGTGTCCGCGTTTCTCGCCGAGCGGCCGAGCGTGCACGTTCGGCTCCTGTCGCGCAACTCGGACGTGATCGGGCGGCTGCTGCCGAGCGAAAGCTATGATATCGGCATCGCTCAGCTGCCAGTGGATGATGCTGCCGTCCGGCTAACGCGCTTCCGCATGCGCTGTGTCGCAATCCTGCCCGCGACGCATCCCTTGGTTTGCCGCCCGACACTATCGCCCCAAGCGTTATCGCGCCAGCCTGCCGTCGCGCTGACACGCACGCTGCAGACCTCGGCCCGGGTTGCACTCGCCTTCGCCGAAGCAGGAGCGCAATGGTCGCCCGTTGTCGAAGCCGAGTACTTCGCCAGCGTATGCGGTCTCGTCGCCAGCGGCACAGGTTGGTCCGTGGTCGATCCCTTCTCCGCAAGCACCTTTCGCCACCTTGGTCTTGTGGCGCGCCCGTTCGAGCCGGCCATCTACTATGAGATCGGTGCCTTCTGTGCGCGCGACCGCGAGCCCTCAATCCTGGCGCAATCCTTCCTGTCGATGCTGGCCAACAAGCTTGGCCCGCTCGATGTCTGAGGACACGGCCATGTCGCAGATCAGCAAACTGGGCGCCCGCATCGCCGCCGACGGGCAACTGTGGGCAGACTACAACGCCATCTGCGATTGCGGGGGTCGGCTCGCGGGCACCGACGGCGAGCGCAACGCCTTTGCGTTGCTGGAGGCGCAAGCCGAGGCGGCGACCCAGGTCAGAGGTAGGTCGATCGCTGTGCCATACCGTGGGTGGTCGGCCAAAAGCGCAAGAGTGCGGTTGCCCGGCGGACAATGGGCCGCCTGTCATGCACTGGTGCACAGCGTGGCGACGCCGCCCGGCGGGCTCACGGCCGAGGTGATCGATCTCGGCCGTGGTACGCCGGAGGAATTTGCCGTGCACGCTGACGACATCGGGGGCCGGATTGTTCTGGTGCGGCACGAACTGATGTTCGCAGCCGGCACGATCCATCGACGGCGCAAGTACATGGCGGCACTGGAAAGAGGCGCGGTAGGCTTTCTCATCGCCGGTCCCATTTCCGGGCAGACGGTGGCGGGCTCCTCCGGGAGACAGGACGGCCCCGGCATCCCTGCCGCGGGCATCACGCCGCAGGCCGCTGCCGCATTGCACCGGACTGCACGGGGCTGGCCCGGAGCGACGCTCATCATCGACACCGAAGAGGGACCCGCGGAAACGCGCACCTTGCTCTTCGACCTGCCCGGCCGCACCGGCGAGTGGGTCGTCCTCAGTGCACACGTGGACGGCCACGATGGCGGCGAGAGCGCCATGGACAATGCCAGCGGGCTCGCTGCGGTCCTTGCCGTCATGCGCGCGCTGGCCTCCCAAGTGAAGGATTTCCGACGCGGCCTGCGCGTGACCTTCTTCAGCGTGGAAGAATGGGCCCTCACCGGGTCGGCCCATTACGTTGCCGCGCTCAGCCACGCTGAGCGCCAGACCATCGCCCTCAACGTCAATTTGGATTCCGTGGGCGGCAGCCGCAGTCTGGCGGCGCTGATGAGCGGTTTTGCCGGGCTCGAGCCGTTCCTTCTGCGGGTCGCCGAGGCGAGCGGCATTGCGCTGAGAACGGTGCGACCGCTCATGCAGAACTCTGATCACGCCAACTTTGCGCTCGCCGGAATCCCGGCGGTTCGCCTAGGTGGCTGGTTTTGACGATCCGAACGCCAATCTGCGCTACGTGCTCACTCCTTCTGATACGCGCGACAAGGTGGAAGAGAGCGAGCTCAAACAAGCGGCCATGTTGTCCGCCGCAATCGTCGCCGATGCGTGTAACGCGCTGCCGTCGGAAGTTTCGCAGTGGCGAAGGTCGCGCATCGCGTAGCGGGCTGGCGCTACCGTTGGCCCTTATCCGCTCCGATCCGCGTGACGACAAGCGCGCAGGGGCGGTTCAGGTGAAGAGCTGAGGTTAAAGTCCAAGACGGCTCGCAAAAGCCCGACCCTACCCCTGTGGGGTTCTTTTAATGCCAAAACGCAGCAGATTGGCGATGCAGCGAACACAGGCGTCAGTCTGCATATCGAGGCTGTCACTGGTCAAATCCCATTCAACGGCAATCATGATGATGAGATCACGCAGGTCATTCCAGTCACCGCCTTGGTGAGACGCCGCATGCCGCCGGCTGAGTTCGGCGATCTCCAAGAGCCCGATCCGATCGTGGCAGCGCCCTGGTAACCCGGACTTGATGGCATGCCCAATGACAGCGAGATCGCCCGCCCTGCTGAGTGCAGCATGCGATCTCACAGTCGTCACAACTGACGCGCGCAGGGTTCGGGACACGAGTTACCTTCAAACCTTAGCGATCTCTTCGCTCGCCGTTGCTACAGCCAGGCCGATCTCCTCCGGCTTCAATTCGGACGTCAAAAAGAAGCGCAGACGACCGGCGTTCAGCGGCACACCTGGATAGATGATCAGCGAGGTGTTGATGCCGCGCGCGTACATGCGGTGAACCAGCCTGGCCGCCCGGGTCGATGCGCCAACCATTATCGGCAACATTCCCAAGCCCAGTGATCTGCCGGTGTCGAGGCCGCGTTCACGCGCTTCGCACAGGAACCGCGCACCGTTGTTATGCAGACGGGCCACTCGCTCCGGCTCGCGCTTTATGACGCGCAGGGCGGTGAGCGCAGCT
>Ga0126383_10002951_pt1 | contig 11141 bp, 10 predicted proteins | sample PanSoiMetPlot_35_FD_96882 | JGI IMG/M metagenome (GOLD analysis project Ga0126383, IMG submission 96882) | Tropical forest soil microbial communities from Panama - MetaG Plot_35 | ecosystem: Environmental > Terrestrial > Soil > Tropical forest > Bulk soil | place: Panama | collected 2016-02-17
AGGCCGCAGAACGTGAATGGCTCGCAAGTAATCCGGTCGTGGGCGCGCATAGGGACCTGCTGACAATGTGGCTGGCGTTGCGCGATATTTTTAATTCCGGAGATGCCGAACGAAAACTGTGTCGTGAACTGCTTGAATCGGTTGAGCGATTCGCGCAGGCCCGCTTTGCGGGACCAGGTGAATTCGGTTTCTGAAGTATTTTGGGGTTTCCTGACCGATGACCGAAACTGCCGATTTCGAGACAACCGCACCTGATCTGTGGTCGGCCATTCAGCCGGAGCGATTTTGGCATGGCCGGACGGGCCGCGGTGTTCGCGTCGCGGTGGTCGACAGCGGCATTGACACTCAGCATCCCGATCTTATCGGGAAAGTGAAAGGGTCGGTTGAAGTTGTGGCCGCCGACGGGCGACTTGAATTTCGCGCCTCAACTTCAGGTGATCAAGCGGGTCACGGAACGGCCTGTGCTGGAATTATTACCAGCATCGCACCGGATGCCGAGCTTTACAGCGTGAAAGTTCTGGGTCCCCAGGGCTCGGGCTCAGGAGAAATGTTTCTGGTTGGGCTCGACTACGCAATCAAACAAAAGTTTCATGTTATCAATCTCTCTCTCGGTACCACCAAGAGAGAATATTTTGGACCGGTCCATGACTTGCTGGATCGTGCTTACCAGGCCGGTTGCATAATCGTTGCGGCAGCTAACAACCTTCCCTATCCGAGTTTTCCATCCATTTTTTCCTCCTCAGTAATAGCGGTGGTCAAGCGAAGCGGCGTAGATCCCTTCAACTTTGCCTACCGGTATGGCCAGGTGATCGAAATGGTCGCTCCGGGCGTCGAGGTGAAAACGACCTGGCCCGGCGGCGGTTATCGGCAATTGACCGGTAACAGTTTCGCGTGTCCTTACATCGTCGGCATCGTCGCCTTAATAAAAGAGGCTTACCCGGAGTTGACGCCGTTCCAGGTTAAATCAGTCCTTTACACGATCGCTCAGCATAATCGCGAGAAAGCACTGAAGGAGAGCTCCGCAGTCACCAGTCAAGGATCCGCTTGAAACTCTTTGCCTCACGCAAAAAGTCTGCCGCGATCACGTCTGCATATTGAGCGGCCTTCCATCGCTTGTCCCCAGGTCGTGGCTTTTGTTCGCTGGAGTTCTTTAACAATATAATATGCGGGCTTGAACGAGGTTAACACCCACCGGCTGGCCGTGCGACAGACTGGATTACTCCGGAACATGGAGATGTGTGCCCAATTGTTGTCTGAACGCTATGCGGAGTGCCGGCGCGCGTATCCGAGGTTCGAAGTGCCGTTTGAGGAGTTTCGCGACGCCATCGCCGCCGCGGCGCTCAAGTACCTGGTTGAAGCTCGGCAATCAGACGTCGAGCCATCGTTACGCGATTTAGATCGGTTTATCGGCGAGTTGAAGCTTCCGGATCTTTATCTGGGTCTCGGCTGCCTGCGCAGCGACGAACACGCCTGGTGGGAGTTTGATCGCCAGCATCGTTCATTCATCGAGCGATGGACCCGGCATCTGGTCAGCGGCGACACCAACGCTGATGAAATAGTTGACTCGGTCTACGTCGAACTATTTGGCACCAGAATGGTCGCGGGCGTCCGCCAGTCAAAATTCAGAAGCTATACCGGGCGCGGATCGCTGCGGGGATGGTTGCGCGCGATTATCCTGAATGCAGCAGTGGACTTGCATCGAGCGCCAAAACTCGAGGTTTCGGTGGACAACTGGTCAGACAGCAGTGACGAGTCAACCCGGCAAGACCCTTCCAGCCCGGAGACTGAGGGTTCGATGTTAACGACCATCGTCCGTCAACGGTACCGATCGGCGACCGCGGCGGCATTGGACCAGGCGCTCAGTGCCCTGGACGACCACGAGACGCTCTTGCTGCTTTATTATCACGTCGAAGGGCTCAAGCTGCGCGAGATCGCCCGCATCGTCGAACAGCCACGCTCGCCGATGCGCCAGTGGTTTGAGCGGCGCAGTTCGCGGCAAAGTCGCGTGCATGAGTCAACGGTGATGCGTTGGTTGAACAAGCTGTATCAGAAAATCTTCAAACGCTTTCAATCTGAGCTGGCCACTACGCACGGCCTGAGGCCGGAAGAGATCGAAATTTGCACCTCTATCGCAGCGGACGATCCGGCATGCAGCATTTCGCTGTCACGTCCCAAACGACAGGGCGAGCAGCTATCACAAAGGAAGGATTGAAGCTAACTGTTGAAGCTTCCCCGGTACAACAACACAGGTTCCACGGCGGAAACAATGGTCCGCCTGGTTGAACTTCGACTCAACACTCGCTTGCGCGACGCAGTCTTACCGGAATCGACGGTTCACCCGGATGAAGACTTAATGAATGCCTTTGTGGAGGGACAGCTCACTGACGTTGAATCGCGGCATCTGGTTTCGCATCTCGTCAGATGTGCGACCTGTCTACATTTGACGGCGCAGATGATCAGTCACGAGCCGGAGGTGGACCAGCTTGATAACCCCGATGTCAGCGCGCAGCAGCAAAGTCCATTGCAGCGATTCCTTGATTCACTGGCAAGAGGACTGGTCCCTCCCAGCAACGAAGACGCCGTTTTCGCCTATGAAGAGAAAGAACCCTCGGAAGCAAATGAAAACGACGACGACCCAGGGGTGTGACCTGCGTGATCGGTCTGCCCTCGTCTCATTTTCTCGCAAGCTGCGGCTTATTCAGCGATATGCCACTGATTCAGGTGTTCCAGGAAAACGGCGCGCACAGACAAGCTTGAAGATTCATCTGAGTAAATCTGGTAAGGCTTGACGCCTTCGACCTTTAAAACTTTCACCTGACCATTTTCAAACCGAAAGCTGCCCGTGGCGTTACTAAACGGCACGCCTCCAGCGTCTTCGCGGCCTCGCTCAGCTTCAATGTAGGCAAAGCGCAGGCGATTCTCCCATGCTTGGGGAGTCAGGTTCGGCGGCCGCCGTTCGGTGCGCACATTTCCCTTCAAGTCGCCAACCAACGCGGCTTCATTATTGAAGATAAGCAGAAAATCCATGGCGCTGCAGGTGCGCAAACAATATGCCAAGTCAAGCGGGGCGTCAATCGATCCAGAAATCGCGAAGTCTGGTAGGCACGAGCGGATTCGAACCGCTGACCCCTACCGGGTCAATTCTTGAAGCCGTTTCGCACTGAGTTGGATACCATTCTCTTGCCGTTGCCGCAGCCGGATGCAGATACAACCGCGAAGCTGTTTAGCGGCAATTCACTGTAATTCTTTGAAACCTTGCGGCGTGGATAGCAGCTACATTCGCTTTGGTTCGAAATGCTATCACGTTATCTTCACGTCAACCGACCAACTGAGGGAGTTTCTGTCCGTCGGTTGCTACAGTCTACGTCCGAATAACGTTCCCTTGTAGCTATTTGTTTCCAAAGCTGTGATGCGGGTTCCGTCCTCCTCGCTGGCTCCATTTGCCAGAGAAACTTGACAGCTTGTCATTCCCATCGACAAAACGTCAGCACCATTTGTCATTACATAAGCCGAATCTAGTTTCTCAATTTCAATAACTCCTTATTCTGGCCGTTTTGCCAACAGTGGCGTGCTCGAATAACGGTGGCACAGAGGTTGTGATCACCAACTGCGAGCAATTGGTTCGCAGTCAATCACGACGAAGCGGCACGGCGCGACCCGTGCACGACAGGAGAATTTCAATGAAAAAGTACATTACATGGCTCTTGATGAGCGCGGTGCTCATCCTTCCCTCGTTAGGGTTCGGCCAAGAGCTGACAAGTCCGCAAAAAACACCTGAAGGTTCCGTAAAGGTTCCCGATGGCACGGAGTTCACCGCAGTCTCTGTGGATAAGCTTTCCAGTAAAAGCGTTGCGGCTGGCGATCCGGTTACCTTTAAGGTTGGCTCGGACGTCGTAATCGATGGCCAGACGGTAATCGCCAAAGACGCAGTTGTTAAAGGAACCGTAGTGGAGTCAAAACGCTCCGGCTCGTTCGGTAGGTCAGGCAAATTGGATATCAGGCTCGACTCCGTTCTTGCCATTGATGGACAAGCCATTCCAGTGCGAGCGTCTAAAGGCAAGTCGGGAGCAAGCAGGGTAGGTACAACTGCCGTGCTGTTCGTGGCTTTTGGCCCCATCGGTCTTTTGAAGCACGGCAAGCAGGGAGAGATTAAAAAGGATACGTCGGTAACGGTTTTTATCGACGAAGCCCGGACAATTAAAACCCGTTGAGGCTTGCAGTGATAAAAGTGCAAAACTGCGGGTTGCTTGACGGCCCGCAGTCAACTTTCAGAAGGAAGTTATCAACTATGAATGCTGCGAAAGTCTATCAAGGACGGTGCACGCCGACCGGAATCGTCGTGACCGTTACCAGCGAGTCGGGCACGCGCCCGCTCACGCCGGACTGGAGCCAGAAAATCTGGAATCAGATGCAATCCAACAAGCTCGTGCCTTGAAATTGATCAGCGATGCTGACTCTAAGACTTCAATCCCGGCGCGGCCGCCGAAAGTCAGCGCGGCTCTGTCAGGCAGGCACAGGCTAGAATTCTTTGCGCCCTTCGCGGATAGAATCGCGGCAAAGGGTTCGAAGCTAGAAGGCGAGTTATTCAAAAAGCAAGACCCTAATCTTATCGATAGTGATGTAAATCTTGACTATACGGTTACCGTGACGTTTTCGCCTCGTTCTACGATTCGGTTGTCTGCGATTTGCCTCGGATTTACGTCTCGTCGACCCCAAAAGGAGAATCTTATATGGCTGGATATTTTTCGTTTCACAGACTGGTTAGCACTTCAATCATTAAGGCCACTTACGTAATTGGAACGGTTCTTATTACATTCTGGGGCCTGGGCGCGATTGGTTTTGGTATCGCCTCTCTGGCGCAGCCCGACGTTCTCGAACTGAGAATGCTTGTTCTCGGTCAACCGGTGGCAGCCGTTGTCACCGGCGCAATTACGCTCGTCTTCGGCAATCTGCTCTGGCGACTGCTCTGCGAAGGATGGATTTTGCTTTTCAGCATGCACGAATTGTTGGCGGCGATTGCTCACGGCTCAAGCCAATCTTTGGCGCATGTTGGTTACCAGCGGACACTTACTTAGCCGACGGGCACAAGGTCGGGACCCGAGCGGCGGGAGCGAGATTCATAACTCAATTAACCTACGATGACACCGCTGACTAATACTGAGAAGTAAATGAACCCACAGGAGAAAGTGATGCCTGCAGATGAGCAAGTGAGAGAGTCGGATAAAGACCTGGATCATAAGAGGTCCGCACAGGAGATCTTAACCCGTGCTGCGTTTCAGCAAATCCACGGCCTTGCTCCCACACCCACGGCCGATATGGAATGGGCGAGGCTCATGAAAGATCTGTCGCTGTGCCTGGCCGACTTGGTTGAAGACGATTACCTCGTTCTGTCTCATAAACGAGCAAATTATTATGTGCAGTTCGCCGCGCAAGGGCAGTTTGGAATGCGGGCCGAGGCTGCCAGCAACACTTACATTGTTCCTGAAGATGCTCAACTCACACCTGACGATTACGTGACGATGGCCGAGCTTGGTTGGCGAATCCCGACCGATGTAATTCGGGAGTCACGGCCACAGGTGTTAGATCTCACCGGACATCTGCCGAAAATTCTCACTGAGAATCCGGTTCCAGATCCCGATGGCTCCACAAACTTTTTCGTGGACGCGTCTAACCCCATCGACTTTGGCGTCCTCTCCGAGGTCACCGTTCGTACGTTTCGGGAAGTATATCGGGTCGGTCATCCGGGAATGCTTCAATACAACGCCTTCAACCGGAATGATGTCCAGATTCGATTTCCTACTCTGCGCTTGAAGCGCAGGGAGACTTGATCATCTCTCAGCCTGGTCGGATGGTTCGGCGAAGCGTTCGTGTAATGGCGCCGCCGCGTCAACCACTGTGCGTCTTACAATTGAGCCTTACCCAGACTGCAATCATTTTGTGGTGGTTAACGGTTCCGACTAGTCCACGTTGGCTTTCTGAGACGAATCTCATCGACTCTGAACGGGTCGCCAGCCGATGATGCGGACTGTCAACTTTGACAGTGTCTACTACATAACATTTCTAGTATTAACAATTAACAACTGCAGTTATCAATCTTAAACAGTCGACAGGACGGCATGAGGCCATCTGATGCAGAATCCGGTCGAATCAATTCACGTCAGCGCTGCTCATCCCGAAAGCGCAACTACCCTGCGCACGATTATCGAATTGATTCGCACCATCCTGCATGCTGATGTCGCCGGCATTTTTGGCATTTCGCTGGAGGATGAAACCCTTAGCTGGCAGGCAGCCGCCGGCTTTCGTGCGCCGGGAATTGATTACGAACAAACAGTAAGACGGCCAGTCCCGATTACACGCGTGCTGGAAGCCCTGGGCGAGAATCAAGTAATTGTTTTGGAAGGCGCCGGGTCAACGTCGAATTTTCCCATTTATGTTGCTGAAGGTGTCGACTACGTGGCCGCGGCACCGCTACGTATCTCAGGTAACAGGTCTGGTGTGGTGACGGCTGGCTTTCGCACACCCCATCAGTTCACTGAGGACGAAAAGGCGCTGTTGAAAGATTTGGCTGAGATGGCTTCGCTGACTCTGGAGAACGCGCGACTCCAGGAGTTGGCCGGCGAAAGTGAAAAGAGGCTGCGGCTGGCGCAATTGTTTGCTCACATCGGGACGTTCGATTGGAATATCGAAAGCGGCATCAACACCTGGTCGCCCGAACTGGAGGAGATGTATGGATTCCAGCCCGGCGAGCATGCCGAAACAGAGATGGTTTGGGTCGACTTAGTTCACCCTGACGATCGCGCAAATGTCATTGCTTGTGTGTTGCGAGCTTTCGACAGTGGTCAACCCGTCGACACTCAATGGCGCGCGACCTGGGCTGACGGCAGTGTCCATTGGTTGTTGGGCCGCTTTCAGCTTTTCTCGGATGAAGCCGGCCGGCCGGTTCGCCTGACTGGAATCAATCTCGATATAACCGATCGCAAACTTGCGGAAGACGCAGCGCGCATCATGCAGGAGGAGCTCGCGAAATCGCGAAGGCTTGCCGCCATCGGTCAATTAGCAGCCGGCGTCGCGCATGAAGTCAATAATCCGCTGGCGACCATCACCACGTGTGCCGAGGGAATGATCCAGGACATGCGCGATCCAGAAAGTAAGAATTTCGCCGTGAGCAAGCGATGGGATGTCTACGCGGAAGAGATAGTGCGGCAGGCGATGCGTTGCAAACAGATTACGCGGGGTCTGCTGGATCTCACGCGCGAGCGCGAACCGATGCTGGTTTCATGTGATATCAACGCTCTGGTCGGGGATTGCGTGCGCGTGGCGGCGATGCGAGAAGACACGCACATGAAATTCCGAACCTCGCTGGGCGACAGCATCGGCACGATTGCTACCGACCCTGAAATGGTGAGGCAGATCCTCGTCAATCTTTTGGCGAATGCTGTCGATGCGATCGGCACGGGAGACAAGGGCGGCACCATTACCGCCACAACCGCTGTCGACGGAGATCGTTTGATCATCGTCATAGCAGATACCGGCAATGGCGTGGCGCCTGATGTACTCGCAAAGATCTTCGATCCATTTTTCAGCACGAAGAAAACAGGCAAAGGGTACGGTTTGGGCCTGTCGATCAGCTTGAGCCTGGCTGAATCACTCGGAGGCGGCCTCAGCGTTGAGAGCAAAGCAGGAGAAGGCAGCAAGTTTTGTCTTTCCCTGCCTCAGACCGGCATCTGAAGGTGAGATGTCGGTAACTCGGTGAATGCCTCTGGACTCATATAGAACGGGAGCGTGCTTGAGCTCGAAAATGAACCGAAACATTCGCGTATTGATTGTTGATGATGACAGTTCACTGCGATCGTTTCTCGCTGAGCGTCTTTCCCGCGGCGATTTCGATGCGGTTCCTATCGGCAGCGCGCGCGAGTCACTCAAGATTCTGGAGGAGTCAGACTATGATGTCGTGCTTCTCGATATCTCGATGCCGGACATGTCGGGGCTCGAAGTGCTGGCGCAGATCAGAAATCTCGAAGATCCGCCAGAAGTGGTGATGCTCACGGCGGACACTTCGCTTCAAACTGGTATCGAGGCGATGCGTCGGGGGGCATATCACTACCTGACAAAGCCGGCCACGCTCGACGAAATGGATGCCGTGCTGCATAAGGCGCACGAGAAGCGGCGTCTACTAAAACAGAATGCATCGCTGCGATCTGTGGCCCGACCGTCTGACGGCGCCGACGAAGCTGTCGACGTTATTGTCAAGAGCGCGGCGATGACTGCCCTGCTGGCAGAGGCCGAGGCAGCGGCCCGCACCGATTCGACAGTTCTGCTGACTGGCGAATCGGGAACCGGGAAGGATGTCCTCGCCCGCTACATTCATTCAAAAAGCGCGCGGGCCGCATCGCCGATGATCATGGTCAATTGCGGCGCTCTTCCGGATACATTGATTGAAGCAGAGTTTTTTGGGCATGAGCGCGGCGCTTTTACCGGTGCGAGCGCAACTCGACGTGGTTTACTCGAGGCCGCTGACAGCTCGAGCCTGTTCTTGGACGAAATCGGTGATATGCCGCTGTTGATGCAGGTCAAAGTCCTGCACTTTCTTGAGCAGGGACGCTTTCGTCGCGTCGGTTCGACCAAGGATCAAAACGCTGACGTGCGCATCATCGCCGCGACGAATCGCAATCTGCCCAACGAAGTTGAGCGACAGAGTTTCCGAGCCGACCTCTACTATCGACTTAATGTTGTATCGCTGCACATTCCGCCTTTGCGCGAGCGACGCAACGCCATTCCACATTTCATCGATCACTTTCTCAGTCACTACCGCGAACGCTTTGGCCGGCAAAGCCTTGATGTATCGCCTGCCGCTCGTGAACGCCTCCAGAACTATTCGTGGCCCGGCAACGTTCGCGAGCTACGAAATTGTCTCGAACGCGCCGCCGCGCTTTCTCAGAACGATCTACTCGAACCAGCGCAGTTTCCTTTCCTTGCCGCCGCAGACACACGTCAGAAGGTTCCTCCTCAGGGGCACACCTCCGCGGCGGCGGCAAATTTGTTGTCGATGAGTCTGGAAGATATCGAACGCGAACACATCCTGCGAATTCTGAACGACCGCAACGGAAATCGGGAACGAGCGGCGGCGATCCTCGGCATCTCTACGCGCACCTTATATCGCAAGCTGCGCGAGTACGAAGCACAAGGTCAGTCCATCGCTGTTGCCACAGAAGCATGACCGGCGGGTTCGAAAATTCAATATACGAATAAGATAGAGCCTTATCTGGTTTTCAGAGTGCCTCTATATTCATGGCACGCAATTCAGGTTGAAGTTTGCCAAAGCGATGCAGGTCCCAAACTGATTGAAAGATGGTTCGCTAAGCCAGATGGGAATCCGTCATCGCTCCCTCCGCACATCACTGGGCAACGTCTTTGCTGTTCTGGAACAGGGTATTCATTTCCTTATAACTCATGGCATCCTGAGTAAAACTCGAATAGGTCCCCCGATCAACCAACTCGAGACCGATTCGACGCGCCAGGGTCGCGCACGCTCGGGCTGGGCCTGAGCCGAGGCTGACCCGCGCGACGCCTAGTCGTTCCAAAACTCCGACGGGCGGAGTATTCGACGTCCCTAGAACATTGATTGGCGCAGGAATGCTCTTGACCAGCTTTTCAATCACTCGTTCGTCAACCACTCCGGGAATAAAGATACAGTCGGCACCAGCCGCCCTATATGCGAGAGCGCGATTGATTGTATTTCGAAGTCGCTCCTGCTGACTTCCAATTCCGAGAAGGTAAAGGTCGACGCGCGCATTTATGAACAAGTCGGCGCCAGATGAAGAGGCGGCGCCACGGACCACCCGAATTTTCTCTGCCTGCACATCGATATCAATTAGTTCGTCAGAAGGAGTCGAGTCCTCCAGGTTGATACCGACAACACCCAAGTCAATAACCGAGGCGATAATACGGGATAACTCTTTCGGATCATCACTATAGCCACCTTCCATATCCGCAGTGACCGGCAGATTAACGGCACTCACGATTCTCTTGATCATGAAGAGCATTTCATCAAGAGGGATATTCTCGCCGTCCGGATATCCCAAACAATTCGCGATGCCTGAACTTGTGGTCGCGAGCGCCGGGAATCCCAGCGTGGAAAAGATCCTGGCGCTGGCGGCATCCCACGCGTTCGGTAGCACCAGGATTGAAGGCCCCTGATGCAACCGGCGAAAGAGTGAGGTCTGCTCCTGATATGATTTATTCATCTCGTTCTCCTAAATGCGGAAAAGAGGATCATATAATTTATCTTTGACATTCGTCAACTAAGTTAGTTGACAAAAGCATGTATCGTGATTTAGTTTGTATGAAGAAAAATGGGAGAGAAGGGAATTGATCGACGGGTTGACGCAGTACGGCGCTTCAACCGCTTTTACACACAGCGGATCGGGGTGCTGCACGAGGGGCTTTTGCACAGCCCGTTCTCCTTGACCGAGGTCCGGGTGATGTACGAACTCGCCCACCGCGAGGGGCCGACCGCGACTGAGCTCAGCAAGGACCTGGCACTGGATGCGGGTTACTTGAGCCGCATTCTGCGCGACCTGGACAAGCGGGGTCTGATCAACAAGCGACCCTCCAAATCAGACGGACGGCAAACTCACCTGCGGTTGACGAAGAAGGGGCAGAAAGAGTTCGCGACGCTTAACGCCCGCTCAGACGAAGAGGTTGCCTCGATGTTAGGCAAGCTCCCGGCCAGCGAGCAGCAACGAATGGTTGAAGCCTTGCACATTATTGAGGAAGTGCTCGGCGCCGGGTTGGAGCATAAAACCCCTTATCTGCTTCGTCCTCATCAACCGGGCGATATGGGTTGGATTGTTCATCGCCACGGTGTCCTCTACTCGCAGGAGTACGGATGGGATGAGCAGTTTGAGGCGCTGGCCGCTGAGATCGTTGCGGAGTTCATCAAGAACTATGATGCGAAAGGTGAGCGGTGTTGGATTGCGGAAAAGGATGGCGAAATCGTGGGTTGCGTATTTCTCGTCAGGAAATCAAAGACCATAGCCAAATTGCGCTTGCTCCTGGTCGAGCCGAGTGCGCGGGGCTTGGGCATTGGCAAGCGCCTGGTTACAGAATGCATCCGCTTCGCGCGCCAGGCCGGTTACAAA
>Ga0126383_10002952_pt1 | contig 11136 bp, 19 predicted proteins | sample PanSoiMetPlot_35_FD_96882 | JGI IMG/M metagenome (GOLD analysis project Ga0126383, IMG submission 96882) | Tropical forest soil microbial communities from Panama - MetaG Plot_35 | ecosystem: Environmental > Terrestrial > Soil > Tropical forest > Bulk soil | place: Panama | collected 2016-02-17
CGTGCCCGACTCACCACAGGCCTGGGAGCAGGTGCCGTCGGCCACCGAGGTACTCGACGTGCTCTTCAAGCCGCTGCAGTGGTGGGGCATGACGATCGGCGTCGAGGGCATCCAGACCCTGATGTCCCTCAACCTCGTGCGCGAGGTCGTGGTCGGCCAACGTCCCACCCTGGCGATCATGGGACAGAACGAGCCCTCGCCTGCGTCGACACCCGAGCTCGTCGAGCTCCTCTCGAAGCAGCAGCTGACCGTCAACCACGTCCGCGACCGTGCGGGCGACCGCGGCCAGGCCGTGCACGATGCCCTACAGGGCTGGGCCGAGACCGGCAGGCTGCCCGACCCGACGATCTACGCGGCCACCGAGGCGGGCTACGTCCGCGGCCTGGTCAAGTTCCTGCGCGACCTGCCGAGCGCCGAGCCGGTTGCCTGGGAGGTCATGGTCGCCTCCAGCGAGCACAAGTACGCGGGCCGCTACGACCTGCGTGTACGCACGACGAAACCGCACGACGTGGTCGTCCGCTGCGGGCTCAAGCGCGGGCCGATCCTGAAGCGCCTGCAGCCCGGCGAGCTCCTGACCGACCTGAAGTCCAGCAAAGGCATCTACGACACCCACCCGCGCCAGCTGGAGGCCTACGAGCAGGCCAGCAAGGAGTCTGGCTGGGAGCCCACCCGGGCCCGTGGGATCATCCACGTCACCGAGGACGGCGAGTACGAGTTCGTGCGCAGCTGGGCCACGTTCAACGACTTCCTGGCGGTGCTGTACGTCTGGCGCTCGAACCAGGCCATGAAACGACACAAGAAGGAGCTCGCATGAAGACAGTCACGATCCGGGCCTCCGAGGGTCTGTATGAAATCAGGACGCCGACCGGCAGTCACGTCTCGTCCACGCTGGAGCACGCGCTGGAGCACGCTGCGCCCTCGGCGCCACCGGAGAAACTGCACGCCTGCAGCGAGATTCTCGAAGGCCTGCTGGGGCCGCTCTCGCACATCCAGGTACACGAGGGCCTCTCGGACACGCAGACGTGACCGCGCTCAAGCCCCTAGAGACCAGCCGGGTCACGGGCCAGCTGGCTGCCCGCTACCCGCTCTCGATGTTCTGCTCGCACCCCGAGTGCCCCGAGCCGACCGACGACCCGCACCACATCTTCCCTCGCTCCCAGATCGGCAACGACTTTTGGTTCGTCCAGGCCTGGGACGAGGAGGCTCACGAGATGTTCACGAGTCCGATGCCGCATGTCGCCGGGCTCTGCCGTCCCCACCACGACGCCGTCGAGGAGCACCGCGCCTGGATCAAGCTGGAGGGCGACACGTTCGTCTGGTACGACTGGGACGACGAGGCCGAGGACTGGGTCAAGGTCGGCGCCCTCGATCCGCAGCCCGCCGGTCGGGACAAGGTGCACAAGCCGAAGCGGAAGCGCTTCACGACCGACGAAGAGCTCGCCAAGCGGAAGAGCGTCTCGATCAAGCTGCCGGTCGGCGTGACTGGGCTGGAGTGGCGCGACCTGGTGGCCGAGGCCGAGAAGACCGAGCTCGAACAGCCCGACACGAAGTTCGACCCGAGCCTGGGCAAGGTTCCCGTTGGCAAGCTGCTCGTCGCCGTGCTGGAGCGCTTCACCGGCAGAGCGGCGTGATCACGAGGAGGCCCCTGCTGAATCGTGCGCACTTTGCGCGGACTTTCGTAGCCTCACCCTGGCGGTCACCCGAGCGACTCGATACGTTCACGGTTCGTCTTCTCTTCGAGCCAGTGGGGTGGCATGCAGAAGGATCGACAGCGGGGCCAAGCCCTGGAGCGTCACGTCGGGAAACTGCTCGGCGGACGCCGCCGCCGTAACGGCGAGGGCAGCGGCTTCGACGACTGCGTCGGCGAAGACGGCCAGCTGTTGGACATCTCGGTGGAGTGCAAGGCTCCGGCCAAGGCGCAGTTCCGCTGGGGCTGGATCGAGCAGGCCCGCAGGAACGCCGCTGGGAGGCCCTGGGTGCTCGCACAACGCCCTCTCGGCTCCCAGACGATCTACGCCACCACCGACCTCGACTTCCTCGTACGGCTGCTCTCAGAAGCTGGCTACCTGCCGTCGGTTGAAACCCCTCGCGGAAGCAGTGCCGACTCGACCCCAGCCGGACCGGGGCCTGCCTCTCCTCCGGGTGCGTCCGGGCCGACGGCCAGGTAGCCGTGTGCGGACGGTGTGGCCAGCCCTGTGAGCGACGCTTCTGTTCCGACACCTGCCGCCGTCGCTACCACCAGTCGCGCTACCGGCGCTCGCAGAAGGGCAAGGCCGTCCAGAAGCGCTACCAGGAGTCGGAGCTCGGCAAGAAGGCGCAGCGGCGCTACCAGACCTCGGCCAAGGGCAAGGCCGCACACGAGCGCTATCTGCAGCGCACCGTCCCGGGGCGGGTGAAGCGCCTGCTCAGGGAACGCGACTGGATCCTGCAGAAGCTGCTCCACGACCCCGCCTACCGCGAGTTGATCCGACAGCGGATCTCGGAGGAGCAGAAGCGGCGGCGCAAGAAGAGTGCGCACCTGGAACGGTGGGCCGCGTGAGCAGGGTCGTGCCCGAGGATCCGCACCAGCCCATCACCCTGGGCATGCAGCTGGAGCTCCGCGAGCTCTACCCGGACGACTACATGCGCGAGGTCGAGAAAGCCATGACCATCGCCAAAGACCTGGAGGCCTGCAAGGCGCTGCTCCGCGGCGAGACCGTGCCGCCGGAGCGGATCGACTGGGAGCAGGCCGAACGCTACGGGAGGAAACGATGAACGCTCAGCCACGCATCGGACTCGACGACTTCGAGGGCCTGCGGGCTGTCGAGAACGGACGCAACTTCCAGCCGCTCGATCTCTTCGCCCCGGTGCCGCCGGTCGAGTGGGTGGTCGAGAACATCCTCGTCCAGGGAGAGGCCACGCTGCTAGCGGCGCCCGGCGGAGCCGGGAAGAGCTACTTCGCCCTCGGCCTCTCGCTGGCCGTCACGGTGGGCGACTGGTTCCTCGACGGTCGCACCAAGCAGGGCAAGGTCATGTACATCGACGAGGAGGGCTCCCCGGCGCTCGCCCTGCAGCGGCTAGAGCAGTTCGGGGCGACCGACGAGCAGAAGCAGAACCTCGACTACCTGAGCTACCCCGGCGTCGACCTCGTGCGAGCTCCCGAGAAGCTGATCGAGGAGGTGCGCATGACCGAGCCCGTCCTGGTCGTGATCGACAGCCACGCCAAGGTGGCCAGAGCAAGCGAGGAGAACAGCAACAACGAGATGGGCAAGGTCTGGGACGAGGGCATCCTGCGCATCGCCCGCTGGTGCGACTGCGCGGTGCTCGTGATCCACCACACCTCGGCAGCCGGACGTATCCGCGGCGCCACCACGATCGTCAACTCAGCCGACCAGGTGCTCTCGATGGTCAAGGAGGGCGACGGCAGCCGCACGCTCTACCCCTCGAAGCCGAGGCGCCGGATGAACAAGCTGCACTTCGCCTTCAAGAAGGTCGGCATCGGGCAGCTGGCGGTCGTGCGCCACTTCGACTACCCGCGCTGGGAGTGAAGGGCCGGGTCAGCGAACCCGGCCCCGCACGAGCCTACAGAAGCCCGCAGATGCGAGCCGTGTTCGGCCAGGGGTTGTAGCCCCGGGCCAGCACGCCACGCACGCCAGCTTCGATCTGAGCCCAGCGTGGCCAGTGGTCTGCCGTCCCCCAGCGGCGGTAGAAGACGGGCCCGTAGGCCCGCATGAAGTTCCTGTCCATCTGCAGCCCGCCCCAGTACGGCCAACCCGGGTCGCCCCAGGTGCCTTCGTGGCGGTGGATGCAGAGGAGATTGTGGACGATGCGTGGGTACCGAGCTCGCAGAGTGGCACCCGCCGTGCTTGCCATCAGAGTCGCGGCCACGATGGCGATGGCCGTTAGGTAGATGAAGCGCACTCTCGCCTCCAGATCGGTGGGGACCCCTGGCCCTCAACACGAGCCGGGGTACATCGGTCTGGGTCCGTCTGGCCACCACCTCCCTCCAGGTATACACTTCGCGGCCTACTGGAGAGGAGGCTACACCACGAGCACTAAAGGTGGGTTCATCAAGCCGAGCGGCGAGCTCCGCGGGATGGTCGAGGCCATCCGGCGGGACGTGCATGCTCTGGAGCAGGCGGGCATGCCTGTGGTGATCGACTGGCACGGGCCGATGCCCGAGCACACACGCAAGATGTACGCCGCCTTCGGCGTACTGGTGAGGTTCGTACCCGAGAGGAGAACGAAGTGAGACTGGACATCAGCCGGGTCGAGGACCCGGAGACAGGAGAAGTGCACGCTGCCTGGTTGTGGGGCCGGGAGACGCTGTGCGGGATCAAGAGCACCCACTGGGAGCGCCAGAACGGCTGGCGGGCTCCGATCGAGTGCGACGAGTGCTGCCGCTGGTTCCTGGGCGTCGCAATGGAGGAGGCGGCGATCGAGCTCGGGCGCCGGATGAAGAACCCGAAGAAGGTGACGACGTGAGCGAGCTACGCGACCGCTTCGAGCAGGCTGTCCGCCCCCTGGGCGAGCTCGTCGCGGAGATGGACGCCGAGGTCCTGCGCCTGGAGGCAGAGCTCTCGGAACTGCGCGAGCTCCGGCGCAACGTCAAGGCCGTTGTGGCCAAGCTGGAGCCGCCGAAACCGAGGAAGAACGAGAAGCTGGCCGAGACCACCAGGGCCCGGCACGCCGCCGAGCGGGAACAGAAGAAGCAGCGCGTGATTCGCTTCGTCGGCCTGCACGAGTCCGGCGAAGACATCACGGCTAACGAGGCTCTCGACAGCCCGTCCGGCCCGAACTCGAATGGCGACCCGGCGATCGGTCGTAGCCTGATGGTCGAGCTCCTGGCCGAGCTCCGTGACGAGGGCCTCGTACGCCTCGACCGCGTGGCCCAGGGCGGACAGCAGGTCTACCGGAGGGTGATGTGAGCAGGCAGAACGGACGCGGGGCCAGCCTGTACGAGTTCCGCGACCTCGACCTGATGCACAAGATCTCGGCAGAGGGCACGCTCAGGACCGAGGAGCTCGCCGAGTCGCTCGGGCTCGGCACCGACCACAACGCGAACGTCGGCATCCGCCTGGCCTGGATGCGACGCTTCGGCATGGTCAGGCGGGATCCGAAGAGTGGCCTGTGGGGGCTCTCCCGCGGCGGAGAGCGCGTCGTCGAGGCACGCCTAAGGGCCGCAGCGCTCGACGAGCTACAGGCCCTGCCCGAGGAGGCAATGGTGGCGACGATGGCCTCGGTCGTCAGTCGCTACCGCCTCCTCGACGCCATGACTGCCACCATGCTCAAGCGCGAGTTCATGTTCGGGACACAGCGGTGAACGGCGACGAGTTCGAGGAGCTCGTCGAGCCCATCCTCGTGATCGGCAAGTTGCCCGACGGGCGGATGGCAGTCGGTAACAAGCGCAACCAGAGCGAGATCACCCGCGAGGAGCTCTCCGAGATTCCGCAGGCGCTCAAGATCTGGTGGGAGCTCATGTGGGCACTGCACTTTCCCGGCGAAGAGCCCGTGATCAAACTCAGCGAGTAGTCGCTACAGTGGCGCCCAACAAGTTCTTCTCTCCAGGGAAGACGAAGAGGCCCCCGCAAGGGGGCCTCTGTCGTAACGGACTGGTGAGGTCGTGTGCCGCGGGTGGGGCCACGGCCCTCTGAGTGTACTCAGCTGGTGACGCGAACGAACACCCCCGAGCCGCGGGCGTGCGTGACCCGCGAGACCTTGTTCGCGTAGTTGCCCTCGATCGAGCGGTAGCCGCTGGAGGTCCAGCCTTCGAACATCCCGACGTGGTAATCGCCCCAGCAGACAAGGTCGCCGGGCTTCGGGCTCGCCGTGAGCGCCAGCCCGCGGCCACCGGCTCGCGCCGCGGCGACGATCGCCCCGACGTACGAGTACTTGCTGCCCTTGGTGAAGGCCTTGGAGCCGACCGGGTCGTAGCACCACGTCATGAAGATGGCACACCAGGGGACGCCGTTGAAGCCGTACCAGACGCCGAACTCCTGCTTGTTCGATCCCATCGGCGACTCGCCCACGCCGACCTTGGACTGGGCCCGCTTGAGCGCCTTCGCCCCCAGGGTGGCAACGCTGGCTGCCGCCTGCTTGCGCTGCTTGCGCCTGGTGACGTAGTCGGAGGGCAGCGGGTTGACGCCCCTGAGGTAATTGTCGAGCGTCGGCCCGTAGGTCTTCTTGAGCTCCTTGGACGGGTAGCCGAGCGCCCACTTGGCCCGGTAGCAGGCCGAGGCCGTCTGTTCCCCGAAGATGCCGTCAGCCTTGCCCGGCTTGTAGTTCTCCTTGAACTTGTTGTTGCCCGCCAGGCGCTTCTGGATGGTCGTCACTTCGGAGCCGCGCATGTAGGGCGAGGTCAGGCGGTAGCTCTTCATGACTCGTCGTAGGCGTCGTCGACCGGCGGCTCGGTCGGCTCGGGCACTTCCTCGCCCTCCGACTCGGGCTCGGGCTGCGGATCGAGAAGCTCCTCGTCGTCGATCACGTCGGTCTTCTCGGGTAGCTCGTCTTCGCTGATGCTCATGTTCAACCTCCAGTCCCCGTTGTCGAGAATCCAGTGCGGCACGTCAGGGAAGAGCCTGGCCCCGGTGGCGATGGCGTCCGCCCGGTTCTGGTAGCCCTCCGAGTCTGCCACGATCTCGTTGTTGGCGGCGACCCGGTGGAAGTACCAGAGGTGGTCGTCACCCCGGAAGAGCTCCACTCGTTCACCTGTCCGATTCATCATCCTCACCTCGCTTCTCGACGAAGACTCCTACGGCGTAGCGCCGCCAGTTGATCGGCTTCGGACCACGCAACAGCGTGCGCACGAAGGCGAGCAACAGGCAGAGGTAGACGAAGCCGAGGAACGACCAGAGGATCGTCTCAGTCTGGGTGACCTCCGCGATCAGCTGTGCAGGCATGTCCACGTCCTGACCTGTCCTCCCGGGTGGTCGATCACGAGCTCGCCGGGCGCGAAGCCCGAGGGGCAAGCGAGACCCGAGTCACCCTTGGGGCCGGGCGGACCGGGTGGCCCGGCAGGTCCTCGGGGTCCCGTGGCCACGTTGACCGTGACTGTGCGCGGGTCGCTCGTGGTCTTGCCGATCGCAGCCGCTGCCAGACCGCCACCCGTCGCCGCACAGGCGAGCGAGAGGGCCAGGATCAGCGTCGTCCTACTGGGCCTCGTGATGTTCACCGATCTCGATTCCTTCCTTCAGGGCGGCGATCCGCTTCTCGCATTCCTCCTCGTCCTGGGCGTGTGCTCGCTTCATCGCCCAGCGGGCGCTGATGATCGAGGCAGCCCCGGCGAGGAAGGCACCGACCGCCTCCAGGTTGATGTTCAACGCCCTCTCCTTCGTTGTCGGGCGTGACGACAGAAACCGTGTCAAGAAAAAATTTCGTGCTGCTCAACCATGCGGTGCCGAAACACAAAACCCCTGGAAGCAAGCGGGTTCCCGATTTGACGCTTGATAAAATGGTGCTACCGACATGCCGAGGGGCCGTCGGAAGCGGCCCCTCAGAAAGGAACGGTTGAACACCGTCAAGCGTATCAGGATCGCTCGTCGACTGACCGGCGAGAGGCTCAAGGAGCTCCTGCGGGAGCACGGCACGATCGAGGTCGAGCTCGACGACCTGGCAGCAGCACCGAACCCGGCCTCGACCAAGTACGACCTGTACGGCCCGGCCACGATCACCTACGTCCAGCACGAGGCCGGGATCGATACGTTCTACCGCGAGGCATCCGGCGTCGAGGCGAGATTCGACTCGTGACGACCCTGGAGCAGCAGGCCCGCACGGCCTGGATCGGCTGGGGCTCGTACGCAGGCTTCCACGTCTGCTCGGGCTGTGGCCACTTCCTCTACTGCCGGGCCAAGACCTACGGCACGCGCTGGCTCTGCGTCGACTGCTTCGATCAGCGGTAGCGACGAGCTCCGACGTAACCGGGGTAGCCGTTCAGGTTCGCAATCCTGACGGTTGCCCCGGTATGCGGCGCCTCGATGAACTTGCCGCCGCCGATGTACATTCCGACGTGGCCGGGCGCAGACCGGCTGCCGTCGCTTCCCACGAAGAAGACGGCATCCCCGGGTCGCAACTGACCCCTGCCGACCCGGCGTCCGGCCTCGAACTGCTGCTGCGAGGTGCGCGGGATCTTGACGCCCATCCTGGCCCAGACGAACTGGAGCAGGCCCGAGCAGTCGAAGCCGCGAGGCGACTCGCCGCCCCAGACATACGGCGTGCCGAGGTAGTGCTCGGCGAGCGCGATGGCACCGCGGGCCGCGCCTGCCGCCTTGCCGCCCTTCGGCAGCTGGAAGTTGATCCCCTGGACGTTGCCCTGCAGGGGCACGTCCGAGAGAGCGTGCAGCGTGTTCGAGAGGAACTGGCTCGGGTTGTAGTTGCCCGTGGCCAGCTGCTGCTCCATCTGCGCCAGGACGGCGTCCACGCTGTCTCTGCCTCCGCCCGACGGCCCAGGCCCGGCGAAGCCGCCCATCGCCGCAGGAGCGAACTGGGAGCCGCCTGGGGCCCCTCCTGCGTGCCAGCCGCCGCCCGCTCCGGGCACGCTCGTGTAGCCGCCGCCGGAGTAGGCGTGCAGCGCCGCGGCCATGTTGCCGCCGTGCGTCTGCAGCAGGTGGTGCAGGATCGAGGCGGCGTAGTCGGCCTGCTCGGCAGTCGAGGCGTTCCACTTCGTCGTGCCGAACAGCCCGCCGTAGCCGAGGTGGTTGACCGCCGGGTTCGGGTAGGTGCGGCCCGATTCGATCGCCCAGATCCCGGCAAGCGTCTGGGCCGGAACGTGGTAGCGGGCCGCGGCGCTCTGGATCGCCTGGCCGAGCTCGGGCGGCAGGCCACCCACATGGGCAGCAGGCGCACGCGGCGTCGCAGCCGAGGCGGTCGGGGTGGCCACGGCGGAGCCGAGCACACCACCGATGTCGTGCAGCACGGTCCCGGCCCCGTGTTCGATCGAATGGATGACGCCGCCACCGCCCGTGTGCTGGCCCGGCACCTCGGCGCCCTTCTGAGCGTTGAGCCGGGAGTCGACCGCGCTCTTCCAGTGGTCGTAGAGCGGCGAGATCTTGGGCTCGATCTCCGAGTACACCTTGTCGTAGGCCGCGTTGGGTGCGTTGGCGCCCTTGAGCTTGGCGTCGATCGTGGCCTGCAGGTTCGAGTGGTAGCGGTCGTCGAAGACCGACAGCGCCGCATCCATCCGCTGCTGGGAGGACATGCCCGGCGTGATCTTGTTGGCGAGCTCGCCCTTCCACTGGGCGTCGCGCAGCACGACCGGCGGAGGCTTGCCCATCCCGGCCTTCTGCGAGTCGCTGACCAGCTTGTCGTGGTACTGCTGGCCCTTGGGCGGAGGCCCGTAGCTCTGGGCGCCGATCCCGAGGGCCGGGAGCGGAGCCAGTGCGTACTTCTCCTTGCCCGGCATGCTGGCGATGTCCTGAATCAGCAGCGGCACCGTGTGGTTGAGCCAGAAGTTCTTCTCGATCGTGCGGCCCGGGTGCCTGAAGTCCGGCAGTCCGAACTGATTCCAGCCGAGCGGCTCGTGGGTCGAGGGATCCTGGCCCTGCAGCGCCTCGATCACGCCGCCGGGGACAGGCGCCATCTTGTTCTGGAAGAAGCGCCAGAGCACGTCGAAGCGGCTCGTCCCGGCGAACCCGCCCGAGAGCTTGTCCGGCAGGCCTGTGGTCGAGGAGATCCTGGTGCCGGACATCAGGGTCGAGAGCAGCACGATCGGCTGCTGGAAGCCGCCGAGGAAGTCGACCCGCGTGTTGCCGACCTTGATCTTGCCGAAGTCGGCGTTGCGCGGATCCATCACGACCTGGGCTCCGGCCATCTTGGCGGCGCCGAGCACGGTGAAGGCCAACGCGCTCAGGTTGCGCAGGCCCTTCAGGGCTTCGTTGCGGGCGAAGGGATGCAGCGAGCGGTAGAAGGCCGGAGACATGAAGTTGATCCGGCTGGCCAGCAGGCGGGGCGAGAAGAGCATCGTCTGCAGGGTCACCGCGTGCTTGCGCAGCAGGCCGAGGTCACCGCGACCCGTGGCGCTGTTGACGAACTTGCCCAGCGAGTCGAGCAGATGCTGGTCGTTCACGTCCCAGCCCGCGGCAGCGGCCTGCTTCACGAGCTTGTCGAACAGCCCCATCCGCATCGCGTTCAGCACGCCAACGTAGGAGCGGTCGGAGGCACGCACGATCCGACCGATGCCCGGGATCTGCTCGGCCAGCACCGACATGTACTGCTCCTCGCGCTTGGCCAGGTCGGTGCCCATGTTGGTGAACTGGACGCCGCCCTTCTCGGCCAGCGGGTAGGTCTCGAACTGCTGCAGGTTGTGCATCCACTCCTCAGCCGAGGTCTCGCTGAAGAGCGCCCTGTACATCGGCCCGAACTGGCGCCGCCAGATGTTGGGCGAGTGGGCCAGGGTCATGATCCCGTGCCGGAACATGGCCGACTGGTCGAGGGTGGCCATGAACGAACGCGGCAGGTTGACCATCTCGCGCAGCAGGTCCATCTTGGACATCCGGCCCACCGCCGCCCGCAGGCCCGAGGGACGGAACTCCTTGCCGAAGATCCGCTGCAGGAGCTTCTGCTCCGCGGCCTGCGGCGTCTCGCCGTTGAGGATCTTGAGGATCGCACCCTGGGCCCGGCGGCGGCTGAAGATCTTGTCCTCCAGGTACGGGTGGTGCTCGACGAAGTTGATCAGCGTGTCGACGGCGTCCGCGTTCAACTCCGGGTGCTGGCCGAGGCCGACGTGAGGCATCACGCCCTTGAGCTCTGACATGCCCGCGTAGTAGCCCTGGAGCCCGCCCCCGGCACTGCCGAAGGATCCGGCGCTCGCAGCGGCTCTACGGGCACGCTCGGGCGTCCTGAGGGCCTCCTGCTCCTTGCGGGCCTGGGCGGCGCTGCGCACGTCGAGCTTCGCTCCTGCGAGCTCGTGGGTGCCCATCTCGTCGGCGCCGATCACACGTCCGGCCAGGGCGGCGCGGACGACCTCGCCCTCCTTGCCGCCGTACTCCGCCGGAGTCTCGCCCGCCTTCAGCTTGCCGATGTCCTTGGCCTGGATCCCGTAGCCCTCTGCACGAGCCTTGTCGGCAGCAGCCTCGACGTGCTGCTGGGCATCCTCGGGGTTCCGGTTCGAGTAGTCCGGCATGGCGTGCGCCGCCTGGGCCACCGCCCTGGAGCGGCGCAGCA
>Ga0126383_10002953_pt1 | contig 11136 bp, 8 predicted proteins | sample PanSoiMetPlot_35_FD_96882 | JGI IMG/M metagenome (GOLD analysis project Ga0126383, IMG submission 96882) | Tropical forest soil microbial communities from Panama - MetaG Plot_35 | ecosystem: Environmental > Terrestrial > Soil > Tropical forest > Bulk soil | place: Panama | collected 2016-02-17
CGCTGGAGCGACTCGAAGTACTCACACGAGGTGCGCGAAGCCTGCTGGAGGCGGTCGACGACCGGCTGCCGCTCGAGCTCGAACTCGGCCACCGCCGGCTGGAGCCGGTTGCGGTGCTTGACGCATGCCCTGGCCAGCGAGATCGCGTCCTCCAGTGCCAGCTTCGTCCCGGAACCGATCGACCAGTGTGCGGTATGGGCTGCGTCACCCAGAATGACCACGTTCTCCGTGTGCCATGAGCGGCACCGAACCCATGGAAAGTTGATCCAGAGCGACCGGTTGGAGAGCATGCGATGGCCACGCAGGTGCTCTGCAAAGACGCGCTCGCACAGCTGCAGCGATCCCTCTTCGTCCAGCCCGTCCAGGCCCGCTCGCATCCATGTGTCTTCCGAGATCAGAAGCACCATCGTGCTGCGGGACTCGTCGAACGGGTAGCAGTGCGCCTGGAACAGGCCCCACTCGGTCTCCCGAAAGATGTAGGTGAAGACGGGGAACGCCAGGTCCGCGCCGAACCAGGCGTACTTCGACGGCGCCAGGTCGATCGAAGGTAGTAGACGGTCGGCGAGCGCGCGGCGAACAAACGAGTTGGCTCCGTCGGCCCCAACGACGAGGTCGGCGTCCAGATAGGGATGGAGGCTGTCGACCTCGTGGAGGAAGGTGGTCTCGACGCCAAGCTCGACGGCGCGTGCCTGGAGGATGTTCAGCAGGCGCATGCGTCCGATACCGCTGAAGACGTTGCCCCGGATTCGCGTGCTGGTGTTGCGATAGCGGACGTCGATCGGGTTCCACTTGGCGCACGCGCCGGTGGTGGATATGTAGCTCTCGTAGTCCGCGTGCTCGAGCTCGTCGAGTGACCCCTCGGAGAAGACGACGCCCCAGCCGAAGGTGGCATCAGGGTGGTTCCGCTCGAAGACGCTGATGTCATGCCGGGGGTCGGCGCGCTTCATGAGGATGGCGAAGTACAGTCCGGCCGGCCCGGCGCCGAGGATGTTGATCTTCACGCGAGCACATCGGCCAGCCGCTCGAGCTGGTCGAGCTGCGACACCGTGGGCAGCAGGACCAGCTCGTCGCAGCCCTCCTCCTCGTAGCCGCGGAGAAAGTCCTTGATCGCAGCCGGGGTGGTCAGGTTTCCAGCCACTATCCGCTCCTCGAATCCGCCAGTGAAGCGGTAGTAGTCACGGAGGTAGTCCGCTCCCTGCTCCAGCGTTGCCGGGTCGCCGAGGGCGAAGTACGCCTGACCCCAGAGCTGCGGGCTCCCGGGGCGGCCGGCGTCGACCCATGCCGCGCGAACACGGGCCGAGGCACCGGCAAACGCCCTGGGCGGACCTCCGCCGTGTACGTAGCCGTCGGCGTGTCGCGAAGCCCTGCTAAAGGCCGCGCTGCCACCGCCGCCGACCAGCAAGGTGGGCCCGTCCGGTTGGGCCGGCCGCGGACCGACCGCCCCGCCTTCCCAGACCTGGCGCAGCTCAACCAGCTGGCGGGTCAAGTCCTTCCCGCGCCGGCGGGAGTCGACGCCGGCGGCCTCATAGTCGTCGTGGCGGGCGCCGAGGCCAAGACCGAGGACCAACCGTCCGCCTGAGAAGGCGTCCACGGTGGCCGCCTGCTTGGCCAGCAGGGCGGTGCTTCGGATGGGCCCGATCACGACCATCGTCACCAGGCGCGCTCGTTCGGTAACGGCGGCGCAGGCCGCCAGAGAAGCCAGCGGCTCCCAACACTCGTGCAGCAGGCGGTCGACCACGCCCAGCGACGAGAAGCACGCGTCCGCCCGCCGTGCCCACTGGAGGATCAGCTCCCGGCCGGTGGCCGGTGTCGACGTCGGTAGGCCGATGCCGACACGCACTTAGCCGTGACCCTCGCCGCTCACGCTGAAGGTCAAGGTGTCGCCGTCGAGCTGGGCACGCGCGCCCCACCCGGCGCTGTTGCGGTCCAGGATCTCTGCCAGCAGGGCCGCTCGCTCAGGGTGGGCGCGGACGGGCTCGCCGTCGCCGTCCAACCGGCCGAGCAGCAGTCGTGCGCGTGCGACCCGGCCCGTGGGCTCGACGTCGAGCAGCGCGACCGCCGAGTCCCGAGGCATTCGGGCTGCGAGCGGGCCCTCGTAGCCGAATACGAAGGAACCGAGCCCATAGAAGATGGGCGCGCCCCGGTGCACCTCGACACCCTGCACGGTGTGCGAGTGGCAGCCGAGAACGGCGCAGGCTCCCGACTCCACAAGCTTGTGGCCAAGCTCCCGCTGATAGCCCTCGGGCCGCTCGGCCCAGCTGACGCCCCAGTGGACGACTGCGACCACGGCCGGCGCCAGCCTGCGTGCACGGGAGACCGCGTCCAGCAGCCGCGCTTCGTCCCCCGGCCTGACCACGGTGTGGATGCGCGGAGGCGTGGCCGGCTCCCAGGCCAGGCGGCCTTTGTCCGGTTCGTAGGAGGTTGTCACGCGCACGCCGGCCATCCCGGGGCGGTCCTCTGTCGCCAGGTACCGCTCCAGCCCGACACTGGTCGCAGTGACCAGTGCGAGGCTGGTGCCGGAGACCTGTCGCAGCACCGGCGCCAGCGCCTCCTCCAGGTTGCCGCCGATACCCAGCGGCATCACGCCTGACCGCCGAAGCTCGTCTGCCATTCCCCGAAGCGCCACCCACCCATGGTCGCCGCAGTGGTTGTTGGCGACGGACACGGCGTCAACCCCCAGCCTCACCACGTCGGGGATCAGGGCAGGGTCCCCCCGCAGGACGATGTCTTCGCGCTGCGGGTTGTCGACGGACGTGAGCGGCACCTCCAGATTGCCGACGGCGTAGTCAGCCTCCCGCAGAACGTGCAGCAGCGAATCCGCGGGCGGCCGGCGCACGTGTACCAGCGGCTTCACCACAACCAGGTCCCCGACGCCCGCTATCAGCAACCAGCTCCCTCGCGGATGCGCTGCACGGCCTGCTCTACAAACGCGACGATCTCGGTGAGGCGGCTGCCGGTCCCGAAGACCCGGTAGCCCATCGCCTCCAGCGCCTCGACGTCGCCGGCCGGGATTGTGCCGCCGACCATCAGGACCAGGTCGGCAGCTCCCTCCTCGTCGAGACGCCGCGTCAGTCGGGTGCAGTAATCCATGTGAGCCCCTGAGAGGATCGACAGGCCGACCGCCTCCGCGTCCTCCTGGAGGATGGCTGTCACGATCTGCTCGACCGTTTGATGGCGGCCGGTGTAGATCACCTCCATGCCCGAATCCTTGAGCGCCTTTGCGACGACCTTGGCCCCGCGGTCATGGCCGTCCAGCCCAGGCTTGGCGACCACCACCCGGATTGGGCGGTCGGTGTGCGGAGAATTCACCACCGCGTGATGAACCCCAGTCGCAGGTCCTCCTCGACCAGCTTCGGGTCTCGCTCCGCCGGGTCACCGTAGCCGCCCGCCCCCGCGAGCTGGAAGGACACCACGTCACCGCAGCGAAGGTCCACAGAGGCCTTACCACCGATCTCGTACTCGCCCTCGGCCCCGGGATTGATCACCGTCCGGCCGACCTTCCCCGGCTCGCCGCCCATCACGCCGAAGGGCGGGAAGCGGTGTCGCTCCGAGAGGTTGGTGAACTTGATCGACTCGCCGAGGATGCGTACGTCGCGGCGTACGCCCAGCCCGCCCCTGTGCTTGCCCCGACCGCACGAGTCGGGGATGAACTCGAAACACTCCACGATCACGGGCGTCGCCGCCTCGACCGCCTCCACCGGGATGTTGGCCGCGTTGTACGGCGAGCTCATGGCCTCACAGCCATCTCGTGCCGCGCGTCCGCCGGTACCGCCGTGGATCAGCTCGTAGCCGACGAACCGCCGCCGCCGCGAGGGGTCCCAGGCGCCGAAGGTTGCGTTGCAGAAGTGGCTGTTGCCGGCGGTCACGGCCTCGGTGACGGCCGGTGCCATCGCCCCGAGTATGACCTCGAAGATGCGAGTGCAGATGGCGGCGCGCGGACCGCCGCCGGCGGGAGGCCGGGGATTCAGAAAGCAGCCTTCGGGAGCCGTGATCTCGATCGGCCGGAGCGCGCCGGCGTTCATCGGCCCGTAGGGGTCGGTCAGACACTTGACCGCCGCGTAGACGTAGGAGCGCGTGTAGTTGAAGTAGGAATTCAGGCCTGATTCGGTTTGAGGGTCGGTGCCGTCGAAGTCGATCAGGACGCGGTCGCCGGCGATGGTCACCTTGACCGCGATGCGGAGCGGATCGGTGCCCGGGCCACTGTCGTCCATGAAATCCACGAAGGCGTACTCGCCGTCGGGCATCGCAGCGATCTGCTCGCGGACGCGCGCCTCGGTCCGGTCCAGCATCTGCTCGATGCAGGCGTCCACGGTCTCGCTGCCGAATCGGTCGTAGAGCTCACCGATGCGGCGCTCGCCGACCAGGAGAGAGGCTCGCTGAGAGCGGAGGTCGCCGAGGACGTTGCCCGGGACCCGCGAGTTGCCTGCGATGATGGACAGCGCCGCCTGGTTCTCGCGGCCCTCCTCGACGATCTTGACTGGCGGAATCCGCAGTCCTTCCTGGTGCCAGTCGAAGATGCCCTCGACGGCCTGGCTCCCGGGGCGCGAGCCTCCAACGTCGGTGTGGTGCACCAGGTTTACACCGAAACCGACCAGCTCGCCACGCCAGAAGCATGGCTGCATGACGATGAAGTCGGGAAAGTGACCGGACCCCAGCTGGGGGTCGTTCAGCAAGAGAGTGTCGCCGGGCCGGAGGCTAGGGACTGGAAAGGCAGTCAAGAAGTTGCGGACGGCGAAGTTCATGGCGCCCATGTGGCCGGGGCTGTAGGGGCCCTGGGCGGACATGCGCCCCCTGGCGTCGAAGACCGCGACCGAGAAGTCCTGGCCCTCTCGAGCCTGGATCGAGTAAGCGGTCCGCTGCACTGTGGAGCCGATCTCGACGCAGATCGACTGCAGCGCGCCCCACACGACGCCGAGAGTGATGGGCCCCGGACTCTCCCCCGCCCCCGGGGTCCCCGCGAAGCCCGCTTCGTGGGGTGGGACGTCGGTGGAGTACCCGGCGTAGCCGGGGGAGGGGGTCATGAGACCAGCAGGCTCCCGTACCCGTCTACGACCGCCTTGACGCCGGGAGGCAGGACTGTTGTCGACTCCCGCTCCTCAACGATGACGGGTCCCTCGACACCTTGCCCCGGGGCAAGTCGTGATCGGTCGAGAACGGCGGTCTCGATGTAGCCGCCGCACTCGGGAAAGTAGGCCATTCGCGCGCCCGCCCTGCCCCCTTCCCCCTCCACAACGGGTATACGTGGTAGCTCCACCGCGAGGGTCTCCAGCACCGCTGTCAGCCGCCAGGTGGTCGCTTCCAGTGCCTCTCCCGGGCTGGCCATCCCGTAACGCCGGGCGTACAGCCGCTCGAACTCCTCCGGCGCGTTGGCGTACGGCACCGTCAGCTCGTAGCCCTGGCCCGCGTACCGCAGGTCGACCTCGCGCACGAACGCCGCCGGCCGCCGTTCCAGCACCCGCTCCGCGTTGCGCTCCATGTCCGTGAAGATCGCCTCGGCCTGAGCCGGGTCGAGGTGGTCGAAGGCCGCCAGGTGGCTGCGCGAGAAGTCGAAGTTGACTTCGGCGCCAAGCAGGCCGATGGCCGATGCGACACCGGCCGCGGCCGGCAGGATCAGCCGTTGAATGCCCAGCGCCCTGGCCAGCCTCGCGGCGTGCGCCGGCCCGCAGCCTCCGGTCGCCACCAACGCCAGTGACCGTGGGTCGTGGCCGCGTTCGATGGAGACCACGCGCGTGGCCAGCTCCATGTTGGTGTTGACCATTGCGTGGACGCCCCAGGCAGCCTCCTCGACCGAGATGCCCAGCGGCGCTGCAAGTGTGGCGTCGAGGGATCGCCGTGCTGAATCGACGTCCAGGCGCATGGTGCCGCCGGCGAAGTTGTCGGGGTTGAGGTAGCCGAGAATCAGGTTGGCGTCGGTCACGGTCGGCTCGGTGCCACCGAGTCCATAGCAGACCGGTCCCGGAGTGGAGCCGGCCGAGTCTGGGCCGACCCGGGTCGTCCCCAGCTCGGGGCGGGCGATAGAGCCGCCGCCGGCGCCGATCTCGACCAGGTCGAGCGAGCGCACGTTTATGGGCACTCCACTGCCAGGAGCCAGGCGCACACGGTGCAGCTCAAATGTGTCGACGGTCTGCGGCCGCCCGCCGCTGACCAGAGCCAGCTTGGCGGTGGTTCCGCCCATGTCGAAGGCGATGAGCTCGGTGTCGCCGGTGAGCGCGCCGTACCTGGCCGCCACCAGCGCCCCAGCCGCCGGTCCCGACTCGATCATCCGCACCGGGAACCGGGCCATGGTCTCGGCCGTGGCCGCGCCTCCCCCCGACTGCATGATGAACAGCCGTCCTCGGTAGCCGCGCTCGGCAAGGTGGCCGGACAGAGCCAGTAGGTACTCGCGCACGGCGCGGATGAGATAGGCGTTGACGACTGTGGTGCTCGTCCTCTCGTACTCGCGGAACTGCGGTGAGACCTCGCAGGAGAGCGACACCTCCATCTCCGGGGCCAGCTCGCGGACGAGCGCGCGGAAACGGCGCTCGTGATCCGGGTTGGCGTAGCTGTGCAGGAAGCAGACGGCGAGGCTCTTGACTCCCCGTTCGCGCATCTGGCCGATCGCGTTCCGGGCATTCGTCTCGTCGAGCGTCCGGTGGACGCTACCGTTCGCTCGCAGGCGTTCGTCGATCTCCCAGATCCACGTCCTGTCGATCAGAGGAGCCGGCTTTTCGATCTGGAGGTCGTAGAGCTGGTAGCGCTTCTGCCTGCCGATGGCCAGAACGTCGCGGAAACCGGCCGTCGTGGCCAGCGCAACCCCGGTCGCCTTGCGCTCGATCACGACGTTGGAGCCGAGCGTCGTGCCGTGGACCGCCCGGGCGAGGTCGTGCCAGGGGACGCCGGTCCGCCGCATCAGATCGGCCAGGCCGGCGAGGCAGGCCTCGCTCGGATCGGGGTAGGTGGTCAGGCGCTTCCCGGTGTGCAGGCGGCCCTCGCCGTCCTGGAGGACGAAGTCGGTGAAGGTGCCCCCCACATCGAAGGCAACCTGCGGGGTCATTCGCGCAGAGACAAGGGAAGCAGCTCCGCGGTGTGCTGGCCGAGGGCTGGCGCAGGCTTGAAGGTGTCATCTCCGCCGGTCTTGATCGGGTTGCCCAGAAGCTCCCGTTCGCCGTCGCTGACGACCATCCCGCGATGGCGGACCTGTCTGTCCTTTAGCACACGATCGACGGTATTGACCGGGCCACCGGGCACTCCGGCCGCCCAGATCGCCTCGACCCATTCGTCTGTGGTGCGTTCCAGGAACCGGCGCTGCAGCAGATCCACGACCTCTTCGCGGTGGGCACGGCGAGCCGCGTTGTCAGGGTAGCGGTGTATGAGATCCTCAAGGGCCATCGCCCTGCATAGGGGCGCCCAGAAGCCCTCGCCGAAGACGGCGACCACGACGTCGCCGTCGGCGGTCTGGAAGGCCTGGTATGGCACAACGCTCTGGTGGGCGCTGCCGATAGGCCCTGGCACCCGGCCGTCGGTCATGAAGTACTGGGCCACGTAAGTCAGCAGCGAGACCTGCACGTCCAGCAGAGAAAGGTCGATGTGCTGGCCATGTCCAGTCTTGTAGCGCTCTTTGCGCAGAAGGGCGGCGCAGACGGCAAGTGCGGCGAAGGCACCGCCGGCGAGATCGCCGATCGGGATGCCGGCGCGTACCGGCCGGCCGCCCGGCTCCCCGGTGATCGACATCCCGCCGCCCATCGCCTGCAGTACCAGGTCGTAGGCGGGCAGGTCGCGGTAGGGGCCGTCGCCGCCGAAGGCTGTCATCGAACAGGTGACCAGGTCCGGCCTGACCGCCCTGAGGTGCTGCGGCGTGAGGCGCAGGCGCTGCATCACGCCCGGTCGGAAGTTGTCGACCACGGCGTCGGCCTTCCTGACCAGGCCCAGGAATCGCTGGTGGTCCCGTTCGTCCCGGAGGTCGAGGACCACGCTCTTCTTGTTGCGGTTGACAGCCATGAAGTAGGCCGAGCGGCCGTCCGGCTCGAAGGGCGGTCCCATGCCGCGCATCGGGTCGCCCTCCGGGCTCTCGACCTTGATGACCTCGGCGCCCATGTCCGCCAGGAGCATCGTGGCGTAGGGGCCTGCCAGCATCCGGGTGAGGTCCACTATCCGGAAGCCGCGAAGTGTGTCGGTCACCAGCCGCCTCGCCTCAACACGTCGCGGCCGATCAGGCTCTTCAGGATCTCGTTTGTGCCGCCCCCGTAGAGCAGGAAGCGCGCGTCCCGGAAGTAGCGCTCCACCGGATACTCGGTGGCGTAGCCGTATGAGCCAAAGATCCGTGTGGCCTCATCCACGATCCGCGCGCAGACCTCGGTCGCGAAGTACTTGGCCATGGCCGCCACGGTCGTCACGTCACCGCCGCCGTCGAGGCGGGCGGCTGCATCGTAGGTCGCCAGCCGCGCCGCTTGAAGCTCGGTCGCCATGTCCGCCAGCTTGGCGCTGATGAGCTGGAAATCGCCGATGGGCCGGCCGAAGGCTCTCCGTTGCCCGGCGTAGCGGGCGCTGTCCTCGAGCGCCCGCCGGCCGAGGCCGATTGCGAGCGCGGCGGTCATGACTCGGATCTCGGAAAGGGTGCCGCCCACGTTCTTGATGCCCCGTCCCTCGCCACCGAGAAGTGAATCGGCGGGGACGTGGCAGTCGATGTGGACCTCGCTGGTCAGCGAGCTGCGAGTTCCGAGCTTCTCGATCGGCTTGCCGACTGCAAAGCCAGGGGTGCCCGCATCGAGCAGGAAGAGGGCGATGTCCTTGATCCCGGGCTCGTCGCTGGTCTTGGCTCCGACTGTCAGGAACGAAGCCTCCGGCGCGCTGGTGATCCAGGTCTTCGTGCCCGTGAGGTGCCAGCCGGTCTCGGTGCGCCGGGCTCGGGTTCGCATCGCGCCCAGGTCGCTGCCGGCGTCAGGCTCGGTCAAGGCGAAGGTGCCGAGCTTCTGTCCAAGGAGCGCGGGCTTGAGGTAGCGCTCGCGCTGATCCGCGGTGCCGAACCGGTGGACGAAGACGGTGCCCATAAGGCTCTGCATGGCGGCGATCGCGGCGAGGCTCAGCGACCCCGCGGCCAGCTCCTCGTAGAGGACGCAGGCGGTCGGAAAGTCGGCGCCCTGGCCCCCCACGTCTTCGGGGTAGCGGAGGCCGAAGTAGCCGAGGCGGGCCAGGCGCTTGAAGAGGCGGTGTGGAAACTCTCCATGGCGGTCGAGCGCATCCGCGGCCGGGAGCACCTCGCGCTCCACGAAGCTGCGAACGCTCTGGCGAAAGAGCTCGCGTTCGGCCGGGACCTCAATGGCCATAGATCACGATGCTCGGGCCCGGGCGCTCGAGCCCGGCGAACCCCCAGATGGGCAGATAGAAGGCATCGATGGGATCGTATATGCCGCCGCCGCGACCCGGGCTGAACGTCGCCAGCGCCGGCCTGCCGGCGACGGTCGCCGGAGGATCCTGGCCTGGCAAGCTCGAGCCGGCGATGACGTAGTCCGGGTCGTCCACGTTGAGCCGGAAGCGCGTCGTGTAGCGGCCCTGAAGGAACCCCGCTGCCAGCTCGTCGTCGACCCAGCGGCGATTGTCGTCGACCATGGCCTGATCGTAGAAGGGGCCGACGTAGTAAGGGGTCTCGATGGTGGCACCGTCGGGGGCGTGCTCCAGCAGCCAGTCGCCGGCCTGGACGCGGGTATCGGTGGTGGCCAGGAGGCGATCGGTGTTGACTGATGCCCAGAGTGAGGGCAGAAGCATGGCGAGGGCCAGAGCCACACCGAGCGCCCTGAGCCTCCGGGGGATCGCCCGAACCAGGCCCCCGGCCAGCAGCGCCAGCGCGGGCAGCGCCGGCAGGACGTAGCGCCAGAAGACCTCGTGGCTTGCACCGACAACGAGCATGTACGCGGCTACGAAGGCCAGCAGTGCCGCGTCGGACTTTGCGCGGGTGACGGCCGACATCGCCAGGCCTCCGAGCACAAGCGCGTAGGCGCCGAGGCCCATGCCGAAAGGCAGGCTCACGGTGGTGTGATAGACCCATCCAGGTGGGGTGCCGTAGTCCTGTGCGAAGCCTCGCCCGCCGAGAAAAGCCAGGCCGGAGGCATACGCGCCTGCGTGTGCCAGGGTGACGCTGGACGGGATGGCGAAGGCCACGGCGGCGCCGGCTGCCGATGCCGACACCATTCGTGTGCGCTGACCCGACTGCATAGCCATGGCCAGCACGAACACGATCGACAGCCCACCCGTGTACTTCGTGGCGGCCGCCAGCCCGCACATTGCACCGGCGACGGCGAAGGCGCGGGCAGAGCGGGCGCGCAGGGCGGCCATGAGCGCCGCCGCCACGAAGGCGGTCTGGATGAAGTCGATCGTGGCCATGTGCGCCTGACGGACTGCAAGCGGGGCCAGGGCCATCGCGAAGGCGGCGATAACCGCGGCTGCGTCCCCATACGCCTTGCGCGCGGCCACGAAGACGAGCGCGATGGTCGCCACGAATGCGGCGGCGGAGAGGACGCGAGCGGTCAGGTAGGCTCCAGAGGGGTCGCCCAGCGTGGCGCCACCGAGGTTGCCGGTGAGCTTCTCGGCACCGGCCACGATATAGAAAGCGAGAGGGGGCCAGTTCGCAAACAGTGGATCGAGGCTGCCCGCGGCGGCCATGCGCACCGAGCGGCCGACAAGCACGTCTTCGTCGGGCCGAAAGAGGTAGGGGAGTCCAGAGTTCAGGCCCCAGGTCGCGAGCACCCCCCCGGCAGCCACCGCAGCGAGGGCGGCCGCCACAGGCGTGCGGCCCGGCCATCTCGGCCTCGCCCGCACCTGGTCACCCACCCGTGCTGTCAGAGCGTCCTCCCGGACCTCCTCGCGATCCCCGGAGCTACGCATTTGTACGATCTCGTAGTTCCCGATCCTCGGGAGATACGCATTTGTACGATCGCGTAGTTCCCGATCGTGCGGAGTTACTCATACGTACATTTGCGCAGTTCCCGGCTGCGAGGACGACGTGTGCTCAAGGTTTACAAGCGGGATTGACAGCAGCCCGTCACCGGCTGATCGTTTCCCACGCGTCCCACTGACCGCCAGGGGGTGGGTGTGCCCCCCTGGGAGGGTGGGGGATCAATTTGCACGGGGATCCATCGTCCGTCTCAGACGCCTGCGGAGGAC
>Ga0126383_10002954_pt1 | contig 11135 bp, 11 predicted proteins | sample PanSoiMetPlot_35_FD_96882 | JGI IMG/M metagenome (GOLD analysis project Ga0126383, IMG submission 96882) | Tropical forest soil microbial communities from Panama - MetaG Plot_35 | ecosystem: Environmental > Terrestrial > Soil > Tropical forest > Bulk soil | place: Panama | collected 2016-02-17
CCAGCAGCCGGCCGGTCACCTCCCTTCCCCTCGAACGTTGAAGGAGGCCGCCCACCGCCGACACGTACTCCGCGCTCGACCTGGCTCCACCGCCCGGCAGTGCCAGGCGAGGGCCAAAGCCGCGGCCCCGCAGGAAAAAGCCAACGAATACCACCACGACCGCCCAGACGATCGCCGACCCCCACACCGTCGACAGCAACCCGCTGACCGGCGACCCCTGTCCCGCTGCGCCGTGGTGGTACTCGTCGAATCCAACTCGCACTCCCGCCGGCGCCAGCGAGATCAGATCGGCCGCCAGCCGCCAGTTGTCTGCGACCTCCAGGTAGCCGTTGCACAGGGGCAGGGGATCGGCGAGCACGACGACGCGCCCTCGGCCAAGGAACTGCTCGAAGGCGACCGGCACACCCTTTGCGGCACGCAGGAGCACCACCTGGCTGGAGGACGGCTGAAACGGCGATACGGCGTCGCTGCCTGAAACATTGCTCACCCCAGCCAGCGCCGGCCCCGTCCCGGTGGCTGCGCCCCCGACCAGGGCCCGGAGGCGGTTCACCTTCAGGGTGAAGTCGAGCCGTGGGTCGCCCTGTTCACTTGCGTACACCACGGCGCCACCGCCGGCAACGTAGTCGGAGAGCCGCTGTGCTTCGTCCGTCGAGAATCCGACCGTCGGCGTGAGCACGAAGAGGACGCCCATCCCAAGGTCCGGTTTGAACGAGGTGTCGAGTATCGCTGCCGGACGTCCGAGTGCCTGTGCAAGCTGCGGTAGGGCCGACGCGCCGTTGGCAGCGTCGCTGTCAGTGCGGTGCTCGGGGGAATTGGGACTGGAGGCTCCGAACACGATGAACGCGACCAGGATCGCAAAGCCGAGCGCCCCGATCAGGACAGTCCGGCCGCTGAGCTTCACGCGGCCACCTTGCCGGCGGCTTTGCCCTCGGCCCGAAACGGAGCGGCCGCGGCTTCCGCCCGCTGGTAGGTCTCGCGATCAGGCGCACGCGCACCGTAGACGGCGGCTTCGAAGGCAAGCAGCAACGGACGCAGCGAAGCCGGGCTGGAGGCCCTCGAAAACAGCTCCCGCACCGTGAGCGGGCTTGCCTCCCAGACCAGCTCGTCCCCCAGGGCGCCGGCCACCCCGCCGGCAAGCTCCCTGATCGCTCCGGCGTAGTCGCCGGCGGCAGCCAGCCGGTCGGCTTCGAGGAAGCGATCGCGCCGGCGAGCGCCGCCGGCCGCGCCTCGAGACAGACGCGCCTGGGGACGCTCAACCCAGCGCGCATAGCGCACGACGGCCACTACGGCCGCGGCCAGCACCACCACTCCCGCGACAGCCAGCGCCGTCCAGAGGCCGCCGGCGACTGCGCCAACCGCCAACCCCAGCAGCAGCACCACCACCCGTATCAGTTCTGTCTTGATGAGGTCAGCCAGTGAGGGGCCCTGCCGCAGGGCGGCGTAGCGGGGCTGGGCAAGGATGTCGTGGACAGCACGGCGGGCCTTGCCCGGCTCCGGCGCGAAAGCGGGGGATCGAGCCGCCTGGGAGAGGGCACTCAAACGGTCGCGCGCGTCCGGCACGTCCGGCGGGTCCCGCCTCAGGTCGGTGAGGATCTCCGGCTGGCTCTGCCCGGTGCCGGCCTCGAGCACCTCCGCGGCGCGGCGGGCGGCCGTGCGGTCATCGGCGGGCGCCGCACGCAGGATCTCCAGCGCGCGGTCGACCGAATCGGCATAGCCGCCGCCGTCGGCCGCCAGCTGTTGCGACAGCGAGCTCCGCACGGCGGCGGCGTCCCCACCTGAAGACAAGGCGGGCACCGCCAGGCCCAGGAGCAAAGGGAGTGCGGACGCTCCCGCCAGCGCCGCACTCACGCCGCGAGTCATCCCGAACCGGAGGAAGCCACCGCCTGCCGAGCCAGCTGGTCAAGGTCGAAGTGCTCGTGCCGGATACGCAGGTCGAAATAGAGGAGGACGATGCAAAGGGGGACGACGGGCAGTGTTAGGGCCCCGGCCGCAGTAGACACCGTGAGTATGACCGCCGCTCGCACCACCGGTTCGACGAATGGAATTGCGACGGCAATGGGCAGGCCGATCGCGCCAAGCGCACCGGATATGACGGCCTGCAGCAGGAAGATCAGCAGCAGGATCCCGAAAGTGCGCCACCAGTTGCGGTGTGTGAGCGCCCAGCTCCTGCCCAGCGCCTTGATGGGGCCGATGCCCTCGGCAAGCAGCGCCGGCACCCCCACTATCCAGCGGACCGCCACCCAGATCGCTACGGGAAAGCAGAGCACCAGCGGGACGATCGCGATACCCACAAGCAGCGTCTGGCCCAGCAGCGCCCAGTAGCGCCGCGCCACGCCCGCGAACGCGGAGCGGACGCTGACCGGTTTGCCCAACGCGAGGTCGATCGCTGCCTGCGCGACGGCGCCCACAGAGAAGGGGATGAGGATCAGTAGGAGGAGGTAGCTCGAGCCCAAAAGCGCCAGGTTGGGCGGCCCTGGCGGCTGCAGGGGAGCGAGCGTCTGGGAGCTACCCAGGCTGCCGAAGGCGCCGATGAGGAACCCCAGGCTGGCGGCCGTGCCTGAGGTGAACCGGGTGAGTAGGGATGGCACCGACAGCAGCAGGCCGATGGCGAAGAGCAGACCGAAATAACGGCGATATACACGAAAGATGTCGTCCAGGATCTCGCCCACTCCGAGCGGCCGCAGTCGCAAAAGGGGCTCGCCCGGCATCGGCCCGGCCTGCGTGGGCCCGACCGTGCTCATCGGTCCCGGTCGGGGTTGGTGACAGTCATCATGTTGTGATCCTCCTGGGCGCCGACCTTTCGGCGCCATTCTGCAACAGGCGCTCAGCCGTCGCTGCTGAGCCTGGCCCAGACCTCGTCAACGGCCGCGTCGGCGAGCACCCTCATCTCGCCGTCGGTGCGGTCCTGGATGGGGTGAGGGACGAAGACCACAGCCGGGTGGAACCCCAGCGCCTTAGCCTGTGCGCCCGCGGCCTGCTCGAACTCCGACGAAGCCACGAAGACGGCGGGCAGTCCTGCTCGTTCGAGCTCCGCCATGTCGTGCACACTGCACGACGTGCAGGACCCTCAATCGGCCAGGGCCTCGACGACGGCGTCGCACTTGACCCGGATCTCGTAGCGCAGGTCCGCCGGGGCGGGTTTCGTGTACGTCGGCTTGCGAAAGCGAAGGACCTCCACGCCGCGGCCCGACAGCACCTCGTCAAGATGGTCGAGGAAGACGTCCCCCCGGGGTTTGGAAATATCCAGAAGTCCGACCGTCAGGCCCTCCAGCGACGCGGGCCTCACCACACGCGGGCGAGCGACAGGATGACGCTCGCCAGTGGGGTCCAACAGCTCCATACGGCTCACTCGCGCACCTCCCTCGTAACGGGCTCACTCCCCACCGTGCCACTCGCCCAGCCTCCGATTATCGCCGAGAACATGCCTGCGGTCCCCCCGGCGTGGACGATGAGCAGACCCCCCTGCCTGAACTTCGGCACGTGAGCACCGGCGAGGCTCTGGGGCGTCCCCTCGGCCATGCCTCCTGCACCCCGGACCATCTCGGCGCGAGGCCGGCGCAGGAGCCCATCCAGCTCCTCGCGCAGACGTACCTTGGACCAGCCGGCCTCCCTGAAGACGCGGGCGTGCTCCGGGGAAACGACGAGCACCGCATCCCAACTCAGCGCCAGCTTGGGGTGGGCGACGACCTGGAGGCACGCCGCGTAGGTGCGGGCCAGCGACTCCGGGGTACGCGACTGCTGATCGACCAGGGGCTGGAGACCAGAGCCCGCGAACAGCGTGACGGCCGAGGTTCCAACGGGCAGGCCCCTTTCCACGGACAGCGGCTCCCACGGTGAGCCTCGCTCGTCCTCTGCGAAGCAGAACGTGTGCTTGCCGGGGTTGCCGTGGGTAGCACGGTCGACCCCTCCTGGGCGCCCACCCCCGACGTTGCGGACGATGAGCTGCAGCGCCCGGCCGATGGTTGAGTTGGCGCGATTGCCCTGCCCGAGGGCGTTGCCGCCGGCATTCATCCCGATACGCTCGGCCACCGGCCCGTTGACGATCACGACCGGCCCGGCAGACCAGGTCGTTGCGAGCACTCCATGGATGTTGAACTCGCTGGTGCATGCGGCTTCTAGCGCGGCGAGAACCACCGGCAGGTACTCGGGCCGGCAGCCCGCCATCGCGGCGTTGACCGCCACCTTCTCGACGGTGCACTCGACCAGGTCCGGGGGCACGACCGCGGCGACCTCCTGCGGGTCACGGTCAGTCCCCTCCAGCATGCGGAGGACGCGCTCCGGCGTCGGAGGGACGACGGGGAGGCCGTCGGTCCAGCCTCGCTCGAACATGGCCTCGAACTCATCCTCCAGCTGGGCCACCTCGACGCGCCGGGACCGGAACTTGTCGCCACCGTAGCGGACCGCCAGAAGCTCACGAATCCCGGGGTCAAGGGTGCGGGAGCCGCAGCCGGCACGGTATGACGGCAAACCGGTGCCCAGCTCCGCAACCCCCGTGAGGCGCTCCCAATCCATGCGAAGCCAGCCCTCCAATCGCTCGATCACCTCACCGCCCTCCAGCCGCATGAGCGTCGGCACTACCTCGACCCCTGCCTCGTAGGAGCGTCGGAGGTCACTGTCGTCGAGTGGCTCGGCCCCCTCAGGGAACCGAGGGTCGTCCTGGGAGTAGACGGTCAAAGGGGCCCCGGCTTTGCGTAGACGGAGCAAGGCAGGGGCAACCAGCCGGCAGGTTGGGCAGGACGCCTTGACGAAGGCGACATATCCGTCCGGCAGGTCCACGCCCGAAGCGTAGGACATTTGCAGACTGGTCTCGTCGGGGTCCCTGACGGGGCGGTACGCTTCAGTACATGGTGCAAGACCCCGTGCAAGAGATCGTTCGGAGGGTTGAGGATGCGCCCCTCCAGGACCTGTTGCGCGTCTCGATCGACGAGGTCCAGGTCCAGATGGACAGCTATCTCGATCCCGAGATGGACTCGTCCTCGCTGTACCGCCGCTGGGAGAAGCAGCAATGGGCGGTCGCCGACCTCGACTTCACACCGGACCGGGAGCAGTGGAGCACGCTGGACGAAGGGCAGCGGGATGCGGTACGCCGCACGATGATCCTGTTCTTCATCGGTGAGCAGGCCGTCACCGACACACTGTCACCGATCCTCCACGCCGCCCCGTACGAGGACGAGCGCATCTTCCTCGCCACCCAGATCGCCGATGAAGCGCGTCACACGGTGTTCTTTCAGCGCTTCTTCGACGAGGTACTGGAGGTCCACGGGGGCCTGCGCGACGCCCTGAGCGTGGTCGGTCCCGAAGCTACCCGGGGCTTCCGGCGCATATTCGAGACTCACCTGAGCGAGGCGATCGACGCGGTCCGCAAGAGCCCCGACGACCGGAAGGCATGGGTGGAGGCGGTGGTGACGTACCACCTGGTGATCGAGGGCTACCTCGCGCTCACCGGGCAGCGCGCGTTGCTCCACTTCTTCCGCGCCGTCGGCCTGATGCCTGGCTTCACCACAGGCTTCACGGCAGTTGCCCGCGACGAGTCGCGCCACATCGGCTACGGTGTGCTCGCGCTGCGCCGCCGCGTCCGAGAAGACCCCGAGATGGCGCGCGCGATATCGCTCAAGGTCCTCGACCTCGCCGAGCCGTCGGTACTGACCGTGGTCAACCCCGACAACCTGCTGAGGGTCCCCGATCCGGGGGAGACACCCGAGGAGATGCGCCAGAATCCGATCGAGTTCCGCGAGTTTGCGATCGAGTCCCTCTCCAAGCGCCTGCGCTCGATCGGCGTCAGCGATGGCACGATCGCCGACATCGGCAGCCACTACCGCGGCCTCTACGAGCCGTTCTGGGCACAGTACGAGCAGATCCACAGAGTGGAGCATCCCGTGCGCTGGTATCAGAGGCAGACCGCAGCAGCCGCTGCCACGGGTTAGTGCCGGTTTCCGGAAACCGGTCCAATCTCAAGCGCGGATAACGATCACTTTCCGGAAAGCGGCCCTTATTTCGAGCTGTGCCGCGTGGGCTAGGCGGCGATGGTGCCGCCGCCGAGCACCCGCGTGCCCAGGTACAGGACTGCCGCCTGTCCGGGTGCGACTCCGTAGAAGGGCTCGGCCAGCTCGAGCACATCTCCCGCGAGCAAAGCCGGCAGCGGTCGTGCCCGATAGCGCAGCCTGGCCTCGCAGTCAACCGGCGCCGGCGGCGGGTCGCCCACGAACCGCATGTCCTCCAGCACCACACGCCGGCGCGCCAGCTCCTCGCGGCGGCCGACGACCAGCCGGCGAGAAGGGGCGTCGATCGCCGTCACGTACCAGGGCCCCGGCTCCGCCAGCTGACCCAGGCCCTCGCGCTGGCCGACTGTGTAGAGGGCCGTCCCGCGGTGGGTGCCCAGGACGCGGCCGGAACCATCCACCACCTCGCCCTTCTCGACGCGGAGGCGACGCGTCAGATAGGCCGCGGTCTGGCCGCGTGGCACGAAGCAGATCTCCATGCTCTCCTTCTTCTCGGCGACGGGCAGTCCCATGGAGCGTGCGATGGCCCGCACCTGCGGCTTGGTCAGCTCGCCAAGCGGAAAGAGGATCCGAGACAGACGCTGCCGGTCGAGGTGATAGAGGACGTAAGACTGGTCCTTGGCCTGGTCGACTGCGGCGTGAAGCTCACTCTCACCGTCCTGGCCGCGCAGCACGCGAGCGTAGTGCCCCGTAGCCAGGGCCTCGAAACCCAGGTCGAGCACCCGCTGCAGCATCAGCTCAAAGCGGACGAAGGCGTTGCAGCGCAGGCAGGGGTTGGGCGTGAGGCCGGCCAGGTAGGCGCTGTGGAACGGCTCGATCACGCGGTCGCCGAATTCCCGTTCCAGGTTCCACACGTAGTACGGGATGCCGAGCATCGTCGCCACCCGTCGTGCGTCCTCCACCGCCGACAGCGAGCAGCAGCCGCCGTGCCGAGCCGCCTCCCCCGCATCCCCGCGTGGCCACTGCTGGAGCGTGACCCCGACCACGTCGTGCCCGTCGCGCACGAGTAGCCCCGCAGCTACGCTGGAGTCAACGCCCCCCGAAAGGGCGACCGCGATCTTCATCGGAGGCCAGTCTATGACGACGGGCGACGAGTTCTCCGCACTGCGCGACGAGTTCTGGCGGCACCACACCTCCGGACGCCTCCGAGAGGCGCTAGCGGTCGCGGAACGGGCGTGGGACGGTTTCCCCGAGCGCCGCGGCTATGCGTGGCTGTTCCTGGTCGCAGCCCATTGCGGCCTGGGCCAGCAAGACGCTGCAATCGAGGTGCTGGAGCGGGCAGAAAGCGAGAACCACCTCTGGCGGCTTGGCCTGCTGCGGGTACCCGAGCTCCAACCGCTCCGTGCAGATCCGCGTTTCGAGGCACTCACCACAAGGGCGGAGGCACGCGCCGCCTCGCGGAACTTTCAGCCTGGCCTCCTGCTGAAAGAGCCCGAGCCGGTCGTTACCAGGCACACCCTTCTGGTCGGTCTGCACGGCGCGACCAGCACTGCCGACGAGTACCATCGCCACTGGCTGCCGGCGACAGCCTTCGGATGCATGGTCGCTTCAGCACAGTCCACCCAGCCTGCCACGGAAACGACCTTCTGCTGGGACGATCGCAGCCAGGTCCGGCGCGACGTGAAGACGGTGATCAGCAAATTGCCCCCTCATGGTGAGATGGTCCTCACCGGCTTCTCCCAGGGGGCACTCGTCGCTCTGGAGCTGGCGCTGACCGGCGACCTGGGCCCCGCAGCCGGGGTGATCGCCGTCGCCCCATCCTTTCCGCAGCCAGAGAGACTTCCAGACTCCACGATGACGCTCAACGTCCAGATCGTCTATGGCACCGGCGACTCGTGGGGGAGGACCGTCCCTGTCGTCGCCGACGCTCTACGCCGCCGGGGCCATCAGGTCGCCGTCGATGAGGTGCCTGGCCTCGGCCACGACTTCCCGCACGACTTCGCCGAGCGCCTGCCGGCGCTGCTGCGGCGGGCGCGCGAGGGCGTCAGAGCGCCCTGATCGCCTCCACCGTGTGGATACCGTGCATGTGCATGAGCACGACCCCACCTTTCGCCCGGATCATGGCAACCATCAAGTCGGCTGGTGTTCCCGCCCAGTCACGAGTGTCGACGTCCCAGAGCTGGATCCTGTAGCCAAGCGAGGCTGCCGCGCTGTAGACCCGACCGAATCTGTCCATGGCCCCGTAAGGAGGCCGAAACAGATCGCATTGAACCGAAACGCCGCGCTGGATCTCGGAGATGATCGCTGCTGCCGACAGCTTGCTCAGGTCCGGGTGCGAGTACGTGTGATTGCAGACGCGGTGACCGGCCGCAATGAGGGTCGGGATCAGCCACGGGAACTGATCGCGGCACTTGCCGGTCGGAAAGAAGATGGCGTGCAGGCCGCGGTCTGCAAGCGCCGTCAGGATGGCCTGGATCTGGTCCGCGCTGCCGCAGTCGTCGAAGGTCAGGGTGAATGGAAAGGGCACCGCGGGGGGCGGCCACAAAGTACTGAACGAGAAGCTGGCAGCGGCGATCAGTCGCGGCTGCGCCGCAGCATAGCCGGCGACGCTGACCCAGTAGGTTGTGCGATATGCGAGGGGGGCGAACAAACGGAACACCAGGGTCTTCTGGTCGGGCCAGTTGAACTGGCCGCTGACCGAAGGTTCGACCCGGAACGACTCCTCGACCGAGGCGGTGTCCATCGGCTCTGAAAACAGGAGTCGAACCTCGCTGTCGACAGGAGCACGGATGCCGGCGGGCTCGGCCAGCTCGATGTCGGGCAGCGGCGGAGGCCGCGGTGGCTGCCACTGCAGCATGCCGGCATGCTCCATCGGTCGCAGGCTGAACACGGGCTTCTGACCTCTCTGGCTCAGCGGCAACTCGCCTGCAAGCCGGGACCAGACCGACACTCCGGAGGCCTGATCGCCCGCCTCCGGCAGCCAGCCCGGCGGCGAACCGGCCGCCGTCACTGTTCGGACGGCTCCGCTCTGACTGCCGAGGAGGAGCACGGCCAGCGCAACGAGTCGCCCGATCCGCCAGGGCACGTGCGTCGGTCCCCCCAAGCTACTCGCTCCTCCCTTACGCCGACTCTACGAGCGCTAAGCCGCCGGCGCCCCCCCGGCTACCGCCGGCACGATCGCGATCTCGTCCGAGTCCGCCACCGGCGCGTCCAAGCCCTGACCGAGGCGTACATCCTCGTCGTTCAGAAACAGGTTGACGAACTGACGCGGCTGCCCTTCGTCGTCCAGGAGCCGCCCCTTGAAGCCGGGAAACCTCGCATCCAGCTGCTCGATGGCCGAACGAAGATCTCCGGCTTCAACCGTCACTGTGGCCTCGCCGCCGCTCAAACTGCGCAGAGGACCGGGAATGCGGAAAACAGGCACTGTCCAGAAAACTCCTTGCGAAACCTTACATGAGCACTCTTTCGCGGAACGACCTCAGGCTTGGCTCTATTTCCGCCCAGCGCGCCGAACCGCCGTCGGCGACCACCTCGGCAGTCTTGAGACCGTGGCCGGTGACGTAGGCGACGACCACCTCGTCGCCGCTCCAGCGTCCAGCACGCGCGAGCTTGGCCAGAACGCCGATGGTCACCCCGCCGGCCGTCTCGGTGAAGATGCCCTCGGTACGCGCCAGGAGCCGGATGGCGTCGACGATCTCCTCCTCGGTGACGGCTTCGACCACGCCGCCCGTCTCGCGCGCGATCCTGATGACATACGGCCCATCCGATGGGTTGCCGATCGCGATCGAACGCGCGATCGTGTTCGGCTTGACCGGGAGGACCCGCTCAGTCTCCTGCTTCCATGCGTTGTACACGGGAGCGCAGCCCAGCGCCTGGGCACCCGTCAGCCGCGGAACGCCCGGCCCATCCACCAGCCCCAAGTCGAGAAGCTCGCCGGCGGCGCGCCGGTGCCTCACGAACTGGCAGCCCGAGGCGATCGGGATGATGATCTCTTCTGGCAGCCGCCAGCCGAGCTGCTCGGCAGTTTCGAACGTGAGCGTCTTCGAGCCCTCCGCGTAGAAGGGCCGAACATTGATGTTGCAGAACGCCCAGGGCAGCTCCTCTGTCACCTGGCTGCAGAGCCTGTTGACCTCGTCATAGGTGCCGCGGACCGCCACCACGTTGGGTTCGAAGACACTGGTCGCAACCAGTTTCTCCTCCTCCGTGTCGTTGGGCAGGAAGACGTAGCACTCGAGCCCGGCACGGGCCGCGTAGGCGGCGACCGAGTTGGCGAGGTTGCCGGTCGAGGCGCACCCGATCGTCTCGAACCCCTGCGAACGGGACCACGACACCGCTACCGACACGACTCGATCCTTGAACGAGTTTGTCGGGTTCATGCTGTCGTTCTTCAGATACAGATTTCGGAGCCCGAGCTCGGCGCCCAGCCGCTCGGCCTTGACCAGCGGCGTGAAGCCCTCGCCGAGGCTGATGATCTGCGCGTCGTCCTCGAGAGGAAGCAGGTCGCGGTAGCGCCACATGGTGGGCGGCCCTTCGGCGATCCGCTCGCGGCTCACCATCTCGCGGATGAGCCCGTAGTCATAGCGGACGTCAAGAGGACCGAAACAGGCCACGCAGACGTGCGTCGCCTGAAGCTCGTAGTCGGCCCCACATTCCCTGCACCGCAGCCCCAGGACTCGGCGCCCCCGTTCGGCGGGCATCATCCCCAGTTTAGCCGCCCCCATCCGCAGACCATCTAGACTCGACGGGCCTGTGAGCGAAGAAGCCGTCTGGCGACGCCGGTTTCGCGCAACCTCGATGAGCCTGCCGGTCTGGGCGCGCGATGCGCCAGCCCGGCTTATGTACGTGTCGAACGAGAGCGGGCGCTATGAGCTGCACGTGTGGAACCGCGTGACGGGCACCCGGCGCCAGGTGACTCACCGGCCTGAAGGCACCCTGGTAGGCGCGCTGGACCCGTCGGGCGAGCTGATCTGGTGGTTCGACGACGACCGGGGCAGTGAGTTTGGGACCTGGATTTCCGAACCGTTCCAGGGCGGCGCAGCGCCCCGCGAGGCTGCTCCCGGGGTCGAGCCGGCGTATGGCGCCGGCCTGGCGCTGGGCCACGGCTTCGCCGTTGTAGGGACGTCCAGCGACGGAGGCAGCCGGATCTGGATCAGCACTCAGGAGAGCACGCCTGCGGTGCTCTATGCCCACCGTGAG
>Ga0126383_10002955_pt1 | contig 11135 bp, 11 predicted proteins | sample PanSoiMetPlot_35_FD_96882 | JGI IMG/M metagenome (GOLD analysis project Ga0126383, IMG submission 96882) | Tropical forest soil microbial communities from Panama - MetaG Plot_35 | ecosystem: Environmental > Terrestrial > Soil > Tropical forest > Bulk soil | place: Panama | collected 2016-02-17
GTTGGCGTAATCAAAGGCCTCGCTCATATCACCGGCGGCGGTCTCATCGACAATTTGCCTCGAATCTTGCCGTCGAATTGTGACACGGTAATTGACACGAAAAGTTGGCGCGTCCCGCGCATCTTCCAAGTCCTGCAGAAAAATGGAAACGTCGATGCTCAGGAGATGTATCAAGTCTTCAACATGGGCATTGGAATGGTGGCGATTGTCGCGGAGCGAGATGCACGAAGCGCAATGTCGATTTTAGGAGCGAAACGAATTGGTCATGTCGAGCCCGGATCGGGGAGAACAGTTTTGAAAATGTAGGGCGTCCGCAGCGGCGGACGCCGATGGAGTTATGGCAACTGCGGCGACGCTGGATCGGTCGCGTTCACCGCAACCTCGAGCTCCGGCTCCGCCGTTGGCGCGGCGGTTTTGCCTTTCCGCGCAACTTGCTGGAGACCCGCTCGCAACGCAGCAAGATCAACCAGCTCGGCCACGCGCGATTTCAATGCGCGCGCTCGTGTTGCAAGAAAGCCTAGGAAAAGCCCGTAAAAGACAATCGACCACAGATCAATGTGAGAAGCGTTGAGCTGGTGGTAAATCAATAAGCTTACCGCAATCAGATTGAAAATAACGGTCGTAATGACCATTCGGTTGCGAAGTCGTACACGGGTCAAACATTTCCCGCTACCGTGATATTCGGTGACGGTTTGCAGCGCGATACTCCACCAGAAATTACCGTATATTTGAATGTCCCAATCGTTCCATCCGCTGTCGGTGGAATACCGCCAGCCTTCTTCCTCCAACAATTCAAACAGCGCGCCCAGCAAATAGTGGCGGTCCCTCCCCTGCTCGCTCCAAAATACGCGGCGACTCAGGCTGCCTCCGACGCGGACACGCGCAGGCAAATGTTCGTGTTTCCGGATCACATTGGCTGGCGTGCGTTTGAAACGCAGCCATGTGAAATAGCGAGAAAATCCGCGCACGAGAGGTTGAACAAACGCCAGTATCATCACCAGCAGGCGCGCGTGCACGGTGTCGAACTTCGGTTCGATCCGTGCCCGCACCATGTAGGAAAGCGCAACGCAAAACGTGCCGCCCAGCATCAGGTAGGGAACAATTCGCAGCGCAGGCAGAAAAATTCCCAGGCCAAAAAGAAAAATAGTGAGCGCAAACCATTCGATGCTGCTCAGGTAAGCGGCTACGTCTGATTGCGGCGCGGGATAAATCGATTGGAAAAATCCTTCACCGAAAATTCCGTGATAAATCACCGGGCGATTAACAAACCAGCTGAAGCGCGTCGTGCCGTAGATTTGACCGCGCCATTTTGCCGTGCCGGTCGGGCCGAAGAAGATCAAATGTTTGAAGCGCAGCAAAGATTCCGCCTCGCCGTAACCATCTTGCTGTTTCAGAAAGGCGCGAAGAGTGAACCGTCGATAATGCCACACGATCGCGGTTGGACTGAAAGCGATGACCCATCCAGCCTGCTGAATTCGCCAGCAGAAATCGACGTCGTCGCCGGCCTTCCGGTATTCGGGATCAAAGCCGCCCACGCCTTCGAACGCCCAGCGGTAAAACGCCATGTTACAGCCGGGAATGTGCTCGGCGACAGTATCGGTAAGCAGAACATGATTTGGGCCGCCCGGCGCCGCTGCGACGCATGCTTGAATCCAATCTTCTGCTGGCGGCGTAATGTTCGGACCGCCCACTCCGGCGTAATCGCCACTCACTAGCGTCCCAATCAGGTAGTACAGCCAATCAGCGTCAGCCATGCAGTCGGAATCCGTGTAGGCTAACACGTCGCCTTTGGCGGCAGCTGCCCCGGTGTTCCGGGCGTGACTTAATCCATGGTTGCTCTGATGAATGTAACGCACCCACGAGAACTGCGCCGCGGTGTAAGCGGTGTCATCGGTTGACCCGTCATCGACCAGAATGACTTCGTAATTGGGATAATTGAGTTTGCCTAACGAATCAAGGCAGTCAGCAAGAGTGCGACCCCCATTGTACGAGCAAACAATGACCGACACGAACGGCGCCTTGGGCAGCTGAAGATGAGGCGAAGTCGAATCGTTTGATCCAAGCTTTTCTTGAATCGTGTAGAACGCCTTCTTGGGCTTGCGCTCGCGCGTGACGATACCAAATGCCCAATCGGTAATTTCCTGACCGCCGGTGAACCATTCGTCCGTCCACGTAAAGAGAATCGTGCCGGCCAGACCGCATTTCACCACACTGTCGATATGCCAGCCAAGCATTTCGGCCTGCTCTTCCTGCGAATGGCGGATCGTATCCATGCCGAATTCGCCCAGGATAAGCGGATGCTCGCCGGTGAGATTTTGCAGCCGCAGCAGGTACCCTTCGAAATCCCGCTGATTGTGAAGGTAAACGTTGAAACAGCAGAAGTCGGCGTTCTGCGGCAGCAAATATTCGGTCGGCGGATATGTAGCATACGAAAAGAGCGCATCCGGATCGATCGCACGCCCCATCTGGATTAGTTCCTCGACAAATTCAATCACCCGACGCGTGCCGAGCCAGCGGGCCATAGTGCTCGAGATTTCGTTCCCGACCAGATAACCGAAGATTGCCGGATGCCCTGCGTGCGCTTTGACGGCGGCGCGGACATTTTCGGTGATCTGTTTGCGGGTCGATCGTTCACGCAAAAACTCGATGTGCTTTTCCCAGGGAAGCGTGACCAGCGCGCGCATATCCGCCGCGGCGCAACGGTCGAGAAACCAGCGCGGCGGCGAATGATAAATCCGCAGAACGTTCAAACCGGCCTCGCGCATCAACGCCAGATCGACGTCTACCTGCTCAGGCGTCCCGAGATAATTCCCATCCGGGTCCGGCTTGAACGGCCCGTACGTGACGCCCTTAACGAAGAATTTCTTTTCGCCTTCGAAAAAGAACTTCGCCCTGGGTCGAATCCGGGAGTTTGCCTTCACAGCGTGAGTTCCCTTAGTCTATACACAGCAGTAGCGCAAAGGTTTAACTGTAGAGGCAGCCGTGTCGGCTGCAGGGCTCAACATCGCAGGCGGCACGCCCCCTGCTACAGCTCTACCAAGGCTTCGCGCACAACAGCGACCGTACGCTCGATGTCTTCCGGCGTGTGCGCCGTGGAAATGAATCCGGTCTCAAATTGAGACGGTGCAAAATAAACGCCGCGTTTTAAACAACCGTGGAAAAATCTGGTGAACATCTTCAAATCGCTCCTTTGCGCGCCGGCGAGATCGACAATTGGTCCTGACGCAAAGAACAAACAAAACAACGAACCGAACCGGTGAAACGTGATCTCGAGGTTAGAGTTTTGGATCGCGCTGCTGGCGAGCTCTTCAAATTGCGCGCTCAACTCTTCGAGCAATTTCCACCCATTGATACGCTCAAGCTCACGCAGTTGCGCCAGACCGGCAGCCATCGCGAGCGGATTGCCGGACAACGTGCCTGCTTGATAAACTGGTCCATCCGGCGAAAGCCGGTCCATGATTTCGGCGCGTCCGCCGAATGCGCCAACTGGTAATCCGCCGCCGATGATTTTCCCGAGCGCAGTGAGATCAGGTTTCACTCCGTAAATTTCCTGTGCGCCGCCGCGCGCGACACGGAAACCGGTAATCACCTCGTCAAAAATCAAAAGCGCGCCATTTCTGGTACATTCCTCACGCATGACTGGCAAAAAATCTTCTTCGGGAAAATAAAGCCCCGCATTCGCTGGAATTGGCTCGAGAATTATTGCCGCGATTTTGTTTTTGTTCTGCTGAAACGCTTTCCACACCAGCTCGGCATTGTTGAACGGCAATGAGATGGTGAGATCGGTAAACGCCCGCGGCACACCGGCGCTGCTCGGTCGACCGTGCGTAAGCGCGCCGCTGCCAGCTTTCACCAAAAGCGCATCGACATGTCCGTGATAACAACCATCGAACTTGATGATTTTGTCGCGCCCGCTGAACGCGCGTGCGAGGCGGATGCACGACATCGTGGCCTCGGTGCCGCTATTCACCATCCGCACTTTCTCAATCGACGGCATCCAATCGCAGATTAATTCCGCCATCTCCAGTTCCAGCGGATTCGGAATTCCAAAACTCAATCCGCGCGTTGCAGCGTCACATACCCCTTCGACGATTACTTTCGGCGCATGCCCGAGAATCGCCGGTCCCCAGCTACCAACGTAATCGATGTATTCGTTGCCATCGACATCCCAGATCCGCGCGCCTTCGCCGCGTGCGACAAAGAACGGCTCGCCGTCAACATTACGAAACGCGCGCACCGGCGAATTCACGCCGCCGGGAATCCGTTTCTGTGCGTGAGCAAACAATTCGGAAGAACGCGAAGTCACACGCCGAAGATAATCGTTAAACCGTTAAATCGCTAAATCGTTCCGCCTACGTCAAGACTACGGCGTGACAAGTGAATCGTTTTACTGATCACGGATCACATGCGCTGACACGAAGCTGGCTCACTGCGTTGACAGGCTGCTCTCTCACAGTACGCTCATTTCTCGCGCAAACGGCGGGGTAGCCAAGTGGTAAGGTCGCGGTCTGCAAAACCGCTATTCGCGGGTTCGATTCCCGCCCCCGCCTCACTCTGAAAACCGGCCTCGAAATCCGATTTCAGTCACAACTAAGTCACAACTCACCGAGATAGCGGTTTTCAGCGTCTCGGCGCAACCCCCCGCCGGAGGGAATCCGCATGCCCACCGAGATAGCAGTTTCCAGCATCTCGGTCGGGTCCTTCCAAAAACCATGTGATGGTGGCGGGTTGTTTCAACTGTCGTCGATTTCTAGTTCTGTCGTTCGCGCTTTGCTCCACAACAAGACGCACCCGTTTTACCTATGAAAATCGGACTCTCGAGTTGAGCATTTTCGCCGCTTCAACCGTAAGGTCCTTGAGGGAGATAGCGTCGCACGAGTTTTCGAGTCTCCGCGGTTCGATCAAACTTTCGATAAGCGGTCCGCAGCGCTGCCTTGATTTTCCGATTGCTGGCAATGAGAATGAAAGCGCCCGATCGATTTGTTTTGCGGAGTCCCGTTCCTCGACCGAAAAATGCCCTGGAGCTGGTCATGCGGCTGCACGATGCTGAGTTCGCACGCCAATGCTGCCATCGACGGGTGAACCAGCTCTGGCAGCAGAGTATTCTTGCATTAGTCCCGCCAGAAAAGCGCCGATGTGCTGGTCACGTTGACTCCTGGCAGGATCTTCCCTCGAAACGATCAGAACGGAGGGTCGCCTGCCCAGCTGAAATTCAAAATGTCCCGGCGTGATCAGATCTTCCTCTGAAGCCGAAGCTGCCGCTTGATTGCAAAAACCATCGAAAAACCGAACTGGTTCGTCGTAATACCGGCCATTCGAATCGGCAAACAGTCTTGGCCCACGAACGTTCGGCAGCCAGCTAAGCCGTCCCCCGTTGTTCTCGGAATCAAGATCAAACCCGATGTCGCGATACGAGCGAGGTCCGCAGCCGGAAAAGAATGGTCTGACCACCAGCTGCACAGCTGTGGCAGTATCCCCATGGAGCGTCCATGACATTGCCACGATTGATTCGTCATGGGGCAAGAACATTTGCTGTTCGAGCAGTAGTCCCTCATCTATGCGGAAGCGCGAAATGGGCCACGAGATACTGCCAAAAAGTCCGTCCCCAAATGATGATCCTGAATCGGCCAAGGCTCTATCTGAAGAAATCGTGTAAACATTACTTGGCGTCTTCAACGTGACCTCCACAGACATCAGTGTCGCTTTGGAGCCGGCTTTGGTTGAGCGGATCGTGATCATAGGTTTTTAGAGATGCGTCGCGTGCGGCAGCAAATCCTTACAAGCCTGTGGATCTTGAAATCCCTCCGTAAGGTTTTGCGGTTTGGAGCGACCAATCAGCGTGGACACACAAAAGCCGCATACGAGGTGTGCACATTACGAATGGGACCTCCCTGATTCCGCAGTAACACCAGTAGCGCATTATCTGCGGAGGCGAGAATTTCTGCGCGTTTTCGGACTTGGCCTCGCCGCTTCCGCTCTCTTGCCGCCGGGAGTTCGGGCCGGGCCGCCGGAACTGAACGATTCCCTCAACCCATCGTACAAGCTCGATGGCGTGAAGCTTACGCCCGAAGACCTCGTCACGACCTACAACAATTTTTACGAGTGGGGCCTGGCAAAGGACCAACCAAAGGACCTGGCCAATCGCGGCTGGAAAACGCGGCCGTGGCCGGTGGAGATTGGCGGCTTATGCGTGAATCCGCACAAGCTCGACATTGACGAATTGATTCGGCTTGTTGGGCCCGTGGAGCGCCGCAACTATCGGCATCGTTGCGTCGAAGCTTGGTCGATGGTGATCCCGTGGGATGGTTTCCCCCTGGCAAGACTCGTCGATTTTGCAAAGCCAAAACCGGAAGCGAAATACGTGAAGTTCACATCATTCTACGATCCGGCGAATTGTCCGGGCCAGCGCTCAAACGATTTTCCGTGGCCATATACCGAAGGCCTCACGATGGAGGAAGCGCGCAACGAATTGGCTTTCATCGCGGTTGGTCTTTACGGCAAACCGCTGCGCAATCAGAACGGTGCACCGATTCGGCTCGTCGTTCCGTGGAAGTATGGATTTAAGAGCGTGAAGTCGTTGGCGAAGATCGAGTTCGTGGCCGAGCAGCCAGGGACGCTCTGGAACCAACTCGCGCCTAACGAGTACGGGTTCTACGCCAATGTGAATCCAAATGTCGATCATCCGCGCTGGAGCCAAAAGAGCGAACGCGTGATCGGCGCTGGCTTCTTTTCCGGCAAACAGCCGACACTCATGTTTAACGGCTACGAAAAACAAGTAGCGCATCTCTACGCCGGTATGGATCTCCGAAAGAATTTTTGATGGGGGGCTTCAGGTGAATTTGGTTCTCAAAGTCCTAGAAAAGAAAATCTTCGCCCTCGCTGTTCTGGTTGGCGTAGGAATCTGGCTGCTCGTGATACCGGTGTTCATAGGCGCGCTGGGCGCTAACCCATTGGAAAAACTGCTGCACCAGAGTGGCGAGATTGCGATCTGGACTTTAGGCGCGGTGCTTTCGCTCAGCCCGTTACGCGTCTTATTTCCGCGGTCGCGGCTAGTCAACGCGTTAAATCGGCACCGGCGCATCGTCGGTGTGAGCGCTTGCGTTTACGGTTTAATGCACTTCGGATTTCATCTTCTCTACGAGGGGGACGCGCAGGCGATCGCGCGCAGTTTTTCCAAACCTTTCATCTGGGTCGGACTTGCCGGATTGTCCATCCTGGTCATCCTTGCCCTAACGAGCAACAACTTGTCGATCCGCAAGCTCGGCGGGCGAAATTGGAAACGGCTTCATCGCCTGGCTTATCTCGCCGCGGCGCTACTCATTTATCATCAGGCGATCGCCGGCAAAGGCCACTGGCAAATCGCACGCTGGTTGTTGTTGGCGCTCGCTTCGCTTCAGATCGCGCGTGTAACAAAGACGGCGCTAATGAAATTGCGCCGCCCGAGTCGCACGATGTCGATCTTCGGGGCAGCGACGAGCCCGCCATGAACAAACCTGATTTGCAAACCGCAGCCGAACATTGGGTAGACGACCACGGTGAATGTCTCTACCGATTCGCTTTGATGAGAGTACGCAACCAAGACGTGGCAGAAGATTTAGTGCAAGACACGTTTCTTGCCGCCGTGCGCGGTTACGAAAAATTCGGCGGCCGCTCGTCGGAACGAAGCTGGCTTTGCGGCATCTTGAAAAACAAAATCGTCGATCATTTCCGAAAGCTCGGTCGCGAAACTTCATTCACTGACGTGGAATTTCTATCCGACGAGTTTTCGGAAAAGTTCGTTTCGGTGGGTTTTTGGAACCACGACAAAGGACCGCACGAATGGAAGGCGGAAGCCGACCAAGTGATGCATCGGAGTGAATTCTGGCAAACGATGCGCGACTGCCTCGCCAAACTTCCGCAAAAAGTGCGGGACGTTTTCACGATGCGCGAAATGGACGACGTCCCGAGCAAGGAGATCTGCGCGCTGCTGTCGATCACTGACAGCAATCTTTGGGTGATGTTGCATCGAGCGCGCATGGCGTTGCGCGAGTGTTTGGAAATGAATTGGTTCGATCAGCCTGCAGGAGGGAACGCGTGATGCCCGAAGAACCGTACAATCCGTCGCCGATCGGTAATCCTTCCGTTCTGGCACGACGCAATTGGTGGCAGACAAAGCTCGTCATTTTTATCGGCAAACACACGCCGAAATGCCGCGAGATGGTCCGCATCTTGTCGAAATCGTTGGATGAGCCAATGCCGCTGGCGATGCGGATCAAAAAACGCATCCACTATTTGATTTGCTGCTGGTGCCAGCGCTACGAGGAACAATTGCTTTACATGCGCAAGACGGCTCGCGCATTCGCCGAGCATGCCGATGAATCTTCCAACGCCGTGGTGCCAGATGAAGCAAAGGGGCGCTGGAAAGAGGTCGTGAGCGCGTCTGCGCGTGTGATGCAGGGTTGGTCCGAGAAAATGGAAATCGCTGGCCGCAAATTCGAGCGCCCGCACCTGATGTGGACCCGAGCTCTTCTGTTAACCACGATCACAGCTATCGTGGCCGTTGGATTTGTCATCGCCTGGACAAACTTGGTTCGTCAGAAAGCGTCGCTTACCGACTTTCGCGATGAAATGATCAGTTTTGCCAAGGTCGATCCGACTTTGGAAATGAGATCGAGCGATCTTTCCGAGTTGATGACTTGGCTTGCGACAACGCATGCCATGTCCGGCATTACAATTCCCGAGAAAGTAAAGAGCATGGAGCCGGTAGGCTGCCGCACGCTTCGCTTTCGCGGGAACGATGTCGGATTGATCTGCTTTCGTCGTAGCAATGGAAGACGGCTGCATCTGTTCGTTGCAGATCGTTCGGCATTTCCTCGACTTCCAAGTAGGAATTACGCGGAATTTTTAGCGCAGGGCGAATGGATGACCGCCGCGTGGGCCGACAGAGAGCACACCTACCTGATGGCAATTCAGAGTGATCAGCCGGTGCTGCAAAGCCTTCTCAGTCTGTAATCGCGATTGCTGTAAGGATTCTGCCCACATCGCGACGAATGGGGCATGAATCACAAACTCATCCTCGCTTCCTTAAGCGCGCTGGTCATTGTTGCGACGAGCAGCTTTGCCCAGGAAAGCCATAAGAGTGGCCCGTTCCAAGGCGCAAAAGCAAACAAGGGCTTCGTCACCCACACGACGATAAACGGTAAGAGCACGCTTACGCTCTCCGATGATTTCGTGCCGCCTAAAACGCCCGATCCACATTGGCAGGTCGTTGACTCCAACGGCAAAACCTACCTGTTGGACCGCTTGATGACGAAAGATCAGAAGATCAAGAAATCGATCGTCGTGCCCGATTACGTCCCTGACATCGCGAAGGTGCAAATGTGGTGCGCCTTTGCTGAGACGAACCTCGGCGAAGCCGCGTTCGATCACCCGGTTAAGTAACATCGAGTGCTGGCTGGCCGCCCCTAACGAGGGACGGCCAGCTGGCAACAACCTCAAACTACAGCACAAACGTTTATGAAAATTTCAACGGCAGCAGTAATCACGGCGATCGTGGGCATAGCTGCTGCCAGCCAGGCGCAGTTCATTGAAAAGAAATCACTCAACCTCGAGGGCGCGAAGCAGGCGATCGCGGCGGCGGCTGATTACGCGAAGGAAAACAACGCGCCCGGTGGAGTGATCGCAATCGTCGATGAAGGCGGCAACTTGATGGCGCTCGAACGTCTCGATGGAACCTTTGCGATGGGAGCAACCATCTCGATCGGCAAAGCACGCACTGCGGTTCTTTTTAAGAAACCGACACGCTTTTTCGAGGAATTGATCAACAAGGGCCGCACCGCAATGACTGCGGTCGATGGATTCACGCCATTGATCGGCGGAATCCCGATCATTATCGATGGACAAGTCGTAGGAGGGATTGGCGTGAGCGGCGCCGCGAGCGCAAATCAGGATGAAGAACTTGCGCTTGCAGGGGCCAACGCAGTGGTGGCCGGACAGACGAAGATCGAGGCTGCGTTGATGTCGAAGGAGAAGCCCGGATCGACGATGGCGGGTGCCGCTCCACACGCTGCGACTTTCATCGATGCAAAGAGCGTGTCGGTCGCTTTTGGTAAAGGAATGCCGCTGCTGGAAACCGCTGGTTACAAAGTGCACGCCAGCAGGCGCGTTGAACCAGGGCAGGCTGAAATTCACACCCTCGATACAGACGTGATTTATGTTGTCGATGGCGCAGCCACTCTAGTGACAGGTGGAAAAGCTATCGATACGAAGGAAGTCGCACCTAATGAAATCCGCGGCACTAAGATCGAAGGCGGCGAAGAACATCAGATCACCAAAGGCGAGGTGATCGTCATTCCGAATGGCGTCCCGCATCAATTCACCGCCGTAGCCGGTGAACTGCACTATTTCGTCTGCAAACCAACTGCGCTGGCAGAAACCCATCTGACCGTGCGCTAAACCTCCACGACCATGACGCCACCATCCATTGCTGCTTCGCTCGTGCGCGCCTGGGCGACGGAGTTCAATCGCGAACATCGCGACGCTGCCGTGAACGCCTCGATGTCGCGCCTGCGCTTTGCAGCCGCGGTAGCGTTTGCGGTGCTGGTTTTCCTCGCTGGCCGCGCACTTGCCGAGACGAACGCGAATGCGCCGACGGGAAAACCCGATGCGGTCATTGATCTGGCAACGAAGGACGGCGTGAATCTCGTTAAAGGTCAGTGGCGTTACAGCGACACGAAAATCATCCAGGTCGATTTCAAAGCGGCTGGCCCGGACAAGCAGCCGACCGGCAAAGTGATCAAGACCTACGATTTCACGCCACACGCGGGCGGCGCGGATTTCGATGATTCAAAATGGGAGAAGATCGACCCGACAACGCTCGACGCGCGGCGATCGACCGGCCGACTTTGCTTTAATTGGTACCGGATCAACGTCACCGTTCCTGAGCGCGTGAACGATGCGGATCTTGCGGGCGCAATGGCAGTTTTCGAGACGTCGCTCGATGATTACGCCGAAATTTGGGTGGATGGCGAGATGTCGCGCGCGCTCGGGCAGAGCGGCGGCTCGGTTGTAAAAGGTTGGAACGCGCCGAACCGGGTGATCATAAGCCGCGGCGTTCAGCCCGGGCAGAAAATTCAGCTGGCAATTTTCGGGATCAA
>Ga0126383_10002956_pt1 | contig 11135 bp, 11 predicted proteins | sample PanSoiMetPlot_35_FD_96882 | JGI IMG/M metagenome (GOLD analysis project Ga0126383, IMG submission 96882) | Tropical forest soil microbial communities from Panama - MetaG Plot_35 | ecosystem: Environmental > Terrestrial > Soil > Tropical forest > Bulk soil | place: Panama | collected 2016-02-17
CTTACACCAAGACAGCCGGCTCGATCCCGTTCGTCGACATCGGCGGCCGCTATGTGATCTCCGGCGCGTCTTACGACCCCCAGGTGCTGCAGGGCAAGACTCAGGCGCAGATCGCGGCCGCGCTGTCGGATCCGAACTCGTCGATCGCGAAGAGCGTCGACGGCGCTGCGAATCTGATCACGGCTGCGCTGTGCGAGCTGACGAACAACCGGCCGCCGAGGGTGTGCCGGTCCGGCGCAGTGCTCACCGCGAGCGCGGCCCTCGCCGGCGGCTGAATCATGCGGGCCGAGAGATCGCTGCGGGCGAGCCTGCCCTCGTTGGGCTTCGCAGTGGCCGGGCTTGCCGTGTCCGCGTACCTCACTGTGGAGCATTACAGCGGTTCGAAGCTGCTGGCCTGCCCGGAGAACGCCGCGATCAACTGTGCCAAGGTGACCACGAGCGCCTGGTCGCGGCTGGCCGGCGTCCCGGTCGCGGTGCTCGGCCTGGCCTTCTTCGCCGCGATGACCGCGCTCGTCGTGCCGGCGGCCTGGCGATATCGCCCCCTCGACCCGGTCCGCGTCGCCGGCGCCACAGCAGGCATGGTCATGGTGATCTACCTGGTCTGGGCCGAGTTGTTCCGCGTGGACGCGATCTGCCTGTGGTGTACCGCCATCCACGTCTGCACTTTCGGCCTGTTTGTCGCCATCTTGTGGCGCACCGCAGCAGGGCCCGGGACGCGCCGGTCGATTGCGGGAGGCCCCGCCTGAGTGCTCCACGTCGCCATCGACACGGGCCGCCCGGCTAATCTACAGCGGCTCCCAGTAAGTTGCCGGAACTTGCCTCGGCGAAATGGAGTCCCCGTGTCTGAGACGGTTGCGGTCCTCGATCGCGGTGAGCGGCTTCACGACACGCGCCGCGGCCTGGACTATGACAAGCCCCGGTTGCGCGGTTGGCTGCATCTGGTCTGTTTCGAGGCGTCGTTGGTGGTCGGGACGCTGTTGATCGTGGCTGCCCAGGGCGCCGGTCAGACCGCGATCGCGGCCGTATATGCCTCGACGGTCTCGGGGATGTTCGGGGCGAGCGCGCTCTATCACCGCGGTCGCTGGCAGCCGACTACACGCGCCTGGTTGCAGCGCCTGGACCATCTGATGATCTTCCTGGTGATCGCCGGGACGGCGACCGCGCCGATGGCGCTGTGCATACCGTCGCCGTACTCGTGGATAGGGCTGGCGCTCATGTGGACGCTGACGCTGCTGGCGGCCGGGGGACGGCTGGTCCGCATGCACGCCCCCGAGTGGTTGGCCGGCGCGATCTTCATCGGGCTGGGCTGGGCCGCCGGCGCCGCCGTGCCGGCGGTCTGGATGCACTCCGGGGTCAAGCCGGCAGTGCTGCTGATCGCCGGCGGCCTGCTCTACAGCGTCGGCGCGATGGCCTACCACTATCGCCGGCCAGATCCAGCTCCAGCGGTGTTCGGCTACCACGAGGTGTTCCATTTGTTCGTGAGCGTTGCCGCGGCCTGTCAGTACGTCGCGATCGCCTGCTTCCTGCTGTGAGCCGACCGATGAGGCCGCCCGGCGAGCAGTCCGGCGAGCGGCCGGGCGATCAGGATCGACGCCGGACACCGATGCCGTGGATGTACCAGGCAGGACGGCTCGCGACGATCCCGCTTGTGCGGTGGTGGGGCCGGCTGCAGGTCAGCGGCGCCGACCAGCTGCCCGCTGCCGGGCCGGTACTGCTGCTGATCAACCACGACAGCGCGTGGGACCCAGTTGTGGTCGGAGTGGCAGTGCGGTCGCGCCCGGTGCTGGCGCTGGCCAGATCCTCGCTGTGGGACAACCGCCTGCTGGGCGGGATCCTCGACCGCATGGGCCAGATCCCCCTCGAACGCGGCCGAGCCGACCTGACCGCCCTGTCGGCCGCGGTCGAGCACCTAGGGCTCGGGCACTGTGTCGAGATCTTCCCAGAGGGAACCGTCTCCCGCGGCCGGACCCTACGTCCACTAAGTGGCGCCGGACGTCTCGCGATGGCAGTTCCGGAGACCCGCGTCGTGTGCGTGGCCGTCACCGGAGCGGTCGAGTTGGTCCGCTTTCCTCATCGACCCCGCATCCGGGTGGAGTTCTTCACTCCCGCCGGGGGACCGCCCGGTCCGAACGAGAGCGCGATCGCCTTCACCCGGCGGGCCACCGCAGAAATCCGTACCCGAGCTCCCCACGCGGTGCCGGGCCGAGCCCGCAAAGCGGCCGAATTCGCACGGCTGGCTGCAGAGTACGACGCCTTACGATCGCGGTGATCTTCCGCTGGTTGCGGGGCCGGTTCCGTCAAAGGGTGGAGGCGGTTCATCCGCGAGATGGATGTGGCGGCGGCAGCGGCCGCCTAACGTCAAGACTGTGATCGAGTCCGTGGGGTTGACCAAGCGTTACGGCCCGAAGGTAGCGGTGGATGGGCTGTCGTTCGTTGTCCAGCCTGGCGTGGTGACTGGCTTCCTCGGCCCTAACGGTTCCGGCAAGTCGACGACGATGCGCCTGCTGCTGGGCTTGGATCGGCCGACCGCGGGAACTGCGAGCATCAACGGTCGGCGGTACGAGCAGTTGAACGCGCCGCTGTGCGAGGTGGGGGCGCTGCTGGAGGCACGCGCGATCCACACCGGCCGCTCGGCCCGCAATCATCTGCTCGCGCTGGCCGCAACGCATGGCATCGGCCGGCGGCGGGTGGACGATCTGTTGGACTTGGTCGGCCTGACGCACGTGGCTGACAAGCGCGCGGGGACCTTCTCGCTCGGTATGGGGCAGCGGCTGGGCATCGCGTCGGCCTTGCTCGGCGACCCGCACACTCTGATCTTGGACGAGCCGGTGAACGGTCTGGATCCGGAAGGCATCCTGTGGATCCGCACGCTGCTCCGGTCGCTCGCCGCCGAGGGCCGGACGATCTTCGTCTCCTCACACCTGATGAGCGAGATGTCTCAGACCGCGACGCACCTCATCGTCATCGGGCAAGGCCGGTTGATCGCGGATGCCAGCGTCGCCGAATTCACCGCCGCGGCGGGTCGGTCGGTGGTGCGGGTGCGATCCGAGGAGGCACCGCGGCTACGTGACTTGCTGGCTGCGGATGGCGTCAGCGTCACCAGCACCGAGCGGGATCTGCTGACGATAACCGGGTTGTCCAGTGCAGAGATCGGCAAGGTCGCGGCGCAGGCGCAGATCGCGCTGATCGAGTTGACGCCGCAACAGGCCTCCCTTGAAGAGGCGTTCATGGAGCTGACCCGCGATGCCGTCGAGTTCGGCACGCCGATGGACGAGGTGACGGTGTGACGGCGATCGGGATGGAGGCCAGCGGGCATCTGGGGGTCACGCAGCCCCGTGCCATGGTCTCGGAGTGGATCAAGTTCCGGTCGCTGCGCTCTACCTGGTGGAGCATCGGAATCGCCCTGCTGATCTCGGTCGGGCTGGGCATTCTGTTCTCGGCCCTGCGTGGCAACGACATCGCGAACCACGGCGGCTTCGAGCAGGATCCGACCGCGCTGAGCCTGCGCGGCTTCTTCCTGGCGCAGCTCGCGGCCGGGGTTCTCGGGGCGCTGTTCATCACCGGCGAGTACAGCACCGGCATGATCCGCGCGACGCTATCCGCGGTGCCTCGCCGCGTCCCGGTCTGGGTGGCCAAGATCGTGATCTTCGCGGTGGTGATCTTCGGGATCACGCTGGTGGCTGCGTTCGTCGCCTTCCTGGGCGGCCAGGCGGTGCTCAGCAGCTATCACGCGTCCGCTGAGTTCATACCGGGGCCGGGCGGCGGGATCGGCGTAATTCCCGATGCCGGCGGAACGCTGCATAGCCTCGGTGTGTCGATCAGCCATCCCGGCTCGGTTCGCGCGATCTTCGGCGCTGCGCTCTACATGGTGGGTGTCGGGTTACTCGGGTTGGGGTGCGGGTTCATCATCCGCAACACCGGCGGCGCGATCGCGGCCCTGTTCGGGCTGCTGCTGGTACTGCCGCTGCTGGCTCAGGCGCTGCCGGGTTCGTTGCAGCAGGACGTGACCAAGTACCTGCCGCTGCTGGCCGGCACCGCGATCATGAACACCACGCAGCGTGGCACGGATCAACTGGCTCCGTGGACAGGTCTCGGCGTGTTCGCGCTCTACGTAGCGGCGGCGCTGGGCCTCGGGCTGTACGTGCTGCGACGTCGCGATGCGTGACCGGTACGCGCGACACTAGGTGCATGTCGTGGGTACGCCGGTCTCGTGAGACGCGCAGCCGGCACCGCGGTGGCGGTGACCGGCACGCCGAGCAAGATCGTGAGCGGATCACCCAGCTAGCCGTATCCGCTGAGCGCAACCGGATCGCACGCGAGATGCACGACATCGTGGCGCACAACCTCTCGGTGATGATTGCTCTCACCGACGGCGCCGCGCTGACCGTCGAACGTGACCCGGCCCGCGCCCGGGAGGCGATACACCAGGCCGCCGCCACCGGACGGGCTGCGCTCGCTGAGATGCGCAATACCTTCACGCTGCTGCGCTCTGGTCCGGATGACGACACGGACCCGAGGCTGCATCCGGAGCCCAACCTGGCGGACCTGGATGCGTTGCTGGAGACCGCACGCAGCACCGGTCTACAGGTCACGTATCAAACCAGCGGCTCCACCGATGGGCTCTCCACCGGTCTGCAGCTGGCCGTATACCGGTTAGTCCAAGAAGGCATCACCAATACCCTCAAGCACGCACCGCGAGCCACCCGGCTGCACGTTTCTATCCGCCGCGGTCAGGAGGATCTCCGCGTGGTCGTAGACGACAACGGTGGTACCGCGTTCTCGGCAACCGCGTTAGGACACGGACTGATCGGGATGCGGGAACGCGTCACGCTACACAACGGCCGCCTTTTCGCTGCGCCGACCAGCGACGGCTGGCGGGTCAGCGCGTGGCTCCCCGTCCATGACCAACCAAGCGGGACGGCGTCGACATGACAACCCGAGTCGTACTGGCCGACGACGAGCAGCTGCTACGTGTCGGCTTCCGCATGATCCTCGACGCCCACGAGGGCTTCGACGTCGTCGCCGAAGCCTCCGACGGGCGCGAAGCCATCGCGGCCGCCGCCGCCCACCACCCGGACGTGGTCGTCATGGACGTACGCATGCCCGAACTGGATGGCATCGCCGCCACCGAGGCCATCGTCCGGGACCATCCTGACGTCCGCGTCCTGATCCTGACCACCTTCGACCTGGACGAATACGCGTTCGCCGGGCTGCGCGCCGGCGCCAGCGGCTTTCTGCTCAAGAACGCGCCGCCCGATGAGCTGGTAGCCGCGATTCGCACAGTCGCCGCCGGCAACGCCGTCGTGGCACCACGAGCGACCCGTCGTCTCCTAGACACGTTCGCGCAGCGCCTACCAACCGCCACCCAAGCCTCACGCCACAAACAGCTGGCCCAACTCACCGATCGTGAACGCGACGTGCTCCAGGCGCTCGCACTCGGCCAGAGCAACCAGGAAATCGCCACCTCGCTTGTGCTTTCAGAAGCAACCGTGAAGAGCCACATCAGCCGGATCCTCACCAAACTCGATCTACGCGACCGCGTCCAAGCAGTGATCTTCGCCTACGAAACCAAGCTGGTCGAACCGACCTGACAACGGCGGCTACGGGCCCGATCAACACCAGCCATGGCTGGGCGCACAATCGGCGTTCTGGCAGGGCTTCCGTGGACCTGTCGTCTGGATGACAGGTGTCCTGTCGTCGTGGTGACTGTCCGTCGATGGCGCGATCGGCACGATTTGTTTCCTCAGCGGGAGGCGGCAGAGGTAGTGAGGACGCCGGCCAGGTGGGGGCCTAGGCGGGGCGCGGTGTTCTCCTAGGGGGGGTGTCGAGGCGGACGGTGATGCCGTCCGCCTCGACACTTACTGCGCGCGGGGCTCCCCGTCGTGTGGCAACCCCGCCGCCCGATATCGCCACACTGGTCGCGCGGATGATCTCGCCGCGCCGGCGGCTCGTGCCCTATCAAGTGAGGTCGGTGCTGCACAGCGTCGCGGCGAACGTGAAGATGCAGACGTGACAATCGCTGACGAACTTGCGGCTCTGGCGTTGTTCGAAGGGATCGGCGAGTCGGACATCGCTGCCCTGGCCGAGGTGTGCTTCACACGCCGCCTTGCGCGCGGACAGGTGCTCTTCGTCGCCGGTGAGCCGAGCGAGCACCTCTGTGTGGTGCGCTCGGGGCTGCTGCGCGTGGTGACCAGTTCCCCGCACGGGGACCAGTTCGTGCTGTCGAACGTTGCCCCGAGCCAGACGCTTGGCGAGCTGTCCATCCTGGACGGCAAGCCCCGCTCTGCCGACGTCGTAGCCGCCGACCCGACCGAGCTGATCGTCATACCGGCCGCTGCGGTGCGGGCGTTGCTGGACCGCGAGCCGGTCGCGCTGCGAGCGTTCGCGATGGAACTCGCGCGCAGCTTGCGGCGGCTCACCGGTGCGATGGGCGACATCCTGTTCCTCGATCTGCCCCGCCGGCTGGCCAAGCTGCTGGTCGCGGGCGCCGTCGCCGGGCGCGACGGCACGTACCGCGTCGAACTGGCCGGCAGCCAGTCGGTGCTCGCCGCCCAGTTAGGGGTCACCCGCCAATCGCTGAACAAGGCGCTGACCGGGTTGGCCAAACGCGGGTGGATCGAAGTCGTGGGCCGCGAGGTTGTGCTGCGCGACGTTGCCGCACTATCCCGCTTCGTCGCCAGCTAGGCGGCGTGAGCGCCGATAAACGCCGACGCGACCGCGCGCCGGAGGGGATTGGTCGTCTGTCGGTCTGCCGGCCGGCCGGTGAGCTGGTTGACAACCGCTCGCGCGTCGTGGCGTACGCCGTCGAGGAAGGCGGAGTCACGGCGGTGCTGGAACCGGGTTCCGACCACGTACAGGCCGACGGTCGGGGTGACGCCACGGTGCTGAATGATTTCGCCGGCGTGGTCGAGGACCGGCGCGTGCAGGTACGGGTAGGACGGCCGATAGCCCGTGGCCCAGAGCACCGTCGAGATGCCCGCGCGACGCAGATCGAGTTCGGTCATCCGGTGGACGACCGAGTCGGCTGGCTCCGGTACCTCATGCGCGCTGTGCACGCCGGGGAGCATTCGGAGCAGGTTCGCCGAGCTGGCGCGGGCGGCCCGCAGGGTCGCCGGCAGGTCGTCTGCGAACCTCACCTGCGAGGCGGCCGCGGCGCGCAGCCGGCCGGCCAGGCGTACGCCACGGTCGGCGAGGTCGGCCAGGGCGAGGTCTTCGCCGCGCCGGCCTACCAGTTGCAGTCGGGGCTCGCGGCGGGCGATGCGGACGTCGGGCACCTTATCGATCGTCTGGCACAGCCATCCGGCTTTGTCTAGCCACCACCAGATGTCGCGGCCCGCAAGTTGTCGGGGGAGCCACGTGTGCGTGCCCACGGAGAGCACCACGTCGCGTCCGGCCCGGGCGAGTTCGTCGGCGACACTGAGCCCGGACGCCGAGGCTCCCACGATCAGAACACCACCGCTGGGCAGCTGCTCGGGGCCGCGATAATCACGTAGCGGCAGCTGCCAGACTCCGGGGGCGAGGTCGGCGGACGCCGAGGGGATTAACGGAGCGCCGGTCGCGCCGGTTGCCAGGACGACGTTGCGCGCCAGCCACGATCCCTGATCGGTGCGCACGCTGAACCCGCGGGCCGCTTTGTGGATCGCCTCGACGTGCGTGTGCTCACGCACCGGTGCGCCGAAGGACCGCCGGTACGCGCTGAGGTACTGGGCGACCTGGGCCCCGGTCATGTAGCCGTCCGGGTCGTCGCCGGTGTAGGACCAATCAGGTAGCCGCGCCATCCAATTGGGAGTGATCATCCTCAGCGACTCCCAGCGCTCGGTGCGCCAGCGATGGGCGACCCTGTCGCGTTCGAGGACGACGTGATCTTCGCCGGACTTGCTGAGCAAGCTGCTCACCGCCAGTCCCGCCTGCCCGGCACCCACTACGACGGTGCCTGTCCGGATCACGCAGCTGCCTCCCGGGCGCTCGTCGCGCCGACGATCACCGACACCTGCTGTGGGCGAGGTCGGACCGGCCGCGCGCCGCACCGGATAGCTCATTCACATCCATACGACCAGCAAAGGCAGGCGCCATTGACGCCGCGTTGACGTCGCGTAGACGAGCCGGTCCGATTGCTTCGCTAGCCGGCTAGATCGTCGGCGTTGCTCAGCCGGCCAGTGTGTAGGCGCTCTTGCCGATCAGCCAGAGCCCGATCACCACGCACAAGACGATGATCACTTGATCCCGGTGATCGGTGAGGAACTGCCGAAATCCGTCCAGCCGTGACCGTGCCCGCTCCGGCGAGATCACGCCGTACGCCTGCATAACCAGGTACGTGGACGTTGCGAGGATGCAGTACCCGGCCAGCACCGCCACCGTTGTCGGCTCCGACAGATCGGCGGCGGTCGCCGTGACTGCGCCGGCGGCAACCAACAGCCACGGCTGGAGCAGAAAGCTTGCCCCCATCGCGCCGGCGAAGTTCACCCGATCCAGCTTCACCATCCACGACGGCGTGGCACGTGTGCTCCGTCCGCGACGCGCGCTCTGCCGCCAGGCGAGCACGAGCAGCCCGCAGCCGAGAAGGATCTTGACGATCAGCATCGCAGTTGACGGGGTCGATTCTTTCTTCAGCGGTTTCCCGCCCGTGAGCGCCATCGTCAGCGCGAGGATCAGAGCGAGCGTGAGAATCCACCCCAGGATGAAGCCGTAGCCCTTCCAGTTACCGCCTTCCGTGCTACGCAGCAGAATGTAACCGGTCAACGGGACCGGCTCGAGCGCGATCGCAGCCCCGATCAGAATCAGGTCAACAATCATGACCGAATCTGCCGCCTCCCAGTGACCCAGCTACACGCCGACCAGGCCGATTGCCGACGCTTTCTGTACCGCGTCGTTGCGAGAGGAGACGCCGAGCTTCCGGTAGATCGCCTTGACTTGAGTCTTGACCGTATGGCTGGAGATAAACAGCCGATCTGCGATCATGTCGGCGGTCAGATGGGTTTGCAGATACGGAAGCAGCCGTAACTCGGCTTGGGTGAGTGGCAGCAGGACAGTCGTGCCGGACCCGGCGGTGGACGCAAGGACCCCCCGGAAATCTCTGAGCTCGCCGATCACGGTCCCGAGTCCGGGGCGGTGGCTCAGGATGTCGTCGATTTCGTGGAGCAGCTGACGAGCCGTGGCCGGATCGGAAGTGGCCAGGTAAAGCTTTGCCAGCTGGAGCCGCAGCCGGACGGCAAGGTAGGGCAGCAGGTAGGTCGCAGCCGGGCGTGCCCGCATCGCGCGGGCGAGGTGCTGGTGCGCTTCCTTCAGGTCACCACGGTGCAGGGAAAACCGGGCCGCCCCCACGAAGGTCGGGATACTGAAGACATAGTCATGCATCCGGTTCTCGTCGACCACCGCCAGCGCACGCTCCAGCCGGACGGCTGCCTCCTCCCATTCGCCACGGTCCATGGAGAGCCACGCGAGATGCGATTCACAGATGGGAATCGAGGCGAAGTTGCTGATTGTGGCGGCCGCAGCGGACGCTTCGGCGAAAGCGGCCTGGGCCTCGTCGACCCGTCCGGCGAGCAGGTCCGCCTCGGCGAGCAACCACAGTGCAGTGTCGTGCCATGGGCTCGAGGCGGGTTCCTGGGCGACGGCGAAGGCCGCGTCAGCCATCATCGACTCGGGACCCCTGGCGCACATGGCGGCCCGCAACATCGCCTTGGCCGAGTCGAATGAGGCTGAGCCATCGGCAGGCACGGAGTCGAACGAAGCCGCGTCAACCACGGCCACCCATCGTCGGGCCGCATTTGTGTCGCCGGTTAATACGCTGTCCCAGCATTTGAGTATCGCGAGCGGCGGATAGCGTTCAATGTGTACATCGCTGATTGCCCGATACCAGCGCTGCACGGTAGGCAACTGTCCGGACATGTAGGTCGGTCTGGCCAACCTGGTGACCAGGCGCGCGGTGCGATCCCAGTCAGCGATATGCAATAAGTGCTCGACGGCCCGTGCCGGTGCACCGCTTGACTCGTACCAGTCAGCGGCTCGCTGGTGCAGCGTCGCGATGATGCCTGGTTCGGTGCGGCGAAGCTCCGCGAGCAGGAACTCGCGGAAGAGCCGGTGGTAGCGGTACCACTCCCGCTCGCGGTCCAGCGGGTGCACGAACAGGCTGCGTGCCTCTATACGGCGTAGGTGTATAGCCGCAGCCGAGGAACCGAGGATCGCATTGCAGAGCGGCGCACAGAGCTGATCCAGCACGGCCGTGCGGCGCAGGAACCGCTGGACGGCCTTCGGCTGTTGACTCAGCACTTCGCTATGCAGGTAGTCGGCGACGTATCGGTCGGCGCCGGAGATCATCTGCGCCTGGCCGTGGCTCTCCTTCAAGATCAAAGCTGCGAGGTGAATGCCGACGGGCCACCCTTCGGTGCGTTCGGTCAGCGCGACTGCCAGCTCGGGCGTCACCGTGACCTGTGTGGCTGTGAAGATCTGCGCTGCCCCGCCGGCATCGAGAGCCAGATCACCGGCGCCGAGCTCCAGCGCGTCGCCCAGGACCCGCAGCCGCGGCAGGTGAGGGTGCTCGGAACGGCTCGTGGCGACCAGTTGCGATCCCGGAGGTATCGCCGAGATCAGCACGTCCAGCACGTCACGGCACTTGGGTGACCGCAGCGCATGGAGATCGTCGAGCATCAGGACGAATGGAGCGCGGCTGGCTCGGAACTCCGACGCCAGTCGAGACGCAGTGCGGCGAACGACTGACACGCGGGGACCGCGGACGTCCAACATGAGGTCAGCGCCGCCCAGGCCGGCCAGACTGTACGCGTACGCAAGTGCGGCGAGCAGAGTCGCGGGGTCGTCGTCGAAGCGATCGAGCGACACCCATGCGACAGGACGGTCTTCGTTGGCGGCCCATTCCACTAGAAAGGTCGATTTGCCGTAGCCCGCCGGCGCGGTGACCGCGATGAGGCGGCAGCCGCTTGCGCGAGCCTTCTCGATCAAATCTCCGCGGCCGACCGCGCCCGGGTGGGGTTGCGGGACGGAAAACTTGGCGTCGAGCGTCAGGCTGCTGAGCCTCGGAGCCGGCCGAAGCGCCTCGTGAAGTTCGACGTTCACGGCTGGGCCTTCGTCCGCCTGCGAACCGAACCTCACACCCTGTGGCGCTGCGTTCGGGACTCGCC
>Ga0126383_10002957_pt1 | contig 11134 bp, 11 predicted proteins | sample PanSoiMetPlot_35_FD_96882 | JGI IMG/M metagenome (GOLD analysis project Ga0126383, IMG submission 96882) | Tropical forest soil microbial communities from Panama - MetaG Plot_35 | ecosystem: Environmental > Terrestrial > Soil > Tropical forest > Bulk soil | place: Panama | collected 2016-02-17
CGCGCACAAAAACAATTGCATTCGGGATCGTTACCATCCAATTTGTCCAAACGCATCCTTGAGGTTGAACGCAATGGGTCTCGGTCCTCCGATCTTGGCGCTCTATCGCCAACTCAAGCTGCTAGGAGCCCTCGATGGGATTGATAGCGTCGTGGAATTGGGTTCTCAAGGCGTCTGGTGTCCCGACCGGCGGCTTTTAACTGGCCTGTTCGAGGCGTTCGGACGTCCGGTCCCGCCGAGCAAAGAGCTCGACGTCTATATCAATGCCACCGGGACCGGACACGCCGCCTCGCGCCACCTCCACGAAAAGCTCGGTTTCAAGTACGACTGCGTGGACATCGACGGTAACTTTGGATCGCTGACGCTCGACATCAATTTCGACTCGGTGCCGTTGCAATCACGTGGGAAGTACGGCCTCACGACTAACCACGGCACGACCGAGCACGTTCTCGACCAGCGCAATGCCTTCAAGATGATTCACGACTTCACCAAGGCGGGCGGCCTGATGCTGCATGCGCTGCCATTCACCGTGCATCTTGAGCACGGATTTTTCAACTATCAGCCGAACCTGTTCGATGCGTTGGCGCGGTATAACTCCTACCAAACTCTCGGAACCTGGGTCGGACCCGACTGGTCGCTGTCGAGCCTCGTGCCGTGGGAGCCCAAGCTCCTCGAATTCCTCACGCTTAATGCGAAGACGACCCACCTCCTCGTGATTCTCCAAAAGAAGCTCCACGATACGGAATTTTGCGTACCGATCCAGGGCGTCTACGAACCGATGCTGCCGGAAGCCGCGACCGACCGATATCAGCTTGTGGTCGATGGCGAATACTACAGCGTAAGAAGGGCACAGCAGGTCACCAAAGAAGTCAGTTATGCCAACCTGAATGAGATGCCGGCGATCGACATCGCGAAATACCTCGGCCACCGCGTCGTGCGCCGGCTCAAGCGATCCCTTGGACTTTGATTGAGCGCGGCGTGCGGTGGAGTGTACCTGATGGCACGAGCTGCATTCATCCACCAAAATAATGGAGACTGCGAACTGCAAAACGGTCAGCAACCCAAAACGCGCAGGGCTTGGCGGGAAAATCTCCAAGCGTACTATTGAGCGCGCAAACTCTGATGTTCGTAACGCAGCAGCGGCGAGAGCAAATAGCTGATGACCGTGAGTGAGGCGATCATCGTTTTCCCCGCAGCGGCCACATGTCGCTTTTTAACAACTTCGATGGCCTCAAGACAGGGCGAATGCTGTTCGCTCGCGTTCTGAAGCTTTCGAGGAAATGCACTCGCGAAACGAAAGACGGGTTTTCCCATCACTTCCCGCTCTGTGCACTTTCGGCGGACGGGGTTCTCTGAAACTCGGCGAACAGAGGCGCCACTTCAGCCACGAATGGGCGCCATCGCTCCACCAGGACGTGAATTTGCGACAGCAATTTTCGCTTCTTTTCGGGTGGTATCTCATACGCCGGATCGGCGGCGCGCCCGAGCTCGCGCTCTAGCTTCTCCCAAAATTGAGCGCCGCCGACCTTCGTGTATTGCTGCATCTTCGCTTCTGTATTCTGGACGATCCGCTCGATCCTCGGAGCCAACAATGCCGCCGACAGTATGAATGCGCTCGCGATCAGCCCGATGATGATCAACGCTTTAAGCGTGAATTGGCCGAGACCACCACGGCTCCGCGGTGAAGCACGCGAGACGGCGTACTCGCGCACTTCGAAGTCATCGAGCGCCCCGCTCTCGGCGAGGTCGCCAAAAAAAGCGGTTCGCTTCTGTTCCAAGGCTGTGATGGCAGCGTGGACCTCATCAGCCTTTACATATAGGCTCAGCTGCGGTATTCCCGCGATCACCTTTCCACCCTTGTGGCGAACTACGATGTCAAGCTCGTCAATCCGGCTCATCGTGATCTCTACTCCATTAGCAGGACCAGCGGGGAGGCATGCGGGAGGATAAGCCAAGCTATAGTGCATGCGGGCGTGAACGCAAAGGGTTATTTCCTCAACCGGCGTCGTCGCAGCAAGCGCGATTGATGTAGCGATTGAATGGAAAACTTGAAGAGGCTTCCCCTGTTCCCATTCCAATGGCAAGCTTACTGCTGTCCAAGCCCGCAAGTTGCGTCGATGTTTGTTGCGAATTGTGCTCGTTGCCGTGCTACGACGTTCAAGCGGAAATTTCTTCATGCGGGTCGTGATCACAGGCTAGGGCTATTGCCGTCGACACAAACGCCCGCTTCTTCCGCCAGTCAACGTGCCGGATGGCAAGCGCCGCAGATGATGCCGCCTCTTTGACTCTCGCGGCTCCTTGCTGTCATCGTGAGGACAATGGCTATTGGAACCATGCCCTCGATGGGCCGATGAGAGCTGCGAGTGGCCACGCAGACCTGCCCTTCAATGCAATTTCATGCTCTCGAGCGAACCAGCGCTGGACTTGTCAAGCACTTTAGTCACGGCCGATCAGGTGCCCGAAGGATTATCGACCGGAATATTGCGCCAATTTCTTGTTGGAGTTCGACAATGCACGGTCTCTAGCACAAGCACGGGGGCGTTCGGTCCTCACTCTCCCCATGGCGGATCTGCTCATGACAGCGGTTGTCTTCGAAAACAAGCTCATTGGGAAACTCCAGTTGCAGGCTGCAGGACCGAGCGGATATGGAAGCAATTGAAATGGAGCAGGCATTCAAGAGCACAGCTGTATTGGTGCCAAATCGGCATGCTAATTCTATAGTGCCGGACTGTTTCGATGGGCGTCCATGCAACCGAGCGCAATCTCGAGGAAAGCCCCGCTGACATGTCAGATGCACAATTCGGCACAGACACAGATTTCCGCCGCCCCGCTCGTGTGGGCATCGTTCTCTATCTCGTGCTGGCGATCGTCTGCTTTCGTTTTTCAGCGCAATTCGCATCGGCATCGATCGGGGACTTCCAAACTCCATCGGTGAAACGAGCTGGGGACGGGTGCTCCTCGCTGTTGGCGCGGCAATCACCCAAATGGAGCACGGGGGCTACGGCTATACGACCGCCGGCGTGATGGAGACCGTATTGACGTCGGCGCGCCTGACCGGCGACCCAAAAATCCTTACCGATCTGGGAGTGAAATTTCCAGAAAACCTGCACAGGCCGGAACTCATCAATGCCGCCATCGACAAGGCCGTGCATTTCAAATGGCCATTCAATCCGAACGAGGCCCTTCGCGGAAGTGGAGGCGACGATCTCGGCCTTGTCGATTATACGCGGCTGAGCTTCCGTCTGTTTGGCTATCGGATTCAGTCACTCTATGTTCTTTATTTTGTCATTCTTGCGATTTCAGTTTCGTCCTTTCTGTGGGCATTTCGCGCCCAATCAGGTTTCTTGCTGCTCGCGGCTACCGCATGCGCGGCACAAGTCCTTTTGTTTGCATCCAGTCTTTTCGATCGGAGTAACCTTGGGACCGCTTTCTCAGTGTGCTCGCCATCATTCCGGGAATGCATCTCGCTTGCCTTATCATCAGCAAGTCGCCCTCGACGCTAATCAACATCAGCTCTGCCGTCGTCCAGTCCATCATTCTGATCTTCGCCTTCTGGATTCGCTCGACCGCGATATGGGTGCTTGCCGCGCTGTCGCTGCTCGCCATTTCAGTCGCCCTATGGGAAATCCTACAACGTCGCTTCAATTGGCGCGCGCTCTGGTGCTGGGGCATTTTTCTCGGCGTTTGGGCGCTGCAGGCATTCTGGGGCTCGATCGCGCTCCACCCTGTCTACAGGGACAAGGGCGAAATATCGCATCATATCGTTTGGCATTCGCTGTTCTACCAATTACAGTTTCATCCACGCTGGCAAGAGAAATACGCCTCGCAATACGACCACGCCGTCTACGACGATTTGCCACAGGTTGCGGCCAAGAAGTATCTCCTGCGCAACCTTCCGCCGAACCCGCAGCGAGTCTACCTTACCGACGATCACCAATACCTTCAGGTTGCCGCCTCAGAGACGTACACCCGCAAGGCTTTCTTCGAATTTTTCTCCAACGATCCTGCATTCGTGCTCGAGACTTATCTCATCTACAGTCCGACCAAGATTTTCCAGCTGCTCGGCGCATTGACCCGGTCGTTGCCTGAGAGCATCAAAAACCTGCGGAGACTGGATTCGTCGGTTTGGATGAGCGCGGTCGCACTGCTCCTGTGTCTGGCTCTTATTGTCTTGGCAGCGCTCCCCGCCCTGGACGAGGTCGATTCGCAGCGAGCGGCGCTGGCAGCGCTGCTCGTGACCGCCGCATTTTTCCTCTCGCTGTTGCCGATTCTTCCGGCCCCGGACTTTCACACGATTGCCGACCAATATTATCTGCTGCTAATTGTATTCGTTAGTTGGACGGTGGTGGGGCTATGTTCTGGAATACGCGTGTGCCTCTGGCTCGTCAGCCGACAAAATTTGGCGGCGTGAGGTCGATCCGTGCTGCCGGGGCCGCAGCTCTCCATCGGGCCCGAGGCGGTGCCCGCAATGGCTGCACCTCGTGTTCGGCTTCCACGCGACCCAAATGGTGATACCGTTCACGTCAAATCGGAGCCGTCTGGAAGATCTTGGTTGGCAACGATTAAATAAGGTATCGCTCCACGCCCAGCCGGCGCGCGACCATTGGAGAACATTTGTGAGTATGTACCGTCGGACGATTGCCGGCTCAGCGGAGGGGCACCGACGATGTACCGTGTGTGGCGAGCCGGCATATCTCATGGGCAAGCACCCCGAGACGACGCTTTATCGTTGCACCTCTTGCAGTCACTGTTTTAGTGCGATCGATAAGCCCGTTGAGACGTACGATCCATCATATTACGAGGCTGCACATCGCCGCTGGTTCGAGACCCCGAATATTGCTCTGTTCGAGCGCATTCTGAACACACTCGACCATCGTTCGGGACTGCGAATTGTTGATGTCGGTTGTGGGCGCGGCCATCTGTTGCGCTATCTGGAGTCGAAACGACCGGACGCACACTTTTTGGGGATTGATCTCAGTCCTAATGAAGACACCAAACGCATTAGGTACTTACAAGGCGATTTTCTCACCACCGATCTTGGTATCAACTATGATGTCGTCATCTCGCTCGCCACCATCGAACACGTGGCTGACGTTCAGAATTTTTCTCGCCGATTGACGGGCCTATGCCAACCTGGCGGCCAGGTTATAATCATGACTGTAAACGAATCAAGTTTGCTTTATGGCCTTGCCCGCAATCTGAAGATGGCCGGCTTTCCCATAGCATTTGATCGTCTTTACAGTGCTCACCACATCAACCATTTCACGGTGAAGTCACTACGCCGATTGGTAGAGCAGATAGGACTAGAAGTCGAGCGATCCTGTACACACAATGCTCCGATTGCCGCTATTGATATCCCTTTAACGAATTCCAGCATGATCAACGGAGGCCTGCGTGCTGCGATGCTTGGAATTTGCGCACTGGGAAACCTGACCAGCTCCGCGTACCTGCAAACGATATTTTGCAGGCGCACCACGTGACTGCGAGGTTGTCGGTGAAAAAGCATACTTGCGCCTCCAAAAATTACTTTTGGCGCGTGATTAGCGACCGGCGGGGACCGACAGCCGTTTTTGGGCATGATTTGTCCCTGATCGGACTTCCATTTGTAGGCGTGGCGCCTGTTTCGCACGGACTCCGTCCTTATGCCGCGCCGAGCCGCTCGAGGGGTCACGAAGCGGCGTATGTTGCAGGTCAGGCCCTGCAAGCCAATCTTGGCGCGCGCGCACTATGCCGATCGTGCGCACGATCCGCCCACCCAGCGAGATTTGTCATGACAGCCATGTGAATCGATAAGCATCTTGTCCGCAAGGCCCAGCCCGAGGATTCGTCGCATGCGTCGGGGGGTTGCGAGTCTATTCAGGTCCGGTACAAGGATGTCTTCGACGGCTAATCGCCACTGACGCGGCAGGCCGTCATGTCAATTCGAACGCACCACGGATTTTGCAATGACACGCGCAGTCATTCTTGCTGGTGGTCGCGGGACTCGACTACGGCCGTATACGATTTCGTTGCCGAAACCGCTGATGCCGATCGGCGACAAGCCGATCCTCGAGATCATTATCGGACAGCTCGCAGCCCAAGGCATCGAGCACATCACGCTCGCCGTGAATTACCAGGCGGAAATCCTGCGCGCCTATTTCGCCGACGGCAACAAGTGGAAGGTTCGCATCGATTATTCGCTGGAGTCCCAACCGCTCAGCACAATGGGACCGCTGAAGCTCATTTCCGATCTTCCCGACAACTTTCTGGTGCTCAACGGCGATGTTCTGACCGATCTCAACTATGCAAAGTTCGTTCGCGCCCACACGGATGCGGGCGCGCTGTTCACCATTTCCGCCGCCGCGCGGACTCAGAAAATCGACTTTGGCGTTCTCGAAGTCGACGAGAACCAGCGCCTTTGCGGATTCCACGAAAAGCCGTCTGTTCCCTATTTGGTTAGCATGGGCGTCTATTGTTTGCACAGACGAGTGCTCGATTGGATACCGCCCGGGAGGCCATTCGGATTCGATCATCTGGTGCTAGAACTGCTCGCCAAAAAGCAGTCCGTTCGCGTCGTGACCCATCCCGGCTACTGGTTGGACATCGGGCGACCCGATGACTACGAGAAAGCCACTGAGGATTGGCCAAATCTCCGCGCCTCCATGGAGCCGTGATGGGGCAACGCCAAAAGCCTTCCGCGCTCAAAGGCATACACAAGGTGCTGGTGACCGGCGCCACGGGATTCATCGGCCGGCATCTTGTTGCGCAGCTCGAAAACATGGGCAAGCAGGTCGTCTGCGTGTCCCGTGCCACCGGATTTGACGTCACCCGCGACCGGCTTCCGCTCAAGGGCGTGACACATGTCTTTCATCTTGCGGCCCGTATCGGCGTTGAAGAGGCGTGGCGTGTGCCGATCGACTATTTGAACACCAATGCACTAGGAGTCGCTCGGGTCATCGACCAGTGCCGCGGCCGTTGCTCCGTGACGTTCGTCAGCGCCTATGTCTACGGCAACCCTCGCCGGCTGCCCATTCGAGAGAGCGACCCTGTCAAAGTCCAAAATCCTTACGTGCTGTCCAAGCTCCTCGGGGAGCAGATTTGCGCCTTCTATGCGCGCTTCTATGAAGTTCCGATCGTCGCACTTCGGCCGTTCAACATCTACGGCCCCGGACAGGATTCCAGATCGGTGATCCCGCTTATCGTGGAGCAGTTCTTGGATTCGCAGCGCAGAGTGGTGCTCGTCAGGGACCTCGCACCGAGCCGCGATTATGTGTACATCTCCGATGCCGTCGAGGGCATCGTCCTGGCGTCGCAAGCTGCGTCAGGATCAGTCTTTAACATTGGAAGCGGGACGACATACACTGTCGAAGAGATCATTACACGGGTGAGCAAGGTTTCCGGAATACGAAAGCCCTACCGAGCGACCGGTCAAAAGCGACCGCACGAAATCGATCGGACCTGCGCGGACATCGCGGCCTTTCGCAAGGCGGTCGGCTGGCGACCCGAAATTTCGATCGACAAGGGTCTGGGACTGGTCGTTGAAAGCATGCGTCGATGATGCAGACGATAGACATCATTTGCCCGGTGTTTCGCGAGGAGGAGACAATACGTTTCTTCCATGCGCGGTTGGCATCCATCGCCGACAAGCTCGCATCGAATTATTCGGTCCGCATCCTCTACGTGCTCGATCCATCGCACGACAAGACCCAATCGATCCTCGCCGAGATCTGCGATTCCGATTCCCGTGTCGAGCTTCTTGTCTTGTCCAGACGCTTTGGCCACCAGCTGGCCTTGGTCGCCGGGATGGATTACAGCCATGGCGATGCGATCATTATGCTGGACAGCGATCTGCAGCATCCGCCCGAGTTGATCACGCAACTCGTTGAAATCTGGCGCAGCGGTGTCGATATCGTCCAGTGCATCCGGCAGGATGGATCGGAGTCGGGTCTAGTCAAGCGCCTGATGTCGCGTTGGTTCTACAAGACCTTTTTGCGCGTGGGCCATGTACACCTGCCGGTCGGCGCAGCCGATTACCGGCTCATGTCGCGTCGCGTTGCAGACGTGTTCCGTACGCACCTCGACGAGCACAATCCCTTCCTGCGGGGGCTGGTCGGCTGGGTCGGCTTCAAGATCGCATACGTCCCGTTCACGCCCGTTGCACGCGAGCGCGGGCAGTCAAAGTACAATGCATCATCGCTGATCAACTTTGCGGTCAATGGCATCTGTTCGTTTTCCAAGGCCCCGCTCCGGTTTTGCATCGGCGCCGGGTGCATTTTGGCCGCGCTGAGCATCCTAAGCGCGATCATCCAGATCGCAATCTATTTTCTCGGAACCTTCGAGGTGCCCGGATGGGCATCCATCTTCGCGACCGTGAGCTTCATCGGAGGTATTCAACTCTTCTTCCTCGGCGTTGTCGGCGAATATATCGGTCTGATTTTCGACGAGGTAAAGAACCGGCCACGCTACATCGTCGACCATCACTATCGAAATGAGCGAGCGCTTGCGCACGAAGCTCCACCGGAGCCCATACAGCGGGCCGACGAGCAGAGGGGGGAGGCGAGGCGTGTTGAAATCAAGCCGTGGCACAATGCCGACTGATGTCCCCATTCCCAGCGCCTGGGCGAATCGCGATCTCGATTTCGTTATCACGCGGCGCCGGCACTCGCTCTTTGAGCGTGATCTTGCAGCTCGAGCGGCCGACCTCTCGAACAAGCTATGCGGACGGCGCGTGCTGATTGTCGGCGGCGCCGGCTCCATCGGTTCCGCAACAACAAGTCTCTTACTTGATTACCGACCGAGTGCCGTTCATGTGATCGATCAGAATGAAAATTATCTGGCTGAGCTCGTCCGAAACTTGCGCGGCCGTCCGCAGGGACTGCCCGAGGTTGATTTTCGCGCACTGCCGATCGATTACGGGAGTCCGATCATGGCGCGGATCTTACGCGAGGCCAGATGCCCCTATGAGTTCGTCCTGAATTTTGCAGCGCTCAAACACGTACGTTCCGAAAAGGACACCTACTCGGTTCTGCAGATGGTCGACACCAATCTTGTCCGCCATGCTCGTTTCAAACGCTGGCTGTCGGAGTATGGCCACGGTTCATTCTATTTCGCCGTGTCGACGGACAAGGCGGCGAACCCCACGAGTCTGATGGGAGCAACCAAGCGCCTAATGGAGGATCTGACATTCGGACTGTGGGCCGCGCCCGCTCAGTCGACGACCTCCGCGCGCTTTGCCAACGTCGCCTTTTCCAACGGCAGCCTGCTCGAGGGATTTCTCCGTCGGCTCGTCGCGCGGCAACCTTTGGCGGCCCCGCGAGACACGCGCCGATATTTCATCTCGCAAACCGAAGCGGGAGAGCTGTGTCTGATTGCGGCATTGCTCGTTCCCGACAAGCACATCGGCTTTCCGAATCTCGATCCCGCGAAGGAATTGCAGACGCTGGAGAGTATCGCGGTCAGGGTGCTCGAATATTTCGGACTGACGCCTCGATTCTATGAGGACGAAAGTGAGGCGCGCCGAAATGTCGAGGCGGAGATCCGCGGAGGCCGTTGGCCGGTGGTGCTCACCGCCCTTGATACATCCGGTGAGAAACCCTATGAAGAATTCGTCGCCGAGGGCGAAACGAGCGTCGATATTGGGCTCAATGCGATCCGTGCATTCCGTCATGTGCCCAGCCGGGCCATCGAGCAGGGACTGTTCGAGCGGCTGGCCGCCTTGATCGATCAACCGGAACTGCGCGTGGACAAGGACACCATCGTGGATGAGGTACGCCAAACGCTTGTCAGGTTCAGCCACGTCGAAACGGGAAGAAATCTCGATGAGCGTTTCTAACGCAACCACCCCACACATCAACAAGTCCAATGATCCTTGTTGATCATCGCGTGCAAGATACCGCTCGGCTGACTAACGCCGGCGGCCCGACCGCCTGCCTCGTCTGCGGCGGGCCGTATTCGCCCAGTCGGCGCTATCCCCGTCTCGTCCGGTGCAACGAATGTGGCTTCCTATCGGCGGATCTGCGCATATCCGATGACGAGCTGCAGGCGCTCTATCGCGAGGACTACTTCACGGGCGACGAATATCTCGACTATGTCGCCGAGGAGCCGAGCCTGCGCCTCAACTTCCGCAATCGGCTCGCGACGCTAAAGGGCGTGGCGCCCGACCTTGTGCAGCGCGACTTGTTCGAGATCGGCTGCGCCTACGGCTTTTTTCTTGACGAGGTACGCGGATGGGTGCGATCGGCGCGCGGCATCGACATCTCCGCCGACGCCGTCCGCTTCGCAGTTCAGCAGCGCGGCGTAGACGCGTCTCAAGGAGACTACCTCGGCCTTGATCTCGGCCGTAAGTTCGATGTCATCACGATGTGGGATACGATCGAACATCTCAAGTGTCCCGATCTTTTCGTCGAAAAGGCAGGGCGGGACCTGAACCCGGGCGGCCTGCTCGCCATCACGACCGGAGACATCGGAAGCATCGTCGCGCGGCTGCAGGGGCGCTCATGGCGCCTCATTCACCCGCCCACGCATCTGCACTATTTCTCGGTTCCGACGATTTCCGCCCTTCTCCGTCGCAAGGGATTCGACGTGCTGCACGTGAGCCATCCGGGCAATTCGCGCAGCCTCCGCGCCGCCCTCTATTTCATCACTGTCCTGCAGATGAAGCGACCGCGGCTTTACGAGCTGTTCCAGGGCTCCCGCTTCTTCAATTTGCATCTAACCATCAATCTCTTCGATATCATGTACGTCATCGCAAGACGGCGATCATAGCAAGCCGTCCCGCGCCTTCCCTCACCGATGGTATTGCGGGTCTGATCATTGGTCGCGACTCTTTTGTCATTTCCATCAAGTATCGGCCACAAGGACTCTTGACGAGCATCGGCGTCGTACGCGCAAGGAGCGAGCCATAAGCGCACCGAAATGATCGCATATCGGGCACCGCGACTGAGCGGTGTCCTTCATCCGACGATCAATTGCGCTCGGCGACCTCGATCCCACCGAATGTCAGCCCGAGCCGGCCATCGCCTTTAAACGAGTTCCCAACCTGGCTGCTGAAGAAGCCGAACGCGAGGACGATCTCACCGTCAGCGCTCGCGAGATCGACCCAAATCTTTTGCCATCCATCGGGACCTTGCTCGATCCCCCGTCCTTTGAGACGCCC
>Ga0126383_10002959_pt1 | contig 11131 bp, 12 predicted proteins | sample PanSoiMetPlot_35_FD_96882 | JGI IMG/M metagenome (GOLD analysis project Ga0126383, IMG submission 96882) | Tropical forest soil microbial communities from Panama - MetaG Plot_35 | ecosystem: Environmental > Terrestrial > Soil > Tropical forest > Bulk soil | place: Panama | collected 2016-02-17
GAACCGCGTCGTCAGCGTGCCGCCGGCCTTCTCACGCAACGGCGTATAGCTGAGGAACACAATGCCGTTCGTCGCCGTGGTGCGGGCGAGCAACTCAGCGTAGATGTCCTCCGAGCACCGCTCGTCGATCCATATCCAATCAACGGATTCCGACTGGAGCTTTTCGGGCCCTTGTTCAAAACTTTTGAATGTCAGCGTGCTTGTGCCGTCGCGCTTGCCGTCCGTCTCATGCGTGCATGACAGGGTGTCGATCGCACCCGTCCCGCCCGGTGTCATCACGGGCTTATGTCCGATGAGCGCCGAGAGCGGAATCGTGCCGGAGCCGAAGTCTTGCTGGCGAGCGGTCAACTGACGCTGCGGACCGTCACGGACGAGCTGAGCCGTAACGCCCACGACCCACCCGCGGTTCGGCTTCGTAAAACGGCGCCCGCGCCACCATGACGGATACTTTCCCGTCATGTGCAACGCCGCCTCGAAACCACCGCAGAATGACTTGCCGGTCTGATTGCCGCCACGGATGAGCCGCTGACCATGCCGCGCACCTGCCGCAAAAAACTCAAGCTGAGCACGATAGAACGTCGTGCCGAAATCATCGTCGCCACCACCGGGCGGAAGGCCGATGCCAGGCGGGCCCCAATAGTCGAGAAGGGCAAACTTCCGCCGATACTCCGACGAGGTGAGAGACTGCCGCGCCAGACGCGCAATCTTGGAGGCGTCAAATTCGTCATCGAGCGACATCAGAAATCTCCCTCAATCAGCTCGGGCGGTACGTCGAGCACAACGGTTTTCTTCGTACGGCCGTCGGTGGCGCGTTTTTTCGGGGTGGAGGCTATCGAGGGAAGGGACGCCGTTTGGCTCATGGGCGGGCTCGGCACGGGCGTTTCGTCCGGATCATGATCGATGACCTTCGCGCGGGAGGATTCAAGGTCCTCGAGGCGCGCAAGACCATTGCCGCCGAAAAGCTCGAGGAGTTTCGCGCGAGGCGTCCCAAGAGCACGAAGGGCGCGCAGCTCCTCGATGGCCTCCTCGTCGGGATCAAGCGTCTTGTGGACGACATCAATCCGCTGGCGCGTCTCCACCGGGTCGGACCGGTCCAACATCATGCCAATGGCACGCACATGATCCCGATGCTCAGGGTTGCGCACCACCTCCAGCAACGCACTCGCCGCCTCGGGAGCACCAACACGAATGATCTTGCGGCTCAACTCGGCAAGCGCCGCAATCATGCGATCGTCGTTCGCAATCTGCCACGCAAACCGCGCCTGATTCAAAGGCGTCGAACCAAGCCCCAGCCCAGCCTCACGCAACGCCTCAACCTGCGAACCACGCCCAGCCTTCGTCACCAGCGACACCGCAAACGCCCGCCACCTGTCATTCGGCAATGCCAACATCGCCGGACCATGCCGCCCCAAATCCTCCTTGCGCGATACAACGCTCATGCGTCGCCCTCCGGCGCGGGAGGCCACGCTACAGGCATAACCCCGCCAGAACGACGCAAAGCCTCAATCACGTAAAAACACGCCTGACCAGAACGCGTCCGACAATCCCGCTCAGCCGCACGGTCCAGCACCGGAACAACCTCGTCAGGAATAACCACCGATATCTGCATCGCACCCTCGCCAAATCACGCCGCCAAGGTGAGAGACAACGGAAATCCTCGCAACGCACCGTCCAACTTTTCGGATTGCGCCGCTGTAGGGAGTTGGGAGGTAGGCTCAGCGGCGAGGCGGATTTCCCCCTCCCGCCCCGTACGCCGCTCGGGTCTATTCCGAGGCCTCAGCGAAGGCCGGAGCCGAGCCACGAAGTACGCGCTGGCGACCAGCACATTCCTACCAATCACGGGACGCTGTGACACTCAATCAACGGGCCTGATCTGATATCGCTGGTGAATCCGACGAGGAGTGGGCTATGTCCGCAATGTGTCCGCAACGGACAATGCCAGGGGAAGCGCATGGGAAGCAGCTCGGCGATGATGAAGGTGGCGGAAGATGGAATGCAGCAAGCCCGAAACGAGGGGCGAAGGGTGGACTAGATATCTAGGGAGGTGGAGGGCCGACGAGTGCTTGATCACCTTCGGCGAGACGAAGATGAGCCCCAATCCTTATGTTCAGGCGGGACACGCGGAACACAAGGGACACAAATTGCCATTTGTTTTCAGTTCTGTACCACGTGTCCCATGTGTCCCTTCTACTACGCGGGATACAGAGAGAAGTAAGGGGGATGGTACACACTCATACATTTATGGGGAGTATAGGAACTAGGGGGGACACGCGGAACACGTGGTACACCGTTGATATTGCTGGCTTTCAGGCGGGACACATTGGCGGGACAGCCGGGACACGCGCTGCGCATGGGTCAAATCCGAAGCGCGCAATCTGCAAATTCGTTATGCGCATCACGCCAAGACGCCAAGCGGGCGAGGCGTATACTGGTTTTTTTGGTTTTTGCGTCATCGCCCCGGACACCGAGGTGGTGAAGGTGCCGGCTTCAAATCGGAGACAGGCGCGTCAAATCTGACACAGGCGCCGAACGGCATGAACCTCGCCGGCGGGTTCTCCGACAAAACAACATTGTGACACCTTTGCATTGGCCCCGGAGGAAGAACTATGGGCGGCGGAAGCGTAAAAAGTCATGGGCAGAACCGGTCAGAATACGACGCTCTGAAAGCGCGTATGGATCATGCCGATCAAGAGCGTCAACAGGACCGCATCTCTAAGAAAACAGACGAGTGGCTCCTTAATCAGGCAAACATGTGGAAAGAGGCGACGCATGACACGGAGCAAGCTCTTTGGTTAGCCGACAAGTATTGGGACGAGGTCTTTAAAGCCAAATCGAAGCCTTCGGCGTTTGAGGAGATTTTGAAAGCCCTGATAACGACGCTCATCCCCATCGCCGCGGAATTTGTAATATTCGCCGGTGTCATAAAAATCGCCACAATGGGGCAAAAAGCGCGAGTGGGCGCTCTGGTCGAAGTGGTAGATAAAATATCAGCGAAAAAAGTGCAGAAGCTGGCGAGGGCAAAGGAAGCTCTGGAGAACGCGCAGGAGGCGTTAAGGGGAAGAACCGAGACACTCGAGACACTGAAGGAAGTGGGAACACACGGTTCCGTAGAGAGCTACAAAGCGTCATTAGAAGCGGGCGAGAACGCCGAGGCACAGGAAAAGCGGGCAGTTCAGGGTACAGCCAAGCTCACATTTATCGAGGACACACTCGAGGAATGCCGGAAGGCACGCTACTATATCGAACAGGTTCGGCATCAGCTCGCTGGAGCTGTCGATGATGTTACACCAGCACAGGCCAGCGCCCAGCACGACTTCGTAGTCCAGCAATGGACCAGCCTCGTGGGTCTCGCCCAGCCGTATACACCGGGGCCGAACGGGACCCTTAAGCAAATGGGCCTCATACTTCTCTACGACATGCTCCGGTCGTATTGCAAAAACAAAGTGAGCCTCTACGTACAGGGTCCCTTTGGCGGCATCCCCATATCCACGCAAGAAGCGAGAATAAGGGCCAATGAGGCAGCGCGTGAGCTGAGGCAATCAGCGCACTATGAGAAAGGGTACTGGGTGTCCCCTACTTACCGCGATGTGCATGATGCGGAAAAGAAGGCGCTCAGCTTGGTTGAGTTCGACGGTCTTGAGCCGGCTCAACGCGGACAGATCTACGCTTATGTTGACGCCATCACCAATCGTGGTAACCGGCCCTTTTTTAAGGACTGGGTGGGGTTGATTCAGGCTTGGGATTTTGCTTCTGCTTCCGATTGAATTGGCGTGGCGCGCGCCGGTTCTGGTGGAGACGAGGCGGCCAGGTCTCCGACGGGGGATTACTGCGGCCGGAGGGCTCGCCGGTAGCCGCGCTGTGGGTGCGAGTTTCGACCGTGGCCAAAGCGGATTTTGTCTGGGCCTTCCCATCCGAGGTCACGCATCACGAAGGCGAGGCGCTTGCTGATGGTGTCGGTCTGACGTTCGGCGGGAATATTGAGCCGCTGGCTGAGGATTTCGTCGCAACTGATGCGCTCTTCATCGCCGAGGCCATCGGAGCGCTGATAGATCACGCCCTTGAGCGATTCGAGCCGATCGATCCACGGGTCATGTTCGAGGCGCTCGTCCTGCACGGCCTTGGCATCGCCCCATAGCTCTTGCGGCAATGTGAGTGGGCAGCCTGCCGCTTCGATGGTGGCAGCCTCGGCGAGGAGCTGATCGCGGTCTTGCTTAAGCGCCTCGATGTCAATTGTCCTTGTTTTGACCGGCCAGAATCGGCGATTGCCGGTGCGCGACTTGAGATAAGTGGAATCGTTGGTGGTGCCAAAGGTAACGCAGCGGCGAGGGAGTTCGACGAGCTGGCGGCCATAGGCAGGACGGGCGCGATCGTGCGTGCGCGAGGCGAAGGCTTTGACGCTCTCCACCTCAGCCTTGCGGATACCTGAGAGGTCGCTGATTTCGTACACCCACTTGCCGCGCAACCGTTCTTGTTGCTGCTGGTCGCTGAGGCCGAGAATGGTTTGGTCGGAGAAGTTCTCGTTGGCGCCGGCCAGGATGGCGAGTGCGGTGGATTTGAGTTTCCCCTCCGGGCTTTCGAGCACGATTATCTGGTCAAACTTGCACCCGGGCTTCCGCGCCCGCCGGACCATGGCGATGAGCGCCAGGCGGCCGATAGCGCGATTGAGCTTCGTGTCATCGGCACCGAGGTACTCATGCATCCATGTGTCGACGCGCTTTTTGCCGTCCCATTTGAGTGCATCGAGATATTCGACGATGGGGTCGAACGAGCGGTGCAGGCACAATTGCACGGCGGCGTCGAATGTGTGGTTGCGGCCAGGGTCGAATTTCCACACCGCATGGATTGCGAGCCGTAGCATTTGGCACGCGTGATCGGAGAGCTCGCCGGCGTGCTGTGCGATAGCGTGGCCACCGACGAGTAGTTTGTCATGGAACAGGTCGTATCGACATTCGATGCCCAATGCCGTGATCGCTATGCGGGCGTTGGCACAGCTTGCCTTTGGGATTCCATCCTTGCTGACATCCTCGAATGCTGCCTCGCCTGGGGTAGCCGTGCTGGCCGGGATTGCGGCGGGTTTCCACTCCGGCGCCTGGTCGACGAGGGCATCGAGCTCCTCGCGGGCGTGACCGGCGGCGATCCAGTCGACGATATCCTCCTTGTCTCCGAGTCCCGGCAGCTCGAGCACGCGAATGCTCGCCGCTTTGCCACGCAACGATTGCGCCACCAGCTCGGCGTGCTCGCGCCCCGGCTTGTCATTGTCGGGAATGACAACGACATCGGCGCCGCGGAAGTGCTCGGCGAGTTCGGGCCGCCATTTGCCGGCGCCCATTGCGTTGGTGGTTGCCGGGCAATTGAACCTGTCGATGAGCGTATCGGCAGAGCGCTCGCCCTCGACGATGAAGACGCGGTAGCCGAGGCTTGTGGCCTCTGTGAGCGGGGCGAGGCGGTACGGCACCTGCCGGTCGAGCGCACCGAACGTCTTCCGCTGGCGTGTTGTCGGATACTTGGGGAAGCGCTCCTCGTCGAAGCGAATCCAGTCTCCGCGTGGCGCCCGGCGCATGTAATCGCCGGCATCGAGGCCCCAGATCCAAGCGCCCTGTCCGTCGGGCCGGCGCTGGCTGAACGTCTTCCTTGGCTTCCCCCTGTCGGTCAGCTCGAGACTGCCGTCGGGCATCGTAAAGACGAAGCGGACGACTTCGAGGACGGTTGTGCCGTTCTCATCGGTGTAGGCATAGGTTTCGTCCGGGGTCTTCGTGGCGCCGGGCTTCGCCTTGTCGTGGCCGTTGGCCTTGCCGTTCGGCCTGTCCTTTTTCGGCGGCGGCTCGCTGGTGAGTTTCTCCACCGCATCTTCGAATTTGTGGCCTTCGACGTGCATGATCAGCTCGATGACATCGCCACCCTTGTTGCAGCCGCGGCAGCTCCACAGCTTCTTGTTAGGACTGACTGAGAATCCGTCGTCGTCGCAGCTGCAGCTTTTGTGAGGACAGGGCCCGACGAATTCCCGGCCCTGCTTTCGCAGCTTGATGCCCCACCGCGCACACTGATCTTCGATGCGCTTCTGCTTTGCGCGAGCGATCCAAGCCTCGCGGTCTGCATCGGTGGTTGCCATCGCGCGCGGCCTTGCGAGTTACTTTGGTTGCTCGCCCTTCCACCATCGGAACAGCTCGTAGCTGCCGAAAGCCCGTGCCGGAACCTCCCAGGCCGGATAAGGCGCGTTCGGGCCCTTCATCGGCCACAACAGCAGGTCGAGCACCTCCTGCTCGGTCCAGTCGTCAGGAATGGCCGCGGCAAACTCAGGCCTGCCTTCATAGCCGCCGTTCTCATACTTCGCGACAAGGTGCCGTTGCCCTGACGGATGGGCGTCGTCGATGTACATCGTGACGTTAGTCTTGTATTGCGTGCAGTGGAGCGAAGCCATTTCCCGGAGTTTGCTCATTCTGTTCTCCTATGATTTGCCGACACGCACATCCGTTCCACGGATACGAAGACGCCCGGTTGCCCGCACATGCGGGGCCGGGCGTTGCGTTATGCGGTTGCGGGATTGAGGGTTGAGGGCGGCCCTTCCTGCGAGGCGAGCCATGCCCTTACACTTTCCTTGCGGTAGAGAATCCGCCGGCCAAGCCTCGTTATCGGCGGACCTTTCTTCTGCATCCGCCAAATCGCCAGCGTGATCGGCGCAATGCCGAGCTCGGCGCCGCACTCAGCCTCGTTCATGTAGTCGTCGAGGATTGAAGACTTCTGCTCCGATGGAGCGTCGAAGGAGGCTGCAGAGTTGCGAAGCTCTTCCTCTCTTTTTCGTATGGCGTTTTCGGTATTCATGGACCGGTCCCGTTATTGGTGAGCGCGGTCTTCTGTTTCCTGCGATTTAATTGACCTGTAAGCGCGTAATTCCGCGAAATGGCGCATAATTGAATTATGCGTTTTTGCGCCTCCACTCCTTTATCGCGGGACCAATCTTTTTCATGGCATTCTTGAGGTCCGGTTCCTTGCCGCCGTTGCGCTTTGCGAGATAGGCAATGACCGCGCGCCCAACGTCCGCGTCAGAGCGCCAGCCCTCTACCTGATTTTCGGGCTTCTTGGGGTCGCCTCGCTGGTTTAATTCCTGCTCGGCAAACGCGATGCCATCCGGCCAATCCGACTCCGGCGGTCGGCCGCGCCCGCTCAGCGGTCCGTTTGCGGCCATGGGCTCGTCCTGCCGAGGCAGCCGGCGAGATTCCTGCATGTGAAAAGCGAACGCCGCCGCTGCAGCCGCGTCCCCCAGTGTTTCAATTGCTTCGTTGAACGCTATTTCTTTGGCGTTCTGCTGTTCTTCGATGCTGCCGAAGGGAGGCGATTTCCCGATGAATCCTGCCGGCGGCCCCGCCATGGCATCGAGCTCGGCCATCCGGGCCTTCATGTATTCCGCGTGGTCCGCTGGGTTCTGCGCTATCTTCAGAAAGCTCTTTGGAGGCGGCAACGGTGGCAGCGCCACGAGGTAGAGCTCAAGGCTCGTGCGCCGAATGAAGAGGCCGGCGGTGCCGACGGCGACCTCGATACTGCCCTTCCAGCCTGCGACGTTCCACTTGTCGCGCGGCACGTCCCGCAGGGGGCCAGGCCCTCTGAGCTTGCTGCCACCTGGACGTACAGCCATAAGGTCCCCGGCGGCGCAGGCCTCCGCGACCATGACGACGGCAGCCTCGTACTGGGCGATGAGGCTGTCGTCGCTCTCGGCTCTGCCACACCACCGGTTGCCGAACAGCGCCAGGCCCACTCTGTCGACCGCCTCCTCCATGCAGGCGTAACCATCCGGCGCGTGAATCCCGTATTCGTCTTCCATGACACATTACCGCCACCGCCCAGGAAGGTCGGCGCGGGGCAGGCATCCCGGCGGTTGGTGGGATGCGACCGGTTTCGAACCCGGGCCCCGCGCCTTCTCGGAAACACCTAGTTTTGTGTTATGCGGCGCAGTTGCTTCACATTGGCAGCAGGCGGATTGACGATGCGGCCGAGCAGGCCGGCGAGTGCTTCGTATGCGCGGCGCATCTCCTCAGCGTACTGATGCCGGTCGTAAACGCCTCTCACGCCCGGAATGACATGCCCGAGGCACCGCTCGGCAATGTCGCTGGCGACGCCGGCCCGGCTCATCAGGGTGCGGGCGGTCCTGCGGCAATCATGTAACGTCCAGCCAGATGTTTCTGACGCCCGCTGCAGCGCCACCTTAAGCACGCTGAAATTCGATACCGGAGCATGTCCGCCATCACGCGCGGGAAACACAAACCGGCCCGCCGGAGACCCGAGGACGGCGAGCGCGGCCTTGCTCAACGGCCGTGCAAGATCCTGCTTGGTCTTGTTGCGGGCCGCCGGAAGCGTCCAGACGCCGTCGCCAAGCTCTTGCCAAGCCATCCTGGCGGCCTCGGCGCGGCGGGCGCCCGTGAGCAAGGTAAATCGCACGAGCGCGCCGTAGGGCCCTGTAGCAGCCTTCCAGATGGCCCGTAGCTCGTCATCCGTCAGCGTCCGCTCGCGAGCACGCTCTTTCGGCTTGATCCGCGACATGCCCCTGACGATCGGCGAGCGGAAGTCATCCGACCGGGTCGCGTGCCACGACATAACTCGGCGCACGTACGCCAGCGTCAGGGACGCCATGGGCGCCCCATTGTCGTCCTCGATTCGATCGAGGAGCCGGACGATGTCGCTGCGCTTGATGGCGGCAATGTCCTTGCTGCCAAGCTCCGGGTAGACAAGCCGCTGCAATGCCCGCTCGCGATGCGCCTTCGAGCGCAGGCGGGCGCCGTCCCGCCGGAAATACTCCTCGGCAATCGCCTGGAAGGTGTCTCGACTGGCCGCCTCTTGCTTGCGCCGGGCGGCGAGCGGGTCCTCGCCCATGTCGATGCGCTGCCGCAGTTCGCGCGCCTGCTTGACCGCGGCGAGGACCGACCAGGTCGGCCACTTGCCGATGGTGAGGCGCCGCTCGATACGGTTGGCGCGATAGTTGAGAACGAACGAGCGGACGCCGTTTGCGGTGACGCAGACGCCGAACCCGGCCGGCACCGCGGCGCCCTGCAATATTGCCCCCGCGAAGTAATGCACCCTGTTCCCGGCCTCCGGGACCGGAAGCGTCTTGACGGTCTGCTCATTGAGTCTCGGCATCTGGAAAGGGTCTCCGTCTCCGTGCCATGTCCGCAATAGTAACCATAATCGAAATAAATCGAGGCAAGCCCAACTGTCAACGGATTAAATCAGAAAGTGCCGTAGTCTGTGGGTTATTCGGTGCGGAGACGGAAGAAACGCCGATGGGGCAAGGGTCTCGCAAAAGCGGCCCGTCTTAACGATTGATAAACGAAGTCTCCCGTAGAGTTGCGGTCAACACCACAATTCGAGGGTATCATGCGAACCATTGTGGCAACCGGATTGCTCGTCGCTCTGATGGCTGCGCCGATGCAAGCACGTGCGGAGAATGGTCAGGTAGCGGCCGGGATTCTCGGCGGTCTGGCGGCCGGAGCGTTGATCGGCTCCGCGGTGCGGCCCGCGCCGCCTCCGCCGGTCTATTATTACCCTGCGCCCGCCTATGCGGCTCCGCCCCCTGCCTACGTGGTGCCGGCGCCGTCGTGCTACTACACGCAGGGGCAACCCGTGTGGGACAGCTTCAGAGGCGCCTGGGTGCGCCCGCGGGTCCAGGTATGCGACTAGAGCATGATCCCGAAAAGTTGCAGACTTTTCGGACAAGATCGTGCTCCAGAATCAATGAGATGAGAGCACGATGCGATTCTATCTAATCGCATCGTGCTCTAGTGGGGCCGGCGCCGGGCCCCCGAGCCAATTCACTGTGGTCCGTTCTTCGACCGGACTTACTTGAGCGGTCGAATCAAATAGCGTCCCACCCGCACTCATGGGAATTACGGCACGGATGGGCCGGGTATCGAGAGCGCGCCGGCGTGGATTTGCGGCGGGCTTGGGCGCGGGCGTAACAACTGATGCCGAGAGAGCGATCGCGCCAGCAATTGGCGATCGATCTGCTGGACCAGCGTGAGCCCGGATCAGGGGATGGCGCCGCCGGCGCGTCAGGGGACGAAGGCTGTGGGGCAGGTGACGACGCCGACGGCAGACCGGTCGACGGGGCCTTCGCTAAACCGACGGATGACAGGGCCGGCGTACCGGGAGTCGGCAGCGAACCAAGCACCGAGACCGCTGGCATACACCGCGATATCTGGGGAAAGAATCTCCAAAACCATTGGGCGAATTTCGAACCTTCACTGGGGAGACACCAATACGCACCCGTCACGAAGAAGAAAACCTGAATGGCAAGCCACAGCGTGAGGAAGAAAAGGTGCATCAGCACGATGCCGCGCCATCGTGCCGCAATCTGCTTAAACAGCTGTCCAAGTGCGACGAAAAGCAAGGAAAAGGCAGCCACCCCGCCGGTCCACAGCCCGCGCAGCGGGTCGGGTGGGACAGGTGGCTCAAAAAATTGCGATGGCAGCGGTTGCGGCGGTCGCGCCACGGCTTCTCCTCACGATTGAGGCATAACCTTAATACCATCCTAATTCAAAAAACCAAAGTTGGAAGAGTGCAGCGGCAAGGTTTGTGTCGCATGACCGGCCGAAAATATGCCGTGGAACCGCCGATGGATCCCGCATCAATCCTGTCCGGTTGAGCGCGTTAACCATGCTGCGGTTTGTAGGGGCGGGCGACAAGGGTCGCCGCATAAGCGCTAAGTTAAGCGACAGCGGGGCAGCCTCAAACTCCCTGCTGGCAGGGAGTTTGGCAGAGAGTTTTCCCGGATCGCGCGTCACGGGGCGGTTCCAGCGATTCAGAGGCTTAGCGCGAATTGCCTTCGATGATCCGGTTTTCGAAAGCGCGATTGGCTTGTGGGACCTGGTCGGGTAAAGGCGATTCATAGAAGACTGATTGGCTCGGCTTGAAGGTCCGACAATCGTTATCGGCCCCGGTCTCGCTCGGTCGCGATGCATACGTCAGCAACAGCGTCATCGCGGGAGCACGAAATGGCGGATCATCCGATGCGCAAGGCGGATGCGCACGGCGAGGGCGTCCTGACGTTCCGCGCGTGGATCCTCCAACCGCGAGGCAATCGAGCATAGTGGCAAGCGTATCGAAGGCCGGAACGTGCGTCTGCGGTCCGAACGCCGGGTGCCCA
>Ga0126383_10002960_pt1 | contig 11131 bp, 21 predicted proteins | sample PanSoiMetPlot_35_FD_96882 | JGI IMG/M metagenome (GOLD analysis project Ga0126383, IMG submission 96882) | Tropical forest soil microbial communities from Panama - MetaG Plot_35 | ecosystem: Environmental > Terrestrial > Soil > Tropical forest > Bulk soil | place: Panama | collected 2016-02-17
GTCACGCGCGGCCCTCGAGCAGCTCGCGCGTATGCCATTCGAGCTCGCGATAGACCTCGTCCGTCGCCGCGGCGTCGCCGTCCGTGACCTGCAGCGCGAGCCGGGCGCCGGCGTACCAGGCTCGCCGAATTAACCGATGCTGATGCTCGCTGGCATTCGGCGGCAGTGCGGTCTCGGCGTAGCGGCGCCAGGCGCGCTCAAGCGTGCCGATCCGCTGCATCACCACGGCAACGTCTGTTTCGCGGCGTCCTGTGATTCGCGGGTCTGGCCGCGCCACTCGCGGCCCTGCGGACATGTCGCGTGGTGCGGCGTCTCGGTCGGCTGGCCCGCGACCAGGTCGTAGTCCATCGGCTGCCGCTTGCCGGCCGCGGTGAGCCGCCACCAGATCGGCCCGGCGCACGAACGGCATCGGCTCAGGCGCTCGCTCACTTGGCGACTTTCCGGCCAGTGCCGCACTCGGCGCACAGGTACTCGGGCGGAGGTCCGCCGCGGAGCGGGATGCTGATCTCGCCGCGTTCGATCGTCCGGCCGCACTCGGAGCAGCGGCGTGCGCCGGACACCCTGGGGGGGGCTAGAGGGGGGGATTGGTCCGGTTGGTTAGGTCCGGTTAGGTCCGGTACGGTAGCGGGTGCACGTGCGTCGAACGTGTGCTGCACATCCGGTGAACGTGCGCCATTTGTGCGCCGCACACGTTTGGCGGCCATCCGCTCGCGGTTCTGCGCGCGCCGGTCGTTGAGCTTGCCCGCGTAGCTATACCAGTCGTGCAGCATGAACCCGTCCTCCGTCATATCCACGAAGCCGGCGTCCACCAGGGCGCCGACGAACCGCTCCGCGTCCCGCGCCGGCCAGCCGGCCGCGGCGGCGAGCGCCTGTGGGGTCACACGGCCGAGTCCGCCGGCCGTATCGGCGTTGTCCAGTCCCCACCACCACAGCTCGTGCAGGTGGCCGATCAGCTTGTAGCGGTCGACGTGCAGCGTCGACACGACCTGCAGCGTCTTGCGATGGTGGCCGAGCGACTGGTGCGACTCGATCCACAGGCTCATACCGCGCCCCGGCCGTACATGGCGGCGTAGAACGGTCGCCAGTCCACGTGGATCTCGCGCCCGGTGCGCGCCGCCTCGCGCCGCGCCTCCAGCCAGGCCCAAGCCTCTTCGAGCGTGCGGTGGACCGGCTTGATCGAGCGGTTGCAGCGGACGCACATCAGCACCAGGTTCTCGGGCGCATCGCAGCCACCGATGCAACGGTCGACCAGATGGCCGAGGTCCCATAGACGACCGACACGCATCAGGCACGCCTGGCAGATGCCGCGGTCGCGGCGGTAGATCTCCTTGCGCAGCGACGACCAACCTAGCCCCATTGCATTGCCATCGCCTCGGCGATGCCCTCGAGGGTTCGACTGCGCTCTCTCCACCGCTGAGGTCCCGGTGCCGCGAAGTGCGCACGGGGTTTGCGCTGCGTCCGGACACTGGTGGCCAGCAGCGGCGGCAGATTCTTGAGCCACAGACAGGTCGCCTTCGTTTCGCCGTGGCCGAACATCCATGGCTGAATCACCTGGTCGGCCGCGCGCCAGAATCGATTCAGCCCTCGAGGGTTCTCGATAGCGATGCGCGGAACGGGTGCCGCATAGAGTGCCTGCACAAACTCGAGCGCGACCTGACGCTCGGGCGAATGGCGATACCACCGATCACCAGCCCGGCAGAGTGCCGTGCAGGGCGGATGCGCGATCATCAGACCCCAGCCCCAGTCCAGGACGTCGAGGATGTTGCCGAAGATGTGCGGCCCCTCGCGTTCGGTGGCCAGCAGGTCACAGGACCAGGCATCGTGACCGCGCGCACGAAAGGCGTCCCTCACCACGCCACTGAACTCGCACGCAATCAGAACCCTCATGCCGCCGCCGAATCCTCCCAATAGCGCGCGAGGGCCAGCGCGACCGCGCGGAACTCGAGCCGCGCCGGCCAGCACTCGGACCAACACTCCTCCGACTTGTCGTGCAGCGGGCAGTAGCCGCGCGGCCACCCCGGCACCACCCACGTCCACCGCGCGTACTCGAGCCGCTCGGCGTTCGACAGGCGGATCACGCCTCGCGCACGCGACGCGCGGTCGATCCGCTTGCCGTCGACGAGCGTCTGGCCGCTCACCCGACCGGTTCGGCCACCGTGCCGCGGCGGCGGCGTCCCGCGCCGGGGACGGCGACGTGCCCGTCCGCCTCGGCGAGCGCGTCGTCGAGCGGCAACCGCGGCGGCGGCCCGGTGTCGATCGCGAGTTGCAGCGACTGGCCGAGGTGCATCGTCAGCCAATCGGTCGTGATGTCATGGGCCTCGAAGACCAGGCGGGTCGCGGTGTCGGCGTCCTCCGAGCGCGACGGCGTGCTGCGGACGGTGATGAGCCGCGCGGAGAACTCGAGCATCAGATCATCCCCTCCTGTTTCGCGCCGTCGGTCTGGCTGAAGATCTCGTCTTCCGCGGCCTTGATGCCCGCCTTCAGGTGGTCGATATAGCGCTCGAGCTGCTCGTCGCCGATCGTGTCCATCGGGCGGGTCGTCGTCTTCACACCCAATTCGCGGGCGTGCGCCTCGACCTGTCGGATCTCGGCCAGGATGTCCGCGCGCGGCCTGCGCTTTTCGACCACTTCGCCCGTCGAAACCTTGACCTGGTGCCCGCCGTTCTCCACGACGCCGCCGTCGTCGCCGCCGAAGATCTTGTCGTAGCGCCGCGCGTTCTCAGCGACGGTCAGCCTCGGCGTCGGCAGCGGCGGCTCGTCGTCGGCCGAGGTCTCGATGCCCCCCAGTTCGCTGGGGAAGCCCTTCCGAAGCGCGAGCATCTCCGCGCACTTCGCGAGCTGGCCGTACGGGCGGTCGCGCCAGACCTTGCCGCGCGGCCCGTCGCCTGGGTAGTACTCGTCCCAGCGCGCGGTCGCCTCGAACGGGCAGCGTCGACCGTCGACCATGCGCCACACCGTCACCAAGGTCTTTTCGGGCGCGGAGCGCTTCTTGCCGTCGTTGCCCGTGATCTCGAGGGTGCCGCGGTGGCTTGCGTCGCTCGAGCCCGCGTATTGGCCGGTATGCGCCGCGATGGCCCGCGCGCCGTCGATGCCCACGTGGATCACCGGATCGCTGCCCGCGAACGGCAGCAGGTAGGCCTGTCGCGACAGGAGGTCGAGTTTGCGCGCCTTGGCCGAGACGATGAACGTCACGAGCTGCTCGAGCGACTTCGCCTCCTTGCCGACGGTCGCGGCGATGAGCGCGAACTCGACCAGCGTGGACGTGGACAGCTCGAGCGCCTGGTCGAGGGTCATGCCCGACGTGGCGCGCGGCAGTCGCGCGGCGACGGACAGTTCTTGGCGCGCGAGCGGGGCTGCGCTTTCAGGCATGCGGAAAGACCTCCTTAAGGACCTGTATCGTTACGAAACCGACGGCGACGACGAACGCGACCAGTAGCGCGACGCCGAGCAGGGCCAGCAGGAACAGGGCGACGATCAGCATCCGGTCCTGCCATCGGAGCCGGTAGTTGACGGCCGAGCGACGCGGCACCTTCAGCTCGCGAGGACCCGCCCATTCTCGCCGCTGGTACAGGTGCGTCAGGCTGCCGTCGCGGCTCACGGGCGCAGGCTCCGCACGACCAGGACCAGCAGCATGACTACGAGAGCCGCGAACAGCGCGAGGATCACAAAGAACTCCGGGACCGTCCACGTCACCGTCGTACCGGCGCTTGCGCCCAGCGATCTAAGATTCGTTGCGTCGCGATATCTCCCCCGAGATGTGCAGCCGCCCAATTATCTCGTCCGCCCTGGCGGAGCAACGCCTGCGCGTCGTGCAGCTCGCCGATTCTGACCAACATATAGCTCGTGCCGTCGCGGTTGGGGCGTCGTTCGCGTTCTGCTAGCGGCGGCGTCAGATGTTCGTACATCCGATAGACATCGACGAGCTTGCCGGCTTCTGCCCAGCCGGCGCGAAACCAGAGAAAGAGAGCCAGAGGTGCGTAGGTGACCGCTTTCATCATTGCTGGCTCCGTCGACCGAAATGTCACGTCGACATCGGCGGCATAAATTGGACGGTTCATGCGCGTGCGGACCTGCAGCGGACAGCGATAGTTGCAAAGCAGAGTTGCGTCGATACCGCCGAGATCTGACTTCAAATCGGCGAATTCGAGCCGCGTTCCATGCGGCATCGCCAGACGCGCCATCCGTTCAATCTCACGCCGAACGGACTCGTCATATGTGTACTTCGTCACATCTCGTCACCCCAGACCGTCCAATTTGTGCGACCGCGTCGGGCAAACATGTCGAGCCAGGGCTCGAAGCTCGCTCGTTCGACGAGGTCATAGAACGCGTCGGGTTTTTCGGAGTGCGCGCCACGCGGAGCTTGAAAACCGATGCTCAGCCCGAGCTCTCGCAATTCGAAGCGTCCGCGATAGGCGAACACAACATGCTCGGTATTGAACGTCCACGAGAAGGGTGCGAATCCACCAGGCTTGAGCCAGGTGAGCAGACAGTGGTACTTGAAGCCCCATCTGTCTACCAACTCGAGGCCTGCGGGTAGGAATCGCTGCGTTACCCACAGATAGAGATGCGCATCGTTCGCCGCGTGTTCTTCGATCGGTAGCGCTTCGATTTCCTCGAGCGCCATTGTCGGGTAATCGAGGTGCGAGCCCTGTTCGGGCGTAGCGACGCGGACTGATTTATCAACTGGCCAGGGCGGGTCAATGACCAGCGTGCGGAACGTACCGGCAGGCAACGGCATGTCCATCGCGTCACGCCGTTTGGACAGGTCCGCCCAGTAACGGATGAGACCCGCCATCGTGCACGGCTCGCGCTTTTCGCGCTGGCGGAGCTTGTAGGTCTCGACGACTGGATCCGGCACGCGCGAGACGTCAATCGCTCGCTTCGCATCCTTGGTGTAGTCATAGCCAAGACCAACAAGCGAAGTGGCAGCGTGCCACTTCGCCATATCGCCGCCATGCGGTTGCCGTTCGCCGGAGTCTTGCATCTCCCGTAAGAGTGAGCCTTCCTGGCGGTAGGCATCGATCCACAACTCGGCAGCATCGAGCTCGGCATCAAGCACGCCACTCCGGATGCCCTGTTGTTCCAGAACTCGGCGCTGACGCGTGGCGAGATCGTGGAGAGCCCCCGCCTGCTCGCGCAGACGCTGAGCCTCATGAATGGTCTTGACTTCCGCAAGGCCGCGCTCGACGTCAGCCAGGAGATCCATAATCCGCAGCGTGTCCGCGCGGATCGCGAGGGCATCGCTCACGCGCACAACCGCCACGTCGACCACTCGCGCAACCGGCCCTGCGCAATCATCCAGCGCGCGGCGAGGCGAGCCGCCGTCGGGTCGTAGCGCGAGAGCCCCGCGCGGCCTTGCGGCGTCGTGTACCAGGTGCCCAATAGGAACTGCAGCAGGCCCGCCGCGCCGCTGCGCGGGTTGTACGCTTGCGGGTCGCCGCGGGACTCCTGCCACGCCAGGCAATCCACCAGGTCGTCGACCGGGTCGCGGGCGACGACCGTGTCCTGGTCCGCCTCGCCCGTGCTTGAGGCGGCGTGCGCAGGACCCGCCGCGCCCGCGACCAGCCCGACCATAAACGCCATGCCGACCGCCAGTCGCGCCATCAGAACGGAATTTCCTCGCGGTCGCCGGGGACCGTCGTGCCGACTATGACCGGCGCCTTCCAGCGCTCGCGCCGCGCGTCCTCCTCAGCCTGTTGCTTCGCCTTGCGCTCTTCTCGGCATGTCTCATGGACGAAGTCGTCGGCGTCGCCGAGGAGTTCGTGGCATTCGGAGCACAGCCGCGGTTCGGGCTTGAGCGCGCGGCGGATGCGCAGGTTCTCGGACCGCAGGAGCTCGTCGACGACGAGAGCGCGGAGGTGGCGCAGCACGTTGGCCGCGACCATTTCCGCGTCATGGTCATCGTCCTCGAGGTCGACGGTCGCGCTGAGCTCGCAGCGCTCGTTGCCGTAGTCGCCGTCGTTGACGCGCTTTTCGAAGGTGCCGGTGAGGCTCGTGATCCTGCTCACGTGACGAAGTCCCCTCCCGTGAATTGGTGGCGGCGGTCGCTCGCCTCGACCTCGCGCTCGACGCGCAGCTCGTCGAGCATGTCCGCAAGTCGGTCCATGCTCTCCATCAGGCCCGAAAAGCGCACCGACGCGGCGAGCATCTCCCGCCGGCCGAAGCGGCGTCCCGCGGCGAACGCGGTCGCTGGGTCCTCGGCCTCGCTGGGATGGAAGTACTGCCAGCGGAACCACGCGCCACGGTCGTCCTCGTCCGAGGGCATGGCTATACGCCGTCCGTCCTGCGCCATGCCTACGCGACCTTCTCAGGCTTGCGGCGATCGGCCCACTGGTCGATCACGAGACCGGCCTGATCCCGCGGCCCGCGGCGGTTAGCGCGCGCCTCTTCCTGAAGGCGATCCCACGTGCGCTTGCGGATCACGACCTGGATGCGCACCTCGTCGATCGGCGGTCGCGGCTCGTCCATTACGGCGGCGCATCGTCGCCGATCGGCGGTGACAGGAAAAAGACCAGACAATGTGATAGCCGGCGACTGTGACGCGGATCACGCAGGTCTCACAAATCCGCGTCGGCGAGGCCGGGGGCTGGACCGGGCATTGATTGGCGGGTTATCTTCACTGTTTCTTTATATGTAGAGTGCCGGAAGATACGGCCTTCATGCGCGGGGGGTTGGGCCAGGCAACTTTTGACGCGTCGGCGCGGGTTGGAAGGCCGCGACGGAGCGTTCCGGGAGGGAATCGCTTGAACCGATGGAGAGCCCGTCATATGCGTCAGAGCCCGGTCGTCATCCAGGCCGCAACGTCTCGCCCTGGGAATTGCTGACAACGTTCGAAGCGTGGAGTGGGCCTCGCTACCGCTGGCACCAGTCGATCTCGAAACGCCAGTTCGTGCAGAACGCCGAAGATGGCCCGAAAGGTCCGTTTCAGGGCACGTACGTCACGCTGCAGGCCTGCCTGAAGGGCTACGGGTTGCCCTGGCCGCCCGTCCCCCGCGACAGCCTGGTCTGGCTGATCGACGAGCGGCCTCCGTATGAGCTGCTCTGGGCAAGCGAATCCGTCTACGCGGCTCTGCTACGGACAGAGGGCGAGCTGCTCGAGCAGCCGGCGATGGAAGCCCTCCGCCCGGGCGAGGACCTTCGCCGCGACGAGCCCGAGCATGCCGCGGTCGTCGGCAGGGTCCTGCACGGCCTGGACGCGACCGGCGACTGGCCCGAGACGCACCTGGTCCGCGCCGACGGCCTGTGGCTGCCCGTCAGCATGCATTTCCGCTACGGCAGCGAGTCCCGGACGCTCTACGTCCAGGCCTACGCGATCGGCGCGCCCCGGGTGCCGCCGAACGTACCGAAGACGGAAGCTACCTTCGACGGCATATCGGCGCCGACGAGGACGGGACTTCTGCGCATGCTCGACGAGTTCGAGACCCGCGCCGGCGACCCCTGGCCCGGCATACCCGTCGAGACGAAGCGGCGACGCCGAGCAGCCAGGCCCGCTATACCGGGCTTAGACGAGAATCCGTAGCCGGCTTGCGCATTTTCTCGTCTTTTTCCTGGCGTATCAGCCGGCGGACGCTATCGGCGATGGCCGACCGACAGCCCCTGGAGTCCGAGCAGACGATCGGGATCGTGTTCGTGCCCGCCGCCGAGCGGGCGACCTACCGGCGCCAGCCGGGCGAGATCGTGATCGACGAGGCGCAGCTCGCGGGGATCGCGCGGCTGATCGGGCCGGTGCTCGAGCGGCGGCTCGCCGCGAAGCGCGCCGCGGAGGCGGAAGCCAAGGCGGAAGCGCCGAGGACGGAGGCCCCCCGTGTCCGGCGGCGCGCCAAACCCTGAACTAGGCCCCACGGGGTCGACTACGCGCTAAGTTCCGTTTCCGTCTCGCGCGTATTCGACGAGGCGTGCGGCGTAGCAGTCCTCGTACAGGTCGACGAAGTCGATATCCTCTTTGAGCGGCACGAGGCCGATCAATTCCTGACCTTCGTCGCCTGCGTCATGTACCGTGCACAGCGTCTCATCCGGATGAGTCCACGCTGTCAGCGCCCACGCGGCCAGTGGCTCGCTCCACTGCTTGGATTCGTCGGTGAATTTGGCCACCCAGCCACCGGCCGAGAGGACCTGGATGATCTGTCGCTTGTCATGCAGGTTTGAATAGGTCACTACGCCACCTCGCCTTCCCCAGTCACATAAGACTGCACGAGCCAGACACCAGTCTCAGTAAGAGACTCGGCGCCCCCAACGATCGCCGCCGCGTACTTGGCGGCCACGCCCCGGCCGCTCGTGCGCCAGATCTTGACCTGTACCTTGAGCAGTCGCCAGAGCTCGGCCTGCTCGTTCGGGGTCAGCCCGTCGTAGATCTCGAGCGGCGACTGGCTCAAGTCGGCCACGAAGGCGACCTGCTCATCGCTGAGGCGGACGACGACCTGCTGGCGCGCCTGCCGCTCGAGAAGCTGCTGCCGGCGTTCGACGATCCAGTCGTAACTCCTCTTGGCTTCGCCCTCCAGTCCGCGCCCCATGACGAGAGCGATCAGATCCTTCTCTTGACGCGCGAGGAGCGCGAGCTCGTCAGCGATCGGGTCGACCTTCGCCTCCGCCTTCTGCCGCTCGTGCTCGTCGACGATCAGCTTGGCCGCGATAGCGATGTTTCTGCCGAACAGCTCGCGGAGCGCCTCGGCGGCGCGCGGCGCGCTAAGGTTCTGCGGCTCGGCGCACATGCCCTTGACGATGCCCTGCTTCTGCTGGTTCTCGTAGCGGCAGCGGTAGCCGTGCGCGCCGGCGCCGACCAGGAGCCCGCCGCAGGTCGCGCACAGCAGCAGGCCGAGGAACGGCCGATCGTAGATGCGCGCCCGCTTGCCGACGACGGGCGTGAACTTGTCGAGCCAGTCGCGGGCCTGCCGCTCTGTCCAGTAGGCGAGATGCGGGACGGCGGTCGTCAGGTCGGCCTCGTCGAAGTCGTCCCACAGGTCGGAAGACTTTTCGCGGATCGCCTTCCAGACGCCGTAGTAGGTCGGATTCTCGAGGATGCCGCGCAGGCGGTCGCCGGTGAAACCGTGCGAATAGGCGGACTTGTGGATGCGGCGCCCGATGCCCTCGCGGTTCAGCCGGCGCGCGACCATGTTGATCGAGCGCTGCTCGTCGTTGAACAACTCGATCATACGAGCGATGCCGGGCGCGTCCTCGTCGAGCTTCGCGAGCGTCCGCCGCGGCACGCCGCGATTACGGACGACGTCGCCATACTCGTCGCGGCACTCGACGAGGCAGTAGCCGAAGGGCGCCGGGCCGCGGAACATCGGCTCGACCTTGCCCTCGACGACCTTCCGCGCCCGCGCGGCCCAGCCCGAGTACATCGTCTGGCGGATCTCGCCGACCTCGTCGGAGGCGTCGCGCAGCTCGCGCTCGAACAACTTGCGCTCGCGATAGTTGCGCAGGTTGACGACGTCGCCGCGGCCGAGCATAAGCATCGCCTTCCGCTGGCGGACGGCGAGCACGATCTCGCGGCCGCCGCCGAGATACTGGTCGCGCGACAGGCGCTTCGCGTCGGGCGTCGCGATGCCGTCGATGACGCCCTGGTCGAGCGCGCGGATCATGGCGAGCGCGACCTTACGATTCGCGAGGACGGTGCCCGAGCGGTTGCCCTCGTCGAAGACGATGACGCCGAACGCGGGACCCTTGGCGAGCACGACGCCGGTCATGTCCTCGATCATCGACTGCTGGCGATAGCCGGTCGCCTGCCCGAGCGTCGACATGCGGCGATAGACGCCGAGGACGATGGTCGGCAGGACGCCGGTCGTCCTGTCCCAGACGACGTCATGCTCCTCGAGCCAGTCTTGCGTGCGGGGTCGCCCGAGGTGGGCGAAGGGATCGAGCGGCTGGTAGAAGGCCGCCATCAGTGCGCTAGACTTGGCATGTAAGTCTCTCCTTGCAGGGTCTGGCTTGCTTTCGCCTCGGGCCGCTAGCTTCGCGGTCCGGGGCTATTTTTTACCCAAGCGAGCCACTTGTCCGCCACGGCCAGGACCTCGCTGCTCTTGACGTCTGGCCGGCTGGCGGCGAAGCGGGCGGCGATGTCGAGAACCGCGAGACGGGTCGCGACCGCGGACGATGCCGAATCGGCGGATTCGTCCTCAGCCTCGAGCGTTTCGAGTTCGCGGATAAAGCCCTTGCCGTCGACCTGAATCTGCACTCGCGTCCCGACGGATGGTAGGGCGACCGGATGGAAGCGCGAGACCGTGTACCAGACCCCGGCGACCCGCAGGCCGGTCTGGTTGATCTGTTCGACGGTGCCCTCGACCGCGAGATTGGAATCTGGCCTCGCCATCAGAAGCGTAGCGGCTCGCCCTGGGCTGGCCTGATGGTCCTGCGGCAGCGAGGACATTGCATGGCGCACCAGGCTTCGGCGCGCTTGATCTGAGCGTCAATGTCCTCGGGGCTGGCGGTCGGGCTCGGGGCGGCGACCGCCTTCTTGTGGCCGCACGGGCAGGTCACGTTTATGGTCTGCATGCCCGCCATTGTACGCCAAACCGAATAAGGCGCGTATACTGGCCTTATGCCGATTTTGCAGAACCTGCGGGCCGTGCGCGAGAGCCGCGCGCTGTCGCAGATCGACCTGGCTCGTCTGGCGAAGACCACCCAGCCGACGATCAGCGAGCTCGAGGGCGGCCGGTCAGCTCAGATCTCGACGCTTCGGAAACTCGCCCGCGCTCTACGCGTTCAGCCTGCCCAGCTCATCGGCCCGAGTTGGGACGGCTAAGAGGCCCGATCTGATGCGTCTGACTGACCTCTACCAGACCGACGAGGCCTTCGAGGCGCGCCGCGAGCAGCATTGCGGTCAGTGCGGCGCGCTCATCAGCCGCTGGGATGGCACGCGCTACGAGGCGCGCTTTCGACGGCTACGGCCCGACTGTGGGCATTCACACTACGTTCAAGGAGGACCGAAGCTGCCGCCGCCGTACTGCCCCGAGCACTGCCCTGCTGGCGTGTGATCAGGGGTCGACGTATAGTCAGCGCGCCCTGGCCGTCAGGTCAGGGTAGGGAGTTGGCGTCCCGGCCGTTGGAAGCGACCGGGGCGCCGCGCACAGACGAAGGAGACTCGTCCATGCAACTAGAGACTGTAACGCTTATCCAGTTGACCTCCTGGCGA
>Ga0126383_10002961_pt1 | contig 11130 bp, 16 predicted proteins | sample PanSoiMetPlot_35_FD_96882 | JGI IMG/M metagenome (GOLD analysis project Ga0126383, IMG submission 96882) | Tropical forest soil microbial communities from Panama - MetaG Plot_35 | ecosystem: Environmental > Terrestrial > Soil > Tropical forest > Bulk soil | place: Panama | collected 2016-02-17
CCGAGGACATGCCAGTCACACAGGCGTTGATCCAGCCCAGGTCGGTCCCTTGCTTTCCATAGGCAAAGGCAAGGTCGAGTCCGTCAACGACTCCGACGGCATAGGCCTGTTGCTCCCCTTTGCCTAATCCTCGCCAATCTTTTCCGCTCAAGAAGCTTTTGGGCAGCAATGTGGGATCCATCTCCACCTGTGCACCCCCTTGAGTAGTGATCAGCAGGATTCCTAGGACCAAAAATTCGAGCCCAATAATTCTTGTACGCATGCGATAATCCTCCTTTCACATCCATGACGTCCTGTGCGAGGGAGGGATCAGAATATCTCTACAACAGTCAGGAAAAAAGAGCTGAATAATTATGAAGAAGGGTCGGGCCGGCCACGCGCCACGGATTGGTTCCAGACATCGTTCCTGAGTGAGCCATTGCACTGAAGAGGAGCAGATGGATATTGTTTCCCATGGTCTGTGGGGCGCGATTACCTTCGGCCGAAAGAGTCGATCGAGCTTTTGGCTTGCATTCGTGGTCGGCCTGGCTCCGGATCTCCTCTCGTTCGGGATTCTGTATGCGGCCGCCATGCTCGGTCTTGCAGAAACACCCGATTTTAGTGAAGGCACACCCCCGGAATCTTCAATCCCTCTCTATGTGCATCATCTCTACAATGTCACTCATAGCTTCATCGTATTCCTCTCGGTGTTTCTCATCACTTGGTTCCTCCTGAAGCGGCCGCTCTGGGAACTCTCGGCCTGGGGTCTGCATGTCCTGGTTGACGTACCCACGCATTCATATGCGTTCTTCCCGACGCCTGTCCTGTGGCCTCTCTTCGGTTGGAAGTTCAACGGCTGGCAATGGACGACACCAAGCATTCTCATTCCAAACTTTGTCCTTCTTACGCTCCTGTATGCATGGTACTTAACGCAGCCTTACAGGACGAAGCGGTAGGAAGGTATCAGGTCACCCTCGAGGCGCGTCGCAAGCCGGGTCAGTTAAAAGGCTAAAAATGGCCCAGTTCCAAGTGTTGAAGGTCGGCCTTCGATTCCTACACAGACGGTACGTCCGAGAAAAAAAGGAAGCCCCCAGTCAATGCTGGAAAACTGTCCACCCAGATTATTGAAGACGTCATTGCCGGTTTGAAAGAGGCTGGACGCATTGGCAACCTGAAATGAGATTGCTGCTTGGCGTCCATTGGTTCCGATGACCGTTGCCGACAAGTTGGCTGGACTCGCGGGACAGTAAAAGTCTTGGATAGGCATTGCGCAGAGCGGGAGGCTCGGGTCAGGGAAAAAATAGCCGTTGGACCCGGAATCGATCACACTCTGTCCGAAGGTTGTGCCTTTATAGATCGTGGTAAGAAATCCGTTTTGATCTGTGGTGAAGGTTGAGACACCAGCCGGCGGGCTGTTATTCATCGCAGTGCCGATCCCAAGAATCAAGGAACCAGACAGCGCTTGAGCACCCATTGCGGGCACGTTCGGCAGGGCAAGGATCACACCATTATTGTCGGATGGCAGTAACGACACGGGGTTCTGCACTTGATTGGACAGAGAAACCACTGTGCTGGTACAGGTAGAAGCATTACAAGAAAAGTACAAATTATTGTTGCTCTGAGTTTCACAGACAGGACCGCAATCATGAATGAACACCCCAATACCGAGAATGCCGTTAAAGCCAGCATCTCTGGGAGTGGAGGCGACCACACTGTTACACGGATTTTGAGAGGAGGACTGACCAGCAAATGTGGAGGTTATGACGTGAATGGGGACGCGAACGGCAGGTCCGCCGCCGAGCATGACATCTGCGAATTGCACTGGTCCCCAAAGCGCGCTGCCATCCGCAAAAAACGCACACTCACCGATGGGATGTCCTTGGGCATCGACTTCCTGCGAGAGCGAGATCGACAGCACAGAGCCGAACACACGAAGCCCAAAAGACCCTAGATCAACCAAGATGTCAGAGATCGTTTGGCAGGAGGACGTGCCAGGTTGACAGATGGTAACTTGGGCACACAATAGATCCACATTATTCCCACACACGCTTGAAGCGCCGACGGACACCGTCAGGACATTGCCCGACCCCGGTGGCGGCGGCGAAACACCACCTCCCCCAGAGTCTCCGCCTCCCCCACAGCCGCTCGTCAAGGAGATGAAGGCACATGCGATAGCAAAATATTTCATTGAATGTCGTCTGGAGAAATCGTAGCTGGTAAAAGGGCTGGGATGAAGGCTCTCCCCCACATACTGCGAGAGTGTCCAGCTCGCTCAACCACCAAGTGAGCGGTCTTCAACACCAAAGGTTTTCTGATTCGAGGTTTCCTGTTCTGTAATGCTGTGAGTCCGTCTCGATACTCATCGAAATACGACCCAAAGAGGCGAGGCAGATCAGGAGCACCGGTGCCTCTCCACGCCACGGCAAACACGATGCCATTCGATGACACATATTCTTTGATCGTCATCCCGGCGACCGTGATGGTTTCGATCGAATACCCCTGACCAGCTCTGCTTTGCTTTTGTCCGCCCATAGCTGCCTGCTCCCTTTCAACGGTTGCCATTGATTGGCCCAGCGTGGCCCAAACCGGTGATATTGCAACCAGATCGATCAGCAAGACTGCAAGCGCGGTCCGAAACCACGCTCTCCGAGCTACTCGTAATCTCATATCAATCTATACACTCCGCCCTCGTCTCGTCGTCGGGTTTTTGAGTCATTCGTAGAATACCGTGTAATGAAGGACTCGCGCTCGTGAATCCTTATAAGGGACAAGTGAGAAGGGGTCTCCGCCCCAAAACCCTCTGTGGAGAGAGGAGAGGATCGCGTGTAGCATCGGTGTGTCCCTCGATTCGTAAAAAGGTTCAGAAGCGCCTATATCTGAACACTACCCCGATAAGATGAACGAGTCGAGAATGGCCCCCACTTCGACCGTCGCTTCTCGCTGTCGTTGATGACATATTGCCGGAGACTTACCTGACGCTTATCTCCAGAGCCTCGCCATTACGACTGACTGTTAATAGAGCGGGGAGTGACACCGGGTCTGCCCAACTTCCCAAGAACTGACCATTACATTTTAGAATTTGGTCGTCTGGCTTGAGTCCCGCGCGCAGGGCCGGACCTCCTTGGAGGACATCGATCAACTTTATTCCCTCACCGGTCCAGGTATAGTCAGAGACCACCCCGAGAGGATTATCGCCAAAGGCAGCCGTAAGCGCAGCGAGCCCATAGGCGGCTGCCTCTTCGATCGCAGGACGACGGGAGACGGGTTTTGACTTGTTCAACTGCATCGTGGCTGCTAACGCTTCAGTAGAAGATTGGCTTGCCGACGTCATCTGACGAAAGACCGTGGTACCGCTTTCCACGTTAAACAGGCGAAGTTCGAAACCAGCGGATATCGACGGGTTGTTTTCTGGCAGGATTAAGCGATAGGTCAACAAACTGTCCGCACCGACGAGCTTCCCCACGCGTATCGTAGTATCGTCATCAACCTGCCCGCCATATTGAACGCCGACCTCGTTCAGAACAGTCCGCAAATCCTCTCGTTCGACCAATACCAATTCACGGTGGCGAGTGCGCAAGAAGTTCAAGGTGAGGTCCAACCATGAGTTGAGTTCGTTGTCGATAGATCCCGTAATGGGGACGATCGCGATACGCTGCGGTAGCGGATTGATGGGGGGAGGCATGAATACCGGAATGACTGAAGCCCGGAATCTCAGCTTTGCTTGATTTTCCCTGTTTGGCCTTCCGACATTCCCACACGCCCTCGGAATCAAGGGGCGGACGATGTTGGGAGTTCCCCACATGCACAGACGATTGTCCTGCAGCACCACGAAATAAGGGCTCGTAGCCTCAGCCGGAAAGTAGCAGTTCGGAAAAAATGGGCAGTGTGCCAGATACCCAACCCACTCTCCTTTTGGATAGAGCCGATACTCCCATATGACTTGCTGCCCATCATCCTGAACAACGCGGTCGGGTTTCCCCAAATGCTTCAACACCTGCTCCTTCTGCATAGAAGAGGCCAACCCGTCATCCAATTTCTGTGCATCGTACATGTAGGGAAGCAGCACGCCACAGCCCGACAGAGAAATGAGGAAGAGGAGGGAGATCAATGCTCGCTTCATGGGCTTCCTTACTTCCTGGAGCGGAGCCCCAACACTATTCAGTCCAATTTTACGCCTGATAGTGGGATGGAGGCTAGCGGGCTGTCTCCCTGGCGGGGGAACGCACGGAGGCGAGTGGTGAACATGCCTCTGTCACCTACCTACCCCGTCAAGGATTGTGAGTCCGAGAATGACCGAAAGGCTCACCAACACGAAACCGAAGACTCGAATGCATTTGGCTGAATCGTCACCGGGACCCGGAGGCGCCGCAGACTGGCTTCTGGACCCACAGCTTGAATGGCTGAGCTGGCCGACCACGAAACTGATGGTCCTTTGTAGAATGAGGAGACAGGGAAGGCCCGTCACCATGAAGGTGACGAATGGAATGAAGAGTGCGATCACATAGTAAGTCATTCATCTACCCCAGCTACGTGCAGGAGACTCAAGGTTCAAGCACACCAAGCTCGACGCTCAAACTGAGATTGACCTCGCACTGAGTAATGGAACTAAGCCCGTTGATCCTTTGCCAAGGTCTTCCCTGAGTCGCCGAAGGGTGCGATCATTAGGATTGGCTTCAATGAGTTCAATACGACAGGCGAAGCCGTCATACCAGATGCCGGCCTTCAGAAGAAATCGAACTTCGTCGCTATCACATTGACAACCGTAGTAATCGATGAGACGGGGATCAACATGTTCGATCATGCCTCCTGTCACAATGTCGGCCGCACGGGAGCCTGGATCAGGGATGACTCCCACAAACCAGCGATACTGCACATCTTCATCGAGGACGATCTGGTAGTCTGTCAGCCGAATTGCCCAAAAGCCAGGGTGAGGTGGAGATGTTAAGGCAACGTCCGCCACCGGGGCTGTCTTGCGATAATCCAGCAATGTGAAGCGGGTCGGGTGAGATGTGGCCTGGGATATGAAATAATAGAGCACCGGTGATTTCCGCACCGTCATCCCAACGTGGTCGGGGGCTATTGCCATCAACTCCAGTTCATTCGCACGTGACGGCAACGAGCCGAGCACCAGCAGACATCCGAGAAGACCAGAGATGATCGTTCTCATGGGTGCACCCCTAAGCGAGCAGCCCGGCTCACGGCGAGATAGAGAGCCGGGCTTCTGTATCGCGTGGAGACCGCGGAGCACTTCGACCAACTCAGTAGCCCATTCGGTCTGGAGCTTTCCGAGCGCGAGCAGGTGCTCGCCTATGCCCCAGATTCATAGCCCTGAAACTCCTGAGTCGCCGATGGAGACTCTGGTACATCCGACTGCATCTCCGGCGCGGCCATCGGCGTCTCGCCGAGGATTTCCTCGATGAGAGCTTCCACGTCTCGGTTCACCTTTTCCTGATCTCCTGCGGCGATGTCTGCTCGAAGTTTGACCAATTGTGAATGGTAGTTCTGATCCTTCGTCATTCCAGGATGACCTTCATCCCCTGTCCCTGCGCCGGTGCTCTCGGCATACACAATAGGAACAGCTCCCATGAGACAGAGCGTGACCGCACCGATGACAAGTATTCTTCCTGTGGCGATGGCTGTTTCCATGTTGCACCTCTATCCGCAATAATTGGGAAGATCTCCAATTCCTTCACGCGCGCTTGCGTCAGAAGCAGTGCAACATCAAGACCATCCACTGGACGAACGGCATCTCCCAGACCTTCTTGAATCGAAAGGGACTAGAAATTTGTCAGAGTTCCATTCTTTTGAGGAGGATGCCTCTGCGAGTTAAGAGGTGTATCTCTTTGGCTCATGAGGTAATCACTTGCGATTCACTTCTCGTAGCTCTTCACGCTGTTTCCGGAGTGATGAATAAGCCTTCGACTTCGCAGTAGACTGGCCGTAGCAGGTGTATTAGTCACGGAGCTGGAAATTTCTCCGGCTCGAAATCAGGAGGCACACCAATGCACAAGCGAATCATTTCCCACGTTCAGAAAGAAACCGCATCTCCTGGGCAGGATTGGTTGAATGTGGAGGGGCTCGCGGAGGTGGAAATCACCTCAGAGGACGCCGCACATCCAATCGAGTCTGCGTTACTCCCCGGTCGAGCTTCGGGGTGGCGTGCCGCAGGGCCCGGAAAACAGACGATCCGGCTTCTGTTCAACCATCCGCAACGGCTGCGGCGGATCTGGATGAATTTCTTGGAGCCCGGAACTGAACGCACGCAAGAGTACGTCTTGCGCTGGTCGCCGGATAGCGGACGGTCTTTTCGGGAAATCGTGCGGCAGCAGTGGAACTTCAGTCCCCAAGGGGCGACAAGCGAGACGGAAGATCATCATGTCGAGCTCCCGGCAGTCACGGTGCTCGAATTGAACATCATTCCGGACATCAGTGGGGGTAATGCAGTCGCGTCGTTGGCACAGCTGCGGCTGGCCTAACCCTACCCTCTTCTGGACTGGCGAACCGCGTTCTGTGGGGTACCGTGCGCACTGCTCGCGTTTGCGCAAAAGATGGGGAGAAATGAAAAGATGCCAGAAAGCCTTTTGCGTCACCTTGTGTAATGATTCCAACCTACTTGGAGGTCGCTGGAGGAGCAGCAGTCTTCTCCTGGGCTTCCACCGCCTCCTTCAGGGTACCTGTGGGTTCGGGAGGCGTATATCCCTCAACTGCCACTGCTCGGTCCTGCGAATTATAGGTTACCCGGGTTTCCTCTGTATTTCCCATCCTGGCTTCAATAATTGTCCCGAACAATTCCCAAATCCCGATGGTAGCCAGATCAATATAGAGATTCATCAATGCCCGATGTCCATTTGGTGAGTTACCCATTTCGTACTGGTAGGTGTCCTTTGTCTGTCCATCCTCAAGTTTCTGAGAGGCAATAGGATGACCAAGTTGAGTCTCAACCACTTGCCGGCTTGAGCCAATCTCAAAGGCCTTGAAGTTTGGCTCGGGATTCCCACTCAATGCCATCGCCACTGAGCATCCTGTCACTGTGAGGCTTAATGATGCGCCCGCTGCCAGATTCACAATGATATCCCTCATGAGGAGAGTCCTTTCGTGATCGCTATCGTGATTCCCCATCAACACCTCATCGAAGAGGAAGTATTTGGACGGAATCAGGGTCAGGTCCTGCCATCCAACATGGCACGGGCCGTGGAGAGCCGGTTTCCTCCTAATCTCCCTCTCACTCCACCTTACACAACGATAGACCAGGCTGAAATACAAAAGTAGAATATTGTGATTTGTTTGCGCGCAATAACCCCTATCATGACGGGAGAGCACAATGGCAACTTATCTGATGCTTCTCAACTGGACGGATCAGGGAATCAGGAATGTAAAGGAGTCGCCGAAGCGGTTGGATGCGGCCAAAAAGCTTGCCAAAGATTTGGGTGGTGAAATCAAGACCGTCTAGATGACGCAAGGGAGTATCGATCTTGTCTTGGTCGCAGAGATGCCCAATGAGGAGAAGGTGGCCGGCTTCGTGTTGAAACTTGGATCCCTGGGAAATGTGCGAACCACGACGCTCAAAGCCTATTCGGAAGACGAATACCGGAAGATTATCGGTGGTCTGAACTAAACCGTCGTAAGTCCCTGCACGTGAGAGACATCCCAGGCGGCATCCTTGACTTGGACATCAAGGCCCTCGTCAACGCCGGCAACAAGAGTCGGAGTTACCAATTCAATTCGTGGTAGGAGCCGTCGGTCACCAACTGGGATGGAATCGTCCCAGTCCTGTGGATGTGTTTCTTCGCACGGTGCCTGCTCGCGATCGATTCCATGCACGCCCCTTGCGCATGAGGGTCTTGCTTGTTAGTGTGAGATTGACGAGCATGACAATAGCCTGGGATCGATCTCTTTTTATTCCAGATTGTGGTGTGCAACTCTTTCCAGAGAATTGCGGTCATGACTCACACGCGGAAAGGAGGTTCACCGATGACCGAGACTGTATCAAAAGGCAAAGTGGTCGCTCTGGAGTTTACCCTCAAGTTGGTAGACAACCAGGTAGTCGACACCAACGTGGGAAAAGACCCGTTGACCTATACGCAGGGTGTAGATCAGATACTCCCTGGCGTCGAATCGGCTGTAGAGGGGATGAGGGTAGGCGAATCCAAGCACGTAGTCGTGGCACCATCAAAAGGCTATGGGGATAGAAATCTGAACGCATTCCAGGAGATACCCAAAGAAAAGGTTCCTAAGGACGTCCGAGTCGGCACGCGGCTCCATGGGAAAGATAAAGCTGGGCGTGACGTTCGACCCATAGTAATAGAGGTCAAAGATGATACAGTGCTCCTCGACTTCAACCATCCTCTGGCCGGCAAGACTCTCTTCTTCGACCTCAAGGTTGTCAACATACATTAACAGACACGCCGATTTGGCAGAGATGAGTGGGAAGAAGGGGTGGACGTTCAGGTCCCCCCTAAATAACGAAGGGGAAAAATGGGGAAGGAAACTGGTGTCACGAACAACTTCTCGCCGGGAGGCTGACCCCCCGTAGTAATTCGAGTTCTGTCGAAAGCGACATGTTTTAGACGCTCGCAAAACACGAGCTGCTCTGAACCAATTCGCGACCCGTGGCGAGCCAACTCCTTCTTTGCCCTCCCCCTCCGTTTAGACAGCAAGAGACCAGGCCGACACTTTTTTCATAGGTGTCCCGGTTTTGCCGGCTCAGTCGAGTACGTTTTTCAGCTTCCCTTCATGGCGTGCGTGCCGTGACTGATCGTCCCACCAGCGCGTAATGCCGCAGCAGCTAAAACGGCTTCGGCGATCTCCGGATCCGAAGCGCCTATTTTTTTCGCCCTGTCCACGTGGAGGTCGATGCAATAGGGGCACTGTATAGTAAGCGCGACAGCGATCGCCATGAGCTCCTTATACTTTTTCGGAATAGCTCCCTCAGCCCAGGCTGCCTTGTCGAAGGCCCAAAACGCTTTCGTCGCCTCCGGCGCATGAGCCTCTAGATTCTTCATCTTGTCAAGATTCTTCATGTCATACATGATTGCCTCCTCTCTGATTTCTCTGCCTTTCATTCAATTGAGGATTCACGCTCGAATGCCGATCACCTCCAGATACTCAGCGAAGACGGTGGTGCAATCCCTCCCCGCTCGATTGTGAGAAGACCAGAGCGTCTCGAGCTCCCGGCGGAGACTTTCACGGCCGCCATTGTCAAGAGACGCAAACGCCTGATTGGTCGGTCCATAGTAGAGGCGGAAGAACTCCACTACCTCCGAGGGGGGGAATGGATAACTGAACGTATAGTGGCACCTGACCAAGTTGAGCTCAGATAGTCCCTTACCGAGCCGTTCACGGACCGTGGTTTCGTCACCCCACAAGACCGGCGAGGGCATTCCAGACGGCGCAATGAATTTTGAGATGGTCTTGAACATCTGCCCGACGAACCCCTGCGGAGTCCAATTGGCCATGGCAATGGTCCCTCCCGGCACGCACACTCGCAGCAGTTCCTTCGCAACCAGCTCAGGCCGTGGCGCGAACATCGCCCCAATTAAGCTCGTCACCACGTCGAAGCTTGCGTCTTCAAAGGGGAGCGCCTCTGCATCGGCTTCCTCGAAACGGGCTCGCAGACCTTCTGCTTGGGCACGCGCCCGTGCCCGCTCCACCAAATTGCTTGCGATGTCCACGCCGGTCACCTCCAGACCATCCTTCGCGGCAATCAGAGCAAGTTGGCCGGAGCCGCAGCCGACGTCCAGCAACTGAGATCCGGGAGCCACATTGAGACGCTCGAAGAAATTTCGCGCATCGCCTTCCATATAACGTGAGAACCGATCGTAGTCGCCGGCCATCCAGATATTCTTAAGATGAGTCTTTAGACTCTCCACTTCGGGTGTTATGGCGCTGGTCGTCATGTGTGTCCTCCTTTAGATGTGTGAGTGGACTGAAGAAGTTCATTTCGGGATTGCCACTGCAATGCCCTATCGCACTATAGGATCGGTATTTGTTGGTGTCTTAGCCGGGAGTCTGGCTCTCTTGACAAAGGCGTGCTAGGCTCCGGTTTACTTGCTTTGGCGTCCGGCACAATTTGCCGAAACTCCGCCAGTGCAGTGTGGAGCCCGCATGGATGTCCTGTCCGAGGTCCTCAAGGCCGTCAAGCTCGACGGCGCTCTATTTTTCAATGCTGAGTTTTCCGCACCCTGGTGTTTTCGCTCGCCGAGCTCGCGCATCTTGGCTCCTTATCTTTCGCCGGACTCCGGACATGTGATCATCTTTCACCTGCTGACCGATGGCCGCGGCTACGCTCAGGTCGAGGGAGACGACCAGGCAGTTCCTCTCAACGCAGGGGACATCATCATCTTTCCGCACGGGGATCCGCATATCATGAGAAACGGTTCCCCCGTCAAGGCGGTAGACAATGAGCAGGAGTTGCAACGAGTTTTATCCCAAGGCCTTAAGGTCTCCCGCCTCGGCGGAGGCGGAGAGGTCACCAAATTCATCTGCGGGTATATGGCCTGTGATCCACAACTCAGCGGGGTTTTCCTTGGCGGACTACCACCCATCATGAAGGTCCATATCCGCAACGATGCGTCGGGCCAATGGCTGGAAAACTCTCTCTGCTATTCGGTTGATAATGCCGATGCGTCCGGGCCCGGTGGTGAGACCGTACTCGCCAAGTTGTCGGAAGTCTTATTCATCGAAACGCTGCGGCGTTACATCGCGCAACTTCCGCAGGAACAAACCGGGTGGCTGGCCGGCGTCCGCGACCCGGAAGTCGGGAGAGCTCTGGCCTTGCTGCATCGCAAGCCGGCCCATCCTTGGACGATTGCCACACTCGCGAACGAGGTGGGGATTTCTCGTTCCGTATTGGCCGAGCGTTTTCGGCGCTATCTCCCGGAGACCCCCATTGCCTATCTTACCCGCTGGCGGCTACAGCTCGGTGCGCAATTGCTCAAATCCACGAATAGTAGTGTGGCGCAGATCGCTGGCGATGTTGGCTATGAGTCGGAGCCGTCCTTCAACCGCGCCTTCAAACGTGAGTTTGGGCTTCCGCCGGCCCGATTCCGCAGTGAATCGAGATCATCCAGTAGCCAGGCTGTCCGCCACGCACCGAAGAGAGCAAAAGAATAGGGACTCTGGAACCCTCTCGCGGCGTGAGGCGGGGATCGG
>Ga0126383_10002962_pt1 | contig 11129 bp, 15 predicted proteins | sample PanSoiMetPlot_35_FD_96882 | JGI IMG/M metagenome (GOLD analysis project Ga0126383, IMG submission 96882) | Tropical forest soil microbial communities from Panama - MetaG Plot_35 | ecosystem: Environmental > Terrestrial > Soil > Tropical forest > Bulk soil | place: Panama | collected 2016-02-17
CGCGTAATTGACCGTAGTACCGAAGAAGTGGTCGGCCTCACGGATCGCGTCTCCGGTGTGGATGCCGATCCTGATGCGGATCGGCGGCGACGCGTCGGCAAAGACAGAACGGATCGCGAGCTGGATCGCCTTCGCCGAGGCGACAGCCCGGCGCGCGCTCGAGAACGCAAGCATCGATCCGTCGCCCTGTGTTTCTACGACCGTTCCGCCGTGCGCGACAGTTGTCTCTCTGATCACGTCGTTGTGCCGCCGAATGACTTCGAGCCATGCGTCGCACCTAAGCGCGCAGTCAGGACGGTCGAGTCGACGATGTCGGTGAAGACGATCGTGACGGTTCCGTCGGCGGCTAGGTTGCTCGACAAGTCGGGCCGCTCGCGCTGAATCGTCTGCTCGAGCTGCTCGAGAGAGACGGGCAAAGTCACTCCCCATACGTCCTCGTTCGACTTTGGTACCGACCAATGCACGTTCACGAGCTTCCATTCGCCACGCTCGAGATGGAGTACGTGTGTCCCACGCACTTCGAACGTCTGCTCGGGCACCTCGATGATCCCGCGCACGCTCGCCCAGCCCACGGTTCCTTCCTCCCAAGCTTCGATCTCGTCCCAAGCAAGGGGAATCCCGCCCAAATCCTCGATCTGACGCCTCCAGACGCTGAGCTCCTGGCTGTGCCACCACTCGGTTGCGTCCGTACCGATTGCAAGCGTGCCCGACTGATCAGAGAGCCGTTCGAGAACAGCGTCGGCGTCGCCTTCCCTAGAGGCGTTCAGCCAGCGTTCGACGATGCGGCGTATCTCTGGAGAGGGCTCCACAAGGCAAGTCTCCCGGAGGGCCGCCGCGAATCGCAAGCACCGTGATGGCCGAGCGATTCATCGCCGGCGCCGGTGTTCGCGAATGAGCGAAACGGAGGAGACCCTCACGCAGCCACCGCAAGCGTCCTCTCCCTCGATCCGCACTCCAGTATGGGCGCTACTCAGTAGTCAGCTGCAGGTCGCCTGAGCGCACAGATCGGCGCTACTCGGTCGCTGCGCCAGAAAGTCTCGGAGTTCCTCGACCTGCGCCGGGGTCAACTCGACCTGTCCAGCCCCGTCCCACTCTCCACCCCGTGCGATCGAGACGATGAGGTGTTTTCCCGAACGCGACCAGACGGCATGGAGTCGGTTGCTCTCACCGTCGTCGATTTGGATCACTGGCTGTTCGTTGGACTTCGCCATCGGGCGGAACGATAGTTTCCAGCAGTCCGGTACAGCCGCTACTCAGTAGGCAGCCTCCTCCACCACCAGCACGGGTGGGCTGTCCGCGTCGTCGTCCCGCTTCGCCACGACGCGCAGGGCGCGACCAGCGCTCAGCGCGATCACGTCTCCCACCGTCCAATTCGGCACCGCCGCGCTCAGCGTCGGCGGATTAGCCGGCGAGCCGTTCCTCGTCTCGAGCTTGAACAGAAAACCAGCCATCCGGTTCCTCCCTTCCAGCTGGGGGCCGGACGGCGAGGCGATCATATCCGAGCTACTTTGGGAAGGCTGTGGCCAAGGCGGGGACGCGCCCGCTCAGACCCCGTGGGCAGTCCCGGTGTTTGAAGGACCCGGTGGAGTTCCTCGGAAGGCACACGCCTCGGCCCAGCGTCGGGCTTTATCAGCCGAACTTGTGTGCTTATAGAAGACCTCTCGTAGCAGCGCCTGCCTGAGCGTGAGTGTCCCGCCTGCACACCTGCCGGTGAATTCGCGCTTGGTGAGCCTCGGATTCGTGCCCCGTTTCAGGGATTTCGGTCGAGTAAGGCGCAGGTTTCGGCCGACCGGAGCCCTCTGCTTGGCGGACTAGGAAATCGAGGCGGTCGGCCCTGCCTCCCGAGAAGACCGAAGGGAGGTAAATCCATGCTCCAGCTGTTCTCCTTCACTGAGGCGCTCATCGCCGATTCGACGAGCGCCCTCCGCCGTCGCGAGGAGGGTCAGACGATGGCCGAGTACGGCGTCGTCCTCGCCGTCATCACCCTCGCGGTGATCGCCGCGATCACGCTCCTGGCCGGCAACGTCAGCAACGCCATCAACAGCGTCGCGAACATCCTCCCGTAGCACCGGAGGGCTTAGAAGAACCCCCGCAAAGCGAGAGCCAAAGGGAGCCGGGGGCAGGAAGGAAGATGCCCGGCTCCCGACGGCAGCGGAGCGATCACGTCGTCGGCTCAGCCGGTTGTGCTTTCAGGCGACAAGTGCCGACCTCCGTGAGATCGACCTCTCGAGGGCCAACCTCATCGGCGCCCACCTCTCTCAATCCGACATACGTGAGGCCAACCTCTCCCGGGCTTTCCTCACCGCCTATCGTCCGCTCTCTGCCGTCGCGTGCTCGTGCTGACGCGGACCGTGGCGTAGGCGACGAAGGGCCGGGCGTACCCGGCCTTCGTCGCCGTGCCGCTTCGCTCAGAGATGACCGAGCATTAGGGTGCTCCGAACACGAAGTCGGTGCCGTTTACCTTGAGCGAGCGGAGGATGGCCGCGAGCGTGTTGCCCCCGGTGAAGCCGGTCGTCACGAAGATACCGCTGACGACTTCCGAGCCGTGGGCTGCGACAACCGTCGCCCACGGCTGCTGCCCGCCGGTGCAGGGGTCATCGTCGTAGCGAACGTCGCCCGTTGTGACCTCGTAGGTGTGGAACACGGACTCGGTGGGGACCACCGTCGCACATTGCGTCGGGTCGAAGATGACATCGTCCGCGTTGTTGTTGAGGAAGATCCGCAGGTACGGCGACGCGATTGGGTTCTGGTCCGCAGACGAGTGCATGACGGTGAAGGACAGTTGCGTGATCTGAGCGAGCGTCAGACCGTTGGCCCCGGCGTAGCGGACCGAACCTCCTGCCGCTCCCCCGTCCGGATACGGGCCGAACTGGACGCCGTCGAGCGTCGTGGCCACAGTCGCGTTGGTTCCCAAGAAGTCCCCGCTGAGGCGGAGCATCGTCGGCGCGGCTTGCCCGGGCGGGCCTTGGGGGCCCGTAGCACCCTTCGGCCCTTGAGGGCCAGCCGGGCCAGCAGGGCCGGCAGGACCCTGTGCACCCGCTGGCCCGCGCGGACCACGCGGGCCGCGCGGGAGGTTGACTTTGGCCTCGTTGCGCCCACATTTGGTTCCGGGACGACGCTTGACGTCGTAACGCGTATCCGCGGGGCCGGTGAGCTCAACGCAGAGGACGAAAGAAGCTGAGCGTGAGACTGACACCCCCGTGTGAGTCCTCTGGGAGCCAGCGAACGCAGACGGCACGAGAAGGGCGAGGAGCAGCCCGCTCGCAATAACGAACGTCCTATTCATGGAGCACCCCCTTTTTGGTGCAATGGACGTAGGTCCTTGCCTGTGCGCGGACGGTCGTGGGCGCGACGCCAGGCGCGATCGCGCCAACAACGACTGCCGCAGAGACGGCGTTCCTCAAGATGTGCATTTCGCCACCTCTTTGTGAGCGTTTCTACGCCTCGTGCCACCAAAGGTCAAGCAAAGGCGAGGCCCGCACCATTCTGTTCGTCACGCCCGCCGGCCTTCGCAGGTAGCGCGAGCTACACACCGGTCAAGCGGCGCGCGGCCGGTCGAACAACTGCTGCCGACCGGCCGCGCGCCGCTGAGCGTGGCCCGTAGCGCGGACTCTTGAATCCGCGTACGAGGTGGCGGAAGATTCCATTTGCGCGCATCGCTAACGGGAAAGGGGAGAGCGGCAGGAGTTTGCCTGCGGCGTGTACCCACTGCGGCCCGCCGATGCGCGCCCACTTTCGCCTTAGGGGCCGGGTTGCGTCCGAACAACGCGCGGGCGACAAACCTAGCCGGGCCTCGAGGCGTCAGTATCGGGGAGCCGGGCGTCTTTCCCCCCTTCGCAGGGTGGCTGTTGCCGCCAGCCCCTTGCAGGAAGGCCGCCCGGCTCTCCCTGCTATATCGATCCTTCAGGCGTCTGGATCTTGCGCTTAGGGCCTCATCCGACCACGGCCTCCACGACGAGCACGGGCGGGCTGTCCGCGTCCTCGTCCCGCATCGCCACGACGCGCAGCGCACGGCCACGACCGAGCGCGATCACGTCTCCCGGCGACCAGTTCGGCACCGCCGCGCTCAGCGTCGGCGGCTCGGCCGGCAGGCCGTCCTTGAGACGCTCGCGAGCTGGTGACCGGCCTCCTAGTGTCCGCGCCAACTCCACCACATCAGCAAGGCGATCAGCCCAGGAATAACGGCGACCGAGATGAAACTCAGCACAGCGATCGAGTCGGAGTAGTAATGCGTGACGATCTTGCCGACGATCAACACGACGAGGAGGTAAACGAGGGCGGCAAGAGGGACGATGTTCGCCCGCAGGAGCAACCTCCTATGCGTCGCGTCTAAATTCGCGCTCGCCACAGTCCGGACAGTAGAACGCAATCTCGGGCGGCTCGTCGCAGGTGAGCCACGCGAGCCAGTGCTCCTCGTCGGCTGGCAGCCAGCGGGCACCGCACTCGACGCATTCGGGGGTCAGGACAGCGCTCTCGACGTTCAATGAGCTAGCTCCACTCGTAATCGTGCCGTGGTTCGTCGTCGCCGCTCTCAAATCGCCCAATCCGTTCAGCTAGATCCTCTGCTCGGAGGTCGGCCTCCGTCTCTTCGCCGCGACCCCGCCGCCACACGCGCTGCTGAATTTCGTAGCGCTCTCGGTTGGCTTCGAGTTCATAGACGAGCTCGTGCCACTCCCTTTTCGCGCGATGCTTCCCGCCCTGCACTTCAACGATGAGCGTCTGATTGTAGAGGGTCGTTTCGTGGTTGAACTCTGCCACCAAGTCGCCGAGTTGCGGACGCGGGACAGGAGGATGCCCACGGTGTAGGAATATGACAGCGCGAGCCTGGGGCCGGGCGGCGAGCTGAGCGAAGTTTGTACCGCTTTTTGTACCTACCTGACGTGATCCGAGCGCATCTGAGCGGCCTGAGCGCATGGAGCAATGCGGGTTGAGCCTCAGCCGCTCTCATCCGGGCGGCTGTTAACCGGAGGGTTGTTGGTTCGAGTCCAACCCGGGGAGTTTCGACAGTTGGAGGTATGCGCTAGGCCGCATTCCTCCAAGGGCCAGTGTGACGGGAAGGGCGGGGATGCACGCGCGGTGCTGTCCCGGGTGCTGTCCTGGAATCTCGCCACCTTTGACAACAGCCGACTAGACGCGGGATAACGCGATTGGGACCGGTGGCGGATCGTGCCCGGTGCCTTTCCGTCCGACCTGTTGCAGGCAATCGCCCGCCATGCCGGGATTGGTCGTGACGGCGGGACCCTCTAGATACGGTCAGCGCACCGCTTGAGCGTGTGCCGTTCACGAAGTGACATGCCGCCGACCTGGTAGGCGGCGGTGTAGTAGCGATGCCCGTTCACTGTGGTGACCGAGATTCCCCACCAGCCGGAATGCTTGTCCCACCGGGTCCTGACCGGACGGCGGAACCAAAAGTGCCCGTCAGCGTTGGCGCCGCGAGGCAAGGTCACTTTGACCGCGCCGTTGTGAAGCAAACAGGCCCGAAAGGTTGCCTTGGCCTGCGGCAGCGTTTCCCCGCTTGCCGTGGCACACGCGGCGAGTGCGACAAGGGCGAGCGTTGCGACGATGAGCCTTGCGTTCATGGACCCGGCTCGGATGTTAGGCCGCCGACTCCCTGTGCTCTAGGGGCCGGGCGAGCTGAATGCCTAGGACACTTCCCACAACCCCGCCCCGCTCTCACGCTATGCGGTGTGCCCGCGGCCGACTTGTGGCCTTTTTGGCCAGGCGCGGAACTGTCACAAAGTCGGCACCCTGCGGGATAGCCTCGGGCCGCTCGATGTCACAAAGTCCCGCCGTGGCGGGTCAGAACCCAATTTCCCCTGCACCTGAGCGATTCCGACGCGGTGGAAACTCGTCTTTCCGTGCTTAACGCCCCGAAATAGCCCGGCGGTGCATATCGCTTTCCCGCCGCCGCCTAGTGGCCGTTTCGGCCATGGCCCGCAGGGTTTGGGCGGCCTCCTGGTAGCTCGCGCCGGGGAGGGTCGCCAGGCAAGACGCGGCTAGGCTGCATCCTCCATCGTGGCGGCCGGGTGCTCATCGAGGTAACGGGACAACCAGCGGGCGGCAACCCCGAGGGTGGCGGGCTGGGTCCTTGCGCGCCACCAACAGCGTTAGGTCAAGGGCATCGCCAAGGCTGAGCCGCGGTAGCTCCCTCGCCGCGGCCACGGCGGCCAGGACGTTGCCGCGTTGGAGCACACTCAGCAGTTTGCGACTGGGATGCTGACTTAGGAGGACCGAACCACTTGAATTAGCGCCGCGTTAGAGACGCTCGCGAGCCTGCAGACAGGGACCGACCCACCGAGTCATGAGGGCAGGCAGGAGGGAGAACATGAAGCGACTACTTCTTGTCGGCGTCGGCGCACTCTCCGCAGCCACTATCGCGACGGGTGTGGCGCACGCGGCATTCCCTGGTACGAACGGAAAGCTCGTCTTCGAGACGAACCGCGACGGCAACGAAGAGATCTACACGATGAACAGCGACGGCACGAGCCGGGTCGACCTCACCCGCAGTCCGGCCGACGACACCGACCCGCGCTGGTCGTCGGATGGCAGCCGGATCGTCTTCGCCAGCAAGCGAACCGGCAACTACCAGCTCTACACGATGAACGCAGACGGCAGTGGCGTCACGCGGGTGACCCACGACGCAAACGACGACCGCCGGCCCACCTGGACCGCCGACGGCCACATCCTCTTCCAGAACGGAACGTTCCCCAACCGCGCCATCTTCCGCATCGACGCCGACGGCAACGGGCTCCAACATCTGACACCGGCCTCGTCGGACAACGCCACCGTCGCTGCGGCGCCGCGCGGAGGCCGGATCGCCTTCAGCAGCACGCGCGGAGACGGGACGCAGCGCCTCTACGTTGCCAACGCCGACGGGAGCGCCGCGCACCTCGTGCTGCCCTCACCACCGGGCCCGGAGACGGCGGATGTCGAGGCCGACTGGTCGCCACGGGGCAATGAGCTTCTCTTCGAACGCTTCACCTTCGGCGGCCCTGTCACCACTGACCTCTACGTCGTCCACGCCGACGGCAGCGGCCTTCGGCGGCTAACGGACACGCCGGATCGGCTCGAGCTGCAGCCCGCCTGGTCGCCGGATGGGACGAAGATCAGCTTCCTCGGCTTCACCGGGGTTGGCACCCCCGACGCTCACGGCGCGGTCTACACGATGAACGCCGACGGCAGCGGCGTCACCGAGATCTCGACCCCGCGGATCCCGTACCTCGACACGTTCAGCGACGACCGGATCGACCCCTTCTGGGGGACCCCGTTCGTCACGGGCAGCGGACCCTCAATCTCCGAGACAAACGGTCGGTTGGAAGTCTCGATGCCCTCGGACACGCTCAACGACCCGAACCTCGGTTTCGCCAACGCCGGCGTCGCCGCCCCATGCCATCTGCTCGGCGACTTCGACATTCAGGTCGACTACCAGCTCCTGCAGTGGCCGCCGCAAAGCGGGGTGAACGTCGACTTCGACACCTTCGACATCGTCAACGGGAGTTTCGGCGACGCCCACGGGATGTTCGTCTTCGACCCGGGCGGGGGCACCGGCATCTCGACGCACTTCCCCGGCCCGAACACCTTCGTGCCGGCACCGGAGAGCTCCGGGACCCTTCGCTTCGTCCGCGTCGGCACGACCCTGACCGCCTATCGGCTCACACCGACGGGCTGGAGCGCAATCCAGGGCACGAGCGACCTCGCGAATGAAGTCGCGATGAACTTGAACGTGTTCTCAAACGCGCCCCGGTTCAGCCACCCGGATGTGAAGGTGGCCTACGACAACTTCCGGGTCAACAGCGGCGCGTTCTCGTGCCCTTCGTGGTGGACGGACATTGCACCGAACTGGCAGCCGCAACCTTGATCAGCATCTGATCGCAGCTAGGTGGGAGGGCGCGGTATCCGCGCCTTCTCACTCCTCCCCGACCTCGACGAGACGGCTCGCTCAAGGGGCGACGACGGTACGCAGTCGAGGAGCGCTGGACTCGGCGGTCAGTGGGTGGATGGAGCCGCTTCTGCGCAGGAGCTCTTCAGCGCCTTGCGCTGCGCCGGGACTCCCGTGGCGCCGTTTTGGAGCCGCGCCCGCCGGGTAAAGCCGCTTCGCCGCATGGCCCGTGCCAGACGTGTTCTGTACCCCGCCGTGGTCTCGATCGTTGCTGCGGGCTGGGCCGCCGTCGCGCTGGCCGCCGGCGGCGAGCTCGACTCGAGCTTCTCGGGCGACGGCTGGGTGCGCACGCTGGAGGTCCGCTCGCCGACGAACAACTACCTGCCGCGCGGCGGCGAGGACGTCGCCCTCCAGCCCGACGGCAAGGTCCTCGTCACCGGCGAGATCCTGGACGGTACGTCGCACTGGTACTTCGGCGTCTTCCGCTACACGGCCGACGGATCGCTCGATCGGACCTTCGCGGAAGGAGGCTTCGCCGAGATCGACCTCGGCGAGGCGGAGTTCGCGCACGCTGTCGCGGTCCAGCGGAACGGCAGGATCGTCGTAGCGGGCGAGGCCGACTGCCCCTTCGCCATCTGCTTCGCCCTCGTGCGGTTCCTTCCGGACGGGCGTCTGGACCGGAGCTTCGGCGCGAACGGCGTGGTGCGCACGATGTTCGCGAGATACGGTGCGAGCCGGGCATACGACGCCGTGCAGCCGGACGGCAAGATCGTCGTCGTCGGCATGCGCTTCCGCGGCGACGACGCGCAGGACGACGAGCTGTTCGCCGTCGCGCGCTACCTGCCAGACGGCAGGCTCGACAGGAGCTTCTCGCGCGACGGGCTCGCCTCGGTCGACTTCGGCTTCGGCGACTCCGACGCCGCCGCAGTCGCACTCCGGCCGGGCGGGAAGATCCTCGTCGCCGGCAACGGCGCGCGCAACGTGTACCGGACCGGGGAAGACTTCGCGGTCGCCCGCTTCCGGGCCGACGGCCGGCTCGACAGGAGCTTCTCGCGCGACGGCCGCGCGACCGTCGACTTCGGCCACCGGCTCTCGGACAGCGTCCGCGGGCTGGCGCTCCTGCGCGACGGCCGCATCGTGCTCGCCGGTAGCTCCGGGAAGCGCGGCACGGCGCCACGGATCGCCGTGGCGCGGCTGCGCGCGAACGGTCGCCTCGACCGCACCTTCGGCGGGGGCGGAAAGAGGCTGACGAGACCCGGGCCTCACGGTGGCTACGCGGACGCGGTCGTCCGGCAGCCGGACGGCCGTATCGTCGTCGCCGGACGGGTGTTCGACGACAATCGCCTCGACACGTCGGCCTGGGTGCTCGCACGGTACGGCCACGGAGGGGCTGTCGATCCATCGTTCGGCCACCGCGGCCTGGTCGTGAGCGCCTTCAGCACGGGCGCCGACTGGGTGGGCGAACTCGCCGTGCAACGGAATGGGCGGATCGTGGCGGCAGGGTCGGTCGGCGAGAGCCAGGCGCTCGCGCGCTACCGCGCCGGATGAGCGGCCGCGCGTCTCCAAGCGGGAAAAACGCCACCCACGCGCATGTTTCGCACAGCCACGCTCAGTGTCGGCGGATCGGCCGGCAGGCCGTCCCTCGTCACGAGCCTGAAAAGAAAACCGGCCATCCGGATCACTCCCTCCGGCTGGGGCCGGACGGCCGGACGCGAGCCTATCGCGTCATCGAAATCTCATTTCGACATCCACCTGAGCAACCACACGAACAGGCCGAGGGCCGTTCCGAGCATGAGGCCGACGAAGCCGAACAAGACGACGTTGCTGCCCCGCGTGAAGCAGCCTTCGGTACTCCCCATGAACGAGGAACATCCGCGCCACGTGAGACCACCGTAGATGCCACCGCCCAGGGTTCCGAGGAACCCGAAGGCGAGTGTCAGCCACACGAACCTCATGGGTTGAGGATGGGCCCTCTCTCTAATGCCCCGCTAAACAGAGCTAGGACCTTCGGCCTTCTGTGCCTGCCTGGGCGTCAGGATCCCGTGAGAGACCTTGAAATGGAGGTTGGCCTCGATTCCGTTCTCGTCCCTGCGCGCCTGCTTCCACGGTGCGGCCAGAGGTTCCGCGTCGAGCGCGGCGCGCCGCCGAGCTCGAGCGAGATCAGGTGGTCATCCTCGTATGGGCTTGGCGTATTCCCACGCCACGAGTTGCACCCTCTTGAGGGCGCTGGTGTTGCTCGAGGGCGGGCGCACAGTCTTTGTGCGTCTTCGAGGCCTCCTGGCCTTGCTCGTGAGTGGTCGCCCGAGACCGGGCCTCGGCCCCGACTCCTAACGGTGTACCGTCCGGACATGGCGACGCGGCGCGCATCCTGCTCGTGCGGCCAACTCACGGTCGAGGTCGAGGGCGACCCCGTCAGGGTCTCGATCTGCCACTGCCTCGCCTGCCAGCGGCGCACGGGGAGCGCGTTCGGAATGCAGGCACGGTGGCCCCGCGAGCAGGTGCGGATCGAGGGCGACGCGACCGAGTACGTGCGGATCTCCGACGAGGGCGAGGAGCGCTCGTTCTTCTTTTGCCCGAATTGCGGGGCAACGGTCTACTACTGGACCGATCCGGAGCGCATCGCTGTGCCGGTCGGCGCGTTCGCCGATCCGAACTTCCCGGCGCCGCGCGTGTCGGTGTGGGAGGACCGCATGCACCCGTGGGTCGGCCTGCCCGATGGGGTCGAGCACATCGGCTGAACGCGCATCGATCGTGCATTGGGGGGCGGGCAGCAGGGTCGGCGCAAGAGAAAATACTCCCCGCAGTCCCGAAATACCCCGGTTCCAGCATGCAGTGAGCGGCAGGGGAACCGCATCCAGGCGAGTGGGCAGCGCCCCCTGCCGCGTCAGAGGGTCACTTGCCGCCAGGAGCTTGGTTAAACGGGGGATCAGTAGGTCCGGGCTGGGGGCGAGCACTCCCGCGCAGTCCGGATCTCCCTCCCTGATCGCGTCGCCTGCTACCGCGAGGGCGTGCCTAGGACGCTTCCGTGGGCGTGAGAGCCGAGCGACCACAGCCGAGATCCTCTCCCCAAGAGTCTTCGCTCGGCTCTCGAGCAGACATTCCCAGCCGCGGCGAGGTGAAAACGAGGGCGACGCTCCGCTCGGATGGAGCCGGAGCGCGGCGCCCGCTCAACTGCGGCTCAGAGCGAGCGTCCCCTCCGGGGGGAGAGAGTGAGAGGGTGCTCCGGCTCCACATGCCGCAGTGGGGAGAA
>Ga0126383_10002963_pt1 | contig 11128 bp, 8 predicted proteins | sample PanSoiMetPlot_35_FD_96882 | JGI IMG/M metagenome (GOLD analysis project Ga0126383, IMG submission 96882) | Tropical forest soil microbial communities from Panama - MetaG Plot_35 | ecosystem: Environmental > Terrestrial > Soil > Tropical forest > Bulk soil | place: Panama | collected 2016-02-17
AAAGGCCGGGCGGGCCTTTCGGGGATGGTTTCCGATGGGAAATCGCGAGAACCGAGAATCTCCACCTACAGCCGTCAGGCTTAGGTGGAGAGCGTCAACTTTCTTCTCTGCGGCGCCTGCGGCGCCCAAGGCCACTCGCCAAAGTCGCGCGCTTTGTTATAGACGCCCCCTCGCCCGAACTTTTACAAACCTCCGCTGATTGATATTATTCGGGTTCATTGCCCATCATTTCTTTCAGGAGAATGGTTGATGAAGACTCTTGTCTTGTTGCGACATGGTGAAAGCGAGTGGAACCGCGAGAACCGCTTCACCGGGTGGACGGATGTTGATCTGAGCGAGAAGGGCCTACAGGAAGCCATCTCAGCCGGAAACGAGATGAAAAAGGCCGGTTACACCTTCGACGTAGCCTACACTTCGGTTCTCAAACGCGCGATTAAAACTCTCAACCTGGCGCTCGAGCGGATGGACCTGCTCTGGATTCCGATTTCCAAGTCGTGGCGACTGAACGAGCGCCATTACGGCGCGCTTCAAGGACTCGACAAAGCCGAGACTGCGGCCCAATACGGAATGGAACAGACCAACATCTGGCGGCGCAGTTATGATATCCCGCCTCCGCGGCTCACACCCGACGACCCGCGCAACCCGGCCCAAGACCCGCGTTACGCTTCGCTCAAGCCCGAAGAGCTTCCGTTGACCGAATGCCTCAAAGACACCGTCGAGCGCTTTATGCCCTACTGGCGCGAAACGATCGCGCCCGCGCTCCGCGAAGGCCGGCGCCCGCTGGTCGCGGCGCACGGCAATTCTCTGCGCGCGCTGGTCAAATATCTCGACGACATCTCCGATCAAGAGATCGTCGGATTGAACATCCCCACAGGCATCCCACTGGTTTACGAACTCGATGACGATCTGAAGCCGATTCGCCATTTCTACCTCGGCGACCCTGAAGCTGTGAAAAAGGCGACTGAGGCTGTGGCCGGCCAGTTACAAAAGAAGATCGAGGATCGAAGATAGAGGGTAGAGGGTCGAAGATCGCGTCATACCTTCGATCCTCGATCCTCTACCCTCGACCTTCGATTCTCGAACGACCCCACAATGGCAAACACAAAATTGAAAAAGCGCCCGGTCGCGCTGATCATCCTGAGCGGCTTTGGCTGGTCGCCGCGCGCCGAGGGCAATGCGATCGCGCAGGCCTACACCCCTTTTTTGGACAAATACCTTTCCGGGTACAAACACACGCTGCTCGAGGCTTCGGGCGAGCGCGTCGGATTGCCCTTAGGACAGGCGGGTAATTCCGAGATCAGCCACCTGATCATCGGGACCGGTCGGGTCGCGCCGATGACCGTCACGCGGGTTGACGAAGCGATTGCGACGGGCGGATTTTTCGAGAATCCCACCCTGACGGCCGCGATTGACGCCGGTAAAGATGCCGCCCTGCACCTGATGGGGCTGGTCTCGGATGGCGGCGTACATTCGAGAAACGCGCACCTCTACGCGCTGCTCAAGATGGCGGCCGAGCGCGGCGTCCGGCGCGTCTTCGTTCACGTCTTCACCGACGGGCGCGACACGCCGCCTAAATCCGGCAGTCGCTACGTCGAGGAGTTGATGGGAAAGATGCGCGAGACCGGCGCCGGGCGCATCGCCACCATCACCGGGCGGTATTACGCCATGGATCGTGACAACCGTTGGGAACGCGTCAAACGCGCCTACGACGCGATGGCCCGCGGCGAAGGGCGGAAGTTCACTTACCCCGGCGCGGCCATCGAAGCGTCATACGACAACGGCGTGACCGATGAATTCATCGAGCCGGCGGTCATCACCGGGAAGAACGGCGCGCCAATCGCCATGGTGAACAGCGGCGATTCGGCGATCTTTTTCAACCTGCGCGCGGACCGGGCCAGGCAATTGACGCGCGCCTTCACGGGTTTGAATTTCGACGAGTTCGAACGTGAACGGATTCAAAACCTCCACTTCGCCACCTTCACTCAATACGACCGTTCGATCAACACCTCAATCATATTTCCGCCGGTCGCCCCGGCGCGCCCGCTCGCGGCTCTGTTCGCTGAACATGGCGTGGCCAACCTCCGGGTGGCCGAGACCGAAAAGTACGCGCACGTGACCTACTTCTTTAACGGCGGCGCCGAAAAGGAGTTCCCGCACGAGGGCCGCGTCCTCGTGCCCTCGACACAGACGTCGCCCAATGACCTGAAGCCGGAGATGAGCGCGTTCAAAGTCACCGACAAAATCCTGCGCGCGATTGACGACGGCGAGACCGACGTTTACGTCATTAACTTCCCGAACGCCGACGTGATCGGCCACACCGGCGCGCTGAAAACGGCGATTGAAGCGGTCGAATCGCTCGACACCTGCCTCGGCTGGGTCGTTGGATCAATCGAACGGGTCAAAGGCGCGGCGATCATCACCTCCGACAACGGCAATTGTGAACAGATGATTGACCCTGCCACCGGCGGCCCCAACACGTCCCACACCACCAATCCGGTCCCGTTCATTCTTTGCGACCCCGAATTCACTGGGACTTTGCGCGAAGGCGGCTCGCTCGAAGACGTCGCTCCGACAATGTTAGAATTGCTCGGCATCGAAAAACCATCTGAGATGACAGGGCGAAGTCTGCTGTTAGCTTAGACCAAGGAAGGCGTCAGTCGTTCATACGGTATTAAACAAGGTTTTGAGCTTTTTTCAGGAGAGGGGGCCCAGGCGGCTTGTTATTTTGAATCCGTTTCTGGTCGCTCTTACACATTGCAATGCCAACTGCCTCTCAACATATATTGGTCGTTCACGTCGCAGGGTTGGCTCAAACGACTCTGGCGCTGCCCGCGCTTCGCTCACTTCGCCAACATTTCTCCCAGTCCCGCGTCACCGTTGTTTCAAGCTCCGGGGCCGCCGATCTGTTGCGGCTCGCCGGTTGCGCCGATGAAATCCTGCCCGTCACCAGATTCCGAGGCGCCGAGTTTCTGAACCCGCGCAAGTTTTACCGCGCCACGAAATCGCTTGGCCAGTTGCGGCGCGAGTACTTTGACCTCGCCATCGAGTTCAAGACCGGCTCCGAATCCGGCCTCGTCCTGCAATTCGCCCATTCGCGCGAGCGGTTGAGCGGCAGAAAGCAAGGCGTTGAAGCCGCGCTGGATCGTTTATCGCAGGCGATAAGCAACGCGCGGGCGCCGTTCAGGCACGTCGCGCACGAATACCTGAAGAGGCTCGAACCGCTCGGCGTGCGCCCCGTCGAGGCCGAGCCGCGAATCGCGACTCTGCATGAATCGGATGAGCGAATCGAAAGACTTCTGAGCAAACACAATGTCGGATTCGGCGAGTTGCTCATCGGCGTTCATCCGGGCGCGGGTCAGGGCAAGCCGCGATGGCCTCTCGACAGATTCGCGTCAATCGTCGCGCGGATGGTTCACAATTTCGACGCGCGTGTGTTAGTTTTCACGGGCCCCAGCGAACGCGGGTTGGCGAAGCGTTTGGCCGCGATGGCGCCGGCAAGACGCGCCGTCGCCATCGAATCGCCGAAAATTGCCGATTTCGTCTCGGCCGCAGCGCGTTTGAGCCTGTTCATAGGCAATCACAGCGGCCCCGCCCACGTCGCGGCGGCGGCCGGCGCCCCAGTCATCGCGGCCTCTACGCTGGTTCGACCTTCGCCGTATGACCTGCTCGGCGATCGCATCGAACACGTCCGCGCGCCTCACGTCACGCTGATCTCGGAAGAGGATGTTTACGCAGCGGCTTGCAGGCTGCTGAAAACGAACCGCGCGGAGTTTCTGCGCTCTCGGTGACGCCTCTTGACCGGAAAATTTTACGGAATATTTACGTTAAAGAGGCTCCTGTCAAAACAGAATAACAAATCCAATATATAATCGTTCGCGTGTTATCTCTTGACCGCAATCGTAGAAATTCCATATGAGGAGAGATTCAATGTTTCGCAAATCGCTAACTGTGGCTTTGCTTGCCGTTTCGCTGCTGATGGCGCCGCTGGCGTCTTTCGCCGATGAGGGGATGTGGCTGCCCGATTCACTCGGGAAATTGCCGCTCGGAGAGATGAAGAAGCGAGGCTTCGAGCTTAAGCCAGAAGACGTTTACAGTTTGACCAAACCCAGTCTGAAAGACGCCATCGTACAAATCAGCATCGGCGGAACTGGGTCGTTCGTTTCACCAGACGGCCTGATCGTGACTAACCACCACGTGGCCTTCGCGGCTGTCACACGCGCCAGCACGTCCGAGAAGGATTACATCAACAAAGGATTCCTGGCCAAATCGCGCGCCGAAGAGATCCAGGCGCAAGGTTACAGCGTCTCGATCACTCAGGATTACAAGGACGTGACCGCCGAGGTTCTCTCCGCCGTCAAACCTGAAATGTCGCCCGAAGAGCGCACGCGCGCTATCGCTGTTAAGCAACAGGAGATGGTGAAAGCTAACAGCCGCGAAAAAGAGGGCATTCGCGCTCAGATGGTCGAGGCTTCGGGCGGTTATCAGTATTATCTTTATACCTATCTGAGACTGCCTGACGTGCGATTGGTCTACGCTCCGCCCAAATCAATCGGCTATTTCGGCGGCGATCCCGACAACTTCGAATGGCCGCGCCATTGCGGCGATTTCGCGTTCCTGCGCGCCTACGTAGGGACGGACGGCAATCCCGCGACTTTCAACAAAGACAACGTCCCGTTCAAACCCAAAAAGTTTCTGCCCATCAACGCGACCGGAATCAAAGAAGGCGATTTCGCGATGGTCATGGGCTTTCCCGGCGCGACTTACAGACTCCGCGAGTCTTACTCGGTCGAATACCGCCAGAACGTTCAACTGCCTGAGCAGATCGCGGCGCTGCGCCAGCAGATTGAGACGCTCACCAAGTTGGGCGAGAAAGACCCCAAGCTCAAGATCAAATACGCCGACCAGATCTTCGGCCTGAGCAACTCGCTCAAGGCTTTTGAAGGCACGGTCGCCGGATTGAAGAGAATGAACCTGGTTTCGCGTAAACGCGCCGAAGAGACCGAGATGAAGAAATGGCTGGACGCCAACCAGTCGGCCAAAGCGAAATACGGCGAGACGCTGCCGCAGCTCGAATCTCTCTACCGCGACCTGACCGCGATCAGCCTGAAGCAGAACGCGTTCAACGCCCTGCTTTCGGGCGATCTGATCAACGCGCTTCAGTTCGCCTACGAGCGCGCCCTCAACAAAGAGCGTCCCGCGAACGAGCGAGCGCTTCAATACTCAGATCAGACCCTGCCGATGTTGACCGAGCAGCTCAGCTCCGGCTGGGAAGAGCGCGAGCCTGAATCGGAAGCGAGGCTGATGGCGACGGCGCTCGCCCGCGTAGCCGACCTGCCGGCCGATCAGAAACTTCAGGCGGTCGAAAAACTCTTCGAGGGCAAGTCCGGCAAGGAGCGCCGGGCCGCCGAAGAGGAATTCGCGCGCAAGGCGATCGAAAACACCAAATTCAAGTCATTCGACGAGGTCAAAAAGCTCTTCAACCTCTCGGCGGCCGAGATCCGAGCGATTGACGATCCGGCGCTGAAGTTGGTCGTCGCGGCGGTTGACGAATCTGCCCCGCTGAGTAAGAAAGTGCAGCAGTTTAACAACAATGTCACGAAAGTCCGCCCGCAATACGTCGCCGCCATGCAGGAGTTCCGGCAAGCGACGAAACATGGATTGCCTTACTACCCGGACGCCAACTTCACGCTGCGCTTCACCTACGGCGACGTCAGAGGCTACAAGCCGCGCGACGCGGTCACCTACGATTACCAGACCTCACTCGGCGGCGTGGTCGCTAAGGACACCGGCGAAGAGCCATTCGATGTGCCCGAAAAGCTGAAAGAGCTTTACGGGAAGAGAGACTTTAGTGGTTATGTTGATCAGCGGCTGAACGACGCGCCGGTGGATTTCCTGGCCACGACTGACATCACCGGCGGCAATTCAGGCAGCCCGTTGATGAACGGGCGCGGTGAAATCATTGGCCTCGTCTTCGACGGCAATTACGAAGGATTGGGCGGCGATTACGCTTACGACATCGGCTCCAATCGCACCATCGCGGTTGATATTCGCTACGTGCTGTTCCTGACGGAAAAGTTCGGCGGCGCGAGTTATCTGTTCAATGAAATGCAGATCAAGCGCGCCAAGACGATGACCGCGAGCAGGTAGACTTACGGAGAGACGGTGTGGAAGCGGGGAATGGGGAATGGGGAGTAGGGAATGGGAAACAGGGAGACAAGTGAGTTGCTTCTTCCACTCCCCACTCCCCACTCCCCACTCCCTCTCTCAATTGGCGATACGATCGAGAAGTCGGCGGCGGGCTTCGGTCGGCGGGGTTCTCTCAGGCGCGCTTAAAGCCAGCGCGGCGACGACCGCGTCGAACGCGGCAAGCTCCTCGGAGTAGCTCTCGCGTTCATCCTTCAAACAATGCTCTAACAGACAGGCTTCCGACCGGCTCAAAATTCCGAGCGCATACATCGCTGCCTGCTCCGCGACCTTCTCATCAACGGCGCTGCGCATCATTCCTCCTCAACTCCCGCCAATCAACGGCGCCAAAGCCTCGCGCAATTTCATCATTCCAAGCCGTGTGCGTGTTTTGACCGTCCCCAGAGGTTGATTGAGTTTAGCGGCGATCTCGCTGTGGCTCAGGCCGGAGTAGTAAGCCAGCTCGATCACTTCGCGTTGTTCGGGTGAGAGCGCGTTCAAGGCTTCCCGAACGAATTTCTGTCGTTCGGAAGCGACGGTCATCTCTTCAGGGCTGGCCCCATCCGACGTGGCGTCACCCAGGACGTCGAGTGATTCCCTGCGCCGCTGATCCTGCCAACCCGAACGCAGACGGTCAATGGCGCGGCTCCGCGCGATGGTTGTCAGCCAGGCCAGAGGCGCGCCACGACTGGAGTCGTAACTCGACGCCTGACGCCAGACCTGAGTGTAAACATCGAGCAGAACCTCTTCAGCCGAACTCATGTCGCCGAGCACGCGTAGGACCAAGCCGTAAACCAGCCGGTTTGTCGTATCGTATAGCGCGGCGAGCGCCGATTGATCACCTGTAGCGACACGTTGAACCAACGCGATCAAATCCTGGTCGCGCGCGCGCGTCTCGGCTGTGTCAATAGCTGGTTGCACCGACATCTCCTGTAAACAAACTTACGTGATGGACTCGAGATTGGATGTTTGACCAAGTTGACATACGAGCCATAGAAATTATGAAATAAGTTTATAGCGGGCGTGATCTTATAACAGAAATCGAAATACAGCCAAGCCGGGCGCTGGCGGTGGGCTGAAACAATTTTAGGAGGGGACATGAAATTCGACTTTACTGACCAGGTCGCCGTTGTGACGGGCGCGGCCGGCAATCTGGGCGCCGCCGTCACCCGCGCTTTCCGGGACGCCGGCGGGTCGCTTGCGCTTATTGATCATTCGTCCGACCGTCTTCCAAACCTCTTTCCCGATCTCGCCAATTCGCCCGATCATTTCTTTGCGCCGCCGGTGGATGTCACCGACCCGGCCTCGGTCGCGCGGGCGGTTGAAGAGATCAAACGCCGTTTCGGACGCATCGATGTTCTGGTCAATACGGCCGGAGGATACCGGGCAGGAGCCCCTCTGCACGAGACGCCCTTGAACGACTGGGAGTTCATGCTCAATCTGAACGCGCGTTCGGTTTTCGTCATGTGCCAGGCGGTGATCCCACAGATGCTCAGCCAGCGTCGGGGCCGGATCGTCAATATCGCTTCGCGCGCCGCTCTGGGCGGAGACGCGGGACACGCGGCCTACAGCGCCTCAAAGACCGCCGTTGTTCGTTTAACCGAGAGCATGGACGCCGAATTGAAAGAGAGTGGCGTCAACATCAACTGCGTCATGCCGGGAATAATTGACACGCCTCAAAACCGCGCGGCGATGCCCAAAGCCGATTTCAGCAAATGGGTTGCGCCGGAAGCCATCGCCGATGTCATCCTGTTTCTGGCCTCCGAAGGCTCGAGCGCCATTCACGGCGCGGCCATCCCGGTCTACGGCCGCAGTTAACGGAAGAGAGTGAGATACGGAGAGACGGGGCGACGGGGCGACCGAGAGACGGGGCGACCGATTAATGTTCTATCTTTGTGTCATTGTTCTGTCTTTGTGTCATTCCGTCTCTCTGTCGCCCAATCTCCCTATCTTCCCGTCTCCCTGTCGCCCCGTCCCCCGTCTTCCTGTCGCCCCGTCCCCCGTCGGCGCTTTTCTTCTCATCTCACAAATCCAACTCTTCACAACCTTTCGTAAAGCCAGACGAAATGCTATCAAGCGAGCTGGCTCTGATCATTTCTTGACTTAATCAATTAACACTTTGAAAGCTTGGTCTATTCACGAGCCTCATGAGGCTTCAGTGGGAGGGATTGTTTTTTAATGAAGCCCGAAATGAAACCTGTACTTCGCATATCCGTGTTGACCCTTGCGCTGCTGGGACCGGTTGGCCTTGCGGTTAGGAATCTTCACACAACCAACGCGCAGCAAACCGCGGGGCCAATTGTTTATGCGCTCACCGCCAACAACAATCTGATCAGTTTCAGCGCCACGGAGCCGGGGACGATTTTAAACACGGTCGCGATCACCGGACTCGGGCAGAGCGAAACGCTTGTCGGAATTGATTTCCGTCCGCGCAACAAACAGCTCTATGGCGTCAGCAGCGCCAGCCGCATTTACACCATTAACATTTCGACCGGCGCGGCGGCGGCTGTCGGGACGGCGGCTTTCACACCGGCGCTGAACGGAACGGCGTTCGGGGTTGATTTCAATCCCGTGCCCGACCGCTTTCGGGTGACCAGCGACGCCGATCAAAACCTGCGCCTGAACCAGAACGACGGCACGGTTGCGGCCACGGACACGACGCTGACTTATCCGACGGGCGACGCCAACGCCGGCGCCAATCCCAACATCGTCGGCGTCGGTTACAGCAACGACTTCGATGGGGCGACGTCGACCACGCTCTACGGCATTGATTCGAATCTGGACATTCTGGTGCGGCAGGGGTCGGTCGGCGGCGCGCCCGATTCGCCGAACAACGGGCGGTTGACCACCATCGGCCCGCTCGGAGTTAACACGACCGATCAGGTCGGCTTCGATATCACCGCGCCGAACGACATGGCCTTTGCGTCGTTGACGCCGATGGGCGCCAGCAGTTCCTCGCTCTACTCGATCAACCTCAACACCGGCGCGGCCACGCTGATCGGCGTCATCGGAGGCGGGGCGCTCATACGCGACATCGCGATTCCGATCACCTTCATTCCGTCCGCGCAGCAAGCCGGTTTCGCGGTGGTCAACGCGGCCAGCTTCTCGGCTGACACGCTCGCGCCCGGCATGATCGCCTCCGCCTTCGGCCCTTTTATGACGCAAAACAACGGTGTCTTCTTCGCCACCTCGCAGTCACTCCCGACTACGCTCGGCGGAGTGAAGGTTTCGGTCAATGGCCAGGACGCCGGGCTGTTCTTCGCGGGGCCGAATCAGATCAACCTGCTCGTGCCCGATAACCTGGGTGGCGTACCAGGCGCCCCAGCCGTCTTCACGATCACTGACAACACGGGCGCGTCACGCACAGGCACGGTCTCTATCAATAGCGCGGCCCCTGGCATATTCACCGCGGACTCAACCGGGACGGGCACGGCGGCGGGCTTCACAACCAAAGACGGCGTGACCTATCAATCGCTCATCAACCCCGACGGCTCCGAACGTCCGGCTGATCCCGGAACGAGAACCAGCCCGAACTTCCTGGTGCTGTTCGGAACCGGCATAGGCAACGCGATCCCCAACACTGCGAACGTCGCCCCCGCCGTGACCGCGACGATTCAGGGCGTCCCGGCGAGGGTAGATTTTGCGGGCAAACTCTCCTTTTTGCCTGGAGTGGATCAACTCAACATCATCATTCCGACCCAACTGTCGGGATTTGGCCGCCTCAGGGTGCGGCTGGTAGTCAATGGACAGCCGTCGAATTTCACGACCTTCACCATCAGTGGCGCCCCGCCCGACGTCACTATGCAACCGATCGCGATGGGACAGACCCTCGGCGGCGCCTTGAGCGCGGACGATCAGGTGCTGCGCGACGACGTGGGACGCACGTTCTTCTTCGACGCTTACAACTTTACGGCGACCGCCGGTACGGGTCTGGCGGTTGACGTTCGCTCAACGGTCTTCAACCCGGCGGTGATTCTCTTTAAACGGAACGCCGACGGATCGTTGAAGGCGCTGGCGACCGATGACGATCTGGGAGGACTGGGCGACGGCGACTTTGTGAATCGGAACGCGTTGCTCCTGACCGTCGCGCCCGAGGACGGCGATTACGTGGCCGTCGTCACCAGCGCCGAAACCAACGAGAACGGCGTCGGCGGTTACACCGTCCGTCTCGCAGGCAATGCGGTTCAGCGAACGAATTACGGCGCGAACGTCAGCGGCTCGATAGCGGCGGGCGACTTGCAAACGGCGGCGGGCGACTTCCTCGACGCTTACTGGTTCGCGGCCCAGGCGGGCGACCGGGCGCAAATCACGATGAGTTCAGCAAATTTCGATCCGCTGCTGATCCTCAATCGCAACAACGGAGAGAACGTCGCGGCCGATGACAACGGCGGCGGCGGGACAACGGCGCAAATCACCCAGACGCTGTCTGACGCCGGAATCTACGTGATCATCGCGACCCCGTTCGCGCCGAATACGACTGGCGCCTATATGCTGTCGCTAACGCGTCTCACTGGCGCGGGCGCGGGTGTGGAAGCCGCCGCGAATCTGCGACAACAAGAAAGGCCGGGGCGCGCAGTCATGCTCAAGCGGATTGTGTCGGATCCCGGAGAGATCAACCTGGATTCGCGCTTCAACCGGCTGACGTCACGGCGCGTGATTACCCGGTGAAGGCCGGGGTCAAATGATAAAAACCTTCCATGAAGTCACATGGAGGGGAGGCCACACGAAGGGGCGCCGGACTTCTCTTCCTCTTCGTGACCTTTCCTGTGGCTTCATGGATGTCCCTTCGCGGAGAAATCAAAATGCAACGATCGGCTTATCTCATCTTGATCATCGCCTCATTGATCGTATCGGGCGCCTGCCGGCAGGCCCCCGCCGTCGCGCCGAGCGCGGCGACTCCCTGCGAAATCGCGCTCGCCGCGCATCCGAACAACACAGAGGGCGA
>Ga0126383_10002964_pt1 | contig 11126 bp, 11 predicted proteins | sample PanSoiMetPlot_35_FD_96882 | JGI IMG/M metagenome (GOLD analysis project Ga0126383, IMG submission 96882) | Tropical forest soil microbial communities from Panama - MetaG Plot_35 | ecosystem: Environmental > Terrestrial > Soil > Tropical forest > Bulk soil | place: Panama | collected 2016-02-17
CTGAATGGCAAACAATGCTTTATCTTGCGTCATTTCTCCGGTCAATGGTCGGCCATGTATCTTCAGGGAATCGCTGAAGCCCCGCCTCTCCCGAACTCTTTGACGCCACTTTCCTCACCAAAATCCGGGTGGAATAAGGTCTGGCAAAAACTCACTGACGCTGGAATTCTTACACTACCTGATGCGCAGGAGGTGAATTGCAATCCCAAGGTCGTTGATGGCATAGGCTATGTTGTGGAGAGCAACATAAATATGACCTACAGAACTTATATGTACGGTAATCCCTGGTACGCTAAACCTCCAGAGTATAAAAGGTGCGACGAAGCCAGGCGGATGATTTTGATCGGCAAGATCATAGGGGAAGAGTTTGGTTTAGAAGGGTTTGACCTCAGTGACACTCGATAAAACTGCAAGAGGACACTTGATGACGACCAAAGACGATGCAGCCGCAGAACTCCGCAGCGCCGAACAATCCATAGAAGCCCACAGCGCCGTCTTTAAAAAAGAACTCGGCCTTGCGGACCTCGTACTCACCCAAATCCTCTTCGTCATCGGGTTGAGCTGGGTTGGGACGGCGGCGAAGCTGGGGCCGTCGCATATCACTTTCTGGCTGCTGGCGATCCTGTTGTTCTACGTGCCGTCGGCGGTCGTGGTGATATACCTCAACCGTCTGATGCCGCTCGAAGGCGGTTTGTACCAGTGGGCCAAGCTCGGCTTCAACGAGTTTACCGGATTCATGGTGGCGTGGAATCTGTGGATCTACGTGATCGTGCTGACGTCGGAGATCGGCTTGCAGGTGGCGACTTATTTGTCTTACGCGCTGGGGCCGACCGCGGCCTGGCTGGCCGGGAGCAAGTGGGTCATTGCGGGCTCGAGTTTTGTGATTATCGGGGCTTTGGTCATCGTATCCACGATCGGGTTGGGCGTGGGCAAATGGATACACAACGCGGGCGCCGTGATGATGATCGTCATCTTCGCCGCCCTCGTCGCGCTGCCCATCCTGAATTGGTCGCGCGGCTCGATCACGGAATATCGTCCGCTCGCGATAGCCGCGCCCGCGTTTTCGCTCTTCAGTTTGAACATTCTCGCCAAGCTCGGCTTCGGCGCTCTGGGCGGCTTCGAGTACATGGCCATTCTGGCCGGCGAATGCCGCAACCCTGTGCGAACTATCAACCGCTCGGTGATCATCGCCGCGCCGATCATCGCGGTGATGTTTATTCTGGGGACGAGTTCAGTGTTGGCTTTCATGCATCCTGACAACATCGATCTGATCGGCCCGATCCCACAGGTCTTGAGCATCGGCTCGCGCCCGTTCGGCATCGCCGCGAGCATCGTGCCCGTCGCGATTCTGATGGTGATGTGTATGCGGTTGGCGCAGGCGAGCGTCAATTTCACGGCCAACACGCGACTGCCGATGGTCGCGGGCTGGGACCACCTGCTGCCGGCATGGTTCACGAAGCTGCACACGAAACACCGGACACCGGTCAACTCGATCCTCTTTGTCGGCGCAATGATGCTCGGGGTGGGGCTGGCGGGCATTGTCGGCGTCGGGCAGCAGGAGGCTTATCAGTTGTTGCAAAACGCTGCGGGCAGCTTTTACGCGATCACTTACCTGGTGATGTTCGCCATCCCGATCATCGGCTTGCGGGGCGTCAAGCCTCGTCCATCGCTCTGGCTCCAAATTGCCGCAGGCTCCGGCTTTCTGATGACGCTGCTATACGTCGTGGTCTCGGTCTTCCCGATCGTTCAAGTGAAGAGCCAGGCGTCGTTCACGGCAAAGGTCAGCGGCGTCATCATCGCGGCCAACATCTTCGGCGCTGCAATCTTCCTATTCGCCGAGAGACGAAGGAGAAGCCACGCCCTCGAGGCGGACTCCGTTGGCGCTTCCGCGGATTAGTCATCGGTTGAATAAAGAGGATGAAAAAGACTATGTTGCGAAGGATTCTTTTTCTTGTGACGCTGTTGGGCCTTTCAATAGCCACGCTCAATCCGGCGGCTCGAAGCCAGGAAAAGCCGGTTTATGAAGTCTATGCGATCAGCTACGGCGTAATTCCGGACTTCCCGGTTTCGTCGCTGGTGGCGGGCGCTGATCAATCGCGCAAGCTGGACATTCAGATGATGGTCTGGCTGCTCAAAGGGCCCGCCGGGCGAAACATTCTTGTCGACTCCGGCTTTTACCGCGACAAATTTTTCAAGCAGTGGAAGGTCAAAGATTTCATCAAGCCGTCGGACGCCGTTACCAAATTCGGCGTCAAGCCGGAAGAGATCACCGACATCATCATCACGCACATGCATTGGGATCATGCCGACGGCATCGATCTTTTTCCGAAAGCGCGCGTGTGGATTCAGAAAGACGAATACGTCTACTACACGGGCGAAGCGTGGCAATCGAGGAGCACGCACGGCGGCATCGATCCTGAAGACGTGATGGCGCTGGTCAAGTTCAATCTGGAAGGCCGCGTCAAGCTGATCAACGGCGACGATCAGGAGCCGATCCTCGGCGTGCGCTTCTACACGGGAGGCCGCCACACTTATGCGTCGCAGTTTGTCGGCGTGAACACGAAAGCCGGCGTCGTCATAGTCGCTTCGGACAATCTTTACCTCTACGAAAACCTCGAACAGCGCGCCCCCATAGCGCAGACGCTCGACGCCGATTCAAATCTCAAGGCGCAGGAGCGGATGAGGCGGCTTGCCTCCGACGCGCGGCTGATCGTGCCGGGGCACGATCCTTTGGTCTTCACGCGGTTCCCAAAACCCGGCGGCGGTGTGGCGAAGATCGAGTAGCCGAATATCAAAATCCATCTAGTCCAGCGCCGTTCGAGCATTGCATTATCTCAAACCGACATTCGTGCCCGATCGCCGTAAAGGCGCCTGCCAGGCGAATAATACAATTGCTACGCCCCTTGGCCTCAACTATAATTCGCTTCCAACCATGGAACTCTTCAGCATCGGTCACAGCAACGCGGAGATCAACGCCTTTATAGATTTACTCCGGCGCTACGAGATAGTTGCGCTCGTCGACACGCGCAGCCAGCCTTACAGCCGCTACAACCAGCATTTCAGCCGCGAGCAGTTGAAACATTCCCTCGAAGGAGCCGGGATCGAATACTTTTATCTGGGCAAGGAATTGGGCGGGCGGCCCGAAGACCAGGCGCTCTATTTTCAAAACGGCAAGGTCGATTACGAACTGGTCGCGCAATCATCGCTCTATCTGGCCGGAATCGAGCGGCTGCTGGCGCTGGCGTCCGGCCGCCGCGTGGCGTTCATGTGCGCCGAGGCCGATTACAGAAGCTGCCACCGTTATTGGCTGATCACGCGCACGCTCACCCGACGCGGGATCGAGGTTCGACACATTCTCCATTCAGGCGACCCGGTCGTTTCGGAGGCTTCGGAGTTCGAACCGGCCCAGCCGAGTCTGTTCTAAAATGACGACAATTTTCACCATCGGCTTCACGAAAAAAAGCCTGCGCGATTTCATCGAAACGCTACGCGTCGCGGGAGTGAAGCGCGTCGTTGACGTGCGCTTGCGCAACACGTCGCAGCTCGCGGGCTGGAGTAAGCAGCCCGATTTCGCTTACCTGTTGGAAGAGGGTTTCGGCATCGCTTACGAGCACCGCCCCATGTTCGCGCCGACAGACGAGTTGCTCGACGCTTATAAGAAAGACCGCGACTGGCCGCGCTACGAAGAGCGATTCAATCGATTATTGGCGGAGCGGCGGCCCGAAGCCGAGGCGAGGGAGTTGCTGAAGAAAGATTCGATCTGTCTGCTCTGCGCCGAGCCGAAGGCTGACAGATGTCACCGTCGTATGGTTGCGGAATACCTGCAATCGCTCGCGTCCGGGACTGAAGTGAGGCATCTATGACAGTCACGAAGGAGCTTACCATTCTTGCGCTGACCAGGATGCGCGGCGGAGTTTGCACGGCGGGAATTGACGGCGACGGCCAATGGGTGCGGCCCGTGCGTCCGCACGCCGAGAACAAGCCGCGCTACGATGCGGCGCCGGATTATTGCCTGCTGCCGCTCGATTTTTTTCACGGCGGACACTCACATCTGGTCGATCTCGGCGTGACGCGGTTCTGGTTCGCCTCGCACACGCCGCGGCCGCCGCACAACGAAGATTGGACGATGGAGCTGGCGCGGAAGCCGCAATTGATTCGCAAACTGACTGCCGAGGAGCAGGAGAGATTTCTCGCGGCGAGCGTAGAAGATGGATTGCCGACGCTCGACGGCGACGGACGGCGTTCGCTCGCGCTGATCAAACCCGACAGCTTCTCGTTTTCGTTCGCAAGGAACCGGAGCGGCGACGACGTGTCGGTCAGGGCGTCGTTCAAGGTCGGCGATGTGGGAATAGACAACGTCGGCTGCACTGATCTGCGGATGCGCGCGCTGGGGCGTAAACTGCTCGAAAAATCCGGCGGCGAAAAAAGCCTGCTGAGCGACGAAGATTTCAGGCGTCGCGACAAACAGGCGACTTATCTTACCGTCGGCCTTTCGCGCCCGTTTCAGGGCAAGCATTGGTTGATCCTGGTCGGCGCGCATACGATTCCCGAACTAGAGGTCGAGATTGATTTCGCAAAGTTGTGATGGACGACCTTGAACGCGCATTGCGTGACCATTTCGGTTTCGAGTGGTTTCGCCCGAACCAGCGCGAGGTGATCGAACATGCGCTGGCCCGGCGCCACACGCTCGCGGTGCTTCCGACAGGCCTCGGCAAATCGCTATGCTACCAGTTGCCCGCCCAGTTGATGAGCGGATTGACGCTGGTCATTTCGCCGCTGATCGCGCTGATGCAGGACCAGGTGGAAGCGCTGACGCATCGCGGCTTCAAGAACGTTACTTACTTGAACAGCGCGCTTTCGCCTTCCGAGGTCGGGCGGCGCTTTGGCGACATCGAGCGCGGGCTGTATAAGCTGGTCTACATCGCGCCCGAGCGCTGCGATTCGCCGAGGTTCCAACAACTCGTCCGCCAGGCCGAGATCGCGCTCGTAGTCATTGACGAGGCGCATTGCATCAGCCAGTGGGGGCACGATTTCCGACCGCATTACCGGACGATGCTTGCGCGGTTGCCCGAACTCAAGCGAGCCACGTTCCTCGCGCTCACCGCGACGGCCACGCCTGAAGTCCAGCGAGACATAGTCGCCGCGCTCGCGCTACCAGACATCCGGCGAGTCATCGCCGATTTTGACCGTCCAAGGCTGTATTTCGAGACGTTCCGCGTTGACGACCGCGAGTCGAAAAACAAGCGGCTCCTTGACCTGCTTTCGCGCGACGACGGCGCGGCGATCATTTACGCCAGCACCCGCAAGGAGGCCGCGACGGTCCATCAACTGCTCGAATCGCGCGGGTTCAACGCCGCCCTTTATCACGCGGGACTGGACGCGGCGAAACGATCCGAGGCTCAGCGCCGCTTTCTGCAAGGCGGTTGCCGAGTCATCGCCGCGACGGTCGCCTTCGGACTCGGCATAGACAAACCCGACGTGCGGCGCGTGATCCATTACAATGTTCCCGCCTCTCTCGAAAATTATTACCAGGAGGCCGGGCGCGCGGGACGCGACGGCGAGCCCGCCATCTGCTCATTGCTCTATTCGCAATCCGACGTGCGCATTCAACGCTTCCTGCTCGAACAATCCTACCCCGAACCTCAGACGATGCTGCAGATTTATGGTCTGCTGCGCGACGCCCACCCCTTGGCCGTGGCGGCGAGCGATCTGGCGCAGGCGAGCGGCAAACAGGAGATCGCGGTCAACGCGGCGCTGCAGGCGCTTTACGAACAGAAGTGGGCGCAGATCACAACCGACGGGAAATACACGATCGAAAAACTGGAGGTCGCGCATCCGAAGATAGAGGCGCATCTGCCGCGGGAAAGGCGGCGGCGCGCTGAGGAGAGGCTGCGAAAGCTGATCGCCTACGCGCTGGACGCTCAATGCCGCCGCGCGCAAATCCTCGGCTATTTCGGGCAGAAGTTCTCGCCTCCCTGCGCCGGCTGCGACGTCTGCGCATCGACGATTAGCGGGCGCCCGGCGCCCGCTCGGACTGCGCACCCAGCCGAACCCCCCGTCGAATTGATCGCCAGCCCGGCCTCGGATCGCGTGGCCAGGATCATTCTGAAAACCGTCGCGGAGTTCGGCGGCAGGCTTGGGCGTGGGCTGATCGCCGACGTATTGGCCGGTAGCAAAAGCAAAAGGATTGCTGAGCTGAACCTCGATCGAGCCGGTCATTACGGAGCGCTGCGGCTGCACACGCAGGAGAGGGCGCTCAAATGGATTGACGAGCTGATCGCGCAGCTATTGCTGAAGACGACGGCGGAAGAGTACCCGCGATTGATGGTCACGGAGCGCGGCGCCGAGGCGCTGAACGGCAAAGCGCTGCTGGCCTTATCGGGATTCGCCCGATCGGGCGCGAGGCCGGCGACTGATGAAACAACCATCGAGCAGCGCGATAACGCCGCCGGCTCGGAGTTGATTCGGGCGCCGAAGCTGTGGCGGCTACAGGTTGAAATCTGGCGGCAGGGCGGAGCGGAGCCGGACCGAGAAACGCTGCTGAATTTATTGCGCGAAATGCGCGCAGGCGAACGCGACGACCTGATCACTGTGATCGGCGCGCTCAAGGATTTGAATGCCAGAGAGGCGGGAGAGTATATGCTGACAATGCTCGGCGAAGCGACGAACGGCAATTTGATCAATGCGATCTGCGACGCGCTGGGGCATCTCGGCGTCGAAGGCGCGGCAGGCGCTCTGATCGAATTACTCGATGATGAAAGGCAAGGCGCGCGCCGCATAGCCGCCCGCGCCCTGGGCCGCCTGCGGGCGCGCCCGGCGCTCAGTAAACTCGAACGATTGGCGGCGACTGACGCGGCGGAAAGCGTCCGCATCGCGGCGGCGGCGGCGTGGAGGATCAAGGCCGAAGTATCGGATTGAAAAGCGATTTTCTCATTTCATTCGGCTTCCGTCTCCTGTAAAGTTGGGCGGCCGTAAAGCCCGAGGAGGTCGTTACGGCGTATTGTCAGCACTTCCAGCAACACTTTGACCGGCGTCGTCAACACATTGACCTTTGAACCTTCGACATGATTGCAAATCACAGGCGTCTCGAGCAGCCTCCAGCCGCGCTTAGTGGCGATAAACAGAACTTCGGGGTCGAAGCCATAACCGTCAATCAACTGGTCCCGAAAGATTGATTTCGCGGCCGAATCTCGAAACGCTTTGAACCCGCATTGCATGTCTCGATAATCGAGTCCGGTCACGCGGCGCATAATAAAATTGCCGATCCGGCTGATCGCTCTTCTCAAGATAGATTGAGGCGCCCCGACCGAACCGCCGTCCAGGTATCGAGAGCCGAACACAAGGTCGAACCGCCCTTCGATGATCGGTTGAATCAACTTAGCTATCTCGGTCGTAGGCACAGCCATATCGGCGTCATAAAATAAAATGATCTCGCCTCGCGCCTGCAGCATGCCGTTGCGAACCGAATACCCCTTACCCCGATTTCCCGGGTTTCGTATTAAACGGAGCCTGCCCCTCGCCATCACCATCGATTCCATGACCTTATTGACAGTTCCGTCGCTAGACCCGTCGTCGACCACCAGGACTTCGCTCTCGAAATCCAGGCTGTCCAGATAGCCGAAAGTCTCCGACAAAGTTTTGCCGATGCGCCGCCCTTCGTCGTATGCCGGTATCACGATAGAGAGGTAAATCATAAATACATCAATCTCTCACAAGTTCTATCAGGTTATTTGTCTCTCCCAGCCATTTCACCTTTATTGTAGAGGGATCCGCCGGATTAACAGGCGCGGCGCTCGCCTCCGGAACCGCGCCCACCTCGCTCATCGCGTTGAGGTCCGTGCGGTCGTAGGTGAGGTTGACGGCGTGGTAGAGCGTCCCGTGGTAAAAGATACCCTCAATATAACTCGGCGTCTGGCGAAAGAGGAATCGCGCATGGGGAGGAGGGTCGGGGACCAATCTCTTCAATGTCATCAGAAATTCGTGCGAGAGATCGCCGACCCGTCGCCAGGCCGCGACGTTATGCGATAATCCCAGGCTGAGAAGCAAGATCAACGCGAGCTTCAGCGCCCTTCGCATCGCCGCATGTTCGATACCGGAAAGCAGAAGAGCCAGGAGAACAGCCAGCCCCGCCGAGCTGAGATAAAGAATTCTGGAATTGGTCAGGCCGGGGTTGACCAGAATCAGGAAATGAGCGGGGATGTAACCGATGAGCATCCAGGCAATGCAGAAACGGATGACTCCCTCATTTGATCGCGCCGGCTTATAGAAGAAGGCGAGAACTATCATCACCGCGGCGGTCAATGAGGCGATAACGACGGCTCGGTTGACATAAAGCGCATACCAATTGAACCCGAGCAACAATTGGGAAGGCGCTCGCAAAAACAGACCTTCGATTGTTTTGAATCCCACATTGTATACGGCAAGGCTTCCATCCTGGTCCGCGTAGCCCCCAATTCCGCCCAGCGCAATCCATCGATAACCGAAAGTCGCGGCCGTCAGAAACACAAATCCGATCAGCGGAAGGATCGCCGACCTGAGGTCTCGATTCGGCATTGCGAAATATTCCAGCGAAAGGAGAAACAACGGCGCCATAAAAGCATTCTCTTTCGAAAGCATTGCGACGCATGAGAGGAGCAGCGCCAGCGCATACAGTCCTCGGCGACCGGTCCGGCGAAACTTCAAATAGAAAACCGCCGTCCATATGATGAGACAAGTCGCCATCAAATCGAATCGAGATGAGATCCAGACTACGGCTTCGGGGTGAATCGGCAGGATCGAAAAGATGAGTGATGAAGTGGCCGAAGTTTCTCTGTCGAGACCGAGATTCTTACAAAGGAAGTATATCCCGAGAACGCTGATCAGATGGAACAGCAGATTTGTGAGATGGTATCCGAAGGGGTCATGCCGCCAGACGCAGTAATCTAAGATGAGAGAGACAAAGCCCGCTGGCCTAAAGGAAATTCCCAAAAATCCATGCTTGGCGACATCCGCCAAGACCTCAAAAGGGGCCGAACGGAACTGGAATAAAGTATAGTAATCGTCACTGATGAAATATGAGGAAAGAGCCGGAGCATAGATGGCGGCGCTGAGTACAGGCGCAAGCAATAACTCCCAACGAACGCTCCTTTTCGACGGCGGCTCCGACCGACGCTCGGATAAAGACGCCCCTCCAGTCCTTCCATGGCGTAATATCAAAGCCGTGAAGACGACCAGAGAGACGATTTGAATTACATTCAATCGAGCTTTCGGCGTCCGGGCGAAAAAGGTGAGGGCTAAAAATATCAGTAATGCGGAGCCTGCCGCGACGACAATCATTTTTCGTGGATCGCCGTCCCGCCCGCGTTTCACTTCATTATCGGTCATCGGCTAATTGGAATACAGGTGTAACGATCGGGTCGAAAATCGAAAGCGCGAATATAGCATCGTGTCGCGGATGCGACAATCATCTACCTTTCATAAACGATAATCAGCGTAAGGTCGTCTTTGCCGGTCTGCTTCAGTCCGTGCGAACTGCCGGGGCGGGTGAGGATCGCGTCGCCCGGTTTGACCGGAAATTCCCTGTCGTTCATTTGCATCATGCCCTCGCCGCTGAGTATGTAATAGACCTCGTCCTCTTTCTGCAGGTGGTAGCCGATGGCCGCGCCGGGATGCAGCACGCGTTTTCGGAAGACCTGTTTGAAGCCGGCGGCCTTCTCGAAGAAACTGTAGCCGGTCGAACGTCCAGGGCCGCTGTGCGGGGCGGGGCCGGGTTTGGCCACCTCGGCGTCGCGTTCGAGAATGTAGCCTTCGGCTGCGGGGGCCTTCGACTCGCCGGAATTTTGCGCCGCAGATCGCGCCGCAGCTTGGGCCATAGCTTGAGATTGACTCCACGTCGCCGCTTGCCAGCCGATAAACACGCCGATCGAAACCAGAATCGTCGCTGTCAAACTCTTCTTCATTGCTCAACCTCCAATTCGATCTCAACAATTAATGGCAGATGATCCGAACCGATCGATTCGCCGGTCTGCGCATTCACGACGCGAATGTCTTCGCAGCGCCCGCAGCGATTCGCGCCAGCCCTCAGTCAGTTCCTGGACCACAAGCGCGTCTGGGTTGCGCTTTTGCGCGAAAGCGATGAACCTCTGGCGCGCTGTGTTTTCGTGGTTGACGTTGGCAAGTATCAGCTTCACGCGGCGGAGGCCATCTCCATCGTCTAAAGTTCTTTTCCCGCCGCCATACCAGGGAGCGACCGCCGCCAAATTTATCGCCATGCCCACAGCGGCTGCAACCGCCCAGACTGGCTCTCGGTAAAAAAGACACGAGAGCAAACAGACCACCGAACCGATCAGGTACTGAGCTTTGAAATGAGAAACCAGTTCGGCGTATTTGCTCAAATGGCCTAGCTGCCCGGCCGCGCTCAGTAGCAGCGTAGAAACTACGATCAATTGTGTAGCGCGCAGAAACAACTCTTTATTTAGTTGAAGCGTGCTCATAAATTAGATCGGCGGAGCCTTTGGACTGCGGTCGCTTGGAACCGCTTTGGTAGTCCACTTCGATACTCTGGCAATGATTGAAAGAAAGCCAATGCATCACTTGTCCATTGAGTCTGTAGAATCTGGAGATGACTACCAAAGCGGTTCCAAGCAACCGCAGTCCAAAGGCTGTCGCCGTTTCAGGTAGTTGCCCGTATTCAACTTTTATTTGCACGGGCTTCATTTATTGACATTCAGCATGGGCGCTTAACACCTATGCACAAACCGCCGCGTAGCGGCAGGAGCGGATCTAACCAATCATTGTAAAGATCACCACCTGAAGCTTAATAATTGCAGCGATTAAACAAATTTGGCGTCGGATTCAGTGGAGTTTGGGCGAAGGCGACGACGGAGGCAAAAAGTATCAGGGATATCAATAATGCGAGATTGGAGTGGCTGACAGGCAAGACTTTTAGGATTCAGCTATCAGTCTGAATGCGATATACACGCGGAAATCGTTGATGAAGAGCGCAGGAGAGGGACAGCCGGTAAAGCGAACTGCGCGGATGTTTGACGACCGGGCGACGCCGCGCTCCCCATTCGTCGTCGCCTATTCGCCCCGTTCCCACCCTGATACGCCCACCGACTCTTCCCTCTCCTCCACTCTCCGTCCTC
>Ga0126383_10002965_pt1 | contig 11125 bp, 12 predicted proteins | sample PanSoiMetPlot_35_FD_96882 | JGI IMG/M metagenome (GOLD analysis project Ga0126383, IMG submission 96882) | Tropical forest soil microbial communities from Panama - MetaG Plot_35 | ecosystem: Environmental > Terrestrial > Soil > Tropical forest > Bulk soil | place: Panama | collected 2016-02-17
CGCGCAGGACGCCTACGGCGTCCTCGCGGTCCTCCAGGCGCTCGACGCGGGTGGAAAGGACAGCACGATCCGGCACGTCATGAAGGGGGTGAACCCGCAGGGAGTGGTCGTGCACGGCTTCCGGAGGCCCTCCTCGGAGGAGCTCGACCACGACTACCTATGGCGCTACGCGCAAAAGCTTCCGGCCCGCGGGCAGATCACGATCTTCAACCGCTCGCACTACGAGGAGGTACTCGTCGTGCGAGTCCATCCGGAGATCCTCCAGCGGCAGAAGCTGCCGCATTGGGCGCGGGGGGACGACGTCTGGGAGCGCCGTTACCGCCAGATCAACGACTGGGAGCGCTTCCTGGTCGAGAACGGCTTCCCGGTCGTGAAGCTCTTCCTGAACCTCTCGAAAGAGGAGCAGCGCCGCCGGTTCCTGCGGCGGATCGACCACCCCGAGAAGAATTGGAAGTTCAACGCGAATGACGTCAAGGAGCGTGAGCACTGGGACGACTACCAGGCCGCCTTCTCGCAGATGCTGAGCGCGACGAGCACCGAGCACGCGCCGTGGTACGTGATCCCGGCCGACCACAAGTGGTTCATGCGAGTGGCGGTTGCGGCGGTGCTCGTGAACACGCTCGCCGAGGTCGACCCTCAGTACCCGACGGTCAGCGAGGAGGCACGCGAGGCTTTGCTCGCTTCCCGGGCAGTGCTGGAGGCGCAGTCTCCGATCGCATCAGGCTCAAAGGAGTGAAGAACACATGGCACGGGTGATCGCCCCGGCGGACGACCAGGCCAAGCCCGAGGAACGCACCTGGTACGAGCTCCCGGGTGACCAGGTCGCGGCCTCGCTGGACGTCGATCCCGAGCAGGGGCTCTCCGCGCAGGAGGCAGCTGCGCGGCTCGAGCAGTACGGGCCGAACAAGTTCGCCGAGGCGACGCCCGAGCCGCGCTGGCACGCGTTCATGCGCCAGTACAAGGATCCGATGCAGATCGTCCTCCTCGTCGCCGGCCTCGGCAGCATCTGGCCGGTCAAGGAGTACGGCACGGGGATCGTGATCCTGCTGCTGACCCTCCTCAACGCCGTCCTCGGGCTGAACCAGGAGGGCAAGGCGGCCGCGGCCGTCGCCGCGCTCCAGAAGATGATGATCATCAAGGCGAAAGTCCGCCGTGACGGGCAGCTGAGCGAGGTTCCGGCTGACCAGCTCGTGCCGGGCGACATCGTCTCGATCGAGGCCGGCGACATTGTCCCGGCCGACGGGCGGCTGCTCGAGGCGGCCACGCTGGAGGTGGCGGAATCGGCGCTGACGGGCGAGAGCGTCCCGGTCTCGAAGGGCGTCGACCCCGTCGACGGCGAGAACGTGCCGCTGGGCGACCGGACCGACATGGTCTTCATGAACACGAACACGACGCGCGGCGCCGCCAGGTTCGCGGTCACCTCGACCGGGATGAGCACGGAGGTCGGCCACATCTCGGGCCTGCTTCAGCACGAGGACGAGACCGAGACGCCGCTCACGCGCCAGCTCACGAAGCTGACGAGCCAGATCCTGCTCATCGCCGGCTTCGCGGTCGCGCTCTCGATGCTCCTCAACCTCTCGCGGGGCGACAGCTTCACCGTCGTCTTCACGGCCGCGATCGCCTTTGCGATCTCCGCGATCCCGACCGGCTTGCCGGCCGTCGTGACGACGATCCTCTCGCTCGGCACGCAGATCCTTGCGCGGTCGAACGCGATCGTGAAGCGCCTCCGCTCGACGGAGACGCTCGGCTCGACCTCCGCGATCAACTCGGACAAGACGGGCACGCTCACGCTGAACCAGATGACCGCCGTCGAGCTCGCGATCGCCGGCCGCCGCTACACGATCTCGGGCAACGGCTACTCGACCGAGGGCCAGATCAGGAAGACCGCGGGCGACCCGGACGTCTCGCTCGAGCAGTTCTTCCTGCCGATGCTGCTCGCGTCGGACGCGGTGGTCAACGACGGCGAGATGATCGGCGACCCGACCGAGGGCGCGCTCGTCGTGCTCGCGGAGAAGGGCGGCCTCGACGAGAAGGAGAACCGCGACCGCTTCCCGCGCGTGGCGGAGCTCCCGTTCGACTCGGCCTACAAGCTGATGGCGACCTTCCACCGCATGCAGGACGAGAGCGGTGCGGACGTGATCCGCTGCTTCGTCAAGGGCGCGCCGGACCAGCTGCTCGCCCGGGCGTCGCACTACCTGGACGCAGACCTGGAGGAAGGCGCAGTCGACGACGAGGGGCGCAAGCGCTACCTCGACGAGAACCAGCGGCTCGGGGAACAGGGCCTGCGTGTGCTCGCGACCGCCCGGAAGGACCTCGACCCGGCGAGCTTCGACCCGAACGCCGACCTGCTGCCGCTCGTCGACGGGCTGACGCTCCTGTCGCTCGTCGGGATCGTCGACCCGCCGCGCGAGCAGGCGAAGGACGCGATCGCCGAGGCGCGCGCGGCCGGCATCCAGGTGCGGATGATCACCGGCGACCACGCGGTCACGGCAGAGGCGATCGCCCGGCAGCTCGGGATCCAGGGCCGAGCCATCACCGGCGCGGAGTGGGCGGCGATGAGCGACGACGAGGCGCTCAGGGAGATCGACGGCATCGGCGTGATCGCGCGCGTCACCCCGGAGGACAAGGTGCGGCTAGTGGACACCCTCAAGCGCCGCGGCCACGTCGTCGCGATGACCGGCGACGGCGTGAACGACGCGCCCGCCCTCAAGCGCGCCGACATCGGCATCGCGATGGGGATCACCGGCACCGAGGTCTCCAAGGAGGCCGCCGCGATGATCCTCACCGACGACGACTTTTCCACGATCGTCAAGGCGGTCCGGATCGGCCGCGGCCTCTACGACAACCTGAAGAAGTACATCCAGTTCCAGATGGCCGCGCTGATCGGCTTCATCGTCACGTTCCTGGGCGCGAGCATCTTCAATATCGTCGGCGGTGTGCCGTTCGTGCCGCTGCAGACGCTGTGGGTCAACTTCACGACGCAGGTCTTCCAGGCGATCGGCCTCGGCTACGGCGAGCCGTCGACCGGGCTGATGCAGCGCAAGCCGCGGCCCGAGAACGAGCCGATCCTCAGCCGGAACCTCCTGCTCTGGCTCGCGGTGCTCGGGATCGTGCTCGGCGGGACGACGCTCGGCGTGATCTGGTGGGCGCACGACGCGCACGACACCGCGGTCGCCCGCACGATGGGCATGACGACCTTCGCGATCGCCAACGTCTTCCTCTCATTCGCCGTCAAGGACGACCTGTCTTCGATGTTCAGCTCGGCCACGCTCGCCGACCTGCGCCTGCTGAAGGCGACCGGGCTCTCCGCGATCGCGATCCTCTTCGGGACCGAGGTGGGAATCTTCCAGCGGATCCTCGGAACCGTGAGCCTCACCGGCCGCGAGTGGATCGTCTGCGTCGTGGCCGCGCTGACGATCGTGGCGGCGTCCGAGCTCCAGAAGGCGATCCGACGGCGGCGGCCCGCCGCCGAGCCCGGCCCGGACGGGGACGAGGCCGGCGCACCGGAGAACGTCCGCGCGGCGATGACGGCGTGACGATGATGGCCACGGGATCAGAGCTCGAGTGGCAGCTGGAGGTGCCGGACGTCGACGCCGTGAGGCGCTGGCTGGACGGGGCCGCCGAGCTCGGCGAACCGCACCGCGACGACCATGTCGACACCTACCTCGATACGCCTGACCGCAAGCTCGACCGCGCCGGCTACTCGGTGCGCGTCCGCCTGAGCGACGAGGCGCCGGTGGAGGCGACGCTCAAGTCCCTGGGCGGCGACAGCGGCGGCGGGCTCAAGACCCGCATCGAGCTCGAGGAGGAGCTCGACGCCGCGGAGCCCGCGGCAGTCGCTCGCGCTCCCGGAGTCGTCGGGGAACGAGTCCGCGAGCTCGCCGGCTCGGGCGAGCTCGTTTCGCTCTTCGACATCGACACGCGCAGGCTCGTCTTCCCGCTTGCCGAAGGGGAGTTGTCGCTCGACGAGACCGAGATCCGCGGTCCGAGCGGAGCGGTCTTGGGGCGCTTGAGCCGGGTCGAGGTGGAGGTCCCCGAAGGCGCCTTGGCCGACGCAGCACCGCTGGTGGAGCGCCTCCAGCGCGAGTGCGGGCTCGAGCCCGCGGTGCTGAGCAAATACGAAACGGCGCGTGCCGCGAGCGCCGCCGTCCAAAAGGAGCCGAAATGACGGAAGCACCGACCGCTACCCCACAGAGGATGTCCGACGAAGACGTGCAGCAAATCCTCGCGCTCACGAAGGACATCGATAGCGTCGAGCTGAAGCTGACGATCGCTGAGCCGGCGCAGTTGACGACCGCGCGCGCCCTCGACCTCGACCCGTTGCAGGCGCAGATACGTCAGGTCGTGTTCTTCGACACACCCGATCTGGCACTCGACGCAAAGGGGCTCGTGGTCCGGGCGCGGCGAACGCAGAAGAAGGAAGACGACACCGTCGTGAAGCTGCGGCCGGTGGTGCCCTCGGAGCTGCCGAAGGACCTACGCAGATCGCCGAGCTTCGGCGTCGAGCTCGACGCGTCCCCGGCCGGCTACGTCTGCTCGGGCTCGCTCAAGGGCGTGGCGGGGCAGGGGGACGTCCGCAGGGTGATCAGGGAGGGGAAGTCGGTGCGGAAGCTCTTCTCGAAGGAGCAGCGCGCGCTCTACGAGGAGCACGCCCCCGAAGGCGTGGGCCTCGACGACCTGGCGGTCCTCGGGCCGATCTTCGTGCTCAAGCTGAAGCGGTCCCCGGAGGGCTTCGACCGGCAGCTCGTCAGCGAGCTGTGGCTGTATCCCGACGGCTCGCGGATCCTCGAGCTGTCGACCAAGTGCGCGCCTGCCGAAATCTTCCAAGTGGCGGCCGAGGCACGCGCGTTCCTGTCCTCACGCGGCGTCGACCTCGGCGCTCAGCAGGAGACCAAGACACGGACCGCGCTCGAGCACTTCTCGAAGGAGCTCAAGAAAGGCGCTCGACGATCTCGACGTCGCGCGGATAGCTCAGCGTCCGCAGCGCGCTCCCCAGAGTGAGCCAGCGGACGTCGTCGACCTCGTTGTGCGGACCCGCCTCGACGCCGACGGGCGGCGTCATGGCGAAGTAGCGGACCTCCTTCGGCCGTCCCGCTCCGTCCAGGTAGCGGCTGGCCGCGACCTCGGGGCCGAGCTCGCAGGCGAGCCCGGTTTCCTCTTCGACCTCGCGCAGGGCGCACTCCTCGTCGCTCTCGCCTGGGAGCGCCTTGCCCTTCGGGAGCGTCCAGTCGTCGTAGCGCGGCCGGTGGACGAGCAGAATCTCGGTGTCTCCACCGGGCGGGATCCTCGTGACCACACCACCTGCAGCGCGCACGATCCCCTGGTTCACCCGCGAAGTCTCCCTCATCCGACCCGGGTGATGCTGCGGAGCGTCGCGGCTGCGAGCATCATCGGCGCATGAGGTTCGATCGCGTAGCCCTCGGACCGGTTCGGGCGGCCGCCCGCTCGAGCCGCGGGATCTTCGAGGACGAGGCCGGACGGGCGATCGACGCGCTGCTCGCGGGGCCGCTGCCCGAGGCGGTCGGGCGCTCGATCGTCGAGCACCACGTGCTCGAGCGGGTCACCGCGCAGATGCTCGAGGCCGCGGCGACGAAGGACGGCGAGCCGCACTTCGAGGCGCTGACCGCGCAGGTCGTCCAGAGCCCGGCCTTCAGGCGGGCGCTGACGGAGGTACTCACCAGCCCGGAGGTCCGTCACGCGCTCACTTCGCAGACCGCGGGCTTCGGCCAGGAGGTCGCCGCGTCGGGCCGGGCGCGGCTCGAACAGCTCGACGACCAGCTCCCCCGGAAGCCCTCCGAGTCCACGCGCGCCTTCGGCGGCGCCGCGAGCCGAGGCGTGGCCCTCGTGATCGACGCCGCGCTTGCTCAGCTTGCGTACCTCATCGTCGGCGGCTCGCTTGCCTTGATCCTCGAACTCGCAGGCGGTCTGAGCCGCGGTGCGATCGCCGGCGGCCTGTTCGGCGGCGGCTGGTTCGTCGTCACCGCGATCTACTTCGTCGCGTTTTGGAGCATCACCGGCGCGACGCCGGGCCTGGCGCTGATGCGGCTCAGGGTGGTCACCGCTGCCGGTGCGCCGCCCTCGGTGCCGCGGTCGATCGTGCGCTTCGTGGGTCTGATCCTGGCGATCATCCCGCTGCTGGCCGGCTTCGTGCCGGTGTTCTTCGACAAGCGCCGCCGGGCGCTGCAGGACTTCATGGCCGGGACCGTCGTCGTGCGCGAGCGGCCATGACGCGGCGGATCTGGCGAACGGTCCGCGGAGCCCGGATGCACGCGGTCGTGCTCGGGGAGGGAGCGCCGGTCGTCCTCGTCCACGGCTACGGCGTGTCGGGTGCATACATGCTTCCGCTCGCCCGACTCCTGGCGACGTCGCTCTCCGCATACGTGCCCGATCTCCCGGGCCAGGGGCGCAGCGGAGAGCTGCCGGGGCGGCGCAGCCTCGGTGACCTCGCTGACGCGCTCGGCGACTGGGTCGGGGCAGCCGGCCTCGGGCGCCCGGCGATGGTTGCGAACTCGATGGGCTGCCAGATCGTCACCGCGCTGGCCGCGGCGCGGCCGGCGACGGTGGGGCCGATGGTCCTGATCGGGCCGACGGTCGACCCCGCACGGCGCGGGGCTCGCCACCAGCTCTTCGGCTCGCTGCGCGACTCCGCCCGCGAGCCGCTCGGGCTCCTGGCGCTTGCCGCCCGTGATCAGGCAAGCGTGGGCCTCCGGGCGCTGCTCTCGACGGCGAGAGAGGTGCTCGCCGACCGGCTCGAGGATCGCCTGCGCGAGATCGAGCAGCCGACCATCGTCGTGCACGGCAGCGAGGACGGGTTCGTGGGCCGCGCGTGGGCCGAGCGCGTTGCCGCGGAGCTACCGCGCGGCCGGCTCGTCGTCGTGCCGGGCGAGCCGCACGCCGTCCACTACACCCGTCCCGAGCTGGTCGCCCGGATCGTCCGCGAGCTCGTCGTCGAGGAAGGCGAGCATGCAGGCCGTGAGCTCGCGCGGGGCCTCGAGCATCGGCACGTGTCCGCACGGAAGGCGCTCGAGCCGCGAGCCGGGTAGCAGCCGCTGCCACTCCTCCGCCAAGCTGGGCGGGACGAGGCGGTCGCGCTCGCCCCAGACGAGCAAAGTCGGCGCCCGGACGGCGGAGAGCTCCTCGCGGAGGTCCCGGCTCGAGACGAACGCGATCGCCCGGGCGACCGCTCCAGGCCCCGCGCGCACGGCGCCGGGCACGACCATCGGCAGCGACCGGCGGATGTCGTAGAGCGTGCCGGCGAGCGGGAGGGCGCGCCGTGCCACGCTGCGCCCGCAGGGGATTCCGGCGGGGCTGACGAGGACGAGCCGCCGCACGCGCTTCGGCTCGGCAGCAGCGAGCTCCGCCGCGACCAGGCCGCCGAGCGAATGGCCGGCGACGTCCGCGCGCTCGACCTCGGCCGCGTCGAGCCAAGCTCCGAGCCAGCCCGCGAAGTCGCGCGGCCCGCTGGGGCGCCGCAGTCGCGGGAGGTCGATCACGTGCACGCGCCGGCGCTCCCCCAGCGCCTCGAGCACCGGCGACCACCACCGCCAGGAGCCCGCAAGGCCGTGCACCAGGACGAGCGGTTCCCCGCTCCCCGTCACGCGGTACCGCGCGGCGCGCCCGTTGACCTCGACCTCGCGTAGCTCGATTACGCGAGCGTAGACGTCATTCGCGCTTCTGCGAAGGGAAGCCCTCGACTTCCAGCTTCGTGGCCCCGAGCGTGACCATGTCCGTCTCGAACTTCGAGATCGCCGTGGCGGGAATCGTGATCTCGCGCTTCCGCCAGAGGTGGCCGCGCTCGAGCAGGAGGTGGGTGATGGTGTTGCCGTCGTCCAGGAGCACGCCGTCCACGTGCCCCATGTGGTGTTCGTCGGACGAGTAGACGTCGCTGGCGTGCCGCAGCTCGATCTCGCCCTTCGGCACGCGGTCGTACGTGACGGTGACATCCCCGAGCGGATCGCCGCCATAGTCCGGGAACGGGCCGACCGCCGTGGGCTGCGGGATGGGCTCCATGTCCTCGATCCCGACGTCCCAGCCCGGCTCCTTCTCGGGCTGTTGGCCGCCCTGGAGGAACGCGTGCTCGTGCACACGGTCGAGCTTGTCGAGCGCCGCCGCGGTGAGGCGGACCGAGAGCCCCTGCCCCTCGGCGGATTGGCTCGCGAGCGCCGTCGGGACGAGACGCGCGGCGTCCGGATCGTCAGACGGCTCGACGACGAGGTGCGTGACGCGGTTGCTCGCCGCGTCGATGACGATGTCGGCCAGCTTGCGGGGCGCGCCCTCCTCGAGTCGCACCCGCGTGCCGAGCTCGAGACGCATCGTCACTCGACGGTCAGATCCTTGTACTTCTTCTCCTGCCGTTTGTCGTAGATCCAGCCGAAGGCGAGCAGGATCACGCTGAAGAAGATCAGCGCGCCGAACGCGCCCCACGCCTCCCAGGCCCTTCCGATGACCAGGAAGAAGATGAGCAGTCCGAGCCCGACCGCCAGCGAGACGCCGGCGACCCAGAGCCAGAACTTGATTCCAAGACCCTCGTCGTCGTTCATGTTGCTCCTTTCGGATTCGAAGCGGTGTCAGTCTCCGAGGCGTGGAACGCGGAGGCATCGTCCCGAACGGATGAAACGGGCGCCGGCTCCTTACGGCCTTGCCGGCGCCACGTGAAGGCCGCCGCGAGCCCGAGGATCAGCGTCGGGACCGTGGTCAGGAACCGGTAGACGAGCACCGCCGCCACCACGGCGGCGTTCTTGCCGCCGAACCCGACGAGCGCCCCGGTCAGACCGAGCTCGATGACGCCGATTCCGCCCGGGGTGATCGGAATCGAGCCGATGAGCCGCACCAGCGCCCAGGAGGCGAACGCCTCGACGAGCGTCACCTGCGACGGCCCGACGCCCATCGCGCGCAGGGACACGACCAGGACCAGGAAGACGGTCAGGTTGCCGAGCAGCGTCGCGCCGGTGAGCAGGTGCCAGCGGCGTTCGAGGAAGTCGCCCGCCTCGGCGCGGAACCGCTCGAAGCTCTTCCCGTTCCACGAGACGGGCCCGCGCCGGACCTTCCCGAGCGCCCAGTTGGCGAACCGCGCCGCGACGTCGCCGACGTCCTCGGCCAGCTGCGCGCTGAGGAGCACCAGGATGAAGCCGGCGAGAACGATCCCGAGGATCGCCACCCCGACGAACGCCACCGTTGCCAGCGCCGCGGTGCTCTCGTGCGAGATCGCCAGCATGAACACGGCGACGATCGGAAAGGTGAGGTTGAGGAACTGGTTCCAGAGGCCCGTCAGCGTGACGGCCCGCGCGATGTCGCGGACCGGGAACCCCCAGCGGCGGAGGATCCCGTACGAGCCGGCGACGCCGGCTGCGATCCCGCCGGGGACGACGATCGAGAGCGCGGTGGACGCCTGAGTGACCGTGAAGGCCTGCATGAACGAGAGCCCCGGAAGCGCGACCATCCAGGGCGGCGCGAACGTGACGAGGTTGATCGCGGTTGCTCCGAGGAGCGCCCCGATCCACGGCCACGAGAGGTCCTTGACGACGCCCCAGACCTGGCCGTAGTTGGCGATCGTCGGGAGGAAGTAGAAGAAGGTCGCGCCGATGATCGCGGCGCTGCCCACGGCGAGCAGCGCGCGCTTCACCCACGCTTTGCGGAGAAGCTTCAAGGACGAACCGCCTCGGCCGGGAGGGCTAGCTCGAGCCGCTCGCCGGGCGCGAGGATGCGGACGTCCACGCCCGGCGCGAGCTCCGCGGCGAGCCGTCCGAACCGCTCGGCCGGCTCGCGGAGGGTCGCCTCGTCACGGGGCAGCCCCAACCGCCGGTACGTGCCCCAGTGGATGGGGATCGCGACACGCGGCCGGAGGAGCCGCAGTGTCTCCGCGGCCCGTTGCGGATCGAGATGGCCGGAGCCCACCCGAGGCCCCCAGCCGGCGACCGGCAGCAGCGCGACGTCCAGGCCCGGCGCGAGCTCCTGCATGCCACCGAAGAGATCGGTGTCGCCGGCGAAGTAGACGCGCGTGGAAGTCTCGATCAGGTAGCCGAGCGACGGGAACTCCTTTCCCCACGGAAGGCGTCTCCCGAGGTGTGCCGCGTGCGTCGCGCGGACCGCGCATGTGCAGAACGAGATCTGGTCGCCGGCGTCCACCTCGATGATGCGCTCGAAGCCGCGCCGTTCGAGCAGGCGGCCCGCTCCGCGGGGCACGACGAGCCGCCGCGACCGTAGCGTCGCAAGCGAGCGCATGTCGAGGTGGTCATGGTGGACGTGCGAGATGAGCACGGCGTCGAGGTCACGGGCGATCGCGGGCGCTGCGGCCACTCGCCGTACGTGCCCGACCCACGGGCGCAGCAGCGGATCCGTCAGGATGCGCATGCCTTCGGCTTCGATGAGGACGGTGCTGTGTCCGGCCCAGGTGAGGCTCAGCCGCTCTTCAGCTGCTGGCATGACGACGAGTTCTCGAACGCTTTCCTCCACGGGTCGCTCGCCGCGACCGACTTGAGCTCGTTCGTCGTCGAGGAGAACGCGCTGCCCATGCCGCTGACCGAGGTGCCGATCGCCGATGCCGCCTGTGGGATGTCCTGCAGGTTGCTGACCCCGGAAATGGCGCTTTGAATGTCGTTGAGGTTGCTCTTCAGCTCGTTCTTGAGATTCGACACCGCGGATCTCGCTTGCGAGGCACCCTCGGTCGGTGGCTTCCCGAGGGACTGAAGCTCGTCCTTCAGCTTGGAGTCCGCGCTGGAGACACTCGACTTGGCGTCCTGCAAGCTCGACTGCGAGACGTTCCCTCTGATCTTGCTGCCGGCTGACTTGAGGCTGTTCTGCCAGGTGACGAGCGAGCCGCACAGGCTGTTGGCCCATTCCGCCGGCGTCTCCTGCTTCTTCTTGCTGCCGCCGCAGCCGGCGGCAACGAGGACTGCAGCCGCGACCAACCCGATGAACGCGATCGTCCCGAGGCGGCGCAAGGTCACGCCTCGCCGCCCGCAGGGGTCGGGGCGGGAAACTCGCGCTCGGTTTGCCGCCTCAGGATCTCCGTCCCGATGTACGCGAAGACGAAGAGGATGAGCAACGGGAAGATGCGCTGCGCGTCCGTGGGCCCGGCAAGGAGGATGAGCACGAGCACCAGCGTCACGACCCCGTAGACGATCCA
>Ga0126383_10002967_pt1 | contig 11125 bp, 8 predicted proteins | sample PanSoiMetPlot_35_FD_96882 | JGI IMG/M metagenome (GOLD analysis project Ga0126383, IMG submission 96882) | Tropical forest soil microbial communities from Panama - MetaG Plot_35 | ecosystem: Environmental > Terrestrial > Soil > Tropical forest > Bulk soil | place: Panama | collected 2016-02-17
GTGACGTGTGGTGGAACAGCGCGCCATGCCGACATCAGCGGACGAGTATCAGCCAATTGATTGCTCCGCGCTCGCAAAGCCACGATCGCGATTGCGTATCTGGCCGATGTTCTGCTCGTGGATTATATTGCGGCCCTGAGAGCTGCGACTTTGGGCTATAGAGGCAGGCGTGCTCGCCTGCGTTTCTTGCAGTACTGGCGGTTCGCGCTTGCGCAGTTCGCGAGAGATTGATGCAATGGGCTCGAAATTCACCGCGAATTCGCCGTGGAAATCTCATTAACTAAACCAAGGAGTCAGAAACATGAAGAGAGTCTTGTTTTCAGCAGTGGCAGTAGCGGCATTAATGAGCGCGTCGGTCACAAGCGCGCAGGACCCGGTCAAAGTGGACCCGAAGCATTACACCGTCGTATTTGAGAACGCTGCGGTGCGCGTGTTGCACATCCATTACGCTGTGGGCGAAAAGTCCGTGATGCATTCGCATCCCGATTCTGTAGCAGTGTTCTTGGAGGACCAAAAGGCGAAGATGACTCATCCCGATGGCAAGAGCGAAGAGATGTCTGGTAAAAAAGGAGAGGCAGTCTTCACCCCGGCTGGCGCGCATCTGCCGGAAAACATCGGCACCGGTCCGATCGAAGTCATCCTGGTGGAGCTAAAGAAACCGGCCGCGAAATAGTCACGTTTAAGGGCAGCGGCGATTTGCGGCGAACGGAGCTGATGGGATCAGCGACCCACCTTCGCCGAGGCTACGGCGCGCCAAGCATGGCCGGAGGGTTGGGATCACGACCTGGGAGGAGTGTTCAGCGGTCGAGCCGAGCGGGAGCGAGCGAGATACCAATGAGCGGGAGCGACTGATCTAGAATTTTCGGGGTTTGGAGACGGCCCCGCTCTGTGTTTCCTAGTCACTCGCCATGACAAATAGCGGCTGCATTTCGAAATCGGTGTAGCGTGGACGCAGGCGCTCCTTGTTATAGTACTTGTCCACGTTGACCGTTTTCTTGATGCTGGTCACCGCTTCAATCGGCATGTTGTCATAGCGCCCATTCTTCAGTACGACGAGGCGGCCGTGGCGGCCGTGCAGGATGAGATCGAGGGCGAGATTGCCGTAGGCCACGGGCACAATCGAATCAATCGCGTCGGGATCGCCGCCGCGCACCATGTAGCCGAGACGCTGGTTGATGGTCTGGATCGGCTTGCCTTTATTGTATTTGGCGGAACGCTCCTTGAGTTCGGCCGAGACCAGGTCACCAATTCCGCCGAGTTTCAGATGCCCGAATGCGTCGGTCGTCCTGTCGGAGAACACCATTTCACCTCCTTCGAACATTGCTCCTTCTGAAACGATAACGACTGAATATTTGCTAGGGTTCCGCGCACGGTCGTAGCACAACAATTCGGTCAGATGCTCGATATCGAATTTGCATTCGGGGATGACGCACCGATTCGCCGCGCCCGCCATCGTTGGCAACATTGCAGTGAACCCCGCGTAGCGTCCGAACACCTCCATAACCAGAAATCGCTCGTGAGATCCGGCCGAGGTGCGGAGGCGATTTGACAATTCAATCGTGCGACTGACGCATGTGCTAAAGCCGATACAATAATCGGTGCCCGGCACGTCATTGTCCATCGTCTTGGGTATCGCCACCACCTTGACGCCTTCCTTGTGCAAGCGGGTGGCGAAAGAAAGCGTGTCGTCGCCGCCGATCGGAATCAGATAGTCAATGCCAAGCCAATCCAGATTTTTGATGACTTCGGGGGTGAGATCGTTCTTGTCTTGATTGTAGGTTGCGCGCAGCGCTTCAGGTACCTCTTCTTTTTTCACCGCTGACGGGTTCGTACGCGAGGTATGCAGAAACGTGCCGCCGGTACGTGCTGCACGATTGACGATCTCTTCAGTCAGGATTTGAAAGTGCTCGCTGTTGTCGGCGTGTTCATCACGCAGGATGCTTATCGCGCCCAGCCAGCCATGGCGGATACCAACGACCTGATAGCCTTCGCGCAGGGCGCGAATGGTGACCGCGCGGATCGCGGGATTGAGCCCCGGCACATCTCCACCGCCGGTGAGAATACCGATTACGCCTTTCTTGCTGCTCATGCGAATATCCGAGTTTGGCCGCGAGACCAATCTACCATCTTATTTTTGCGCCGACACAGACCCGGATTAACCTTTCAAAAAAACTCAGGAAAGGAGCAACACTATGGCTATGTATGTCAGTCTTATTCAGTTCACCGACCATGGCATCCGGAACGTCAAGGAAACGACCAAGCGTGGCGACGCCGCCACCGCCGAGGCCAAGCAAATGGGCCTGAAAATCATCGAAGAATTGTGGACGATGGGCGCTTACGACGTGGTAGTCTTATTCGAGGCGCCCGATGACGAGACCATGACCGCTTTCGCGTGCAAAGTTAGCTCATTGGGCAACGTCAAGACCCAGACCATGCGCGCCTTCCGCAAAGAAGAAATGGAAGGCATTCTTGCGAAAATCAAATAGCAGTTGCCTGCCCCTATCATAAGCCGCTCCTGGCGCGCCGTAGTTAAGTGCGGTTATGCCAGCGCGTCAGCGAGCAATTCGGCCATGTGTTTTGCCCGGAGATTTGTTAGGTCGCTAATTTGGTGCCGGCAACTCGTGCCTGAGGCGATCACTTCTGTTCCGGGCGGTTGACTGTCGATTTGATCGAGCAAACGCTGGGCGACCTGCACCGAGAGATCATACTTTTCGACCTGCGCGCCGAACGCGCCTGCCATTCCGCAGCAGGCCGTGTCCAACACCGTGGCTTTTCCTCCGGGCAATCGGTCGGCGAGTCTCGCCATGAATGATGGGTTGAGAATCGATTTGGCGTGGCAATGCGGGTGAATGGCGATCCCGCGACTGCGGGACTCGTGCTTGAAACGAAGTGCGTCCGGTTCTTGCGCAAGTAAATCGTCCACGAATTTCTCGAACAGAAAACAGCGTGCGGCGATGTTTTCGGCGTCCTCGATTCTCAGCTCGCGATAATCTTCGACGAACATCGACCAGCAGGAGGGTTCGAGGAACAAGATTGGAGCGTTGCCTCCTTCGCCAAGGCTACGGCGGCCAAGGGAGTGTTGGAGCGAGAGGATTGTGACGTTTTGCTTGGCGAGTTTTGCCGCGGCGTCCAGATTTCCCTGACTAAATGCCGGGCGGCCGCAACACCGCCGGTTTTTTACGAGCGCAACTTCGAATCCGAGCGCTTCGAGTACTTTTACCGCGGCAACGCCGACGTGCGGCTCGTGATAACGCACAAAAGTATCGTCCCAGAGGATGACGCGGCCACGGTTCCTCTGTAGCGGCGCTCTACCTGTCACGCCGTAGCCCGACTCTGGCGTAGGCGGATGAGCGCCGTTCGGCGGTCGCAGACCGCCGCTACAGTTTGTCGCGAACCATTTGTCGAAGCGTTCACTGGCGTAATGGGGGAGCGAACGTTGGGAGGAGATTCCAATTGTTTTCTCCATTGCGACACGTACGGCCTTGGAATCGAGAAGCCGATTCGTCAGCCGCGGAGTAAGGCAGCCGAGTTTACCTAACAAATCAATATTGCTAAAAATCCGTTCGCGCAACGGCAGGCCGTCGCGGCGCCATCGCGCGTGAAGCATTTCCGCCTTAAGCAGCGCCAAGTTCACATTGGACGGACACTCGGGCGTGCAACCTTTGCAGGAGAGACAGTTGCTCAGCGCCGCGTCGAGCTCTTCGGATTTCAACGGGTCGTGTCCGTTCGTTCGCAGTTCGAGCGCGGCGCGAATGATGTTGGCGCGGCCGCGTGTGGACATGACCTCATCATGTGTGGCGATAAACGTCGGACACATGATCTCGCTTTGTTTCAGGCAGCCGCCGCAGCCGTTGCATTGCTCCAGGTTGCCGGTGAACGAGCGGTCCTTGAATGCAAACGCGAGCACCGGCTGGAATGGGAGCTCGATTGGGCGACTAAAATTCTCGCGCAAATGATTATCGATTCTGGTAGGGACATCGCGTTGCGATGTCGGGACGGCCCGGCGGTCCGTCCCTACCTCGAAAATTTTTCCGGGATTAAAAATATTTTTCGGATCAAACGCCCATTTGATCTCGCGCATCACCTCCAGCAGCTCGTCGCCGAGTTGATCGCGCATGTACTCGGTGCGCGCGATGCCGACGCCGTGCTCGGCGGAGAGCGAACCTTTGAACCGTCGCACCAGCGCAGAGGTTTGATCTGCTACTTGCCGGAATTTTTTCAGATCGTCGGCGCTATGCATGTCGAGCACGGGTCGCACATGCAAAAGTCCGCTCGCCGCGTGCCCGTAGTAACTCGCCGTCAGTCCAAGCGGTTTCATGATCGACTCCAACCCGCGCACGTATTCCGGTAATTGTGCGGGACGAACGGCGGCGTCTTCGATGAACGCGACCGGTTTTGCCGGTCCGATGCATCCGGTCAAAAGTGACAGACCAGATTTGCGCACGGACCAAACCATGTTCATCTGCGCGGGATCGGTGAGAATTTTTGTGCGCAGCCCGATTTTCCTGGATTGCAAAATCGACAATCGTTCCGCGACGTCTTCGTAAAACTCGACGATCAAAATCGATTCGCACGGTTTTGTGTCCAACTCGAGCAAATCGCGCGCGGCCTGAAAATGCAGCTGGCCTTTGGTTTGATCGAGCAACGGCCGATCGATGTGTTCGATCGCGGCGGGTTTGAGATCGAGAAGCTCAACCGTCGTCTGCATGGCTTCGGCAACCGCCGCGAAGAAAAGCAGACCTAGGCCTATCTCGCGAGGCAGGGGAGAGATCTTAAGTTCTGCGGAGAAAATCGCGGCGAGCGTTCCTTCGCTGCCGGCGAGAATATTCGTCAGATCATCGGGAGCGCGCAGGAATCGTTGGATACCGTAGCCGGGCCAGCGCTTGATTAAACCGGGCGGCCACCGCTCGGTCATCTCCGCGGCTGCCGCGCGAACGAGATCCTCGATCTTCGCGCGCTCATTGCCCAGCGATTTATGGCTCGCCCCGATTTTTTCAACTCGACCATCGGCCATGACGATCTCCAGCGAAATCACGTGATCGGCTGTTGTCCCGTAAATCGGGCACCGCGCGCCGGAAGAATTGTTCGCGATCATCCCGCCGAGCGTGGCGCGCGAACTTGTTGCCACATCCGGACCGAAACAAAAACCGTGCGGCTTCAGGAAATCGTTCAGTTGATCGAGCACGACGCCCGCGCCTACACGGATGCTGCGTTTTTCGAGATCCAAATCACTGATCTGCCGATTGTAATGCGAGAAATCGACGATTAATCCTTCACCGATTGCATTGCCTACCAGACTTGTGCCGGCCCCTCGCGGCGTAACCGGCACGCCCGCATCAGCCGCCGCGTGAATGACTGCGCTCGCTTGCTGCGCGCTACGCGGGAATGCCACCCCGAGCGGCTGGATTTGATAAATCGAGGCGTCAGTCGCGTAAAGTTGACGCGTCAAGTTATCAAAGCGCGCATCGCAACCAGTTTGCCTGATTTTCTTTTCCTGCGCGGAGGTCATTTTGCTCAGACACAAAACTAACGCCTGTCTCGTCCTCAAGCGAGATAGCAAGAGGCGACTTCCCTTCAGGCGATCACTTCAACTAATTCGGGATTCGGAGCCATGTGCCGCAGCGGCAAGTCGAATGTTAGAAGGTTTGCTCCGTGACATGCAGCCAACCAGATCAGAAACGCGTCATTGACCTGATTAGGACCATGGCATCGTTCCAGCAGCGGTCGCAATCGTGCCAGTTGGCTGCTTTTGGCCTCAAGAAACACGTGATCTGGATTATTGATTAGCCGAGTGAGCAAATCACCGGATTCGGCAGGGGATTTTGCATGAGGAATTACCGCGGGATTGCTGGAGAGCCGGATGAATGCTGCTTGAGTCACTAAACACGTAGCCCACCGCCGTCGTTCACGTCTCGCAAGCCGCGCGACAGCGCGCCGATGAAAGGGATGATTGGGCCAGGCGAGTGCGAGTAGGACATTTGTATCCAGTAAAAGTAGTTTCATTCCTCTTCCCACGCCCGTCGAATCGCCCTGAGTGAAATCATCGGAGCATCAGGGGGAACATCGAACGTGGGAAACCGCTTCTTTCCACCGGTCGGAGGGCCTTGTGGCTTTTGGAGGGCGCGCCGGATGAGATCGGACATCACCTCGCCCAGTCGTTTGCCGGATGTCTTCGCGAGAGTGACGGCGGCTTCATATGCTTCATCATCGAGTGTGACTGTCGTTCTCATAGGTGATACATTGATGCAGTGATTCGGAGATGTCAAGCTAAGGAGAGGGCGTTTGGCACTCACTGCCCGAGAACGGGTGCGACCGGCGGTCGCCCCTACAACAGATCCAATTGCGTGTCGTCCGGTGCCCTCTCGGCAAAACGAACGCCGAGGCCGATGAGGCGCACCGGTTTTCCGGTGCGGGCAAATGCTTCAGATAACAGCGAACGAAAATCCCCCAAGGTTGGAGCGAGTCCGGCGCGCTCGGCAGTCGTGCGCGTGAAATCGTTGAACTTCAGTTTCACAAAAACTTTGGTAATCTCACGCGTCGATTCTTTTTGCGCCAGATCAGCCATTAAATCCTGGAACAGTTCTTCGAGTTTTTCTTCGCATTGCTCGAGCGTGGTCAGATCAACAGCGAATGTTTCCTCTGTGCTGAGCGATTTGCGCGGGCGATCCGGTTCGACCGGACGCTCATCGATGCCGCGGCAAAGATCGTAGAGCTCAAGGCCGAACTTGCCGAAGAGATTCACAAGCTCAGGCCGCGAAAACCGCTGAAGTTCACCGCAGGTTTTGACGCCGAGTTCTTTCAGCTTTCGTTCGCTCTTCTCGCCGATGCCCCAGATTTTCCGGACGGGCAAATCTTTCATGAATTCCGGGACGTGTCCCGGCGTTACTTCGAATTGGCCATTCGGCTTGTTTACTTCGCTGGCGATTTTCGCGATCAATTTGTTCGGACCAATGCCGGCGGACGATGTGAGCTTCGTTGTCCGAAAAATCGCGCTGCGGATTTCCTGCGCCAATGCTCCCGGCCCGCTCGGATGGGGAGTGACATCGAGATAAGCTTCATCGAGCGACAGCGGTTCGATTACGGAAGTGAACTGGTAAAGGATTCCGCGGATAATCGCAGCTTCGCGCCGATAGACATCGAACCGCGTCGGCAGCACAATCAAGTTCGGGCAGCGTTGCAGCGCCATGAAAGTCGGCATGGCCGAGCGCACACCGAACTTGCGCGCCTCGTAATTGCACGTGGTCAAAACGCCGCGTCGCTCGCGCGCGCCGCCCACGCCGACAGGTTTGCCGCGCAACGAAGGGCGATTACGCACCTCAATGGCTGCATAAAAGCAATCCATGTCTAGGTGAATGATCGCTCGTGGCTTGGATGGTGCTTCCACCGGCGAAATGTAGCTTTAATGGTTCCACGATCATCTTTGACCAATGAAGCGAGATTGTCTTTTGGCGATATTAAGGTCATAACAAGTCGACCACATGAAAATGACAGCGACGCGTGTTTTGATGGTGCGACATGGCGGCACCGTCTTGAAGCGCGCTTGTCCAAATGGTGGAACGCATAAGCTGATAAGTGAATCTTGGCGATGTTTTGCGGCTGATCGACTTTTGTTAAATAGCCGTTGAGGACCAAATGAAAGACACGTCTCCGAGCCCTCCACCCGATGAACCCTGGACGGAACTGATCGACGCCATCACCAGAGGAATTCCCCAGTGCTTTCGGCAATATCCAAGACTGCTTTGGTCTGTTTTCCTCATCCTAATCATTCTAATTTTTAGTCCGCTGATCGTTTTCTGGATTAATCACGATGTCGGAAACAGATTTTCGCCGAGTCGGTCGCAGTGCTGGCCGGTGCAGTTGCGGTAATCAAGTGGGTGAACGAAAGGCGTGATCGAGCCACTGATATCCTTCTCAAGCTGGAAGAGAAATTTGCTAGTAAAGATGTGATGAAAGGAAGAAAACGCGTCGAGGATCGGGACCACACCGGGCGAGGGCGCTGCGATGAGCTTGACGCCATGCTGCGGTTCTACGTAGTGCTCTATGGCGTATTCAATGCCAGACAAGTGCCGGAACGATCGCTGAGTATCTGCTTCCGCTATTGGCTGGCGCATTATTTTCGCAGGGATAGACGCGAGTTTCGGCGGTACGTAGATTCCAATTATCCCACGTTGAGCGGCTGGCTGGGCGGGGACTGCAAGAAAGGCTGCCAGTTCTTCCGCCCAAAACAATTGTTCGGAGAGGAGACTGACGACAAATTCATCGAGCAAACTGCCAAAGAGCCAAATAGATGAGCGCAAAATTCGACCGAGTTTTTTGTTTAACCGGATCCGGGATTTCTGCCGAAAGCGGCATTCCAACCTTTCGCGGTAAAGATGGTTATTGGAGAAACCTCGATCCAACAAAACTCGCGACTGCGGCCGCGTTTTTGAATGATCCAGAAACTGTTTGGCAGTGGTACCGAGAGCGCCGGGAACTAATCCGCCGTAGTCAGCCAAATGCAGCGCATGAAGCGCTGATGAAAATCGCAGCAGACTCGCGCCGGTTTTTGCTCGTGACCCAAAATGTCGATGATCTTCACATGCGCGCCGAATCGGAAGGTCGAAGGTTGTCGCCTGAGCAAATTGTTCAGATCCACGGAGACATCTTCGTCACACGTTGTTGTCGCTGCGATTTCAGCCGGAGAGAAATTGATCAGGATAGCAGCGGCGTGCCGAAGTGCCCGCGGTGCGGCGCCTCAATGCGTCCTGGAATAGTCTGGTTCGATGAGGAGTTGCCACCACACGAAGTAGCACGACTAGAAGAGTTTCTTGAAGATGGCGCATGCGACCCGGTTCTCGTGATCGGCACGACGGCTACCTTCGATTACATTGTGAGGTGGGCGTTGGCAGCGAAAGGCAAGGCCGGACGACTGATTGAGATTAACCCCGACGAAACAGCGCTCTCGCAATTTGCGACCGAAGCTATCCGAGGGCCTGCTGCGCAAGTGTTGCCGCAGCTGGTCAAAGAATTGACTGAAGGGCGTCACACTGCGTTCAAGGATGGGTTTTTCCTCGAGCGCGCATAGGTCGCAAACCTCAATAATTTGGCAAGTGCGGAAACGCCGGTGCGCCACCTTGTGGCGAGCCTCGGGCCTTTGTGGCCAGATGATCTGTGTCCCGCCAAATGCCTGGCGAGATGAACAAGGTGTGCCGTGTTAATAGCGGTTGCCGCCACGAAAAGGTCCACGCGCAATTAATTTCAGACTTTGCAAATCATGCTTCCCTCTAGATATTGAAAATGCAACTCTCTCCTGAAAATGGATACTTCTACCTCCGTTGACACTCACGAACCACACGCGCACGACGCGGCTCACGAGCATCACGAGCTCGGATTTTGGCGCAAATACATTTTTTCGACCGACCACAAGGTGATCGGAATTCAGTATGGGCTTTGCGGTTTGGTTTTCCTTTTCTTCGGGTTTTGCCTAATGATGCTGATGCGCTGGCAACTGGCGTATCCTGGCCAGGCGCTCCCGGTCATCGGGAAATGGCTGCCCTTTATTTTCGGTCCGGGCTCGATGCCGGACGGGAAAATGACGCCCGACTTTTACAACTCGTTAGGCGCGATGCACGGCACGATCATGATTTTTGCCGGCGTCGTACCGCTTGCCTTTGCTGCGTTCGGCAATTTCGTCGTGCCGCTGCAGATCGGCGCTCCTGACATGACATTTCCCAAGGTCAATGCAGCGAGTTTTTGGGCCTTTGCAGTAGGCGGCGTGGTTATGTTGATCAGTTTCTTTGTGCCCGGCGGCGCGGCCAAGAGCGGCTGGACTTCTTACACACCTCTGGCAGCAATTGCTGACACGGGCCCGGGACATAATCCGGTATTCAACGGGCAGACGCTCTGGTTGCTCGGATTTATTTTTCTGATCACGTCGTCGCTGCTCGGCGCCATCAATTTCATCACGACCATTATTCAACTGCGCGCCAAGGGACTGACCTGGATGCGGCTGCCGTTCTTTGTCTGGGCGCAATTTGTCACCGCGTTTTTGCTTGTGCTGGCGTTTCCGCCACTGGAAGCGGCAATCATCATGCAGTTAATGGATCGAGTGGCGCACACCAGCTTCTTCCTCCCGGTCGGCCTGGTCGTGAATGGCGCGCCGGCATATATCAGCGGCGGCGGCAGCCCGCTTTTGTGGCAACATCTGTTCTGGTTCCTTGGGCACCCGGAAGTTTACGTGCTGATTCTGCCGGCATTCGGTATTGTGGCTGAAATTTTAGCCAACAATTCGCGCAAACCGCTTTGGGGTTATAAGTCGCTGGTCTTCTCAGTCCTCGTGATCGGCTTTCTGTCGTTCATCGTCTGGGCGCATCACATGTGGCTCACCGGCATGGGCTCGGCTGTCAGCGCATTTTTCCAGACCACTACGCTCCTGATATCGATTCCCTCGGTGATTATTTTAAGCGCGTTCTTTATTTCACTCTGGGGTGGCTCGATCCGGTTCACTGTGCCGATGCTTTTCACCACGGCCTTTCTGCCGATGTTCGGAATCGGCGGGCTTACCGGCATCCCGCTGGCGTTTAACTCGGCCGATCTTTATCTACACGACACTTATTACGTCATCGCGCATTTCCATTACATCGTCGCGCCCGGCACGATCTTCGGGCTATTCGCCGGAATTTATTTCTGGTTCCCTAAGGCGACCGGCCGAAAGATGAGCGATTTCTGGGGGAAAGTGCATTTTTGGCCGACGCTGATCTGCATGAACGTGATCTTTCTGCCGATGTTCTTGCAGGGCATGGCCGGAATGCATCGACGCTGGTATGATGGCGGGCAGGGATGGAACCTGGCGAATGCGCACACCGTTTGGGGATTGACCGGCTTTGAATGGAACAAGCCGATCTCATGGGCAGCGTGGATTATGGGGCTGGCTCAAATTCCGTTCATCATCAATTTCTTCTGGAGCATCAGGCACGGCGAAAAAGTGAACGACAATCCGTGGGAAGCGACGACGCTGGAATGGACCGCGCCTTCGCCGCCGCCGCACGGAAACTTCGTTACCACGCCGGTGGCCTATCGCGGCCCGTACGAATACAGCCTGCCCGGTCGCGAACGCGACTACACCATGCAAAATGAACCGGTGGAA
>Ga0126383_10002968_pt1 | contig 11122 bp, 9 predicted proteins | sample PanSoiMetPlot_35_FD_96882 | JGI IMG/M metagenome (GOLD analysis project Ga0126383, IMG submission 96882) | Tropical forest soil microbial communities from Panama - MetaG Plot_35 | ecosystem: Environmental > Terrestrial > Soil > Tropical forest > Bulk soil | place: Panama | collected 2016-02-17
GATCCGATTCCGGGCCCGGCACCGCGCGAAACGCCGAGTATGAATTCCTACTGATTGAAAGGGATTTCTTGCGCCGGGTACGCAGAGCACCCTGTTCTGCGCGCTCAGACGAGCAGAGGCTTGGCGGAATCACAACGCGCCAGATCGGTTCGCGACCACGCTAGCGGTCGCCAGACAGTACCTCGTCAAACTGGCGGATCGGCTCCACGTCGGTGAAGGCCGCGAACTTCGTCATGATCTCTGGGAACCGCGGATCGGAGAGCGAATCCGGTACTCCTTATCGGATCGCACCCAGTAGCTGGCGATGCATGCGAAAGCAGCTCTCGGGCTCCCCGTGTCATTAGCCCCTTTCGCACCTCGTACCTGGCACAGTTAGCGCCGAGGAACTCGGCGTACATCGGCGCAAGGGTCTTCGAGTAGTACTCGAAATCGAACGCACCACCTTCCTGATTCGGATAAAGAACTGTCGCGCAGAACATCTTGTATCTCCATTCAGATGCAGAACTATGCATCGATTCGCATGACTCCGGCGGGAGCGCACTTCGCTCCAGCGCTTGGCTGGGAAGTTAAACAGCGCCGCCAGATCGAATCGGCGCGGCCGAGAGTTATGCCGCGGCGCGGGCGACGGCGCGCAGATCACTCAGTTCGGGTGCCGTGTGCCAGTCACGCGATCGTGCTCGTGCCGCGGTCGGTCATCTCCTGGGCTGGTGGCGCCGCCTGGGGCGTTGAGCGCCTACCTCAGCGAAGACGACACCTGGACTTGTGCGTAGCGCGCAACTAGTCCGTCGTGGGCCGCGCTCGGCGATAGCGCGGCGCTACGCACTAGCTTGCTGCGCATAGGCAAGGGTGGTCATCTGATCCTGCAGTTCAGCCACCGTGTCCAACGATGCGAACGCCGGCTGTCCATGTCGGCTGTTCCCCGGCCGCCGCCCGGGCCTCACTACTCAGTGCGACAGCGGCATCCGCCAAGAGGCCTCGGGCGCGGGCCAGCTGGTGCTCCAGTTGTCCAGGCGGCTGGCCATGCTCGCCGTCGACGCTGTGCTCGGCCGGCTTCCGCGGGCCGCATTAAGGCAGCGGCATTCGGCCGCGAGCGGGACCGTGTGTCAGCCTCGTCGGGCGGTCGCTGCGCGGGGCGTGTGACCAGGTCCAGCCGCTTCTGCACCCTGGGTTCCAACAGGCGGACGTCAGCCGTCGGCGACGGCTGTCTTCCGGCCGCCGCCCAGGCCTTACCTGGTGCAACCGCGTCGGTGAGGTGGTCCAAGTGGTCGCTGCCTTCGTTCTGGCTGTGGACAAGCCCAAGGCTACGTCGGCGAGCGCAGACCCGCTCCTGCTGCTGTCACATTCTGCCGGGGCTGGGCCGTCGTTTACTACATGATGTCGAACACCGATGTGACCGCCCTGGGCGGGACGGAGGATTCGTGACCGTTAACGATGCACGTCAGCATGCACCCTGCCCAATTTCCCGCGGGTCCTGCTCGCCGCCGCTGGCCGGTCGTGCGCTCCGAGGCCAGGCGTGGCACCCGGCTACAAGGAGTGGCCGATGAGTACATTCGTGAGGTTTGCCCTGCGTCACGGGCGGCTCGTCGCGCTCGCCTGGTTGGCCGTGTTCCTCGTGGGGGGCGCAACGGCCGGTCAGCTGAGCGGGCGGCTCAGCGCCGACTTCTCACTGCCGGGGCAGCCCGGCCAGAAGGCCGAGAAGCAGCTGGAGCAGACGTATGGGACGAACTCGGAATCTCCGTTCATCCTGGTGGTGACCGTCGCTGAGGGCAGGTCCGTCGAGGGGGAGAAGGCTCGGGTGGGCCGGGTCTACGAGGCGATCAGGCAGGAGGTTCCCGGCGTCCGCGTGGTCGACTTCGCCAGCACGAACGACCCACGCTTCCTCACCGAGGACGGGCGGTCGACGTTCGGCCTCGTGTTCGTGCCGCTGCCGGAGACGTTCGGGTCAAGCTTGGAAGCAGAGGTCAGGGCGGCGGCCGGGCCAGCGGCCGAACGCGCCGGGCTCAAGGCGGGCCTCACCTCCTACGACATGCTAGCCAGCGGTGGTGACAGCAGCGGGCCGAGCGTACTGGTCGAGACCCTGCTCGGCGGGCTGGGCGCGTTCGCCGTGCTGGCCTTCGTGTTCGCGTCGTTCCTCGCCTTGGTGCCGTTGCTCATCGCCACAGTGTCGATCCTTGCCACGTTCCTCATCGTGCTCGGTCTCACGACGTTCACCGACGTGAGCTTCGTCGTGCAGTTCCTCATCGCCCTGGTAGGCCTCGGTGTCGCGATCGACTACTCGCTGCTCATCGTCTCCCGCTGGCGGGAGGAGCGTGCGCACGGCCAGGACAACACGGCCGCGGTCGTCACCGCCATGCGCACGGCCGGCCGCGCCGTCATCGCATCCGGCCTCACCGTGGCGATCAGCCTCGTCGCGCTCCTCGTCCTTCCCGTCCCGTATCTGCGCAGCATGGGCATCGGCGGCCTGCTCATCCCACTGGTCAGCGTGCTGGTCTGCTTCACGCTGCTGCCGGCCCTCCTCGCAGGCATCGGGCCACGGGTAGACCGGCCGCGCATCCGCAAGGAGGCGGCGGCCTCACGCGGCTGGACGGCTTGGGCGCGGCTGATCGTCCGGCGCCGGTGGCTGGCCACCGCAACGGGCCTGGCCGTGCTCGGCGTGCTCATCGCGCCCGTCTTCGGGATCGCGATCGGTCAGGCCCGCACCGGCTCGCTGGCGCGCTCTGGCCCGTCGTTCCAGACGCTGCAGGTGCTCCGGGACGGAGGGGTGGGCACCGGTGTGCTCACCCCGATCGAGGTGCTCGTGCCCGCCGACCAGGCCGACGCCGCCGCCAGCGCCGCCTCCGCGGTGGACGGGGTGCACACCGCCGTGGTAGGCGGGACCGTGGACGGCCGCACGGTGGTCGAGGTACTGCCCCGCAATGAGACAGTGGACAGCAAAGGTACCGCAGTCGTGGACCGGGTCCGTGACGCGGTCGAGGAAGCCGTCGACGGGGCTGTCGGCGTCAGCGGTTCAGGCGCCAACGTGGAGGATTACTTCCACGCCGTGTACCAGAACCTTCCCTACGTGCTCGCCCTCATCGCGCTGATCACCTACATCCTGCTGGTGCGGACGTTCCGATCGCTGCTGCTCCCCCTCAAGGCCGTGATCCTCAACCTGATCTCGGTTGCCGCCGTGTTCGGCGCGGTCGTCTACTTCTGGCAAAAGGGGCACGGCTCGGACGCGGTCTTCGACGTCAGCGGCACCAGCGCCGTCACGTTCTGGCTTCCACCCTTGATCTTCGCGTTCCTGTTCGGCCTGTCGATGGACTACGAGGTGTTCATCCTGACCCGAATGCGGGAAGAGTACGACGCCACCGGGTCGACCCGCCAGGCCGTGACCGTCGGGCTGGGCCGCACCGGCCGGCTGGTGACCTCCGCGGCGCTCATCTTGTTCTTCGCGTTCGCGGCCCTCTCGTCCGCGCCGGGCACGGATATCAAGGTGTTCGCGACCGCTCTTGGCGTGGGCATCCTCATCGACGCGACGATCGTGCGAGCCCTGCTCGTTCCCGCGCTGGTGAGCGTCCTGGGACGGTGGAACTGGTGGCTGCCCGAGTGGCCGGCGCGACTGCTGCGGGTCGAGCCGTCGCCGCTCGCGGCGAAGGGAGCCATCGCGCCACCCCCCCGACCGGAGGCGGACGCCGGACGCGTTGAAGAAGAGGTCGAAAAGAAAAGGGACCCGGCGAGGCTGGACTGACCAGGGCCGGGACGAGCCGCCGCGCTCCGGGGGCAGAGGTCGACGAGTGGATCTCTCCGAGCTGGCCGAGGAGCGATGGGCCGCAGGCCTGCCAGCTGCGCCGACAGTCGGCCGGCCCGCTGGAACCGATCACGATGGTGGCGGGCGGCATAGCCTGGTGATGAGGATGGCTCATGGCCGAGGTGGAGGTGCGGGCACCTCGTCATCCTGCTGCACGGCACTGACTGCTGTTGCATGGCCACGACGCTGCGACTTTCAGCACCGCATAATGCCTGCTCGGCGTGGCATCTATGACCCCCGGCGGGCAGAGTGTGGCGAGCCTAACGGAGGGAGTGCGCGCGCTTACGAAGTCCTGGGCCGATCACATTCCGTGAGGACCGATTCGCCGACCTGCAGGCACAGCCAAGGGCTGGTAGCCGCTGATGAGTTTGTGCTCAGGGGCCCCGCGCCGCCAGGCGGAATCATGATGTTGACCGAGACTAATGGTTCGGGCATGGTGAGAATCTTCAGGTCCGTCTCACAGCAGGTAGCCGCTGGGCTACCGGTCTTGATGATGGTGTCAAAGCAAGGCAGCGGTTCGAGCGATGGCCAAGGAGATCTTCGAGGCGTTTGAGGGCCAGGCTGTCGGCGTCACGCTACCGGGCCGGTGGCGGGAGGTGGTGCACCGCTGCGCGCTGACGCTGAAGCTGCTGACCTACGCTGCGACCGGCGCCCTCGCGGCCGCGCCGACGACCAGCCTGCCCGCGCAGATCGGCGGGGAGCGCAACTGGGACTACCGGGATGTGGGTCCGCGACGCGGCCTTCTGCGTCTACGCGCTGCGGCGGCTGGGTTTCACCAGCGAGGCCGGGGCGTTCATGCACTTCATGCTCAGGTACGCCACGGCACGTGAACAGAGTGCGTCGGGCCGCTGCAGGTGAGGTACGGCATCGACGGGCGCACCGAGCTGCCCGAGCGGGAGCTGGGCCACCTGCCCGGCTACCGGGCCCGTGCCGGTGCGGATCGGCAACGCCGCGGCCAAGCAGCTTCAGCTCGGCGTCTACGGCGAGCTCATGGGACTCGGTCTACCGCTACGACGACTGGTACGGCCCATCTCCAGCGCCCAGTGGGACGCGATCACTGCCCCGGACCGATTGGGTCTGCGACCACTGGGACCAGCCCGACGAGGGCACCGGGGAGACCCGCGGCGGCTCCCAGAAGTGCCTGTACTCGCAGCTGATGTGCTGGGTGGCGACCCGGCGGGCGACCCCGCCGGGCCTGCCCGCCGGCCTGGAATGCTGGCGGAAGGCCCGCGATGCGATCTACCGGCGGATCATGAACCGCGGCTGGTCACCACGCCTGACGGCGTTCGCTCAATATGACGGCGCCGGTGTCCTCGACGCGGCCGTCCTGATGATGCCGCTGGTCAAGTTCATCTCACCGGCCGGCCCGAAGTAGCTGTCCCACCCCGGACACGCTTACCGCCAGCCGTGGTGTCCGATTCCCCTGATCCACTGGTACGACCCGCAGGCCAGCCCGGACGGGTACGCGGCGGGAAGGCACCTTCTCGGTGTGCTCGTTTGGTATGTTGAGGCGCTCACCCACGGCGGGCGGCTGGAGAAGGCGCGGCTGGCGTTCGGGAAGATGCTCACCTACGCCACCCACCTGGGCCCATACGCCGAGCAGATCAGCCGCACCCGGGCAGCAGCAAGGAACCTTCCCCCAGGCGCTGACCCACCCGGCGCTGATCAGCACCGCGTTCAACCTCGACCGCGCCCGGTAGACAGCCGGACGGAAACCCGTACGGATTCCGAGTCGGCAGCAAGGCACGGCAGAGCCTATGCGGGCAGGATCCCGTGCGGCAGGTGCCGAGGCTGACGGCCGAGGAGGCGCGCCGGCAGCTGTAGGGGCTTGCGTCTGGCTTGGTGTTGGTTGCGGAAGCCCGACGGGTCGCTGCCGGGGCGGGGTCGGTTGGCGGGCCGGCTCCGCCGCGGCCGGCTGCCGCTGCGGGTGCCCGAGGTGGACGCATCAGCGGCTTTGGGTCGGCGCGAGCGGCCGATGCGCGAGAGCACCGGGCTGGGCGGGGAACTTGAGGCGCCCGGGATTGTGTTAGTCGCGCTGCCGCAGCTCGGGCAGCCGGCGGCGATCGGGCGGCTGATCCCCCTTGGCGAGCTGGTGCGCGCCGTGGCTGCAGGCCAGCGGCGTGGGGGTAGCCGGTTGCGGTGCCGGGGTGCTCGCAGGTGTCACAGCCAGGGGGTGCTGTCTCGTCGTATTGGGTGTAGGTGATCCCTCGGGTCAAGGAGCCGCTGGTGAGAGTGTTTGTGGCGGGTGCGACGGGGGCGATCGGCAAGCAGTTGGTGCCGCGCCTGGTTGCCGCGGGCCATGAGGTTCATGGGATGACGCGCAGCGAGTCCAAGCAGGCGATGCTCGACGAGCTGGGCGCGGTGCCGGTGGTCGCGGACGCGCTGGATCCCGGTCAGGTCGCGTAGGCCGTGGCGCGGGCGGAGCCGGAGGTGATCGTCCATCAGCTGACCGCGCTCGGTGCGATCGACCTGCGTCATTTTGGGCGCGCTTTCGCGCCGACCAACCGGCTGCGGACCGAGGGGACCGACCACCTGTTGTCGGCCGGGCAGGCGGTGGGGGTGCGGCGGTTTGTGGCGCAGAGCAACGGCGCGTTCCCGTATGCGCGCACCGGTGGGGCGGTGAAGGGCGAGGAGGACCCGCTCGACCCCGCGCCGGCGCGCGAGATGCGCGCGATGGTGGCCGCGATCCGCCACCTGGAGGAGGCGGTGCTGGGGGCCGGCTGGACGGAGGGGGTTGTGCTGCGCTACGGCGCGCTGTACGGGCCGGGCACCTCGCTGGCGCCGGGCCAGGCGCAGTTCGAGCTGGTCCGCGAGGGCAAGTTCCCGCTGGTCGGCGGCGGCGGCGGGGTGTGGTCGTTCATCCACACCGCCGACGCGGCCGAGGCGACAGTGGCCGCGGCGGAGCACGGCAGCCGGGGCGTGTACAACATCGTCGACGACGATCCCGCGCCGGTCGCCGAGTGGCTGCCGGCGCTGGCCCAGATCCTGGGCGCGCAGCGGCCGGTGCCGGCGCCGCGGCTGGCCGCGGGCGAGGCGGGCGCGGTGCTGATGACCGAGATCCGCGGTGCCTCCAACGCCAAGGCCAAGCGCGAGCTCGGGTGGCGTCTGGCGCATCCGAGCTGGCGGCAGGGGTTCGCGCCGTGAGCCCGCGGGAGGAGCTGCTCGGGCAGCTGCGGCCGGTCGCGTTCGCGATCGCCTACCGGATGCTCGGCAGCGTGTCCGAGGCCGAGGACGTGGTGCAAGAGGCGCTGCTGCGGGTGCATCAGGCGGTGGAGGCGGGCGAGCAGATCACATCGCCGCGCGCGTTCGCAGCGACCGTGACCACCCGGCTGGCGATGGACGAGCTGCGCTCGGCGCGGGCCCGGCGCGAGCACTACGTGGGCCAGTGGCTACCCGAGCCGATCATCACCGACGGCCGCGATGACCCGGCCGCGCACGCGGAGCTGGCCGATTCGCTGTCGCTGGCGCTGCTGGTGCTGCTGGAGCGCCTGTCCCCGGAGCAGCGCGCGGTGCTGCTGCTGCACGATGTGTTCGGCTACGGCCACGCGCAGATCGCGCAGGTCATCGGCAAGAGCCAAGACAACGTCCGCCAGCTCGCCACCCGCGCCCGGCGCCACGTAGGGCAGAGCCGGCCCCGGTTCCACACCACCCGCGAACAGCAACAGGAGCTGGCCCGGCGGTTTTTTGCGGCCGCCGAGGAAGGCGACCTGGCCGGGCTGGAGGCGCTGCTGGCCCACGATGTGGCGCTGACCAGCGACGGCGGCGGCAAGGTCCCTGCGCTCGCGCGCACGCTGCGCGGCCGCAACCGCGTCGCGCGCACGCTGAGCGAATACCGGGTCCGCCTGACCGCCCGCGCCCCGGGGGCGTCGTTGCGCCCCGCCGAGGTCAACGGCGGTCCCGGAGCGTTCTATCTCGACGCACGGCAGCGGCTGATCGCCGTGGTGGCGCTCGAGATCGCCGGCGGCCAGATCACCAGCATCAGCGCGATCCTCAACCCCGACAAGCTGACCCACCTCGGGCCAGTCGCCGACTTCACACCGCCACGGGGGCCGGCCAGATGAACCCCGGCGCTCTTACCGCATCACCCCGCGCCGCTGTTCGCCGCCGCGCCCCCCGGCCGCACTCGTTTCGCACCCGGGAACGCTCAGGAGCCGCCCCCCGACCCAACCGATAAGAGGCGGACGGACGCGGCGGCCGCCACCGCCAGCCCTCGGCTGGGCCTGGCCCTCGTGGTCATCGCGACCGCGCACCTGATGGTGGTGCTGGACGCGACGATCGTCACGTGGCGTTGCCGCACATCCCGCGGGCGCTGGGGTTTTCCGGCTCCGGGTTGTCTTGGGTGGTGAACGCCTACGCGGTCACCTTCGGCGGGCTGATGCTGCTGGGCGGGCGGAGACCCTGCCGGAGCGGCAGGCGCGGCTCTGGGTGGCCGGGCAGGTCCTGCACGCCGAGAAGGACGGTCGCGACCCCGGGCGGCGAGGACGGCTTCCGCGTCTGGTTCATCATCAACGAGATCACCGACGGCAACTGGGCCAGTGCCGGCCAGATCTTCCGCCTGCCCGACATCCTGGCCGTGGCGATCAGCAGATCGACCAGGCTGTCGGTGACCTCCCGTTCCCGCTCGGCCAGCAGCGTCACCGCCGACTGCGGCGAATTCGGCAGCCGGCGCCGCAGGTGCGAGGGCGACTCGACCGCGGCCGCGCCGTGCGTCGTGACGTTCAAGTCGCGTATCTCGTAGGCGATAGAGCTATATGCAGCGAAGACATTTTGCCATGCTCGACGCTTATTGTCAGCCCCGACGTATCGCAGGGTCTTGATCGCGATATCGAACGAAACGAAGTTTGGGTGCAAAGAAGGACATGACGCTGTCGATGTCCTTCGCGCTAATGGCCTTCGCGTAGTCCTCTACGCGCTGTCGAATGAGGGCTTCAGCCACGGCTTCCTCCTTCTCACCCTCGGACATGGATGGGCACACGATGCGACTCTTCAGGCCAGCTTGTCGAGAGTAACGGCGCGAACAAGCTGAGGGCGCAGCCGATGGCCGGGCAACCACCACCGGCCCCACCGGGCGCAGCGGAGCGGACCATCGTGACCGCCGACCAAGGCCAGGATTGGGCTCACGCGCGCCGCTCGAGCAGCTCCTTCAGCCTTTCCTCGTTCCTCAGCAGCGCCCGGCGCCCCTGCCGTCGGGCCACGAGCGGCACAAGCAGCCTGCCGATCCCGCGCCCCTTGAACTCGAGGCTGACCGTCACCCTCGACCGCCTGCCGTCATCGAGCGGCACGATCGTGTAGTTGGCAATGGCCATGACCGGCCCGCCGACCACCGTGTACCCCCAGGTGCTCGGAGGATGCAACTCGGTGATCTCCTGGGTCCCTGCCAGCTGCCGGGGACCGACGCGCCGGGTCACCAGGGCGCTGGAGCCCACGGCGAGCGGGCCGTCACTCTCCTGGCGCACCGACACGACGTCCCCCTGCCATTCGGGGAGACGCGAAAAGTCGGTCACATAGGAGAAGACGTCCTGGGGCCGGCGGGAGATCTCGATGCTCTTTACGATCGCGGCCATCTCGCCTCCTTCGTCACGATCTCCTCTTCCCTTCCGACGCTACGAATTTGCTGCGAAAGCTGCGGCACCAGCCGCCGCGCACGACCCGGTCCCGCCTGCCACGAACACCCGCACAACCATCACCTTGCTGATTCCAGAGTCTGTCTCTGAGGCTTAAGACGAGACAGCCCGGCCGTCTGTGACAGGGGAGGGTAGACCAGGCCATCTAGAGGGTGTCCCATCATCCACGGGACACCCTCTAGGGCTGGGTGCCGTCAAACTGTCAGACCCCACGCCTACGCTCGGAAGCACGAGCCCGGCAGTGACGGCGACAAGCCCGCTGCCGGGCCGGGCCACGTTCCGGCACGCGGCATAGCGGCGCCCCGGCATTGCGCCATGATGCTGCTCGGCACGGTGAGGGTCCACGGCCGTGACCTGGATGTCTTGGTCTGTTGGCGCCACCGCGGCGCGGTTCCCGGGTAGCCGCTTCGGTGAGCGCAGGCGCCTCTGGCCTGATCTCACTGGTGTAACGAGCCGCTGAGCGGATGGCTAACCCTTGTGCCCGGTGACCTGGCGGGCCTCGCGCAAGGCCATGACCATGGCGCCGAGGTCGGTCATCAGGTTGTCGGTGATGCCGTCGGCGTCCAGGCCGCGCGGCAGCGGCTGGATGTACTCGCGCACGAGCATCAACATCGCGGCGGCGTGCTGGCCGCGATCGGCTGGGATCTGGCCGGCCTGGGTCGCCTCGTCGATCACGGCGGCGAGCTGGATTACGGCATCGAGCGCGTCCTGCAGTTCCACCACCCCACGCGGGTCCGGCCTCTCCGGGGCCTGCTGTTGCGCGTAGGCGGCCATGAGGTGCTGCATCATGTCGTACAGGTGCCGGTCAGCGCCGGCTAGCTGGTCCACACTGATCACCTAGCGATCCGTGCCAACAGACCCGTTCGCAGCGACGAGGCCTTTGGCCCTTGGCAAGCGATCCTGGCGAGCGGAACGGACGAGTTCAGTCCGCCTCCGGCCTCAAAACGGCCGTTTTGGGTCCCTGGCCTTCTCAGGTACCGGGTCCGCTCAGGTACCCGGCCAGCCGGCAACCCAGGGAGTGAGAGCCGACGACCAAAGATTAGCCAAGCGACAGCGCCGGAAGAAGGTCGCCAACGGTACGATCGAATACAACGCGCCGATGCGCACCGGCCCAGTTCGCTGACCCCGCAGCCAGCCGCAGTGGGGATCGCCGCCCAACTGCCAGATTCGATGACCAAATAACTTGGGCTACAGCAATGCCTGCCGCCACTGACCTGGCCAGCGTCGTCGCTGATGGCTACAGCGTCGGCCGCCGGATTGCTCCTAAGCAGTAGGCCGCGCGTTCGAATCGCGCTCGGGGCGCAAAAGGGCGCCTGACCTGGGATTTTGCAAGATCAGGTGCCGCCGCCGAAGTGGGCTTCCGCTCAGCTTTCCCCAGGCAGTAGGTCATCGGCCGGGCTTGCCCTTGGAACGTTATGTGCCGTCTGACCTGCTCCTTCTTGGCGCTGACCCTCTCTGGGCGTGTTAACTACAGCGTCGTTCTGGGCTAGACCAAATAACTTGGACCCATCCGGACTGCTGCCGGCGCACGCGGCTGGATCATCAGCAGCAGCGGTGGCCGTACCAGCTGGCACACCCGGCTAACCCCGTCGCGCACGCGCCCTGGTGCCTGCTTATGCGCTCACAAGCACGTCCGCTCGCCGGCAATGGGCCCGCGTTTAACTGTGGGTGACCCGCGACCCTGTCCTAACACCCGCCGGACGTAAAC
>Ga0126383_10002969_pt1 | contig 11121 bp, 8 predicted proteins | sample PanSoiMetPlot_35_FD_96882 | JGI IMG/M metagenome (GOLD analysis project Ga0126383, IMG submission 96882) | Tropical forest soil microbial communities from Panama - MetaG Plot_35 | ecosystem: Environmental > Terrestrial > Soil > Tropical forest > Bulk soil | place: Panama | collected 2016-02-17
AGCGTGGCGCGCAGCCTGTCCATGCGGGGGATGATGGAGAACTGCGCGATCAGGGTCAGCACCAGCATCATGCCCACCAGGATGTGGCGGACGGCGAAAATACGCATCGAGCCGGTTACCAGACGGTTGTAGACCAAGGAACTGGCGAGGAAGACGACTCCGGAGACGATCGCCATCCAGTGCAGGATGACGAGCGAGCGTCCGACCAGGTTGCCGGCCAGATGGCGGGCGGGCAGGACGCTGAAGGCGGTCTGGGCGACGACCGGGAAGAAGACGAGGCCGCCGACCCAGATGACGAGTGCCAGAAACATGAGGAAGCGAAGAAAAGCCATGGCAAGAGTGTCTCACAGGGAGGCGAAGAACACGGGTGGGGGCGTCGTCTCGCTCTAAACCGGGACGTGGACGCTCTCCACGATTTCCCTGATCAGTTGCTCGGCCTGTTCGGACTTCTTGAGCGTCGAAGACGCCAGGGCGTTGACGGCGACACGGTGGGCAAACACGGGAACCACCAGCGGCTTGAAGTCCTCCGGGATGCAGAAGCTGCGTCCTTCAAGGAAAGCCATGGCCTGGGCGGCGCGGTAGAGCATCTGCGAACCGCGCGGGGAGACGCCCAGCGAGAAGCGGTCGGAATCGCGGGTTTTGTGAACGATAGCCAGGCAATAGTGGACCAGTGAGTCGTCGACACGCACCTCCGTGACCGCGCGTTGCATATCGAGCATTTCGGCACCGCTTAGAACCGGTTGCATGACTTCGAGCTTGGCGGTTCCGGCCTCGGAGCGGAGAATTTCCCTCTCGGCGTTGCCGTCGGGATAGCCCATGCGTACCCGCATCAGAAAGCGGTCTAGCTGCGACTCGGGCAGGGGATAGGTACCGTGGTGCTCGACGGGGTTTTGCGTGGCGATGACGAGAAACGGCTGGGGCAGCGCGTAGGAGTGGGCGTCCACCGTGACCTGGTTCTCGTTCATGGCTTCGAGCAGCGCGGATTGAGTCTTCGGCGTAGTCCGGTTGATCTCGTCGGCGAGCAGGACGTTAGTAAACACCGGGCCGCGCTTGAATTCGAATTGCTGTTCGATGGCGGAGTAGATCGAGATGCCGAGCACGTCGGAGGGCAGCATGTCGCTGGTGAACTGCACGCGCTGGAAGGTGCAATCGAGCGCCCGGGCAAGCGCCTGTCCGAGAGTGGTCTTGCCGACCCCGGGGACGCCTTCGATGAGGATATGTCTGCGGGCCAGCATCGAAACCAGACAGAGACGGAGCACTTCATCCTTGCCGCGAATGACCCGGCGGAGGGCGTTTTCCAGTTGTGTAGCGCGATGCGAGACGGCGGTAGCGGTGTCTGGTGACATTATTCTGATTCTACTATGTGGTCAGATGTCGGTCCGACGGCGGAAGTTGGGTGGGCAGTACGAAAGTCATCGAACCCCGCCGTCAGCCGTCAGTTCTCGGCTCTGCCATAGAACGCGTGGCTGGCGCGTTCTTGCGGGTTGGTCCCCATAACGTCGAAACTGACAGCTGACGGCTGAGAGCTCTTACTGTTGAAACTCTGCCGCTCTTCCCGTGAGGCGCTCGATGCGTTTGGCGATCGGGGGATGGGTGGAGAACAGGTTGCCGAAGTTCATTCCCAGGAATGGCTGGATGATGAACAAATGCGCCGTCGACGGCGTGGCCACCAGGGGAGCGCGACGGGAGTAGCTGTCGAGCTTGGCGAGGGCGCTGGCCAGGGCATAAGGGTTTCCCGTGTAGTGCGCCCCGGTAGCGTCCGCCTGGTACTCACGCGATCGCGAGACGGCCATCTGGATGAGGATAGCGGCAAAGGGCGCGAGTATCAGCATGAACAGTGCGCCCAGGCCTCCGCCGCGGCGATCGTCGCGGCCGCCGCCAAAAAAGAAAGAGAAGCGGGCCAGAAAAGTAATGGCACCGGCCAGCGTGGCGGCGATGGAGCTGATCAGAATGTCGCGATTGCTGACGTGGCCGATTTCGTGCGCCAGAACGCCTTCCAGTTCTTCGTCGTTCAGGAGGTTGAGGATGCCTTGGGTAACGGCGACCGATGCGTGCCTGGGATTGCGGCCGGTGGCGAAGGCGTTCGGCGAATCGGTGGGGATAACGTAGATCTTGGGCATCGGCAGCCCGATCTTCTGCGTGATGCGTTCGACCACACTGTAAACCCGGGGTAGTTGTTCACGCGTGACGGGCTGGGCGCGATAGGTTGCCAGGGCAATCTTGTCGGAGAAGAAGTAGGCGGTGAAATTCATAACCGCGGCGATCAACAGAGCGAGCAGCATGCCATTCTGCCCGCCAAAAAAACGGCCGATGGCCACCAACAGCAGGGTCATGCCGGTGAGCAGGAAGGCGGTCTTAAATGCGTTTCCCATACAAACCCTCCTCAAAATAGATGTTGGGCCCATGGGACGGATTCAGAGGCGGATATCTCCAGCCGCCTGAATCGATTGCGGCAGCGCAAATGCCGAGCGAAGGACGGAGGGAATACCGTCCTCGATCCTGGCCTACGCTTTTTGGGTTTCGCGTTTCAAAGCCCGCTCCAGAGTCTGGTCGAGAGCGGCTCTGGCTTTGTCGTACTCCTGTTGTGAGATGCTGCCCCGTTTATGCTCGAGCTCGAGCTGAAAGAGTTCTTCTTTGAGGGCTTCGAGCAGCAGTTTGGATTTCGCCGAAGCTGCCGCAACCGCGGGGTTGCGCACCGCTGCGGGTTCGGGTAATTCGATGTCCGCGTCGGCGCCCTCGGCCACGGCGCTGCGGGATCGTCCGGAAATATAGATCGCGCCGCCCGCCAGGATCACGGCAAAGGCGCCCAGGAAGTACCAGCGGTATTTGTCGAGCGGATCGGGGGCGTCGATCGGAGGGCCGAGCCCCCCGCCGGGACGGTCCTCGCGTCCGGAAACCTGCGGGCCTCCGACTTGGCCATTGGCAGCCTCGCTGCCGCCTTCTTCGGGCAGCGTACCCGTGCCGGAAACCTTGAACGCCAGAGACTGGCCGGCCTTGGTGTTGGAAACAACCTGCACATTGGCCGAGGCCTGCTGCGGATCGTTGACGGATTCAAATGCGGCACCACCGGAAGTAAACTGCATGCTCTTGGGCAGCATGACGACGAAGTGCTGCGCCGGGTAGAGCGGCCTGGGGTCGAAGCTGAGTGAGCCGCTATACGGCATGTGAAAGACCACCTGGAACTGGGTTTCTCCAGGGCGCAGCGGGAAGACGAAGGCGTAGCGGTTCTTTTCCTTCTGCAGAACGGGCGGGGAGTTCACAGGTTGTCCGCCGGCAGTCTTGGCGAGCGAAGTGTCAATTTGTGCGCCTTCGGGGAGGTAGAACTCGAAGTTCTGGTCGTTCATCTGGGTGCGCGGCGGCCTGGAATTGTTGTCCACCGCGAACAGACGCACCCCTTGAATCTCGTCGCCCTGAGCCTGGAAACGCATGACGTCGGCGGTCACCTCGAGGCCCTCGATCTTCGTGGCGACGTCGTAGGCTTCGACTTCAACCGAGGTGGTCCCGGGAGGCGCCATGCGATGGTAGGTGACCCCCTGGTGGATGACGCGAATCAGGTGTGGATTCCCGCTGTCGTCGAGGTGGAAACTGAATCGTCCCTGGGAATCGGTCTTGGTGCGCGCGCCCTCTTCCATGCCGTTGGCGAGTTTCAGGAGAACAACCTCATTGCCGGCTGCAGGTTTACCCGTGGTGCCGTTGGTGACCGTACCGGTCAGGGTTTGGGCCGATGCGAACTCACTCACCAGAAGGACCAGGGCGAGGCCGGACAGTTTATGGAAGAGCTTCAAGCTCTTGCTCCTTTTCGGGTGCGGGATGCTGCGGGCTGCTCGAGTTGCGCGATTTCCGCCAGCACCGCGGCCGCTTCGTCCTCGAGCGACGACTTGATCGATTGATAGTCGCTGTCGGGAAGCTTGCCTGCCTTGTATTCGAAATTCAAGTCGCGGAGATTTTCGTAGACTGCTTCCTTGCGCTCCCGCAGATAGGAAAGCCGGGTCTTCACCGGGCCCAGGTGGAGCCTTCCGGGAAGATAGAAGACGTAGACCAGTGCGCCCATCGTAATCACGCCACAGGCCAGGAGTTCGGTGGTCATAATGGTTCGGTCTCCTTTCGGGCCTGCTCGCGGAACTGCTCCAGTTCCTTCCCGCTCACGGGGCGGACGGCGTCGGCGGGCAGCACCAGGGGGCGCATCTTCCAGGCGCGCACGATCAGGCTGACGGTGATGAGTCCCAGCCCCAGCGCCAGATAAGGCATGATCCAGGCGAGGCGATTAAATCCCTGTTGCGTCGGGGCGGCGAGCACCGTCGTGCCATATTTCTGGACGAATCCCTGCAGGGTGAGATCATCACTTTCGCCGCGTTCCACGCCGGCCATCAGTTCGGCGCGCATGGTGTCGGAATACTTGCAGCCCACATGGTTGCACTCGAGCAGAATCTGGCCGCAGCCGCACACGCACATCAGCTTGTGGCCGAGTTCGTTGAAACGCGTAGCTTCATCGCCTGCTCCCAGAAAGGTAAACAACGCGAGAGAAACCAGTCCCAGTTGCAAGCCGCGGCCGAGGAGCGAATTGGAGACGCGGGGCATCAGTCTCCCGCTCCTACCGGCGCCGCCTCGCGGATGTGCACCGGCGCCGCCGCCCGCACCGCCACCGCATTGGGCACCAGGGCCAGGACGGTTCCGGCGATGATCAGCCAGACTCCGATCCAGATCCACATGACCAGGGGATTCAAGTGCACCTTGATGATAGGGCGGCCGGTATCCTGGTTGAGGCCTTCATAAACGACGTAGAGATCTTCCTTCATGGTCGAGCGATTGGCGACCATAGTCGCCGTCTGTTCGCTGGCATGATAGAAGCGGCGTTCGGGATAGAGGGTCGCGATTTTCTCCCCGCCCCGGAACACGTTCATAACCGCCCATTCGCTCTGGTAGTTGGGATTGTCGTCCTGGGTGTAGGACTGGCAGACGAGAGTGTAACCACCGATTTCGATCTTGTCCCCGAAGCCCAGTTCCTTCTCGCGGTCCTGATTGAATGCGGAACCGAGGAAGCCGATGATGACTACGGCGACTCCAAAGTGGACGATGTAGCCCCCGTAACGCCGGGTGTTGCGGTGGGCCAGGCGAGCCATCGAGGAGAACAGATTCTGTCCCGTGTGGCGGGAGATCACGCGCCCCCCGCGGATGAACTCGGAGATCACCGTCAGCGCGACCAGCACCGCCAGCATGGCCGCCATCAGAGAGTAAAAATAGGAGATATCTTTCCAGGGACGCATGCCGAACGGGCCGCCCCAGCTTTCGGGTGCAATCATCAGCAGCCCTCCCACGCCCAGTGCCCCGATCGCCGGCCACATAAAGTTGCGCTTGATGCTCTCGAGCGATGTCTTGCGCCAGGCGAGAAGCGGGCCTACGGCTGTCAGCAACAAAAGCAGAAGCGCCACGGGAATCGCGACCTTGTTGAAGAAGGGAGGTCCCACCGTGACCTTGGTTCCCTGCACCCATTCCGAGAGTATCGGGAACAGTGTTCCCCAGAGAACGGTGAAACAGAACAGAACGAAGAGCAGATTGTTGAACAGGAAGCTGGATTCCCGGGAGAGGATCGATTCCAGCTGGTGTTCGCTGCGCAGATGCGATTTGTTGCAGAAGAAAAAGAAGGCGCAGGTCGCGGCAATGACGGCGAGAAAGACGACAAACCAGTCGCCGATCGAGGACTGGGCGAAGGCATGAACCGAGCTGACCACGCCGCTGCGCGTCAGGAAGGTTCCGAAGATGCAGAGGCCAAAAGTGATAAAGATCAGCCACATATTCCACACCTTCAGCATTCCGCGTTTTTCCTGCATCATCACCGAGTGCAGAAAAGCCGTTCCCGTAAGCCAGGGCATGAAGGAAGCGCTTTCAACCGGATCCCATCCCCAGTATCCGCCCCAGCCCAGTACCGAGTAGGCCCAGTGCATTCCGAGAAAGATGCCGCAGGTAAGGAAGCCCCAGGTAACCATGGTCCAGACGCGGGTGATGCGAATCCACTTCTCACCCGGATAGCGCATGATGAGAGCCGCCAGCGCAAACGCGAAGGGAATAGTGAAGCCAACGTAGCCCAGGTAGAGCATGGGCGGGTGAATCACCATCTCGGGGTACTGCAGCAGGGGGTTGAGGCCAGTCCCGTCGGCACGCACCGGGCCGTCAATGAGTCCAAAGGGCTTCGCCGGGATGTTCAGCAACGCGAGAAAGAAGACCTGTACAGCGGCAATGATGACCGAGGCATAGGCGAACAGGCGGGCATCGGTTTTGTAGCGCAGGCGAAGGACGAGTCCGTAAGTGGCCAGCAGCAATGACCAGAACAGCAGCGATCCTTCCTGGCCGGACCAGAGGGTCGCAAATTTGTAGGGTGCGGGCAGGTCACGATTGCTGTGATGGTAAATGTAGGCGATCGAGAAGTCGTTGTTAAAGGCTGCAACCACCAGAACGATGGCGGCCAGAAGAACCAGCCCGAAGACAGCGATGCCGGCACGGCGGGCGGTTTCGCCCAGGCGTTCGCCCTTCGGTCCTTGGAAGATGGCGAGCGCTCCGACAAGAAAGCAGTAAACGCTCAGCCCGAGCGCGAGAGCGAGCGTCCAACTACCGATTAGCGCCATGATTTTGCCCTTTGGTATTTTTTCAGAAAGACCCCGTTGAGGCAACCGGAAACCCTGCGCCCTGGCAGAGGGAAGTTCGCCCCGTTCAGAGGCTTACCGGAAATGCGGCGGGGGACGATGGCGCGGCCGCAGGCGTTGACCGAGGAACGGCTATGGATCGAAAGCCGTGTCCATTGGTCCAGGCAGCGCGGGAGGCAGAAGTGTCGCTGAACCATTTCCGCAACTTGGCGGAGGCTGGAGTTGCGACAGAGGAATCAGGGGAACCAGGCCTCGACAAAAACCCGCCATCAGATTCTTGAATTCGGGGCTCGAGATCAAACCCGCGCGGGTGATCTCGAGGTCGCTTCGCGGTGAACCTGCCGGACGAGGGCAGGCTCGATCCGAAGCCTGCCGCTCAATCGAAGCTGCCCGGCTATGCGCTGTGCTGGCGGTAGCGGGCCATGATTTCCTTTTCTGCCAGGAACCAGTCGTCGCTCTCGTGGCCGGGCACGAATCCGCGCTGCTCGGAAAGCTCGTAAGCGCGGCGCCGGATCTCCTCTTCCACATTAATAGGCGTAGGAGGAACGTGCTTTTTCGGTTCGGTGGGCCTGAGGTCGGCGGGAGCGGCCAGCTTGCTCTCAACGAACGTGGTGACATGGTTGTCGGCCGGAGCCGTGTTCTTGGAATTGGTGCGCGGGGTTTTAACCTTTGCCATGATCGGAGACTCCTTACAAATGCCGAGATTTAGGAATGAATCGAGTTGATAAAAGAGCCACATGACACAACGACTACGACTGAAAAGAGGCCGTAGGTTTTCTGGTAGCGATACTTACTACTATAAACCCCGCAAGCCTGTGGATAGAACAAAGAGCAGAGAAAAATTTTCTTGGTTTATAACATTACTTTTTCGATAAGCGCTAGTGGAAGTCGTGGGATTCGGTGGGCGCCCGCGTGATGAGGAGAGGAGCCACGCGCTTGGCTTTGACCGAGATGACATTATCTTGATTTTGGAGGACGCCTTCGATCACGAGGAACTGCGCGGAAGAAAGAAGGAGGCGGTTTTTTTGAAACAGATCGGGATGAACGATGGCGTTCGCAACCCCGGTTTCGTCCTCAAGACTCAGAAAAACAAACCCTTTCGCAGTGCCGGGACGCTGGCGCGCAATGACACAGCCTCCTATGCGGAGGTATTGGCCATCGGGAATTCGGGCGAGTTCATTTGCGCTGCGAACTCCGCGTGACGACATTTCGGCACGATGATAGGCCATGGGATGTGGCCCGACGGTCAGACCAGTGTTGCGAAAATCAGCGATCAAGCGTTCCTCGTGGTTCATGGGACGGAGCGGCGATTTGGAGTCGGGTTCTGGCAGTTCGTCGAGCAAAGGGCCAGAGCGACGCACAGCGCGCTCGATTTGCCAGAGCGCGTCGCGGCGGTGCAGGGCGGTGTCTCTCGGCTTCTGGGGTGAGTTTCCAACTTCGTTGAGCGCGCCGATTTCGGCCAGGGTGGTGAGTTCGTCTTTGCGCAGCTCGGGGACACGCTGCGCCAGGTCGCGGAGGGAAGCAAAAGGAGTGAGCCTGCGTTGACGGATCAGAGCCTGAGCCGCTTCTTCGCGCACGCCGCGGGCATAACGCAAGCCCATGCGGACCGCGGGTTCCGCAGGCCGGCCAGGGTTCTGGTCCACGACGACCAACGACGAGCGGACAACGGCCGGTTCTAGCGTGCAATTCCACTCCGATTTCGTGACATCGATGGGCAGCATCTTCAGGCCATGACGCTGCGCGTCTTTCGCTAATGTCGCGGGACGATAGAAGCCCATCGGCTGGTTGTTCAACATGGCAGCGGTGAAGGCCGCCAGGTAATGACATTTCAAATAAGCACTGGCGTAGGCGATGAGCGCAAAGCTGGCGGCGTGGGATTCAGGGAATCCGTAGAGCGCGAACGAGGTGATGGAGAGAATGATCTGCTCCTGCGCTTCCGGAACGATTCCGTTTTGCGTCATGCCGGAGCGCAATTTGGCCTCGATCTCTTTCATGCGCGCCTGGGAGCGTTTGAATCCCATGGCGCGGCGCAGCTCTTCTGCCTCACCGCCGCTGAAGTTGGCGACCACCATGGCGATCTTGAGCAGTTGCTCCTGAAAAAGCGGAACGCCCAGGGTGCGGGCCAGCACCGGTTCGAGCGAAGGATGTGCGTAAACCACGGGTTCGCGCCCCATGCGGCGTTGCAGATAAGGGTTTACCATCTGTCCGACGATGGGACCGGGGCGAATGATGGCCACCTGCACCACGATGTCATAGAAACATTTGGGACCGAGACGCGGCAGGCAGGACATTTGCGCGCGGCTTTCCACCTGGAACATGCCGATGGTGTCCGCCTGTTGCAGCGCGGAGTAGACCGCCGGGTCATTGGCCGGCAGGTGGGCGAGGTCTACTTCCTCCTTATAGTGATCGCGGATCAGTTGGATGGAATCTTCAAGCACGGCCATCATGCCCAGCCCGAGCAAGTCGACTTTAATGATGTGAAGATCGGCGCAGTCTTCTTTGTCCCACTGCACCACCACGCGGCCCGGCATGGACGCAGGCTCGAGCGGAACGACAGAATCGAGTTGCCCCTGGCAGATGACCATGCCTCCGGAATGCTGGCCGAGGTGGCGGGGCAAGTCCTGCACGGCTTCGCAGAGCTCGAAGTATTTGCGCAGGCGCGGGTGGCGGAGATCGAGCCCGGCATCGCGGAAGCGGTGATCGAGCGTGTCGTTCGCATCGCGGTATTCCCAGGTGGAAACCGCCGCGGAGACCTTGTCGAGCGTCTCGGGATCGAAGCCCAGAGCCTTGCCCATCTCGCGGGAAGCCATGCGGCTGCGGTAAGTGATGACATTGGCGGTCATGGCGGCGCCGCGCTCGCCGTAAAGCTGGTAGACATGTTGGATGACACGCTCACGCTGCTCCCCGCTGGGCAGATCGAGATCGATATCGGGCCACTCGCCGCGCTCTTCTGAAAGGAAGCGCTCGAAGAGCAGGTCCATGCCCACGGGGTCAACCGCCGTGATGCCGAGCGAATAACAGACGGCGCTATTGGCGGCCGAACCGCGTCCCTGTACGAGAATTTTCTCTTCACGGCAGAAGCGCACCAGGTCCCAAACAATCAGAAAATAGCCGGCAAGATCGAGTTTGGCGATCAGGCGCAGTTCGCGTTCGATCTGGCGGCGGGCGCGGGTTTTCAGGTCGCTCACCGAGCGGCCGTAGCGCATCTCGAATCCTTCCCAGGTGCGGTCGCGCAGAAATGACATCATGGTCTCGCCTGCCGGGACAGGATATTTGGGAAACTCATAGCCCAGATCGTTGAGCGCGAACTCCAGTCGGGACGCGAGAGATGTGGTGTTGGAGATGGCTTCGGGCAGGTCGGTGAAAAGCTGCTGCATGTCGTGCTCTGACTTGAGATGACGCTCGGAGTTGCGCGCCAGCAGGCGTCCGGCAGTCGCCAGGGTGCGATGGTTGCGAATGGCGGTGAACACATCGCACAGTTCACGATCGCGCGGGGCGGCGTAGTTGACTCCGTTCGTGGCGAGCAGCGGAAGATGAAATGAGCGCGCCAGGTCGACCAAGGCTCGATTGCGCGCCTCCTGCCCGCGCTGAAAGTGCCGCTGCAACTCGATGTAGACATTGTTCGTGCCAAAGATTCCCCGCAGACGGTCGAGGGCGCCGCGGGCGGCATCCATGCCACCTTGCGCGAGCGCGGTCGAGAGCGGGCCATCGTGGCCTCCGCTTAGGCAGATGAGCCCGGCGGCGTGATCTTCGAGCTCATCGGGAAGAGCGCGGCCCTCGCCTTTCCTGGCGCGCAGCTTCATTCGCGTGATCAGGCGACAGAGGTTCTGGTAGCCGAGGCGGGAAGAGACGAGGAGGGGAAGGCGGAAGGAGCTGCCCATTTCCCATTTGCCGTGGCCCGTGGAACTGCGCTTTTGATCCGGCAGTTGGCAATTGACAATTGCAAATTCACTGCATGTGATCTCCGCGCCGACGCAGGCTTTTAACCCGGCCTTTTGGGCGGCCATGTGAAAACGCGGCGCGCCGTAAACGCCATCGCCGTCGAGCAAGGCCATTCCCGGCATGCCGAGAGCTGCAGCCGTGCTGACCAGAGTTTCCGGCAGGGAAGCGCCTTCCAGAAAACTAAAAGCGGAGCGGGCGTGAAGCTCGTAGTACATGATTTTCACCCCTGAGAAACAGAGGCACAGAAGAACTCTCAGTTCCCGGTTCTCGCTTCTCAGTCAAAACTGCGCTGCTTGCATATCGAAATGTCGAAACGCTTTCACCGCAGAGAAGAAAATCCTTTGACGTTTTTCTGTGCCTCTGTGTTGAAAAATCTAGTCATAGGTTCCTTCCACCTGCCAGTGTCCGCTGAGCAGATCGTGGACCAGGCGATAGAGCGCGATTCCGGTTTCTGATGCCAGGGCGATGTCCCACTCGTCGCGCGCCCAGCCTTCCTGCTCCCACCAGTCGCCCGAGGAGCGCCAGGGGCCGGCGGTCCACA
>Ga0126383_10002970_pt1 | contig 11120 bp, 14 predicted proteins | sample PanSoiMetPlot_35_FD_96882 | JGI IMG/M metagenome (GOLD analysis project Ga0126383, IMG submission 96882) | Tropical forest soil microbial communities from Panama - MetaG Plot_35 | ecosystem: Environmental > Terrestrial > Soil > Tropical forest > Bulk soil | place: Panama | collected 2016-02-17
CGATGGCGGGCGCATCGGCATCGCCGCGCAAGCCACCGGCATCGCGCAGGGCGCGTTCGAAGCTGCGCTCAAGTATTCCGAGGAGCGCCTGGCGTTCGGCCATCCCATTTCGCAGTTTCAGGCGATTCAGTTCATGGTGGCGGACATGAGCACGGAAATTGACGCAGCCCGCTGGCTCAACCGCAAAGCCGCGTGGAAACAGGACGCTGGCGCACGCTTCAGCATGGACGCCGCTATCGCCAAACTGTTCTCGAGCGAAATGGCCACGCGCGTCACGCACAAAGCCATTCAGATTCACGGCGGCAACGGCTACAGCCGAGAGTATGCTGTAGAGCGCAACTACCGCGACGCGCGCATCACCGAAATCTACGAAGGGACGAGCGAGATCCAGCGTCTGGTCATTTCCTCCTGGGTCTTGAGATCCTGACCGCCGACTCCGCGCCGGCTCACACTTCCATCCCGTTTCCTCGGCGCTTGGCGGATGCCAGGAGGCCGATCCGCTGGTGTAAGCGACGCATGCGTCAGGATCGATGAGCCTGGAAAGCCTCCTTGAGCACCGGAATGTTTGTCGTAGTATCCTGACCCGGTGCTCGATCTGGACAGCGGACTCGAATTTGACGCGGCGCGAACCGTGGAAGACTTCTTCCCTGCGGTGCCGGAGCAACCTGCTGTTTGCCTGATCGAGCTGCGCGAAAAGCGAGCCGAGCCGTTCCTGATTCGCACGCAGAATTTGCGCCGGCGCTTGGAGCGCCTCCTCGGGCCGCCTGATCCCACGAGCAAGCGGCTCAATCTGCGCGACTTCGCGAGTCGCATCCGCTACCGGCTGACCGGCTCGCGGTTCGAACAGACGCTGGCCTTCCATCGCCAAGCCAGACAACTGTTCCCCAAACGCTACAAAAAGCTGATGCGTTTGCGCCCGCCCACGGTTTTGAAGGTAAATTTGGCCAATGCCTATCCACGCTGCTACGTGACGCGCAAAATCCAGCTGGATGGGGCCGGTCGACCAGCCGGAGGTTCCTACTATGGACCCTTCCCTTCCCGCCGCGCGGCGGAGGAGTTCGCCGAACGCGTGCTGGATTTCTTTAAAGTTCGCCGCTGCCAGATCAAGATCCGCCGCGACCCCACCTTTCCGGGCTGCATCTATTCGGAAATGAAAATGTGCCTGGCGCCCTGCTTTGCGGGCTGCACGAAAGAAGAATACGACGTGGAAGTGGCGCGTCTCGTCCAGTTCCTCGAGACCAGCGGCGGCTCATTGAGAAGCGCCTTCGAGGGAGAGCGCGAAAAGGCCAGCGAGCAACTGGATTTCGAGCGCGCGGCAACGCTGCACAAGAAAGTGGAAAAGCTCGACGAGGTCTTGCGCGACCGGCCCGAGATCGCGCGACCGATCCAGGACTTGCACGCGGTGATTCTCGAACGTACCGCCGAGGAACAAACGATCGGCGTTTTCGCCGTCCGCGGCGGTCTTTTGGCGGAACCGTTTTTTCTTCGCTTTGGGGAAATCGCCAGCCAGCCGCGGTCGGCGGAGCAAATTTTCCGCGACTATCTTGAGTCAGCTCCCAATCGGCCAAACGGCGATCTCGGGGAGGATTTGTCGCTTCTCTCGCGCTGGTTTTACAGCAAGCCGCGCGAGGGTGAGATTTTCTTTCGGGAAACGGACTGGCCTTATCGTAGGATTCTTCGAGCCTGTTCGCGTTTGCTCGCGCCCCCGGAGCCAGCAAAAAACCCGGCGGCGGGACCTCGGCCGTCGCCTGAAGGAGCGTCATGACCACCTCCGCCAGCAAAAAAGGAACCACGCGCTATGCCGAGAGGTTTGCCGCGCACTCCGCCCCGGGCTATTTTCGGGAAACGGAGAGGATGGTGATCTCCTCTCTGGGCATCGGAACGTACCTCGGGGAGCCCGACAAAGAGACCGATGAAGCCTACACCGCCGCGGTCGTGGCCGCCGCAGAAAGTGGAATCAACGTCTTCGATAGCGCCATTAATTATCGCTTCCAACGCAGCGAGCGCAGCATCGGCCGGGCGCTCGAGCAACTTGCGGCAAAGGGTTTTTCACGGGAAGAAATCGTGCTCTGCACCAAGGGTGGCTACCTGACGCCCGATGGCTCGCTGCCCGCGGACACGAACGAATACTTCTTCCGCGAATACATCCAGCAAGGCATTTTCGGCGCGAAGGATCTTGCCGCGGGCAGCCATTGCATGACGCCGAAATTCCTGAAGGATCAGCTTGGCCGCAGCCTGAAGAATCTGGGCGTGGAATGCCTGGACGTCTATTACCTGCACAATCCCGAAACGCAGCTTTCGGAAATCGCCAAGCCGGAATTTCTCGATCGATTGCGCGCGGCCTTTGAATTCCTGGAATCCGCCGTGGAAGCTGGGGAAATTCGATACTACGGCATGGCCACATGGAACGGGTTGCGGCAAGATCCACGCGCGAAAGATGCGATGCAACTTGCCGACATCGCGCAGATTGCGCAGGAAATTGCCGGAGGGTTGCATCACTTCCGTTTCGTCCAGCTGCCCTTCAATTTGGCGATGCCCGAAGCGCTTACCCTGGGAAATCAGATTCTACGGGAACGCGAGCGCACTTTGGTGGAAGTAGCGGGCGATCTCGACATCACGGTCATCGCCAGCGCATCGCTTTTGCAAGGACAGTTGGCGCGCAACCTGCCGAAGGTCGTTGCAGAAGCCTTCGGCCTCGCGAGCGACGCCGAGCGCGCACTGCAATTCGCGCGGTCCGCGCCCGGGATCACGACGGCGCTTGTGGGAATGTCGCGCGTGGAACATGCGAAGACCAATGCGCGGATGGTTAACGTCGCTCCCGCGACGGTCGAAGAATTTGGCAGGCTGTTTTCCCGCGGCGAAAGTGCCTAAAGAACAGACTCCACGCGAAAGGCAGGGGAGGGCGCCGGTCGGCGGAGCCTGGGTCTAATGTCTCGGAGGGAAAACGCTAGTTTGGAGCCAGGTGGTTATGGCGACATCAAGTTGGTCGAGCTTGTCCGAAAAAAAGTGGTCAGCGCCGGTCACAACGACAAGATGGTTGTCCCCGGGTATGGACGCCACCAGGCGTTTCACTTTTTCTACCGCGCCGTACCGGTCGGCGCTTCCGTGCACGAAGAGCTTAGGCTTCTTCGATGACTTCAAGAAAGAGAAGTCGGAGCTATTCACCGGGATGCCCAAACCGATCAGGTGAGACACTCGCGGGTCTTCGCAGCCGACCCGCAGTCCCACCCACGCGCCAAAACTAAAACCCGCCAACAACAGCGGCAGCGAGCGGAATTGCTTGGCGAGAAAATCGAGCGCAGCTCGGACGTCATCCTGCTCGCCGACTCCGCGGTTATGCTCGCCAGCGCTCAGGCCCGCGCCGCGAAAATTGAAGCGCAGCACTGGGAGGCCAAGGGCATCGAGCGACTTCGCCGCCCGGTAAACCACTTTGTTGTGCATGGTCCCGCCGAACAACGGATGCGGATGACAAACGACGCCAGCAAGGGGAGGCCGGCGGTGCGCAGGGGCGGAGGGCGTCCAGAGAATCGCTTCCAGGCGGCCGGCCGGGCCTTCCAAAAAGAAATTGCGGGAATGGTGAGAAGTGGTCACGGACGCGGCTTTGAGGATTTTTTCAGTGTAACGCAAGCGAAGGAGAAAGGTGCGAAGGGGCTTCGTTACAGCTGCCTGGCAAACGGCAAGGCCCAGCGAACGCCGTCGCTGCCGGGAGGAACACTCGCACCGAGGACGGCCGCGCGAAGCTCATCTGAGCCCCCCGGAACGTCTCTCCTTTTGGCGCCAATTTGATCCTCTGGAGGAACGGTGGTGATCCACCGCAAACCGGCCGGGAGGCGCATTCCGTACCCGGCGACAGTTGGCGGGAAACCCCGAGTTACAGTACTCCGAGCGGATGGCATTGGGGCAAGTGTAGGCTTTTCTTGGCCATAGCTCGTACTAGGACAAAATTGTTGGATTTTCGCGTTGAAACTTGCCTCCTTGGATGCTAGTTTTGCGCCAAGTCCTTGAGCGGCGGGGGTTATTGATGAGTGATGGATCGGAACGCCGTGAAGCGCGGCGATTTAACATGAATCTCCCGATGCGCGTCTTATCGCGCGAGGCGAAAGGGCACGAACTCGTGGCGCAGACGCGAGATCTCAGCTATCGCGGCTTGTACTTCCTCGCGGAGGCGGACTTTGAAGTCGGAAAGGAAATTGAGTTTGTCATCACCCTTCCCCAGCAGGTGACGCAATCGGGCGACGTCCATATTCGATGCCAGGGAGAAATTGTTCGCGTCGAAGCAACCGAAAGCGGCCGCGTGGGCATCGCCGCAAAGATTGCGCGCTACGAATTCATCCCCGCGACCGCCACCGCGGCCTGAGCCCGAATCATTTCTCTTCCGTGCCTGGGCATGAGTACAATGGGATTTGTACCTTCCATCTGTCTGCCGCTGAGGGAACCATGTACCACTACGATCCTAACCTGGCCCTGGAAGAGCTTCAGGAAGACGCGCTGCTGCCGCACCCAGTAAAATTGCGCGACATGATTCTGCGAACAAAACTGGACGCCAACCAGGCACAACTGCTGAACCACGATTTCCAGGATTATTTAACGCGCTTCGGCGAATTGCAGAGGCTCGGCCGCGGCATCCTGGAACGGCTGGCGACGGGGCAGCGCAAGGCCTCTTGAGGCCGTCAGTAAGTCTGTTTAACTTCCTGTCCATGAACAACGGCAAACCGCGGGTGTTGTTGCTCTCGGCGACTTCCGGGGCAGGCCACGTGCGCGCCGCCGAAGCTCTCGAAAAGGCGTTTTTGGCGCGCGGCGACTCGACTGTGGAGCACATCGACGCGCTCGGGTATGTCAGCAAGCTTTTTGAGCGCGCCTACGACAAGGCTTATCTCGCGATGGTGCGGCGGGCGCCGGAACTGATGGGCGTGCTTTACGAGCGCACCGATCAGCCGTGGCGGCACTTTCGGCCGCGCTTGGCGCTCGACCGGCTGAACACGCGGCCGATGACCCGCTTGCTCGAGCGCGTCCAGCCAGATCTCTGCGTGGCCACGCACTTTCTGCCCGCGGAAATCATCGCGTGGCTTATTGCCAAGAAGAAGCTGCGGGCGCGCCACGCCATTGTGGTCACGGACTTTGACGTCCATGCGATGTGGTTGTGCCAAACCGTGGACCGCTACTACCTAGCCATGGAAGAAGCCGCGGAATACCTGGCGCACGTCGGCGTGGAGCGAGAGAAACTGCGCATCACCGGGATCCCCATCGATCCGCTCTTTGCCCTGCCCTTGCCTCGCACCCAGGCCCGGGAGCAGGTGGGGCTCGACCCGCAAGCAACGGCGGTGCTCATTTCCGCGGGCGGGTATGGGATCGGCCCGGTCGAGCAGCTGGTGAAGAGCTTGCTGGAGCTCGCGCGCCCGTGGCAGATTGTGGCGATCGCCGGAAAGGCGGAGATGATGCGAAAGCGCTTGGGAGCATGGGCCCAAGACGCGGGCCGGCTTCCTTCAGGCGCTCCCAGGCTCTCCTCGGTCGGATTCACCACCGAAATGGACAAATACATGGCTGCGGCCGACTTGATGGTGGGCAAGGCAGGCGGCCTGACCACCTCCGAGTGCCTGGCCCGCGGGTTGCCCATGGCCTTGATTGAGCCCATCCCAGGCCAGGAGGCACGCAATGCGGACCATTTGCTCGAAGCCGGGGCGGCGATTCGCTGCAACAATTTGCCCGCAGCGGCCTGGAAGATTGCTACTCTACTGGACGATCCAGCTCGTCTCGATCGTATGCGTGAAGCGGCAAGAAAGCTCGGCAAACCGGCGGCTGCGGCCGCCATCGCCGAAGACGCCCTCCGGCTGTTAGACTGAGGGGGCACAAACCAGGCTTGGGAGAACGGTCCGCGGCGCTGGCGCTGCGAATCGTCAGAGCGAATGCGACGGAACACACTGCTGATCGACGCCGACGATACCCTTTGGGAAAACAACGTCTTCTACGAGAAGCTGATTGAAGACTTCGTCAGCGTGGTCGAGCCTTACGGCTATACACGGGCTTATATCCGGCACATCCTCAACGAAACCGAACGCAAAAACATCCGGCAGTACGGCTACGGCGTGCGCAGCTTCGGGCGCTCGCTCGAGGAGACGTACTTGAAGCTGGCGAACCAGATGGCCCGCCGCGAGATTCTCGCGCAAATTCACAGCCGCGTGATGGAGTTGGAGCGCACCCCGCCGAAGATTCTGGATGGTGTGCCCGAAACGCTGGCGTATCTAACCGAGCGCCACCGCCTGATTCTCTTCACCAAGGGCGAGCCCGCGGAGCAGGCCGCCAAGGTCGAGCGCTCCGGGTTGCAAGGCTTTTTCGAGTTCATTGAGATCGTGCCGGAAAAAGATACCAAGACCTACGGCGGACTGGTGCACAAGCACAAGATTGTGAAGGCCCACGGTTGGATGGTTGGCAATAGCCCGCGCAGCGATATCAACCCCGCAATGCAAGTCGGCCTGAACGCCGTATACATTCCTCATCAGCACACTTGGGCACTCGAGCACGAACCAGTGGTAGCCGGGTCTGGCAAACTGGTGATCCTGCCGTCGTTCCGCGAGCTGCGCGGGCACTTCTAGAATAGCGCCCGGCGTCGATCCCCTTCGCGACCGGCTCACTTTGTCGATCCGGTTTTCTCTCTAGGGCGTCCACATCAAAGTAGATTTTCTGGTGCAAGAAGCTGTTTTCGTGCCCGATGACCAGACGTGTTTCCGGATCATCTTCGGTGACCAGCAGCCGGAGGCGGCGCGCGTCGTTCGGCACGTCGAACACCAGATCGGTCGTATAGGACTCGCCCGGCCGCAAGGCTCGACTGAGCGGCGTCGAGCTTTGCCCGAGCCGAGCAAACGCGGCCTGGCCTTCGGCCGAAGGCGCATAGCTCTGTCCGGTCCCGTCCACCAGTAAAACCCTGCGGCGGTTCGGCGTGAGCGGCCCATTCCCGCGATGCGCGGAAATCGTGCGCTCGTCAAACCAGGTCTTCAAACGCAGGATCACGAATCTCCCCTTCGCCAAGGTTTGCTGCATCTCGGGTCCCAGCGCACTCGCGGTTTCGACGCCAACGAGCGAATAGGCGATATGACAGTCGATCTCGCAAAAATATTTCTTGCCGTCCGGCGGCAAGATCTCTTCGCTGCTAGCGAGCGAAACGCCGCTGAGCAAGAGAAAATAGCCGGCAGCAATGGTCGCGACCGTCCCCGCGCCCAGCTTCAGGATAAAAGCGGAGCGCCGCAGGGTGCCATAAAACAAAACGAGCAGACCGATGCCCAGCAGGAAAACCGTGCCGAGAAACAGCAGCACGACGACAGGGGCGAAATGCGGGGTCGACGCGGACATTCTCTCTTCTCCTTTTGGGGATCAGGTACCCGGAGTCGGCATGACCACCGGGGACCGGACCTTCAGGTCCGACTTAAAACGTGCGGCCTTGGATGCTCGAGGAACGGAGGTTCGGTTTTCACGGGAGTTTCCTAGCCAGCCAATGCGTCAGGCAGCGCGCCGCGCGTGCGTTCGCGATGGGTAAACTCCTCGAGCGCCGCTTCGAGGTCCGCCACGGTAAAGTCCGGCCAGGCTTTCCGCACGAACACAAATTCCGCGAAGGCGCATTCCCACAACAGAAAATCGGACAGCCTCTGCTCGCCGCCGGTGCGAATCAGCAGATCCACTTCCGTGGACCCCCCGCGGTACACTTCGGCGAGCACGCGGCTAAAGGATTCGGGCGAAAGCTCAGTGACTTTGTAGAAGCGGCAGGCAGCGTAAAAGATGGCATCACGCGCGGAGTAGTCTATCGCCAGCCGAAGATGCAGCCGGGTTCCGCGCGCCGTCGCGGCCTCGGAATCGGCGATGGCCTGCCGCAGCGTCGGGGGCAGGCGGTCGCGGCGGCCGATGATGCTGAGCCGGACGCCTTGTTGGATCGAGTGCTCGGTTTCGGTGAGCAGATATTCGTGGAGCAGGCGCAAGATGCCGGCGACTTCGGCCTCCGGCCGCTTCCAGTTCGCGGAAGAAAGCGCGAACAGCGTCAGCGTGTGGATGCCGAGGCGCGGCGCCGCCTCGATGATGTGGCGCGCGGTCTCCGCTCCGGCTCGGTGCCCCGCCGAGCGCGGCAGTCCGCGAGAGGTGGCCCACCGGCCGTTGCCATCGGAAATGATGGCCACGTGTAAGCCTGCGCTCGCGGAACTGCGGGGCTCCCCGTCCGGAGCCGCAGCCGGCGCCGGAGGCCGCGAAGCGGGCATGGACACAACCTGCGAAGTTCCGAGCGTCGCGCCTGGGGCACTCGCTGGGGATGTGCCTGGATGTTCTAGCTGGTTTCCTGATTCCATTCTGTGTCCCATCTCCGCCGCAAACAGGGGAAGGTCTAGCCGCGGCTTTACGCCGCGGCCGTCTCGCTACCCTTGAAGGTTCCACCACGCAAACTACTTTACATCGCAAAGCCAATTGCCAAAAAAAAGTTCTGTGCCGCCACTACCCTTCGCGGGTGGCGCGGATCAACGCTTCCATGTGATTGAGATACCGCTCGAGCGCCTTGCGTCCCGCGGCTGACAGCCGATACTCGGTTTTGGGCGTGCGTCCGTCGAAGGACTTTTCGCAAACGATGTAGTCGGCTTCTTCCAGCTTTCGCGCGTGGACGCTCAAATTGCCGTCCGATGCCTTCAGCAGCGCCTTTAGCTCATTGAAGGTAAGCGCGCGGTTCACCGCCAGCGCGCTGACGATCCCCAGGCGCACGTGTTCGTGAATCAGCCGGTCCAGATCCGCGGGAGCCGCTTCGCGTGCAGGATTGCGCACCGATTCCAGGATAGTTTCGCGGGCGCGCGACCGTTGCACGCGCTCTTGACGCGCGGCGGATGACTTAGCCATAACCGATCTCCTTAGCCTCCGTAGTGCCGGGCGATCCACCAACCAAACCCGACATGCACAACCCCGAAGCCTGCCGCCATGAACCCGTCACCCCAGTTCGCCGGGGCAAACAGCGCCACGCCGCCAAGCAGCATCAGGCACAGACCCATCACCGGGACAACCCGCACGGAAAAGGCTCCGCCAGTGACGATGGCAGTCCCGTACAGCAAGAGCCACACCCCGGGGAGGGCGCTAAGCGCGCCGACGTGGTAGAGAGTGTAGGTCAGCAGCGCGCCGACAACAATGGGCGGAGCAAAACTCAGCAGAAATTTTCGTCCAGGCCCGGAGAAGAGCCGGGAATTGGCGCGATGCGCTTTGGTTGCCGCGGTGGGCGCGGCGATGGCCACGGCAACAAACGCTTCCACGAGCCAAACGACCAGCCAGGCACCCGCACTGGCCTGCCGCGAAGCGACGTACGCCGCGACCATTGCGGTGATGCCCATGGCCACGCCGCCCCATCCCGGCACGGCAGTAAACTCCGCGGCGCTCGCCATGGTTTCGCGGATGTAGCGTAGATGGTCGGCCGCGCGAGCATCGATGGGGATTGGCGCGCGGCGGGAAGAGCGCAGCGGACCCGGGGTGGTCACCATGGCCAGGAGTTTAAGGGCGCTGTTTACGTTTTGTCAAGTACTTTGTATCGCAAAGTACACAAGCAACTCCGCCGCGTCAACTGGCCCCGAGCCATCACCCCTCCGTGCCGTCTTGCGGGATCCCGGACTTTCGCGGATACCGCCCACGGAGGGCGTTCCAGCGGATTCTGAAAACGTCGAGGAACATTTGCATGCTGTCACGGAGCATGCTGACTTTCGTGGCCGGGGAGTGTCCCCAGCGCACGGGAATCTCGACGGCGCGCAAGCCATGGCGCCGGGCCAGGTACAGCAATTCCGGGTCGAAGCCGAACCGCTCGATGGTTTGCTGCTCGAAAACAATCCGGCATCGCTCGCGAAGGAAGGCTTTGAAGCCGCACTGGGTGTCGACAAAAGGCAGCCGCAAGGATATGCGAACGACTTTGTTGAACAGCACTCCAGCGAATTCGCGGAAGGGAGACTGGTGCACAGTAATCAAGCTGCGGTTGACGGCGCGTGAGCCAAAGGCCACGTCGAAGTGTTCGAGGGCATCGATGAGCTTGTCGGCTTCTTCAATCGGCGCGGAGAGATCGGCGTCGGTAAATAAGACCATGCGGCCACGTGATTGCTCGACGCCGTGGCGCACGCTGAAGCCCTTGCCGCGGTTGAGGACGTTCCGAACGACGCGCAGCGCGGGAATCTTGCCGCGGAAAGACTCGGCGACCGCGGCGGTGCGATCCGTCGACCCGTCGTCGACCACCAGGACTTCCACTTCCCGGTCAAACTGCTTCGCGTAGGCGGCGATTCGCTCAAGCGTTGTGGGGAGCCGCGATTCTTCGTTGTAGGCCGGAATGACGATGGAGAGTTCGGGGTCGCCGGTACTCATCGTTGCGGAGGTTTCTGCCGCGAGTAGTGTCCGACCAGGGGCACAAAGCGGCAACCTTCCAGAGTTTTCGTGGAAAACGCGCCAGCATGTTTTTCGATGAGCCGCAATTCTTGGTTGTCGGCATCGCCCACAGGAATGATCATGCGGCCGCCTTCGGACAGTTGCGCAAGGAGCGGGTCGGGAGCGGCCGGAGCCGCTGCCGCGACGAGGATGGCGTCGAAAGGCGCAACCTCCGGAAGGCCGAGAGTGCCGTCTCCACAATGAACGTGGACATTGTGGTAGCCGAGGCGAGAAAGTTTCTCCGACGCCGCGGAAGCCAGCTCGGACTGCCGCTCGATAGTGAAGACTTCTCTGGCCAAAAGCGCAAGGACAGCCGCTTGATAGCCGCATCCGGTCCCGACCTCGAGAGCGCGATCGGTCCTCTCCGGACGCAGGGCCAGGGTCATGGCCGCGACAATATAGGGCTGTGAAATGGTTTGACCGCCGCCGATCGGCAGGGGCACGTCCTCGTAGGCGCGCGAACGGAGCTCCTCCGGCACAAATTCGTGCCGCGGCACCGAGCCCATCGCGGCGAGAACCGAGGGGTCGTCGATGCCGCGCCGACGCAGCTGCTTTTCGACCATTTCCGCGCGTTCGGGCGAGTAGTCTTTGCCTTCAAGCATGGCTAACTGCCGCGGTGTGCTTCTCCCAGGCCCCGGTTTTCAGGATTTCTGCGATTTCGGCGAGGGCCAACTCGCATTCCTCCTCGCGATTGTAAAAATGGGGCGAGA
>Ga0126383_10002971_pt1 | contig 11118 bp, 9 predicted proteins | sample PanSoiMetPlot_35_FD_96882 | JGI IMG/M metagenome (GOLD analysis project Ga0126383, IMG submission 96882) | Tropical forest soil microbial communities from Panama - MetaG Plot_35 | ecosystem: Environmental > Terrestrial > Soil > Tropical forest > Bulk soil | place: Panama | collected 2016-02-17
TAGCCGCCGCACCGCAGGTCAGCACCACCGATAAGGCTGTTAAGACTACAACCCTTTTGTACATATGCCTTTTGCCTTTGAAGCAAAGCTATTGCCGCACTTGTACCGGCCGGCTGTTACTCGCCGCGTGATCAACAAGGCATTTCACAACACGTCTGTTTTTTTAGCCTCGTTCAACGTCGTATCAGTGTGGCTGATCAACGCGCGTAACCATTGATGCTAGCGCGCGGTTCAATGAAAGCCGGCGGCTTCGGCGGATTGAAACGTGCTCCGCCAAACAGGAAACCAAAGAAACTCTGGCCGCGATAATAGCCCTGAGATATGTGCATTGGCCTGGACGAACTATTAGACCGCTGCTCGATTGCGTTATCGGCGATCTTGCGCTCGCTCCCTTTGAGAAGAGCGATCATCCGGGAATCTCGGCCATAGATGTCTTCGCGTAATTGCAGCTTGCCTTGCTCGTCCACGAACGCTGTTTGATAGGTCAGGTGCACTGGGATAAACTTCGGGAAGTTAATGTTGATCTCTTTACCGCCGAACATTTTTTCCAGACGCGCCTCGGTGTAGTTCTCGTTCGGCATTACCAGCGACAACAGTTTTTCAGCATAAGTGAGTGGATTCTCAACCCGCATGCACCCGTGGCTGTAGGCGCGCCTCTCGCGCGCGAACAGATACTTATCCGGCGTGTCGTGCTGATAGACCAGAAACTTGTTCGGGAAATTGAAACGGATCCGGCCAAGTGCGTTGGCAGCGCCAGGTGGCTGCCAAATATGGATGCTGCCGTCCCGGTCGTAGTCGACCTTCAACCCGATGCGCTCGAGCGCCAGCGGATCTGTCTGCAACGCTGGAAGGTACTCTCTCTCGATGATTGACTGTGGCACGTTCCAGGTCGGGTTGACAGTGATGAACTTCATCTCCGCGCTGGTCATCGGAGTCGCCAGACTTGGTTTGCCAACCACTATTCTGGATTTCCAATAGGCATGTCCGTCATTGTAAAGTGTCAATGTATAGTCAGGCGCATTGACAATGACGTGCGGGTTGCCGAGATCGCGCGGCAGCCAGCGCCAACGTTCCATGTTGACAATAATCGTGTCGATTGCATTGACCGATGGGCCACGCGTTTCTTTGCGCTCTCCATTGAGCGCACGCACAGTATTAGGACCGAGATTGCCATCAACGCCGATGTCATTTTCGGTCTGGAAAGCTTTCACCGCATCTCGGACCGCCTCATCGTAGAGCGAGTTGCTCTTGTCGCCTGGGATGTCGAGACGTTTGCGCAGCACGACGACGCGCGCATCCTGCATTCCGGGACGTAGGATCCTCCCATCGGGTACATGCACCCGCGGCGGCTCGGACACTTCAGCTCTCTTAACGTCGGAAGCAGCCGACCCCTTGCGCAACTCGGCGAGTTTGGCCCGAAGCGCCTTGAAGCCAAGATGTTGCGGATTGTACCCGTCGAGCACTTTGCCGGCGTCGTTGCCGTCTGCGAGCTCAGACAAGACGTCGGCCGGTTCGGGTGCGACCAGCTGATACTGGATATCCGTTCCAACGCGGGTGAAGTGGATGCGACCGATCCGCGCATGACGTGCGAAACCTAGCGCAGAGGTGGTGAGTTTGAGCTCGGCCTCGGCCAACGAGTCAACAGTGATCGCCGATTTGAAATCGGGCGTCGGATAGTCGTTCGGATCAAGACCAACTGCATCTGCCTGTGCGAGATAGGCAATCGCCGATTTAGCGCGCTCGTTGACAACACTGTTGCTCACCCATAGAGGAGCGTAATTGTGCGCGCCGTAATAGGCGGCGATGCCTTCGCGATCCGCTTTGCGGCTGACTAGGCGATAGTGCGCGTTGCCCGTGATTAGATCACGAAGCTTGTCGGCCACGGCGCTTTCGGCGCTGGCAGGCTGCACGGTATCCATCTTTGCCATCGGATCTTGTTTCGGTTCGTCAAGCGCGACCTGGAGGACTGCTGGTGCAACGTCCTTCTCCATCAAGGGTGAAAGGATCGCGAGCATAAGGACTAGCCCGAGCCCAGCCGAAACGAAGAGGCGATCGAATTGGTTCACCAGTCTTACCAAGGGCTGCGGGTGAGGCTCTGCTTTTCGAAATACCAAACTAGTCCGAGATGATATGCCGAGGGATAGGAGCGGGTGGTGGTAGTCCACTGCCGCTAAACTCTTTACGAGCGAATATTTCTCAGCTGCGCTGTTTTTGAGATGCGCCGCCGCGCCATGCGGAACTTGCGCATAATCGCCATGTTTTAAACATAGGTTAAGGGCTCCGCTGGCGGCGTCAGCAGGAGTTGCAGAGATAGGTCGTGCGATTGCGGTCGTGGCCAGGCTTGCGCCCGTTTGGCCGGCGAGATGACAGCGACCGATGGCGCGACGGCGGGTAATCCAGTCGCACAGGCGTTTAGTCCCCTGGTGCAAAAGAGTGTGAAGGTGGCGATGTGACCCGGTGGTGATACCGTTTCACCATGCGTAGAAACCGGATCGAGCTAAGTTTGCAGTGATTCGGTCAAAACTGTGCCATCGCGCCAGACATTAAAGTGCTGTTTCAGCACGCGAGATGCGCTTTTTCCAGCATCACATGGATACCTTTCGAGCCGTTCACTACCTGAGTTACGCGAAGATCGGCCGCCAAGCTGCACAGTGTGTAGGCGTCCTCCCGGGATAATCCGGTGCGGGCACAAATGAGCTTGATCATATCGCGGAGTGCGATCACCACCGCGTCGTCGAGATCAGGATCAAACGCCATCGTCATGACATGCGTCGGCGTCTCCGCCATTGGCCATTCGACTGTCATATCGTCGCGCACACGCAATTCGAAGGTGCCGATCAGGCCGGTTTCGATTGCGGTAATGCATACTTCGCCGTCGCCCTGCACGCCGTGACCATCGCCGACCGAGAACAGCGCCCCGTCGACGTAGATCGGCAAATAGAGGGTTGTGCCGGCGACCAGCTCCTTGTTGTCGATGTTGCCGCCATTGCGGCGAGGTGGCGGTGAGGCAACCGGGCCCCAGGCAGGCGGCGGCGCCACGACCATTACCCCGAAGAACGGCTTGAGCCGAAGTTCGAGACCCCACGGTAGCCGTCCGACCATGCGCGCGCGGTCAAGGGGAATATGGATGAGACGCGAATTTGCAAAATCGTCCGGCAATGCGCCAGCGAGCGGTCGAATGATGTTGTAGCCCCAGTCGTAGTTAAGATCGATCGCCTTGATGCGGACCTCGAGCACCTGCCCGGCTTTGGCTCCGCGCACCGCGACCGGTCCGGTCATAATATGCGGCCCGTTAAGTTTCTGCGGCACGCTTGCGTGGATCGCCGAGAGTGCGGCCGGCACGGTCAAGCCCGAGCCTGAATGCGGCATCGCCTGGGGCGCGCCCGACACCGTCGACATTATAACTTCATCGCCAGGCTCGACAGTAATAAGAGGCCTGAGCGACGCGTCAAAAAAGCCCCAGTGTACCGTACCGGGCGCCGCATCTAGGCGATGTGTTCGCATTTCGAGCGCCTTTCAAATCAGCACCGCAGGCTCACTCTATTTTTTTGAGGGAGCATGTAGCAAAAGTGAAGGATGGCACCATCCTTATTGTGCCTGCCATGACAATAAAGTTCTTGATAGACCGTCGCGTCCGTTGGTCTTGCTGCGCGCGCACAGAGAGCGGTCACGCTGCCGCTGCACCCCCCACAAGTGTGACGAACTTGCGCCCCCTCATGGCCGCCCCCTCAGGTTAGGGCACCGTACCAACACGCACGAGTAGTCTGGAAGGGGTCAGATGGATGCCACGCTATGTGCGCTTTGGGTCATAAAGGGAGATTCTCACCGCCAATTGCAATGTCCGCTTGCCCCCAAGAGCGGATATTCAATGTCAAAGCCACATCTGGCCCACTTGCCAGTTATTTTTTCACCTGTGTGGGCCGCCTCACACCGCCCTGATGCGTGCGTGGCATAGAGTTTGCATTGATCAATAGTGGCGTGCGGCACAGGAGGACTGTGTCATGCTGCTCAGACTTGAATTCAATCACTACTGCGAGGTCATCGGCCGGGCATCAGCGATCGTCACATTCGTCAGCATGGCATTGCTGATCTTGGCAGCCACTGCGATCGACGTTTTGCGCTAGCCGGTTGGAGCCGCGGCCCCGTCTGTCCCATGTCCGCTTTACCCTCGAAAGCGGACATGGGAGTGGCGCGATTGGCATGTCCGCTTTGGGCCAATGAAATCTCGCCGGTGCAAGTTTCTGCCCCCCGAGGCGAAGACGATACGATTTATAGTTGAAGCAATAGCAGATTGGGAGGTAGCAGTAAGCGCTGTCCGCTTTGTGTCGTAAGCAGACATGGAAGTCCGTCTGCGTGACGACCGCTTTACCCTCAAAAGCGGACATTCGGCAGCTGGTCGGCGTGTCCGCTAAGGCCTGTCACTTATTTGATCTACGTCGGGGTAGGCCGAACGCTGATGAGCCCTCTAGGCCTTGTTGTCTAAATTAATACGACGGATATTTAGTTTGAGCGATTTCGTTGATATTCAACGTCAAAAGACTACTCAAAGTAGCGAACCGTCGCGGGAAATCCAATGCGATTGCTTATCGTCGTAACATGCATATGCCTTAGCGCATGCGCAGGATCCGTTGAACAGTTGGCGTCCACGAACTCAGGAGGGGACCAACAGACCAATCAGCCAGAACAAGGGGAGACGTGCGCAAAATTGAAGGAGTTGCGGATTGGGATGACGACATCGCAAGTATTATCAGCTTGCGAGCGGAGGCCACTCCGAACTTCAGACCTCATCACGAGAGACGGAAAAAAGATAACGGTGTGGTTCTATGGGAGCGGCTATCTTCATTTAACGGACGACAAGCTAGTAAATATTATACCCCTTGAACAAAACTGATCGGCACCACAAAAAGTAATGGCAGGTCCTGATCAGATTGCTGAACCCGCTTTTTTGCTCAAATCTGTCGGGCCCGACAATTAGGAGTGCGCGGCCTATAAGAAAGTCGCTATCCGATCAATTCGTCGGCGCGCGCGAGCAGCGACTGCGGCACGGTGAGTTCTAGTGCCCTGGCAGTCGTACGGTTGATCACCAGCTCGTATTTGGTGGGTGCCTGCACGGCCAGGTCGGTAGGCTTTTCGCCCTTAAGGACGCGATCAACGTAGGTCGCCGCAGTTCGAAACATATCGCGCTGATCACTGCCGTAAGACAGCAGCCCACCCAGTTCAGGAAAAAAACGCCATGGATAGACGGCAGGCAGACGGTAGCGAGCAGCCAGCAAGACAAGCTCCTCGCGATGAACATTAAGGAAGCCGTCCGGCATCGAGATCAAACCAGTATCGGGCGACTGAGCGGCTATAACGGATTCGAGTTCGGGCTTGCTGTGAACGGGAGCGGCTATTGCCTGCACCCCAAGGAACGCTGCAGCGGCGTTGAATGGCGTCAGGTAGTAATGGGCAAACGGTGCTGTTGCCGGATTGAACAAAAAAGCGGCTCGATTGACGCGGGGCGCAATCTCTTTGAGCAGCTCCAGCCATTTGGCACTCGTAGTCGGCTCCATGACGGTAAAACCAGTAGCGTTGCCGCCCGGCCGCGCCAGACTGCCAACAAAGTGACTCCCAACCGGGTCGGCAACAACCACAAAAATAATCGGGACAGTACGCGTTTGTTGCAACATTGACTCTGTTGGTGGAGTGTTTTGCGTAAGGACGATGTCAGGCTGTAGCGCCAAAAGTTCTTTCGCGGAGCGTTGCCTTTGGTCCGCGTCGTCGAGTGCTCCCCAGCGAGCGTCGATGCGGACGTTCCGACCTTCGACCCACCCGAGCTTCAGGAGTCCCTGCCGGAATGCGCCCAAGTAATCCTGAAATTCTGGGTCGCCCTCCTTATGGGCCATCAACACGCCAACGCGCCGCACGCGCTCGCTCTGCTGGGCACGCGCGGCAAGCGGCCAAGCTGCCGCGCCGCCGAGTAAACTGATGAAATCGCGCCGCTTCATTGCCGCCCGGTCTCCCTCCGAGAGTTTTACTTAGTATTGGGGTTGGTGACGCGTAAATTTGGCCTCAATAACTGTTCCGATGGCATGTCCGCTTTGGGTCAAAGCGGGCGGATCGAATACGCTGCGCGGATCGAATTTGGGAAAAATCGATGTGTCGATCACATCATGTACGTCGCGACTCTAACTCATTGCCTTTTATTTTCGGTTTTTCCTCTTCTAGTTCGCGGGCCAAAATCTTTGCCATACTTTCCGGCCTGACGCCCCCCAGGTGCGTTTTCTTCTGGCAGCCATCCGGCGCGGTCACAATAATAATATTGCCGAACACCGACCAGACATAGGTAATGCCACGCCTCGATATTTCGCCCCGCATGTAGTCCCCATTGGGGACGACCTTGTGGTGACAACATCCACTTGATCGTCGTGCGCAATAAGATGCATCCTGTACAGACTACAGGAACAAGGATTTTCTTATGCGCACGATCATGACTTCGCGAGCCGACAGCCTAACGATTGGTGAGCTGTCGAGACGGACCGGCGTGCACATTGAAACGATACGGTATTATGAGCGCGTCAAAATGCTCCCGAAGCCGCCGCGGACAGCTGGCGGTCGTCGCACTTATTATCCGACGCACTTGCGGATCCTGGCCTTCATCCGCCGATCACGTGAGTTGGGCTTTTCCCCCAATGAAATTCGCGCGTTGCTTCGGCTCGGAGGACCAGAAAAAGCTCCATGCCACCAGGTTCGCAACATTGCTTTGGATCATCTCAACGATATTCGAGCAAAGATTACCGATCTCCGTAAGCTAGAGCGATTATTGGCAAAAGCGATTGCCCAATGTACCGAGACCACGGCACCCGAATGCCCTGTGCTGGATATCCTGGATGTCCATAGAGTTCAGATACAATCCCCGAAGGGCTAAGGTCACAGGTCTGTTTGCGTCGTTAGCGGACATCACACCCGTTAATCGGGATGTCCGCCTTATCTCCGAAAGCAGACATTGGGCGCGCCCGTTCGATTACATCATCGGCAGCACGGCTGAAGCGCTCGTTGAACCCGCCCATAGAGCCTCCATTTCTGCTAGATTTCTCGGGTAGGCAGAACCGGGAACTTGGCGCTCGTATCTTTCTCGCGCTGTTACTAACGCTTATGCAACTTTCCGGAACGTGCGCCGAGGACGGTAGTGACACCGTCTATCTGGCGGACTTTATTACTAGTACGTTTGAGTTTCGGTTTTCAGTACACGCAGCTGGACGTATGTCCGAACAAGCGACAACAGACGAAGAACTCCCGGTGATCGCCTGCTTCGAGGTGCGTCGGCGTAATTATCTCGCGCCAGATGGCACCGTTCTGAGGCGGCTGCCGCATTTCGCTTCTGACACCAACGCGCTGCTCTCGCTCTATCGCGGTATGGTGCTGACCCGTGCCTTTGATATCAAGGCTGTCTCACTCCAGCGCACCGGACGGCTCGGGACTTACGCGGTTTCGCTCGGCCAGGAGGCGGTCTCGATCGGGGTCGCCAGTGCTATGCGCGAGGAGGATGTACTCCTGCCCTCTTATCGAGACAACGCTGCTCTGCTCTGGCGCGGCGTCACGATGGAGGAAATTCTGCTCTATTGGGGTGGCGACGAGCGTGGCAATCGCTGGTCAGGCCCGGCCCATGATTTCCCATTTTGCATTCCGGTCGGATCGCATGCTCCACATGCTACCGGCGTCGCCTATGCTTTTATGCTCCGAAAGCAGCCCCGGGTCGCGGTTTGTTTGTTTGGTGACGGTGCTACCTCAAAGGGTGACGTATGGGAGGCGATGAACTTCGCGGGTGTTCACAAACTGCCCGTTGTGTTCGTTGCCAACAACAATCAATGGGCCATTTCCGTCCCGCTTAAATTGCAGACTGCATCGGAAACGCTTGCTCAAAAAGCAATCGCTTCGGGATTTACCGGCGAGCAGGTCGACGGCAACGACGTCATCGCCATGCACGCGGCGGCCGAAGAGGCGATCGCCAAGGCGCGTGCCGGCAAGGGGCCGCGTTTCATCGAGGCTACCACTTACCGGCTCGGCGACCATACGACCGCGGATGATGCCGCGCGATACCGACCGCCGGAGGAGGTCCAAGCGCGCTGGAAAGAGGAGCCGATCGCACGCCTGAGGTCATATCTCGTTAGTCAGAACGCGTGGGGCAAAGTGGAGGAGGAGCGGCTTGCTGCCGAGTGCCAGCAGCTCGTCGAGGCGGCGATCGAGCGCTATTTGGCGACGAGTCCGCGCTCACCAGAGACTATGTTCGAGCACCTCTACGCGCAGCTACCTGCGGCCTATGCCGCTCAGCGCCGCGAAGTTAAGGAAGGGTCTCATGGCTGAGGTGACGCTGATCGAAGCAATCAACCTGGCGCTCGCCCGCGCCCTGAGTGATGATCCCAACGTTGTCGTTCTTGGTGAAGACGTTGGGGTCAATGGCGGTGTCTTCCGCGCGACTGTCGGACTGCAGCAGCGGTTCGGAGCGCAACGCGTTGTCGATACGCCTCTTGCCGAACTGCTGATCAGTGGCTTGTGCGTCGGTATGGCTGCGCAAGGCCTCAAGCCGGTCGGCGAAATCCAATTTATGGGATTCATCTATCCCTGCATCGATCAGTTGGTGAACCATGCTTCCCGGCTGCGCAATCGAACGCAAGGACGACTCAGCTGTCCGATGGTCCTGCGCACGCCGCACGGCGGCGGCATTCGCGCCCCCGAGCATCACTCGGAGAGCACTGAGGCCATGCTAACCCACATCCCGGGCCTGCGGGTGGTGATGCCGTCTTCGCCAGAACGCGCCTATGGACTCTTGCTCGCCGCTATCCGCGACCCCGATCCAGTCATATTCCTCGAGCCGACACGCATCTACCGGGCCGCAAAAGGCGAAGTTCATGACGATGGCGAGGCTTTGCCACTGGACGTTGCCTTCGTCCTTCGCGAAGGTCGAGACGTTACGTTAATCAGCTGGGGCGCGACGGTGAAAGAAACTTTGACAGCCGCAGATGAGCTCGCCGGCGACGGCATTCGCGCAGAGGTGATCGACCTCGCCACGCTTAAGCCCTATGACGAAGACACCATACTTGCTTCGGTGCAGAAAACAGGACGGTGCATCATCGTGCACGAGGCGGCGCGCACGAGCGGCTTTGGTGCGGAGATCGCCGCGCTCATCGCCGAGCGTGGGATGACGTCATTACTTGCTCCGGTGGTTCGCGTCACCGGGTATGACACCATCATACCGCTTCCACGGCTTGAACAACACTACATGCCATCGGTGAACCGGATCGCGGCGGCCGCTCGCAGCGTCTGTCAATTCAGCTGAACTTCGCGGAGTTCCTATGCGTCAGTTTGTCTTGCCCGATCTCGGTGAAGGCCTCGAAGAGGCTGAGATTGTCGCTTGGCACGTTAACGAGGGTGATCGTGTGGTAACTGATCAGCCGCTTGTGTCGGTCGAGACCGACAAGGCCGTGGTGGAGGTTCCTGCCCCTCGGAGCGGTCGCATCGCGCATCTGTTCGGCTCCAAGGGCGATTTGGTCAAAGTGGGGACCCCTCTCGTCGAGTTTGCGGAAGGAACAGAGCAAGACACCGGTACTGTTGTCGGTGAGCTTGATCAAGACGAAAAGCCGACTCGCCGGGTTGAAGCGGCAACCGAGCCGACGCAAGTACGAACCCGACAAGTCCTTCCTGCGGTGAGAGCACTTGCGCACAAGCTCGATGTCGACCTCAACTTCGTCCAAGCCACTGGACCGGCCGGTACCATCACGCGGGCGGACGTGGAGCGCGCCGCCAAGAGCTTGGTTGATGCAGGCCCTGCCGAACCTTTGAGAGGAATGCGCCGCGCCATGGCGCAACGGATGACGGTCGCGCACGGCGAAGTGTCGCCGGCAAGCGTAACCGACGAGGCCGACGTCGATGATTGGCCGAAGGGCGAGGATATCACAGTACGACTTGTTCGCGCTATTGCAGTGGCCTGCAAGGCCGAGCCCTCGCTTAATGTCTGGTACAATGCCGAAGCGGCAGAGCGGCGTCTGGTCAAGCGCATCGACATTGGTATTGCGGTCGACACCGAAGACGGTCTGATTGTGCCAGTTATGCGCAATGTCGGTGAGCGTGACGCGCGAGACTTGCGTGCTGGACTCGACCGACTGCGGGCCGACGCTGCCGCAAGGTCGATTCCATCAGAGGAACTTCGCGGCGCTACCATCACGTTGTCGAATTTCGGCATGATCGGAGGACGTTTCGCCAGCCTCGTTGTTGTGCCGCCCCAGGTCGCGATCATAGGAGCGGGCCGCATTCGCCAAGACATGGTGGTGCATGAGGGTCGGCCGTCCGTGCGGCGCATTCTGCCGTTGTCACTGACCTTCGATCACCGTGTGGTGACGGGCGGCGAGGCAGCCCGTTTTCTGGTGGCGCTCAAGTCCGATCTTGAGCGGGCTTCGTAATGTGCGTGCTGCCGCAATTGACGGGAGAAATGTCCGCTAATGACCCAAGGCGGACATAATGCAGCAGCCCGCGTGTCCAACTCCACACGTTTTGAATTGCTTACATTCGCAAGACTTAAGCTTTGAGGAAAAGAACCCCCAAAGACCCCTTGGGACCTCTCCCGAGAAATAAGGTATATACCACCGCAATGCGGCGGTGACTGGTTTTCATTTACGACGACAGCTTCGAGTGATGAATTATGGGTGCAATTGGTTTATCGGTAATCGCATTTGCGTGCATTTTAGCCGGCACACTGGTCGGTATGTTGTTGCGTAATAAGCTGCCTGAACACCATCTGGGCTCAGATGCAAGGGACGTGGTGAGGCTCGGCGCGGGTCTTATTGGAACAATAGCTGCGCTCGTGCTCGGGCTCTTGATTGCGTCGGCGAAGAGCTCGTTTGATGCACAGGCTACCCAGGTTAAGCAGCTAACCGCCGATGTCATTTTGCTCGATCAACTCCTGGCTCAGTACGGACCGGAAGCAGCCACAGTTCGCAATTTGTTGCGGGGCGCAGTCGATGCCGTTGCTGACCGAATCTGGCAAGAAAACAGTCCTGTCTCCGCGAAGAAAATGCCCTACGAAGCAACGGCGGCAGGCGAAGCATTCATTATGAAGCTCCGTCAACTACCACCACAGACTGA
>Ga0126383_10002973_pt1 | contig 11112 bp, 7 predicted proteins | sample PanSoiMetPlot_35_FD_96882 | JGI IMG/M metagenome (GOLD analysis project Ga0126383, IMG submission 96882) | Tropical forest soil microbial communities from Panama - MetaG Plot_35 | ecosystem: Environmental > Terrestrial > Soil > Tropical forest > Bulk soil | place: Panama | collected 2016-02-17
CCACGGTCGTGTTGCTGACTTCGTTTTCAAAGCCGCGTGTGTGGGTTTTGGTCGTAATGTGAATCGTGCGGGTCTCGCCTGCAGGCATCGGAGGGGAGAAGCGATACACCTGGTAGTGGAGCCAGTTATCGTCCTTCGCCAACGTAGCGCCGGGAATTTGAATTTGCGAATCGTACAACCGGTCCAGGGTAAAATCGATTTCGTCAAGAGGATGCGTGTACGGGTTCTGAATCACCGCATCGGCGTTCAAAACGATCTGCCGCTGTTCGGGATAGATTTCGATGTTGTACTTTATATCGCGCACGCGGGGCATTTCCTTCTTGGCGAGCTTTTTGTACGCCTTTTCGTAGTCCGCTTGGATACGCAACCTATCCTTTGGCCCCTGAAGGGTGTTTATTACTTTTGTGTTGTGGTAGGCCCACGCGCCCACGCTCGAAAACGTAAGGAACGCAAACACCACCAGTGCCGGCCACGCTCCGCTAAAACGCTGGCGCGCAATTTCCGCGCGCTCTTTCCACCCGCTGACTTTCCCCCGCGGCCAAAACATGACTGTGAGAACATACAGTAGCGCGCAACACAGGATCCAATACGCCGAAAACCAGCTCCATGCCACGCGGAAGGGCGCGTCGGTGAAAAAATCCGAATAAATCACTTTCGGCCGATTGGCAAATTTCGGCAGGTTGCTGGCAACGTTCAACGGAGTCCAGGCAAAGAAGTTTCCAATCAGAAAGACTACGTAAACAAAATAGCCGACGTACTTATTGGGGGAGAGCGCGTGAAAGAAAAACGCCAGAATGGCCAGCATGACGAACAGAGAAAGATCCCGGAACAGAAGTTCCTTTGCATACAAGCCGAACTGGAAGCGGTAAAAATGCTGGGCGGCCTGGACGATGACGCCGCTCGCAAAAACAGCGATTTGAATCAGAACAACGACCCCAATCAGAGTCGTCAAGCGTGAAGCGAAGGAAACCCACTCCGGAGAAGGCATGGAATCGATGATTTCATCCATGCGTGTGTCACGATCTTTCCAGACCAGGATTCCTGCGTAGTAGGTGATGATGGTTAGGATAAACATGTACAGCGTGCCGGCAATGATGTCCAAAATATGAAGCGTGACGGGGAAACTGGTGCCACCATAGTTCTCCGTAGCATTCAGGGCGATCGCCGGGATGCAGTTCAGCAGCGCTGCAAGAACGATCACGATAAAGACGGGGCTCTTTATCACCCCCCAGAAGTGGATGCGCAGCGATGCGAAGTATTTCTTCCATGGTGCATCGTAAGAGGAAACTTCCGGCAGCGCTACCGTTACGGTACGCTTCTCTGGCTCATCTTTGGCGGCGCGGACTTTCGTTTTCCGTTCTGCAAAGCTGAATCGCCAATAGGCGAGCGCAAAGATAATCACGGCCGCGCTCACCCAAAGCAGCCTGTTCCAGAGCAAATATCCGCTATACCCCGCCGTCAGCGTATTCTTTTCCGCCACCGTCCAGTACCGCGTGAAGTACGCGTATGTGCGGATGCCAAAGGGATCGAGAATCGCGCCAAGCTTTTGCCGCTCCACGTTTCGCAGCAGGATGTCCGAGGCAATATATCCCGCCAGCAAAACCACAGAAGAAACGAAGGAGGCAATTTCGTTGCGCGCCCAGACCGCGACAGCAAACAGGATTGCGGCGATGATGAATCCGTTGGGCAGAGCGAAAAGCCATATGCCGTTCAGGTGAGCTTTCCAAACAATCCCCTCCCAGCGCTCCGGCTCGACCCAAGGCATGTACTTTGCGAGAATCATCCCGATGGATACGCCGAGCATGGGGATCAGGGAAATCAGCGCGGCGCCGGAAAAACGCCCTAGCAGAAAATCCGAACGTCTAAGCGGCGTGGAAAACACAATCTGGTAGGTGTTATAGCTAAAATCCCGCGCAGCCGCCGAGTTCATAAAGGCCGGCGCCATGATCATCGTAATCAGCCCGATGAAAGCGTAGAAATTCTGAATGTTGTAGGGCGAATTCCGGAAAGTGTTAGAAAGGGAGTCACCCAGCGTGATGTCGTCCGTACTTGCGGCCCCAAAAACCATCACCGCGATGACCAGCAGGAAAATCCACAGCGTCCACGACTTCAGCCAGTAGCGGACTTCGAACGAGAAGATGTTTTTCAGCATCGCCCCCTCAATTCCATCCGCGAATCTTTGTGAAGAAGACGTCTTCGAGGTCCGGCGTACTGGTCTGAAAGCCACCGTTCAGCGGCCGTTCGCTCAGGACATGGATAGAGGGCCGGCCACCCAGTAAACGGCTGGAAATTATTTTGTACCGCGCTTCGTAATCCGAAAGCTCTGCTTTGGCAATCGACCGCTGCCACACGCGGCCAGACAGCTGCGCAATCGCCTCGTCCGGTCTTCCCTCAAACAACACTCTACCCTCGTGAATGATCGCCATGTTCGTGCACAGGTCTGTCACGTCCTCGACAATGTGCGTCGACAGAATAACAATCACTTGTTCGCCGATTTCCGCCAGCAAATTGTAAAAGCGATTGCGTTCACCCGGATCTAGCCCCGCTGTTGGCTCATCCACGATCAGCAGCTGTGGGCTCCCGAGCAACGCCTGGGCGATGCCAAAGCGCTGCCGCATGCCTCCGGAAAAGCTCGTCAGCGGCTTCTTGCGCGCGTCCTCCAAATTGCAACGGTGCAGCATGGCCTCCACAATTTCTTTGCGTTCACTGCGGTTCACAATGCCCTTGAGCAGCGCAAGGTGGTCCAGCATGTCCTGCGCCGAGATGCGGGGATACACGCCGAAATCCTGCGGCAAATAGCCCAACTTGCGCCGCACCTCCTCTTTCTGCCTTAGAACGTCAACGTCCCCCAGAAACGCGGTTCCGTTGTCCGGCTCCTGGAGCGTCGCTAGAGTGCGCATCAGTGTGGACTTCCCCGCCCCATTCGGGCCGAGCAGCCCGTACATTCCATGCGGAATGGTCAGCGAAACGTTGTCGAGCGCTTTCACGCCATTCGGATAAGTCTTAGACAAACCTTGAATTCTCAGTTCCATTGAGGGCTCCCAAGGCAAGATACGGCTTGCGGCGAAAAATGTTTCCCGAGTCCCGGAAAACGACCCACAGGCGGGGCCCGTTCGTGGGCCCGTGCGGCCATCCCATAGGCGCGCGGTCTCGTCCCAACTCCATGCAAGGATGCGGCTTGCGCCCTGAAGTCTTTCTACACGCCCGGCGTCTCTCAGCCTGGGCGAGGGCTTAAATCACTCTCCCACGGAGCCTGCTGGCGGTGAGCAAAAATGCGCACAGGTTAGAACTACTATTCGTGTCTGAGGGCAACGATCGGGTCCACGAGCATGGCCCTCCTCGCTGGCAAATAGCACGCCCCAAACGCAACCACGCTAAGCAAAATCGCCACTACCGCGAACGTCGCCGGGTCCGTCGTGCCGACGCCGAAAAGCAAACTCTTGATCAGTTCGGTCAGCACTCCGGCGGCGATGAGGCCAGTTGCCACGCCCACGAAAACCATCATTGCCGCTTCGCCGAACACCAGCTTCAGCACATCTCGTCGTTGCGCTCCCAAGGCCATCCGAAGGCCGATTTCGTGAGTCCGCTGACCTGCCACGTAAGACATAACGCCGTAAATCCCGATACCGGCCAGCACCAATGCGGCGGCCGCAAACCCACCCAACAAGATCATCGCGAATCGCCGTGACACCATTGACCTCGCTATGATCTGATCCATCGATTCGAAATTGTAGCTTGCCTGCTCGGGGTTGATTTGCTGCATCGCCGAACGGATCCTGTCCGCAGTCGGATAGTTTGGAGCCTGCGTGCGAACCACGATCCCAGCGCCCCTCCCCAGCGACACGTCAGGAACTTGTTCGGCGAGGGTGTAGAGTTGAATCTTCACAGAGCCGCTGAGCTTCTGATCCTGTGCCCACTGCTCTGTGTGGCCCACGACGCCGACGATTTCAATAGGGGAATTCTCCGTGATGATGCGCCGCCCAATCGGATCCTGGGTCGGGAAATACTCTCGTGCGAAATTCTCGTCGATGACCCCGACGCGGCGTGATTGCATAGTGTCTTCCGGAGTGAAGAATCGCCCGCGGAGAAGCGGAATACCCATCACCCGGAGATAATTCGGGCTGACGACGTAGAGCAGCGTGTCTGGCATTTCGGTTACGGTCGGTGGCTTCTGCCTCCCTTCGATCCAGAAGTGTTCTTCCCAATCATCGCTCAGCGGCTTGGATGCATCTGTCAAAGACGCCGCCTCCACGCCCGGGATTTGCGCAATGGTATCTGGAAGTCGCCGGAGCATCAACCGGACTTGATCCGGCTTGCCCACGAAAGGGGGAAAAACCAGATCGAAGCTCAAGACGTTCTGGGGATTGAATCCCCGATTCAGGCTCCAGAGGCGCGCGAGGCTGCGAAGCGTCAGCCCCGCGCCGACCAGGAGCACAACCGCCAGCGCCAGCTCAAACACTACGAAAACGGCCTGTGTGCGATGCCGCGCTCCGCTCGAGCCGCGCCCGCCTTCCTTCAGAGTCTCATGCAGGTCCGGGCACACGGTCTTCAGGGCGGGCGCGAGGCCGAAGAGCGCGCTAGCAACAATGGAGACGGCCAGTGTGAAAAGCAGGACGGGGAAATCGACGCGCACATCGTTCGCCCTTGGCAGTGCCTGTGGCAGAGCGCGCAAACCCGCTTGCGTTCCCCAGCAAGCGAAAAGCACGCCCAAAGCCGCGCCGGCAACCGACAGCAGCAAACTTTCGGTTAGCAACTGCCGGATAACCCGGCGCCGCGTCGCACCGAGAACCGACCGCATCGCGAACTCCCTTGCGCGCCCCATTGCCCGCGCGAGCAACAGATTGGCCACGTTCGCGCAGGCGATCAGCAGCACGAACCCGACGGCGGCAAGCAATACGAGCAACGTGGTTTGGATCCCTTGGACCATGCGTTGTTGCAGCGGCATCAACACTACGCGGGTGTTCTTGTTTGTGTTCGAATAAGCCTTCTCGAGGTTGAGCGCAACGTCATCCATATCCGCGCGCGCTTGTTCGATGGTCACGCCCGGTTTCACCCGCCCGACAGCGCGGATTCCGGGGTGCATATCACGGTCCGTGAGCCACGAGTCGCTACCGGAGCCTATGGGCACGTACACGTCCCCAAGCTGGAAATTCATTGACTCGCAGCAAAAATAAAAGTTCTCCGGCAGGACCCCAATCACCGTATAACCCGTCCCGTCCAGCTTCAGCATCCTCCCCAAAATTTCCGGGGAACTTGCAAACCTGCTCTTCCAGAAACGTCCGCTCAGCATGACTTCTGGTGGTGCGCCTTGTTTGTCGTCCTCCGGCGAGAAATCTCGTCCGATGACCGGCCTGACGCCCAGCAACGGAAAGAAGCTTGCCGAAACCTGTACCGCATTCAGCCGTTGCGCCGGGCCTGAGCCGGTCAAGTTGAAATCCGTGTGACGATAAGCAGCGAGCGTCTCGAAGGTGTGGTTCATCCGAACCCAGTCTAAGAAATTCGGGTAGGCAATCGATGCCTCCGGGAACGGCGGAAACCTTTCGGCCACTGCCACCAGCCGTTCGGGATTCCGATAAGGGAGGGGATTCAGCAGCACTCCATTGATCACCGAAAACAGCGCTGTATTCGCACCTATTCCGAGCGCCAGCGTCAGCACGGCTATCGTCGTGAACCCCGGCGACTTCGTCAGGATCCGCACCGAGTAGCGTAGGTCCTGCCAGAGCGTTTCCATAGGTACCCCGAAATCTGCTGAGCTAAACCTCCAAACGCACGTATCCTTCCGAACCTACACTTACCTAAGTCGCTGCACCATCGGTCCTTATCCAGTTCCCTCAGGGTATATCTCGGCCGGGACTGTCCGTTGCAGGAAAATGCTGTCCCGGAATCGGACAGCTGCCTTCATGGCAATAGTGTGTACGAATTTGCGTGCGGTTCCTTTGGCGGTGGTTTAGGCAAGCCATTTCCGCCAGGTTTTGGATGGATCTATCCACACCTTCGTGAGGACTGACAAATGACTGCCACCCGCGGTGACTTACAGTTTGCCGAACAGCTGCCGCTTATTTCTCGTCGATGAGCCTCACCAAACCCCGCAACACGACGCCCGCCACCTCTGGTCCAGCGGAATTGATTTCGCCGTACCAGCGCTCAGGTCGGTTCAGCAGCCAAGGTGGTTGATCGTCCCACTCAGCTTTCGGAATCAGGTAACCCAACTCATCGTTGCCCAAGCCGAATATGAATTGGTATCTGCTCTTCAAATGTGCTCGCAAGATCGGTTCAAAGGCGGCGTCCGGATAGTCCGCTCCGGGATAACGAGTGATGCCGCCGTTAGTCAGCTCGGGATAAATCTCCCCCGGCACGGTCACAATCTCCGCCACAATTCGGTCGGAATTCCGCAGTTGGACATAATCCGTCTCGGTTTGAAGCTCGCGGCCCGTGGCCAATCGAACTCTTCCTGCATCGGCAACTTCTTTCTCGACCGTCGACCCGTCCAGCTTGCCATCTGTGTACAGAGGCTTGCGGCCGGAGAATACGCCGGCAGCTTCGGCCGCACGGAAATGGTCGTTTTGCAACGGTGCAAAGAGCCTCGATTTGCGAATGGAAATGGAGTTCACTGGTGAGCTCTCGGAAGAGTTCAACGCCCGCTCCGCGAGCTGCCCGAGCATTGTGCCAAGTAGCTCAGCCTTTTTCCATGTATAATCTGGCGCAATTTGGCCGCTGACGGGATCTGGCATTGCAACCTGGTTCCCCAGAGTCGAAACCTTGCCTATCGAACCGTTGAAGAAGATAGCTGTCCCACCGAGGCGATCTTCGACATATCGGCAAAGCCAGTAGGGATAATCAGCCGTGATTTCAGTATCTTCAGCACCCAAAGTCTCGGGATGATCGCTCCAGTTCACCAATGTCGCTATCGGCGTGCCTGCACTAGCAGTCGTGAGGCGCATCACGAAAAGGTACGGGTCCTTAATAATGGGAGGACGTTCCACGGCCTGCAGCATTCGCAACAACGGATGATCGTCGCGTGCCAACTCGATGCGAGCAGGTTGCATGGAACGCTCTGCTTTCACCGCCGTGACAGCAATTTGTGAGTCCAGCCGATCGAGATAGTTTTCATCAATTCCGGTATGCAGCGGATGGGGGCCCCAGAGCCCCAGCGTATCGGGACCCTCGTGCACATGAGTGCTGGCAACAACCAGGAGAGATATCTCCGGCGCTTGGGTCTTCGCTCGCTCGCGAATTTTGAGGACGTCGTCGTAGAAAAGGCCGATGATATCCACCGAGCAAAACACCACGGCTTGCCTGCCTGCCTCCAACGCGAGGCAACGAACATAGAGGTCGTCATGAACTCCAGTCGCAATTCGGTTATGGCCGAAGCCGGCAATGTAAACCTTGCCTTTATGAGTATCTGGCGTAACGATCGCTTTAGCCGCTCCGGCCCGGAGCTGTGCCTGAGCCTGAGCAAAACAGAGCGGCAACGAGACCATCGTAAGGGCAACGACTTGGGCAAGAGCTCGCAAGTAAACCGCACCGCCCTTTCGTTTCATCCTGCGCCAAAGCAGAAAACAATCAGAAGACCCGACGCACATGCAAAAGGTCGATCGTCACTAGAAGAATCCAAATGCCCTCTGACGAGAGGGCGATTTTAACCGGCCAGCGTCTCGCCACAATTAGTCCATCGAAAGTCAAGAGAAGGGGCAAAATTGAAAACACCAACCAGGCAATCAGCGAAGGCTGACCGTAGGACGGCGTAAGTGGCCCAGTCATGCAATCCCGAAAATAATGGCTGACACGAAGCCCATACTCAACGCGACTACCGCAGCTCTGGCAACGGCGTGCAATCTTTCAGCTTAATCCAAAATTCTTCTCGCGAAGTTGTTTTCGAACTCGCTTTGCTCTGCGAGCGACCGCCATCAGCTCTCGGTGCTACAACGTGCCCGCGGTGGCCGTCGATTGTCACTCCATTGGGCTGCCCGCTTCCTGGTTGAGCGTTTCAGCGGGATCGATCCGTGCGACTCTGAGTGCGGGTATCGTTGTGGCGATGAAGAGTAACGGCGCCCCAACATCAGCACAACGAGCCGGATGGCCGCTACATCGTAGACGCCTACACCACGCTCCGCATGGCGCAAAGCACCGGCGCGGAGCACCAGGCCAATGACCAATCCCAAGCCCGGGGCGCCCACTCCGTACACACCTAGGCAGACCTTGGAAGAGCGCTGCGTTGATCGACCTGCCGGATCGTCGCCAACTGAAAGCAATCGGGGCCGAGGCTAGTGAGCTTCGGGGCCAAGGTACGTGGCTAGAAACCAGGTCGTGCCGAACGGGTCGGTAATGGTGGCGGAGCGTTCGCCGTACGGAGCGGTGTAGGGCGTCTTAACGCTTTTCGCGCCCGCAGTGACGGCTTGTGCGTAGAGCGCGTCCGTGTCGGGGACGTAGAGGTGGAGATACGATTGCGTGCGCTGAACCTCACCGTGGGCTTCGTCGATTTCGAGAGTGGCACCGGCTATTTCGATGGTAGCGTGCAGGACTTTGCCGTCGGGAGACTTGTGAAGACCTGTAGTACGCGCGCCGAGGGCGGCCTCGATAAAGGGAATCATATTGTGGGCGTCGCGCAGGTGGAGGTAGGGCTGGACGGTGAGAAAGCCCTCGGGGCCAGGAATCCAGCCCTTGCGTGTGGCGATATACCACGTGTTGCCGAACGGATCTTTCGCTTCGCCCCAGCGGTCGCCGGAGGGATGGTCGTCGGTGGGTGCGTACACGGGCGTGGCGCCGGCCACGAGGGCGTTTGCGTAGGTGTCGTCGGCGTCGGGGACATACAAATGCGTGCTCATGAAACGCTGCGGATATTCGTCATTGGCGTCGCCGAGCTCGATCACGGAGTTGCCGATGGCGACTTCGGCGTGCATGATTGAGCCGTCCGGGTGGGGGACGCGAATACGTTCGGTGCCATTGAAAGCCGCAACGAGAAAGTCGATGAACTTGGGCGCGCCGTTCACAAGGAAATATGGCGCGATGTTGGGGAAGTTTTCGCGACGGAACTGAACAGGCTTTGTCGTCGCTGCAGTTGAGGCTTGGTTCATGGAGGTTCTCCTTTGCAGATCGGTTTTGAGATGAGCTTTGAATTCGGGACGCGGCAGATCGCGCAATGCGCGCACGAGCGCCAGGAGTTTGGCAACGCTCCGGCTCGCTCCCGGCATGGGGCGCGGAGGGTGTGCGAGAAGGGCGCTGACGGCGAGATCGAGTTGTTCGGCAGGAGGGCGCTTAGTCATGGCGTTCCCCCATTTGTTCGCGCAGAGTCTGCAACGCGCGGAATTGGAGCTGCTTTACCGCGCCCTCGGTTTTACTCAGACGCTGGGCGATCTCTTTAATGCTGCGCTCTTCGATAAAACGTTCGCATACAACGCGGCGCTGAACTTCGGGAAGTTTCTCGACGAGGCGGAAGAGGAAAGCGTGGCGTTCGACAGACTCCATTTCCTTTGAAGTACTGTTTGCCTCGGCAGACGGGTCGAGCGCGTTGTCATCGCCGCGTTGCTCGCGATTGGCGCGTTTGTATTGATCGGCGATGGCATTGGAAGCGATGCGGAAGAGCCAGGCAACGAAGGGAGTACCACGCCATTCGTAGGTGGAAAGATTCGCTAGCGCCTTGTGAAAGACTTCGGACGTTAGATCCTCGGCGGTGGACCGGTCGTGGACGCGGCTGACGATGAAAAAGTAGACGCGCGCGAAATGCAGCTCGTAGAGAGCGGCGAATTTCGACGGGTTCGACTGCGCGGCTTCGACCAGTAAATGCTCGTCGGCACCTTGCGACGAAGTCTTCCTTCCCGGACGTCTGACGGCCACCATGGCTCTGAAACTATAACTGCTACGGCCTCCGGAAGGTTACGGTGCCCCGCACGATTCTGAGGAAGGGTTCGTGGTCGGCGGCACCATAATCGGTGTTTTGGAGCGCGGCTGATGTCGGGTTGTCAAAGGACGGCCGAACCGAGGCTCGCAGGACAAATTGGTTTTTGTTGAAAGCCAATGAATCACTCTCCTGCCTGACTCGCTTTTCGTTCGCCTATTACGCTGATCCGTGTCATGGCGAACTTTCACACGCTAGTCCCCGCTGTGCTTTGGTCTAGTAGCCTCCGGTAATGGTGCAGATAACGCTCGATATCTGATAAGCCTTCGTTCCACGTACTGCTTTTCTTCAGATCCGGACTCTTCACGTAGGCTTCTTGGATTGCCGGCCAGAAGAATGCACGTTCGATTTCCGACATTTGGCTTTGTGCCTTTTCAGTGTTTCCCTTCTTGTAAAAACACTTCAACCGGGAAGTGATGCCCGTAATGGTTTCTTTTGTGGGGCAGTCCTTCGCTTCGCGGCTCCACTTCAACAGCTCGTCCAAATGCGCCCGGCACCAAATTACCGAATCGATCCCGTACAGGCTTGACATTTTTTGCTCCTCTAGCGCTCATCATGCATGCACGGGGATCTCTCAGCCTAGCTGTACAAGGGGCCAGCCTGATTCAAAACGGAAAGGGCGGGGGAACGATTGCTGACAATCACGGCGGGCAAAATTCAGTCGGTCGCCTGGAACCTTCCGACAATTGCAACGGCCAATCGAGCCTTGCAAACCATCCCTGAGTTGATCGTCGATACCGCTGCCGTTGAGCATTTCCGGCCTGGAATTATTGTGCTGTGTAATCATCGGGGTGAAACGATCAAGAATGGGCCCCTAGAGTGAAACAGTTCCATGAAGACGGCCTCTCTTGGATCTCGACGCCGGCTGACCAGTCCATCTGGACATATTTTGCGGGCCGCCTGGCTATCGCTGAAAAGCGTGTTTGGGCGCCCCTTCGGGCGATCCCCAACTAGCAGTGACCATCCGCTGCCCGCCCGGTGAGAACACCGCGGTCACAACCTCGGGCGAGGTGACCCCAGGGTCTAGATTGTGGTCAATGACTTTTGAGCCTTCACTTATGCCGTGTAGTTCGAAATGACCGGGCGCCCTTGTCAGTCACAAGTTTGAATCGAATCGCCTTGACTCCCATCAGCGAAGTATCAAGGTGTTAATGCGTTTCGGGACTTCTCCCGCAGGGATAATGGCTACGATCTGAAGAGTTCTTGTGTCGATGGCG
>Ga0126383_10002974_pt1 | contig 11112 bp, 11 predicted proteins | sample PanSoiMetPlot_35_FD_96882 | JGI IMG/M metagenome (GOLD analysis project Ga0126383, IMG submission 96882) | Tropical forest soil microbial communities from Panama - MetaG Plot_35 | ecosystem: Environmental > Terrestrial > Soil > Tropical forest > Bulk soil | place: Panama | collected 2016-02-17
CAAGTCTCTTAACGTCATTAAGTCCTGTTTTTCGGCTATTCGTAAGTAAACCGCGGCTGCCAGACCCCTGGCGCGCACCAGGCGTTTGCACGAAGTCTAAGCAGGGGCTCACAGAGGAGCCGAAGCAACAAATTACAAACTGTTCAGCCTGCCGCGGGCGCGCACAGTACGACCCGCCCCGCCGTTTTCATCCTTGCAACCACGCAAGAGCCTCATCCCGGCTGGTGAACGCCTCGGTAAGAAAGTCCTCGCCCGAAGACGATTGGTTTGTCATCGATGGGACGTCGGTGCCATTGGGAAAAAGAAACGCGAATCGCTTCACGCCTGCCCCGTTATAACGGTTCGAGATATTCTTCACCCGCCACTGCTGCACCTCGGGAGCCATCTTGTGATGGAAACGGCTGACATCGACCAGAATGCCCCGTGCCTTCAGTTCTTCAACGTGGCTTGCGAACATGGTGAGCTCCATTTTGAACTGGTCGTCGGTCATTGCCCCCGTCGTCTCTTTCCAGTCGATACCGATGATGCGAGTTTTCTCGTCCCATAAAATCGTCAAAAATTTGGTGTCGCGTATTTGTGTCACTGACATCGTCTCCTCCGTTGCCCTAGCCCCTCGGCGGTGGCACCCTGCGGGTGCGTTTGTGCCATCCTTCAGCCCTCAGCCATTTCTCCAGGGTCACGGCCCCGCTGCCGTCCCTGCGCGAGTGATCAACACCTTTTTGTCCGAGCTCACGTTTCTTTGTCCCTCCTGTTTACTAGATGACGCTAGAGTCGGCTGCCGTGGTCTTGTAGTGACTGGACCAGGATCGCTCCAGCGGCAACAAAAGATCTCTTCGAAGCTGCTGCGCCACAACTGCCATCCTTCAAGTGCTGATCTTCTTGAGTGCCTCCAAGATCTTGGGATTTTCCGACTGGAGACGGCCGTCCATAGCCACATGTTCCGCAGGGTATTCGCGGAGAAAGATCAGCGTGTCGCCAATGTGGTAGGCATCATCGATCGCGGTCGTAATTTTCTGGACCATCTGTTTCTTGGCTTCCGGCTTAATCCCTGGAGGGGCCTCTATAAACACAACAGGCATGCAGTGTCTCCTTGCCGTTTGGTGCTAACGCGCTCTCAAGTCAGTTCGCTTCACCTCAGACATAACCTATACCTTCTGGTACAATTCTAGGCATCTCAGGCCCTGCCGGCGACTGATATTTCAGTAGGAAGGGCTTATCTGGTTGCTATATATGGGTACGAATAGAGAAACGGTAAACAAAAATCAAGTACAGACCAAAATAATCGCAATCCGCTGATTTGTCGTAAGGCCGGCGGGCGTATTATACCGTTAGGTACAAATTAGAGGCAGGCGCGATGAAAACCCACTATAGTAAAGGTGCAGACACAAAACTCCGAATAATTCAGGTTGCCGCCGATCTATTTCACAAGCAGGGAGTTCGCGCTACCAGCCCGGACGAAATTATTGAGGCTTCCGCCACGGGAAAGGGCCAGTTCTATTACTACTTCAAGAGCAAAGAAGGCCTGGTCCACGAAGTGTTGCTGCACCACTTAGGAGCGATTAAAAACGGCGACGCTCCGGTCAACTACGAAATCAATTCCTGGCAGGACCTTGAACGCTGGTTTCAGGCTCATGTGGAGTTGCAGCACAGATACAGGATGACTCGCGGTTGCCCATTCGGGACTGTAGGCAACGAGCTAACCGAAAACGATGGACTCATCCGACAGGATCTTCGTCACCTCTTTGAAGTCGTGAAGAATAAGTTAGCTACATTCTTCGTTCGTGAGAAAGCCCAAGGACGACTTGTGAAGGAAGCTAACGAGGAGCACCTGGCTGCCTTTTGCATTGCCACAGTACAAGGGGCGATGCTCATGGGCAAAATTGAAAGAGACAGCCGCACGGTCGAGGTTGCTTTTCGGGAGGCCTTGGTCTACCTCAAGCGGTATGCGCTCAGTCCCTAGCGTTGAAACTTCCGAAGTCTTGAGACAACAGCTTCGTCTCTTTCCTGAGAAACCTGAAGTTGTTCCTGGCCGTGATCTTCGGCGCGGTCACACTCACCATTCTGCTGATCTCCATGTTCATGGCGGTGCTAATCGGGACGGTGAGTTCTTTGGTGCCGGGTTTCAATGCGGCGCGAGTTTCGATTCTCGACGCCCTTCGCTGCAACGGGTAAGCTATGGCGATTCCGCTTTTCTACAATCTCCGTAATCTGATGATCCGGAAAGCCACGACGGTGATGACGGGTCTTGGTATCACACTCAGCGTCGCGGTGCTGGTAGCATCGCACGCGTTGGTGAATGGGCTACGTACGGTCTTCGCCAGCACTGGTCATCCTCTACGGCTTCTGGTGCTGCGAAAGGGCGGCACTACGGAACTTGGCAGCCTCATCCCGGAGGAATCCCTTGCAGTACTCGGAAGCGATCAATCTGCGGAAGTTGAAGAATCCTATCGGCGTGTGCTTGAGCACGGCCGCCTCAAGGAATTCTCAGCGGGCGCCCGATGTTTTTCCCCGGTAGAGTCCGGCGATCCCGAATGTGTAGGGCTTCCAGAAAGCCTGGGTAAAACCACAGCTTGTCATGTGCTCCAGCATCTCTCCCGGCTGGGGAAATCGCGCAACCGACGCCGGTAGATACGCATAAGGTCCCCTAACCCCGGAAATGAGAGTTCCAACTTTAGGCAGCACGTACCGAAAATAGATTCGGTAAGCCCTACCCAGCATTCCCTTCGGCTCTCCAAAATCCAGGATTCCGCATTCGCCTCCCGGCTTCAGCACGCGGACCATTTCGCGCAATCCCGCATCGTAATCGGCCAAATTACGGAATCCGAAAGCCGATGTCACCAGATCAAAATTCGCGTCAGGAAAAGGCAAGCGAAGAGCGTCAGCCTCGATCCAGCGCAGCCGAGTGCGTTGCGATTTCTGAGCGGCGCGCTCGAGCATCGGGTGTGAGAAATCAGCCCCCAAAATCTGGACGGTTGTCTTGTCTGCGTGCCGCCACAGAGCGAATGCCATGTCACCGGTGCCGCAGCACAGATCCAAGACCCTTGTCTCAGGCTGCGCCAAAATGTGCGCAAAGGTCCGCGCCGCGCGCCGCCACCATAACCGGTCGACATTTAACGAGAGCACATGATTGAGCAGGTCGTAGCGCGGCGCAATCGAACTGAACATTTCACGCACTCGTGCCGCGGCCGCGTGCACATCGCGAGTACCCTCCGGGGCTGCTCCCGTAACCGTGTTCTTCCAGGATCGGCTCAACGAGAAAGGACCTGCAGCTGCTTGATGGCTTCCAGCACCACGGCTTCGGGAACGTGGCTAACTACTTCCACCTTACCGATCTCGCGGGGCAGAACAAAATGCACGACCCGGTTCCTAGTTTTTTTGTCCCTCTGCAGTGCTCGCATCACTCGCTTGGCGGATACCGTCACTCGTGGCAACGCTCCCATTGTTACCGTCGTGCTGCAGATGCGCTGGGCGGTTTGCCGATCGATTTTCCTAATAGCCGCAGCCATGACCGAAGCCGCGACCATGCCCCACGCCACTGCTTCCCCGTGAAGAAAATAGCGGTAAGCCGTCTGTGATTCGAGGGCGTGGCCGATAGTGTGCCCAAAATTCAAAACACGCCGCAGCCCCTTCTCCCGTTCGTCGGCAGATACCACTGTAGCCTTGAGCTTGACGCTTTCGGCGATCAGATATTCCAGCTCCGCCGGCTCTCGCGCCAGGATCTTCTGTCGGTTGCTTTCCATGCGCGAGAATAATTCGGGATTACCGATAACCCCGCATTTCAGAACCTCATACAACCCAGAGCGAAACTCCCGCTCCGGCAACGTAGACAGCACCTGAGGATCGATGAGCACAACCCGCGGTTGATGAAATGTGCCCACCAGGTTCTTCCCAGTCTTGAGGTTCACTCCCGTTTTGCCGCCGACAGAAGCATCGACCTGTGCGACCACGGTCGTCGGAATCTGCACCACGTCAACGCCGCGCATGTAAACCGACGCCAGAAACCCGGCCACATCGCCGACCACCCCGCCACCGAAGGCAACTACCACCGCATTCCGGTCCGCACCCGCTCGCGTTAGTCTTTCCGCCAAGGCTTCGACTGTGCCCATTGCCTTGTAACGTTCACCCTCCGGCATCACGACAAAATTGGCATCCCAAGACGCGCGCGCAAGCGATGTCGCCAGCTGCCGGCCCCATTTGCGGCGGACTACCGGGACGGTTACCACGAAACATCGTTTGCGATCGGAGAAGATCTCGCGCAACAGGGGGCCACAGCGGGTAAGCAGCCCATTCTCAATAATGGCCTCGTAGGGCTGTGGCTGGACGCCAACGGCAATTCTCGCCATGCGCTCCAATGATAAAGAGTCAATCCCGAGGACACAAACGGCAAACTTCGTGAAGCGAGCCTGCCCTGCAAGTCGCAGGTAAAGCTGTGGTTACGAATTTCTTTGCGGAAATAACAGCGATGCGATTATCGATATTCCCAACAATCCTGCCACGACCGCCAGAGCCCACTCGGTGGGGATGGTGTGGTAATGCGACACCAGCATCTTCGCCCCGATAAAGATCAGAACCGCCGACAGACCGTAATGCAGGTAATGGAAAATCTCCATCATACCGGCCAAGGCAAAGTACATCGAGCGAAGTCCGAGAATGGCAAAAACGTTCGATGTATATACGATGAACGCGTTCAGCGTAATTGCCAAGATTGCCGGGACCGAGTCGGCAGCAAACAGAATATCTGTGGTTTCGATTACCAAGAGAACAACGAAAAGCGGTGTCGCATAGAGTCCTCCATTACGCACGAAAAACTTCCCGTCCACGTAATCCGGCGTAATCGGGATCCAACGACGAAAAATGGTAAGCACGGGATTTTTTTCCGGCCGCACCTCCGCAGCCTCCTCGCGCAAAAACTTAAATCCGGTGTATATAAGAAACGCGCCAAACACGTATACCACCCAGCCAAACCTCCGGATCAATCCGATGCCAAGGAAGATGAACGAGCCACGCATGAGCAGAGCGCCCAGGATCCCCCAGAACAGCACTTTGTGCTGGTTGGGGCTCGATACTTTGAAATAACGGAAGATCACCAGAAAGACGAAGAGGTTGTCTACACTTAACGACATTTCAATAACATACCCGGTAACGAACTCCAGCGAAGCCGCGCGTCCGCGCCAGAGGTAGACCAAGACCGCAAACCCGGCTGCCAAGACGATCCATACACCAGTGCGGGCGATCGCTTCGCGGAATCGGATCGCGTGAGTGGGCCGATGGAAGACGCCAAGGTCAAGCGCCAGCATCACGGCTATGAAAAGGTTGAAGAGAATCCAGAAGATGAATTGGTTCAAGAAACCTCGGTCAGTCAGTGTTCGGTAGCCGGTCTTCGGTGCCATCTGGCGCCGAATCAACCCGTGCTCATTCGTGCCTGGGCTGTGACGGTTCGCCTATTGTGTTCGTCCTCGCTTGCCCTGTTCCCACTCCTGCCAGATGCCAAATGTTTGCAGCTGTCTATCGAGTCCGGTGTGATGTAACGTTTGTTCGATCTGTCGCCGCTCCAGGCGCGGCCCGATGGGCTGACTACGGTTCGCCAGCGCAAACGTCAGTTCCGCGGCCATAGCCACATGCTTTTGCAGTTGCCGGAGATCGACCTTATCGAAGGTGTCGGACTGGGCGCGGTAGTTAAGCAGGTAATTGCTTTCTTCCTGGTTGGCAACAAAGGTCGGCACCCCTTCGAGCATGAAGTCGAAGTTGTCGGTGCCCCATTGGGCATCGGTTGTTAGAGTGGTCGCGCCAAACACTTGCAAAGGAGCAACCAGCGGAGTCACGGCATTTACCAGGTCCGTACGTCCCCCGAGAGAGAACCCGGTCGTGCGACCCGTGCCAGAATCAAAAATAACTACCCCGACGGCTTTATCCAGTTCCGCGCGATGCGCGCTCACGTATGCGCGCGAGCCGAGCATGCCCTCTTCTTCGCCGCTGAACAGGGCAAACCGAATCGTGCGCCGCGGCCGAAGACCCGAGTCCTTGATTGCGCGAAGCGTGTCAACCACGAGGGCAGCATTGCACCCATTGTCGAGCGCGCCCGTGCCCAGCTCCCAGGAATCCAGATGAGCTCCAAGCATCACAAACTGATCCGGGTGCTCGCTGCCGGGAATTTCGGCAATCACATTGGCGGCATTGATGGGACCACCGATCTGGTTGGGAATCGCAAGGTCAGCATATAAACTCTGCCCGGAAGTGAGCAGGCGAGCCATGCGTCCCGCGTCCTCGCGTGCGACCAGCACCATGGGAATGCGGTCAATTTCACCAGCAATGGAATTCGTGTGCCGATACAGCAGATCATTGGGGCGGGTCGATTGAAAAGCTATGGCCAGCGCTTTCGCTTTCACCGCTCGATCGACTATCCCGGGAGCATTCAAATATTCAGAGAACAGGTCTTCCCAGGTCCTCATCTCGCTGCTATGAACCAGCAAGATATCACCAGCGAGCTGGCCTGCACGGGAGAATTCCTCGGGTGTAGCCTGTCCCACGTCGATCACTCGGACGCGGTGATGTGGCGCGAGCGCCGGAGCCCAGCCTAGTGAAACAGCATGAACGGCAAATTGCTGTGGGGCGACAATGCTCGTCCGGGTAGCGCCCTCGGCCCAGGAATGTGGAACCTGGAACTCCTCGGTATGTACGTTTTCCCCGCCCGCGGCCCTAAACGCCGCCACTCCCCATGCCACGCCCCTCTCGATGGCCGGCGTACCCGGCACCCGGCCACCGACTTCATCGGTCAGGCGCCGCAGGTTGGCTTCAAGCGACGATGGCTTCAGCGCCACGGCGATGATTCGCTCAGAATCAGTGGCAGTTTGGGACTGGAGAAGACCAGCCGTTATAACCACGAAAACAGCAAACCGCGCGCAGAATTTCTTCATACCCGCGCATTAGAAATGAAAACCAAAAACAAAGTAAAGCACCCATTCGCACTTTTGACACAGATCTGATTGGTTGAACTGAAGACTAGGTGACGCGAAACTAGCGAGATTTTTGGGCAGGTTGTGCCGCTGCTGCGGGCACGGCTGGCATTTTGTCGAGCATCTGCACCGTCTCAAGGATTACGTCACCCGCAATCTGTAGACTCTTTGGGCTAATCTTATCCATCGTGTCTTGGGGCGTGTGCCAAAAGGCATTCCCGTAGCCGTATTGCAGGTCTATCAAATCCGCAACCGAGACGCCCTTTTGGGCGAACGGAAGGTGATCATCCTCATCTGCCGTATCTCGTCCAAAAAAATGGGACTGATATCCGTAACGGCTGGCCGCCTGGTAAACCAGATCCTCCAACCAGGGAGTAGAGTTCTGGTCGCGATCAATGTTGAGATCGGCATCGCCAATCATATCTTGAAGTAAGAATGCCTTAATCCTCAGCAATGTGCCGTTCTTCTGCCAGGTGTCAGCCAGGTGGCGCGTGCCATAGACACTGTCGGTATTGCTCCATGCACGCACCGCTTCTTCCCCATCACTGAAGAGAAGCCACACGCTGTATCCGTCCCGCGTCTTGCCGCGAAATTGATTGGCCAGTTCGAGCAGCATGCCCGTCGAAGACCCGCCATCATTGGCACCCACAAAAGCGGTGTTGCGTAAGTAGTATGGCGTATCGTAGTGGCCCGCGATTACGATGATGCCATCCTTCGTGCCCGGAAATTTCGCGATGATGTTGTGCACTGGGAGCTTGCCTTCCGGGGTCTCCGCCGTGAAAGAGTCATGCTCAACGTTGTCCCCCTTCAGATGCGTGGCGATATACTCTTCCAGCTTTTTGTGATTGACACTACCAATCGGTCGCGGACCGAAGGAGGAAACTTCTTTCGTATATTGCAGCGCCCGGCTGGCATTGATAGATGGAAGTGGAGCAGCATCGGGAGCAGATACTTTGAGCATATCAGCAGCAGGGACAGTATTTTCCAGATCGCTCTTCGACGCCGACACAGGGTCCCCGCCCGTCGGGCGACTGCACGCACAGCAAAGCAGGACGACCGCTGCTAGTGCGGACACTTGCGGCAATCTTCTGCTTGCTGCGGTGATTCGGTGCATTCTCTATTGTTTCCCTTGTTTCTCGCGCCGTGCTTGCCGCTGCGCGGGGTGTACCAGCCACGCGATCGCGATGCTCAACCCATAAAGCGCCACCATGGGAGCGGCAAAAATGCACATGTTCAGGATGTCGGTGGTGGGTGTAACCACGGCGGCAATGATGAAAATAACCAGGATAGAATAGCGGAAATTGCGCCACATGAAGCCGGCACTCACGATCCCCATCAGCGACAGAAAGAAGACTAGAATCGGCAACTCGAAAATCGCACCCATTCCGATAATGATCGTGAGGAACAGATCCGTGTACTCTCCGATCGTGATCATCGGCTGGAACTGCTTGCCATAGCTGATCAGGAAATCCAGCGCCGCCGGATAAACGACTTTGTATCCAAAGATTCCGCCCGATAGAAACAAGGCCACCGTGGAGAACATGAAAGGAAATACATAGCGCTTCTCGTGGCGGTAGAGTCCCGGCGAAATGAAAAGCCAAACCTGGTATAGAACAAAGGGCGAGGTCACGAACAATCCCGCCAACGCGGCCACCTTCAAGTAAAGGTTGAAGGGTTCGGTGGGATTCAGGTACACCAATTTTTCCGCCATGCCGTTATTGCGCAAGGCGGTCATGATCGGCGCCTGCATGATGCGGTAAATCTTTTCGGCATACCCCCAGCAGGCAAAAAAGCCCACGGCGACGGCTATTAAACAATAAATAATTCGCCGCCGCAGTTCCTCGAGGTGCTCGAGGAAGCTCATGGCGGGCATTTCGTCTTTGGCTTTTCCCGAAGGCGGGACAGTCGCGGCAATTTCAGGCATCGGGGGCAGCCTTCGAATTCACCTCTACGCCGGGATCGGGAGCATCCACAAGCGTGTCGTTCGGCACAGTTTCCTCCTGTTTGCGAACCGGCGGCAGAATCTCCGGACTGCGCCGCACTTCGGCATCCAGGTTGTTAATCTCGGATTCGATCTGGGCCTTGAAGTCGTTACTGGCACGCTTGAATTCGTTGAGCGCCTTCCCGATCTGGCGCCCGATCTCCGGCAATTTCTTCGGCCCGAAGATAATAAGGGCCAAGAAAAAGATGAAGATCATCTCCGAAAAGCCGAGATTCATGTTTCTCATCATACTGCCTGGGTAGCCACACAGCAAAGTGCTGAGTGGCGCGATCCAGGCAAAAATCCAATCGACAGAGACTTCGAGGCATGGGGACAATCAATGTCTGTTCCTTGTTCCTTGCCCTTCTCCATTTATCGTCTGTCTGCTTGCTTAAATATCTGCGGTCGCTACTTTCCTGAAGTTAAAACTTTCTTTTGTCCCGGGAGCTCGTTTCGGCATCTTATAGAAGAACGGCGGCTTACCCGCTGGTTTACCGACAGGACGTCCCCAAGCCTGAGACGCTTACATGCATGCTATACTGGCGCGAGGACTTGCCTGAGCGGTGAGATTTATCGCCCCCTAACCGAAGGAAACAACAGATGGTTCCAAGTTCCCGTCGCACTCTCTTCCTTGTAGTTTCTATCCTCTTGGCTTGCGGTTTTCTGGGGATGCTTTTCGCACAGAAGAGCAGCCCGGCGCCATTGCCTAACGGCGACTCCGATGTTCGGGACAGCCTGAAGACCTTCACACAGGTGTACGACATCGTCGAGCAGAACTACGCCGAGCCGGTGAATCCCGATAAAGCGATATACAACGGTGCCATTCCCGGCATGCTGCACGCTTTGGATCCGCACTCCAACTTCTTCGATCCCAAGTCGTACTCGCTGCTGCGAGAGGAACAGCGCGGCAAGTACTATGGCGTGGGCATGACCGTTGGTCCTCGCAACAATAAGGTTATTGTGATCGCCCCGTTTGTAGGAAGTCCGGCTTACCGGGCCGGGATACGTCCGGGAGACGTCATTGCCGCCGTTGACGGCAAGGCTACGGACAACATGAGTACCTCGGATGTGGCTGACCTGCTCAAAGGGCCCAAGGGCACCAACGTTCGCATCACCGTGCTTCGCGAAGGCTCGGAGAAGCCTCTCGAGTTCAACATTATTCGCGATGAAATTCCCCGCAACAGCGTGGATCTGGCGTTCATGATCCGTCCCGGGATTGGATACATCCATGTGACCGGGTTCCAGGAAACCACCGAACACGAAGTGGCCGATGCCCTTGATAAATTCGGCGATGCGAAGGGCTTGATCCTGGATCTGCGTCAGAACCCCGGGGGGTTACTGAATGAAGGCGTAGGCGTAGCCGATAAGTTCCTGCGCAAGGGCCAGGTAATCGTCTCGCACCACGGCCGGGCATCGCAGGAGAAGAGATATGTTGCAACCCACGGTAATGGCGGCAAGGAATACCCCTTGGTCGTGCTAGTCAACCGCGGCACGGCTTCTGCGGCGGAGATTGTTGCTGGCGCCATCCAGGATCATGATCGCGGTCTGATTGCCGGTGAGACCACGTTCGGCAAAGGCCTAGTCCAGACCGTCTATCCACTTTCGGAGAACACAGGCCTGGCATTGACTACGGCCAAGTACTACACGCCGAGCGGGCGCCTGATCCAGCGTGATTACACCGGCATGTCGTTGTACGACTACTATTACAACCGGGACGCGGACGAAAATCCCGCGAATCACGAAGTCAAGTTAACCGACAGCGGGCGCACCGTCTATGGCGGTGGTGGAATCACTCCCGACGTAAAGATTCCCCCGCAAAAGACCGATTCCTTCGAGGACTCACTCCTGCAGCATTACGCATTCTTCAACTTCGCAAAGCACTACGCCAACACTCACCAGGTGACGAAGAGCTTCGACGTGGACGATGCAGTGATGCAGGAATTCCGCAAGTTCCTCGACCAGGAGAAGGTCCCCTATACGGAACAGGAACTGGCCCAGGATAACGAATGGATCCGCTCCACTATTAAGAGCGAGATTTTCATCGATGCTTTCGGCCAGGAGGAAGGTTTGAAGGTTCACGCTGAAACAGATCCCGAGGTCCTGAAAGCTCTTGACCTGCTTCCACAGGCTAAGCAGCTGGCAGACAATGCAAAGCGAACCATCGCCGAGCGCAGCACC
>Ga0126383_10002975_pt1 | contig 11112 bp, 10 predicted proteins | sample PanSoiMetPlot_35_FD_96882 | JGI IMG/M metagenome (GOLD analysis project Ga0126383, IMG submission 96882) | Tropical forest soil microbial communities from Panama - MetaG Plot_35 | ecosystem: Environmental > Terrestrial > Soil > Tropical forest > Bulk soil | place: Panama | collected 2016-02-17
CCGGGGTCCCCGCGAAATCGAAGATTTCGTGGGGTGGGAGATGGCCCGGGGAAAGGGGCCCCCACGCAGTGGGGATGCAACGGGCCGCATCCGGGGCCCCCACGAAGCCTGCTTCGTGGGGTGGATAGGCGCCAGAGGTCCGGTCGGGCTTTTCGGCCGCACCTCTAAAATCGAGGGATGCGAGTGCTGAACGGTCACAGGCTTTCAGACCTCGACCCCAGCTGATTCTGATCTCTCGCGAGTCGCTACCGGCGGCTCGTCGTGGACCTCGGTGCCGGTGACGGCCGCTCCGCCGTAGCGGTCGCTGCCCAGCATCCAGATACGCTCGCGCTTGCCATCGACTCCCACCCGCAGGCAATGGCCGATGCCTGGCGTCGAATGCAGCGTCAGAAGCTCGCCAATCTGCTCCTGGTGGCCGCCCGCGCAGAGGAGCTGCCGCCCGAGCTCGATGGCATCGTCGACGCGGTGACGATCCACTTTCCATGGGGATCGCTGCTGGCCGGCGTGCTCGACTTCGACGACGGCCGGATCGGGGCCGGTCTGGCCCGAATCACCCACCCCGGAAGCGTGGTGACGGTCGTGCTCTCGGTCACGGAGCGGGAACTGACGCTGGGCCTGCCGCTGCTCGACGCATCACTTGAGGCCACGCTGGCCACCCGCTACCGAGCGCACGGATTCGAGCTCGCCGAGTGGCGGCCGGCCAGCCGGCGGGAGATCGCGGAAACGAGATCGTCGTGGGCGAAGCGCCTGGGGGCAGGCGGAACTCGCCCCGCCTGGCTCATGCGACTCGTGCGCGGATAGACGAGCCTTCAGATTGTCGACACCCGCGCGGGCCTGAGCGCAGCACCGCCGCTGATGCGGCTCGGCGCGCTCGCGGCACGCGACAATTTGAGCCGTGATCGTCGACTGCGCCGTCTACGACGCCGGCCGTCGAGTGACCGGTGACATCACTCCGGAGGAGGCATGCCGCGCCCGGCGCGGGGCAGGTCCAGACGCCTTCGTCTGGATCGGCCTTTACGAGCCGACGGAGGACGAGTTCGAGTCAGTCCGCCGCGCGTTCGAGCTGCATGAGCTGGCTGTCGAGGATGCGATCCAGGCGCATCAGCGGCCCAAGCTGGAGATCTACGACGACACCCTTTTCATCGTGTTGAAGCCGGCCCGCTACGTCGACGATCAGGAGGAGGTTGAGTTCGGCGAGATCCAGCTCTTCGCCGGCGCCGAGTTTCTGATCACCGTCCGTCACCGGCCTGCCAGCGCCCTCGGCGACGTGCGCAGGCGCATGGAGGCTGACCCGCAGATGCTGGCCCTGGGCCCGAGCGCCGTGCTTCATGCGGTCGTGGACCGAGTAGTCGACGACTACCTGCCGGTGGTCGCGGGGCTGGAGAAGGACATCCACGAAGTGGAGGCGCAGGTGTTCTCCGCCTCCAGGGAAAACCCGGCCGAGCGCATCTACAAGCTCAAGCGAGAGGTGCTCGAGTTCCAGCTCGCGTCGGCGCCGCTGCTGGACCCCCTGGACCGGCTGGCGCGGCGCCGCGTCGCGGGTGTGTCCGACGAGCTCACCGAGTACTTCAGGGACGTGCAGGACCATCTGGTCCGGGTCGTCGAGCAGGTCGCGAGCTTCCGTGAGTTGCTGACCAGCATCCTGGAGGCCAACCTGACCCAGGTAGGCGTTCGCCAGAACGAGGATATGCGCAAGATATCGGCCTGGGTCGCGATCGTGGCCGTGCCCACGATGATCGCCGGCATCTACGGCATGAACTTCCGGAACATGCCCGAGCTGACGTGGACGTACGGCTACCCGGCCGCCATCGGTCTCATGCTGGCCATCTGCGTATCGCTCTGGGTGTTCTTCCGCCGCAGCGGCTGGCTCTGACCCACTACGTACCGTGGTGGAGCTCATCGCGCGGTCGAGCGAGAACGTGGGCTCGGCCGGGCCCCCGGCGGCAAGCGCTCCGGACGGCGGACGTACAGGCTGTTCGCGAGGTCCTCGACCACCTGCAGAACGCTGTCCAGCGAATGTCCGCTGAGCCTGGCGACCGTAGCCTCAGCCAGGCGGAGCCAGACGTCCTTGAGCCTCGGTATCAGCGCTCGGCCGCTGCCGGTCAGCTCAACGACCGTCGCCCGGCCGTCACTTGGCGACGGACGGCGCTCGATCAGCCCCGCAGCCTCGAGCTTCTGGACCATCAGCGTCACGCTGGGAGGCTCGCAGCCAAGTGCGCCCGCGAGCTCCGCCTGAGTGCGCGGCCCACGAGCGTCCAGCTCCAGTAGCAGCACCTCCTGCCCGGTATGCAGGCCCAGCTTGCTCAACGCCACTGTGGCCTGGCCGCGGTGCTTCATGCCGATCAGGCGGATCGCGCGGTTCAGGGCGTCTGCCGTCTCGAAGTCCATCTATCTGCTCCCGCCCTCTGGAATATCATTATGCACATAATAGTTATGCGAATAATCATTCTACACGGAGGTGGCCAGGGCTAGCCATGACAGCGCTGATACCCGAATCGATCGAGCGGTGGGAGCAGGCATGATGAGCAGATTCACTCCTGAGGAACTGGCCTATCTGCGCGGCGAGCGCCGGCTGGCCCATATCGCCACAGTGGGCCGGGATGGCACGCCGCACGTCGTGCCAGTCGGCTGGGCATACAACGCGGACCTCGACACGGTCGACGTCGGCGGGCACGACTTCGCAGCGACCAAGAAATACCGGGACGTCGCCCGCAGCGGCCGCGCCGCGATCGTCATCGATGACGTGCTGCCCCCATGGCGGCCGCGTGGCATCGAGGTTCGCGGCCGCGCGGAGGCCCTCCCTGAACCGCAGCCGGCCATCCGCATTCACCCTGAGCGCATCGTCTCCTGGGGGCTGGAAACGGCGGAGCCAGGCCTGCGCCGTGCACGCAGCGTGAGGTAAGCCGGCCATGCAGCGTCGACGTGCGGCGATTCTTGCACTGCTGGCGACCACCCAGCTTATAGGTGTTCTGGACTTCTCGATCGTCAACGTGGCCCTGCCCTCCATCGAGAGGCAGTTCGACCTCCCGCCCGATCAGCTGCAGTGGGTGGTAAGCGCATACGCATTGACCCTAGGCGGCTTCTTGCTCCTCGGCGGGCGGATGGCCGACGTCTTCGACCGCAAGCTCGTATTCATGGTCGGCCTGATGGTCTTCACCGCCGCCTCGCTGGCCGGCGGGCTTGCTCCGAGCGCCAATCTCGTGTTCATCGCCCGAGCTGTGCAGGGTCTCGGCGGCGCGCTGCTGGCGCCGACCGCGCTGGCCCTGGTCACGGCCGAGTTCGTCGAGAGAGACGAGCGGAATCGTGCTCTGAGCGTGTTCGGCACAGTAGCGGCTCTCGGGTTCACCGCCGGTGTGATACTCGGCGGCGCCTTGACCGGGTTCGCGGGCTGGCGCTGGGTCTTCTTCGTCAACGTCCCCATCGGCCTGGTGGCCCTGATCGCGGCTGCCCGTCTGCTGCGCCCTCGGCCCAGGAAGGGCGCTCGGCCACGCCTCGACCTGGCCGGCGCGATCTTCGCGACAGCTGCTATGGTCGCGCTCGTGGCCGGCCTCTCGCAGGTGACGGCACCTTCGGGCGGATGGCTGCGGGCCGGAGCGCCGCTCGCGCTCGCGGTCGGGCTGCTGGCAGGCTTCGTCGCCGTCGAGCGCTCGGCCGCGGATCCCCTGGCACCGCTGGGAGTCTTTCGCCTCCGGATACTCACGGGCGCCAACATAGTGGCAGGGCTGACGATCGTCGTCGCCTCCACACTCGCATTCACGCTGACGCTGGTGGTCCAGCGCGTCATGGGCTACTCGCCCCAGCTCACCGGCCTGGCGTTTCTGCCGGCCGGGCTCGGCGGCGTCGTCGGCGGGACCGTAGCAGGGTTTGGAGTGCGTCGAGCAGGCTTCCGCTGGACCTCGGTTGCCGCACTGACGGCCCTGGCCACAGGCACGGTCGTGGTGCTCGGCCTCGGTGTCAGCGGTTCCATCGTCTGGCTCGCGGCCGGCTACGGTCTGGCCGGGGTGGGCATCGTGGGCACCGTTGTGGCGACCACCATTGCCGCCACCTCGACACTGGACGGCAACCGCCAGGGACTGGCGGCGGGCTTGCTCATCACCTCGCAGCAGGTCGGGGGCGCCGTCGGTGCGGCCATCGCTGGAGTGATCGACGCTCCAGCCAACCTGTCCTCTTTCGAGATCTCGTTGGTGGTCGCCATAGCGATCGTCGCGGGCGCCATGGCGGTCGCATCTGCCAGCCTTCGAGCGGCGGTTGGGCGGCCGGCCTCGGCCGGCGACGCCAGCGGCGAAGCGGCCTGATTGATGCCATGTCGGTACGGTTCAGCCGACCAGAGTCGGGAGGCCGCGTTGGATAGATCGCTCTAACTACGCTACCCTGTCCAGGATGAGTCAGGGCGGTCGAGGAGTCGGCACGAAAGATCGGATAGTGGACGCCGGCGCCGAGCTGTTCCGGCGCCAGGGGTTCAGCGGCACCGGAGTGAAGCAGATAGTGGCCGCGGCCAGAGCGCCTTTTGGATCCCTGTACCACTTCTTTCCCGGCGGCAAACAGCAGCTGGGCGAGGAAGTAATCCGCCGGTCGGGCGCCCTCTACCTCGAGCTGATCGATGCCTTCTTTGTCCCGGCTCCGGACGTCGCGACCGCAGTCGGCGACTTCTTCGCCGCGGCCGCAGAGACGCTGCGCGAGACGGACTACGCGGACGCCTGTCCGATCGCCACCGTCGCTCTCGAAGTTGCGAGCACCAGCGAGCCCCTCAGGCAGGCCACTGCCGACGTCTTCGAGAGCTGGATCACGGCAGCGGCGCAGCAGTTTGCCGGAGCGGGAATCTCCCTCGGCCGGGCCCGGGAGCTGGCGATCTCGACTCTCGCGATACTCGAAGGCGCGTTCATCCTCAGCCGGGCCACGCGCAGCACCGCGCCGGTCGAGATCGCCGCAGCCACCGCCGCGGCCGCCGTGCAAGCGGCGCTGCGCTCGCAGCAGGGCTCGACCTGCTGAGGCCGGGCCGATCGGGACCCGCCGCTCGCGTTGCACGGTTCGTTGCTGGAGGCTATGCTGTCGCTAGAGCGATCTATCTAGTCGATGGAGGTCCGCCATGCCAGAGGTTGAGCTGTCAGCGGGAACCCTTGAATACGAGGACACCGGCGGCGCAAGGCCTGTCCTGGTGATGCTGCACGGCATTGCCATGGACAGCTCGCTGTGGCGCCAGGTGGTCGCCGACCTGCATCCAGACTACCGCTGCATTACCCCGACGCTGCCCCTCGGCGGGCACCGCCGCCCGATGCGACCGGACGCCGACCTCTCGCTGCGTGGGCAGGTCCGGCTCGTGGCGGAGTTCCTGGAGCGGCTGGGCCTAAGCGACGTCACCCTCATTGGCAACGACTGGGGAGGCGCGCAGCTGCTGATCTCCGAGGGCCTTACAGAGCGGGTGGGTCGCCTGGTGCTCTGCGCCTGCGAGGCGTTCGACAACTACCCGCCAGGCCTGCCCGGGCGCAGTCTCGAGCTGGCTGGAATGCTGCCCGGAGGGCTCAACGCGCTGGTGCAGCCGCTTCGTCTGCGGCCTCTGCGGCGCCTCCCGATCGCCCTCGGGTGGATGTCGAAACGCCCGGTACCCGCCGACGTCATGGACGCGTGGCTTCGTCCCGCGCTCAGCCAGCGGGCGATCCGCCGCGATCTGCTCAAGTACGTGCGGTCGGTGCCGAAAAAGGGCGAGCTGCTCGAGTGGGCGGAGCGCCAGCGCGCCTTCGACCGGCCGGTTCTGGTCGTCTGGGCGCCCGAGGACCGGATCATGCCCCCGGAGCACGGACGCAGGCTCGCCCAGCTGTTCCCGCGTGGGCGGCTCGTCGAGATCTCCGACACCTACACGCTGATCCCCGAGGACCAGCCTGCCGCGCTGGCCGCGCAAATCAGAGAGTTCCTCTCAGGCGAGGCCGTCCACGATATGAATGGACCAGCGACGAGCGACATTCGTCCAGACGCGCGATCATCCGCCACATGAGTTCCGCGGCCCGGACGTTGAGCTATCTGGCGGCGGTCACCGCGTCAACCAGCGCCGGCCTACCTTCCTTGAGCACCACGTCCCGAGCCCGTTCCACGGCGGCGCGGAGGTCGCCGGGTCGCTCCACCGGCCCTTCGGCCCACCACCCGAAAGACCTGGCCAGCCCCGCGAAGTCGGGCGCGGGCTTGTCGAGCTCCATGCCCAGGTACGCCATGGTCTCGTCCCGCCCCCGCTCGCGCGCGACCAGTATCTGGTGCTCCCAGTCGTTGTAGTAGGCCCGGTTGTTGTACATCACCACCATCATCGGAATCCGGTGGTACGACGCGACCCAGAGCGCGGCCGCGTCGAAAAGCAGGTCGCCGTCCGGCTGGAAGTCGACGACCAGGCGCCCGCTGCCCCTGTGAGCAAGGGCCACGCCCAGCGATATGCCGATCTGCGTGGCTGTGCCCAGGCTCTGGCCGGGATGCCGATGGGGCTGATCGAACTTCCAGAGCCGGCGAGCCCAGTCCCGGACCGTATTGGCGGTCAGGACCCAGTCTGTGTCCTTGATGACCTCACCCACGACGCCCACCAGGTGAGCGGTGGCGATGGGGACCCGATCGGCGCTCTCGCGGGCCCGCTCGGCCCACTCCCGCCGCAGTAGGGCGTGACGCCGGGCGTGCCTGTCGGCGCGCTGCTGGATTGTGCGCTTGGCCGGGCCCACGACGCGCCTGGTGGCGAGTGTCAGCGCCCGCAGTGCGAGGGAGGTGTCGGCCAGGATGGACAGGTCGGCCGGCTGCAGCCGCTGGGAGTCCTGCGACCAGCTGCGGATCCCGAGGTCCCCGAGTCCAACCTCGACCAGCCGGCAGCCGGGCGCGATCCGGCTCACACTGCGGCGCTGGACTCGATCGACCTCCGCCAGCGCGCCGTAGAAGTCGCGTACGTCGAGCGCAAGCACCAGATCGGCGCCGTCAAGGATGTCGTCGGCTCCGGTCAGGTTGAGTGGGTGGTCGCTCGGAAAGCAGAACCGGTCGCCGAAATCGATGACGGCGGCGCCGAGAAGCTCCGCCAGCTCGACCAGCACGTCGACTGACTCCGGGTGACGCCCCACGTGCTCCGTCACGATGACAGGGTCGGATGCCTCGGCCAGCCACCCGGCAAGCCGCTCCACGGACTCAGGATCGGGCGCCAATCTGGTCGGGATGACGCGGTCCGGTTCTGGCAGCTCGATCGCCTCTTCGAGCCGGGCCTCCTGGAAGCCCGCGTCATAGACCATGTAGACCGGACCCTGGGGATCGGTCACGGCGACCCGGTAGGCGCGGGCGAAAGACTCTGCCACGTCCTGCGCGCCGATGGGCTGGTAGTCCCACTTGGTGTAGTCGCGGACGGCAGCCCCCTGGGCGACGGCTGTGTGAATCCAGTCGATGTGCGGGCGTCTGCGTGTGATGTCCATTGGCCCGGTTGCGCCGAGCACCAGGACGGGCACGCGATCCAGGTACGCGTAATAGATGGCCATGGAGCCGTGCAGGAGTCCGACGACATCGTGCACGATCGCCGCGATCGGTCTCCCCGTGACCTTGGCATAGCCGTGGGCAATGGCCACCGCGACCTCTTCATGCGGACACTGAATAATCTCGGGCCGGTTGCCGCCGTAGTTCACGATGGAGTCGTGAAGGCCTCGGAAGCTCGAGCCGGGGTTGAGCGCCGCGTACCTGACGCCGAAGCGCAGCAGGAGGTCGACGATCAGGTCAGAGCCGTACTTCTTCTGCACCCAGCCTCCAAATTGACGAATCAGCCCAAGAAGCCTAACCTCTTGGATGTCCGAAGGTCTGAACCTTAGACCAAAAAGGGAGGCGGGCATGGGAGCACGGTCATCCGGGGCGGTGTTCATGCTGGCGGCGGCGCTGCTGTCGTCCTGCGGCACTGGAGGGGACAACAACAGCGGCCCGACAAGGATCACGGTCGGCTACAGCAACATTTCCGTCGATTTCCTTGCCACGTGGGTTGCGAAGGAGGCGGGAATCTTCGACAAGAACGGGCTCGACGTCGACCTGCAGCTCGTGTCTGGGGGCTCACGGACCATGGCAGCCCTGCTCTCGGGAGAGATGCAGATCTCCCAGCAGGGTGGCGCAGAGGCGCTCAGCGCCAGCGCAGGAAGCGCCGACGTCGTGGTCCTCGGCACGCTTGCCCCCGTCTACCCATACAAGTTCGAGGTGTCCGCCGGCGTGACGGCACCCGGCGAGCTCAAGGGCAAAAAGGTTGGGATCAGCAGCGTGGGGGGCTCGGCCGACATCGCCACCCGGGTAGCGCTGCCCAGGATCGGCCTCGACCCTGACAGGGATGTCCAGATCGTGCCCGTCGAGTCACACGCAAATCGCACGGCGGCGCTTTTGAGTGGACAGATCCAGGGCGCAATGGACGATCCGCCTGACAGCGTCGATCTGGAGCGCCACGGCCTGCACCCTCTATTCGACCTGGCTCAGCTCAAGCTGCCGGCGGCCCAGACCGTGATCGCAGTCCGTGCCTCATGGCTGGCGGGTCACCACGACGTTGCTCAGCGATATGTCGACTCGATCGTCCAGGCGATCGCGAGGGCCAAGAAGGACAAAGCCTTCGCGGTCGGAGTCATGAAGAAGTACTTCAAATCGGACGACGACCAGGCCATGAGCATCGCTTATGACTTCTTCATGAACCAGGTCACTCCCTCGCTTCCATTTCCGAAGGCGGAGCAGTTCGCAGACTCGCAGCACTTCCTGGGCCAGAACAACAAGCGCGTGCACGACTACCCGATCTCGAAGCTGATCAACGACTCCTTCATGAGGAGCGCCGCCAACAGGGGGCTGGACAGATGAGGGTATCGACGCTACCCAGGACCCTTGCGGCCACCGTCAGCTCCGTTTTGCTGGCGGCCGCCTGCGGGGGCGCCTCGACCACTCAGCCGTCAGCACCCGCGTCGCCGCTGCCGGCGGGCGTGCTCACGCACGTGGAGATTCCCTCGATCACGGCCAAGACGGCTGCCATCGACATCATGATCGTCGACCAGCAGGCCCACCTCCTCTACGTGGCCGACCGCACCGACTCGGGAGTGGACGTCATGGACGTCTCCACGCCACAGGCTCGCTACTTGCGGACGTACGACGTGGGTGGCAGCGCACCCAACGGCATCACTCTCGCCAGGGACCAGAACAAGCTGTTCTCGGGCAACAACGACAGCACCATCTCGATCATCGATCTCAAGACCGGCAAGATTCTCGCCAACATCAACACCGGTGGCAGGATGCGCGCGGACGAGATGGATTACGACTCCAGGGATAAGAAGGTGTACGTCGCCAACAGCGGAGACGGCTTCGTGACCGTGATCGATGCGGTCAGCAACCGCGTCATCAAGAAGATAGACAAGATCAGCCAGGGCGGCCTGGAGCAGCCCCGCTACAACCCGGCCGACGGGTTCATGTACCTGACCCTGTCAGACGACAACGCGATCGCCCAGTTCGACCCCGCCAGGGATGAGATGGTCAAGAAGTTCGACGTGGGCGTGACCTGCAACCCCCAGGGTCTCGCTATCAATCCCAGGACAAACCAGGCGCTGCTCGGCTGCGGCAACCGGAAGAAGCCGCAGACGGTGCTGTGGGACATCAAAGAGGGCAAGGTGATCTCGACGTTCGACTCGGCGGGCGCGGGCGACATGACGCTGTATGACGCAAAGGTCGACCGCTTCTTCTACGCAGCAAGCAACTTCACCAGCGGTGGCAACCCGGCCCCGCTCCTGGCCGTCTTCAGCGGCTCGCCGCCCGTGCAGTTCGTCGGCTCGATCCCCACAGCCTCCGGTAGCCACTCGGTCGCCTTCGACGAGACCAACAAGGTCATCTACATGCAGGATCAGAAACCGTTCGACGGCGGCCTGTTCGCCGTCCCGATGCCAAAGTAGCGGACGCTGCCTACAGCCGGCCAGCCCGACCGGATCCCCGCCATGTGACTTCTAACGCACCGGTGCCGCCAGCACTGGGCTATCTTGTATCGATGGCTGGAACCCGCACGAGCGGGCTCCAGGTTGAGGAGGGAGAGCCATGAGTGACGTTGACGGCTCAATGGGTCGCCAGGCGGAAGGCATCAGCCGCCGCTCGTTCCTGCGCTGGAGCGCCACCGCGGCCTCCGGCGTCGGCCTGACCGCGCTGACCACGCAAGCGGCATGGGCGAGCGACGACCAGCACGGCCTCCGTGGTGGAGACGGCGACGGGATAGTGGAGGCGACGATCGCCGATCTCCAGGCGGCAATGCAGAGCGGCGAGCTCACCGCTGCGGACCTGGTCGACTTCTACCTGGATCGAATCGAGGGTCTGAACGAGGACGGTCCCACCCTTCGGGCGATCCTCGAAGTGAACTCCAACGCACGGGATGTCGCACACCGCCTCGACGAGGAGCGCCGGTCCGGCCACGTGCGCGGCCCACTGCATGGCATCGCGATCGTCCTCAAGGACAACATCGACACCACGGACATGATGACGACGGCCGGGTCCCTGGCCCTGGCGGGTCCGCGGCCGCACCAGGACGCCACCGTGACGGGGCGGCTCCGCGACGCGGGGGCCGTCATCCTGGCCAAGGCCAACCTCAGCGAGTGGGCCAACTTTCGCTCGACGCGGCCCTGCAGCGGCTGGAGTGGGCGAGGACGGCAGGGGGTCAATCCCTACGTTCTCGATCGCTCACCCTGCGGCTCCAGCTCCGGCTCAGCCGCCGCGGCCGCCGCCAGCCTGGCGACTGCGACGCTGGGGACCGAGACCAACGGGTCGATCGTGTGCCCGTCCTCGGTCAACGGCGTGGTCGGCATCAAGCCGACCGTCGGCCTCACCAGCCGGGCCGGGGTGGTGCCCATCTCCCATACCCAGGACACAATCGGACCCATCTGCCGGACCGTCGCAGACGCCGCAACGGTGCTGGGCGCGCTGACCGGGGCCGACCCCCGAGACGCTGCTACGCAGAACAGCGTCGGTCACTTCTTCCACGACTACCGGCAATTCCTCGACGCAGGCGGGCTGCGGGGGGCACGGATCGGCATCGGCCGCCAGTTCTTCGGAATCGACGAGCACATCGACCGGGTGGCGGAGCCGGCGATCCAGGTCTTGAAAGACCTGGGTGCGGTGATCGTC
>Ga0126383_10002978_pt1 | contig 11107 bp, 7 predicted proteins | sample PanSoiMetPlot_35_FD_96882 | JGI IMG/M metagenome (GOLD analysis project Ga0126383, IMG submission 96882) | Tropical forest soil microbial communities from Panama - MetaG Plot_35 | ecosystem: Environmental > Terrestrial > Soil > Tropical forest > Bulk soil | place: Panama | collected 2016-02-17
CAAAGATATTCCTTTCGAACAACTGGCCGTAACGAGAAGTGGCGGTTGCCCGGAATCGTGGGGCAAAACGGGAACTCACGACCTTGACAACGCTGGAGGGTCCTTCTGATGAGACGTTCTGTCCGGCTGGCCGGCATCTGTCCGATCGTGATATTCACGATCACCGCGATAGCGTGGGTGTTTCCCGAACATCGAGACATAGACTTGCTGGCGTTGGAGGGCCTTGAGCCGGCCAAACGGTTGGTGCTCGTCAAGCTTTGGTCGGAGGCGCGCGTCGGACACGAATCCCGGCTGTGCGCGGAAATTGCGGACACTTCCCAGGGCGCCGAGCCGGCATGCCTCGATTACGCATCCTGGCCGGCTATTGCTGGGGATCACTCCTGTTCGGCCGATGACATGCTCAGCACCGTGCTGGACAGCCGATGGATCCTGAGGGTCGCTCGCATCAGTGCACACTTGAAATCGAGCCTTGCCACTGCAACCAGACCAGACCAGCGTCTCAATGCCGTACGCAATTCTGATATTGCCTTGCTGCGCGCTGATCCGGCTTATGTCACACGAGCCGGATCGAACCATGCGCACTTCCTTTTGGCGCGTCCCGATGTGTCCATGACTGCGGAAGCTTACGAAGGCCTTGCATCAGGACCCAACGCTGAGATGAATGCCCTGGCAGCCTACATGTGGTATCACCTGCGCGCTCTGGCGAAGGCGGCACAAATTGCACAAGGCGATATTCCCGCCGACCTGCAACCCCGAGCTGCTCTTGCGGTGCTCGCCGACGAAGCTTTCGCCTTGCACTTTCTCGAAGACAGCTTCGCCTCAGGCCACGTGGCCGGAAGTTGGGGCAACGCCGCAGTGCGCAAGGGCACGCACGACTACTACAACGAGCACGGGTTGGAACTTGAAGCCTGGAACAACAACCGCTTTGTCGCGCTGGGCGACGCCTACATGCGGCAGGAGGATGCGAATCGCGCGGCAGGGGCCGTGCGCGATAGCCTTGCCCAGGTGGCAACTGCCTTAGAAGGTGGCCTGCGTGTGGTCGAGCAAGCTGGCCTCACGGCAACCGCGCCGGAGAAGTTTGACGTCTGTCAGGAATCGCGCTTTCCCGCTGCGCCAGGGCAAATTGAGGATATGCAACAACTCATCCCGATCGTCGCACAAATGCCCGTGCCGGCGCTGGGTCCGGGCAAGGGAGCACTGCCGCGCTTTCGATCGGAACTCGGTCCGTTCGTCGGCCTGTCGAGCGCGGTAAGCGCCGTTGCCTTGGGCGGCGGATTCGGATCCAAGCAGAGCGATCCTGGATTCACTGGAGGCCTGGATCTGTCGTTTCGTCTCGGACTCGGTGTGGAAGGGGTTCTGAATCAATCGAGCGATGGGCTCACATTCCTGGATGCCGGAGTTCGGCAGGACTCACGAGCAGAGGGCGGGTCTTCGGTTCCTGGCAGAGGCGCGATTGCGCTGCGCGGGCGAGCACCCTTTTGGCTAGTCCCCGGCGACCTGATCGTAGCTGCCCCTGTCCTGGCATTCACCAAGCCTCATACCCTGAAGAAAATGGCGGTACAGGCAGCGAACGGGGGGCTGATTCCATGGCAAGGGGTGATAGCAACCCGTGTCGGCCGCTTTCAGTTTGTGCTGGGCCGCGAAGTGGGAGTCAGCCTTTACGGATACACGTCCGACCAAACCTTCCTGATTCCAACCCCTGGTATTCCAGCGAACAACGTTACTCAAATTCACTTGCGATCTGTCCGGGTTGATTTTCCGATTTTAGAGTACCGCCCCTTTCGCACGTTCTCGCAAAACCAGAGTTCCGGACTGGCATTTCAGCTTTTCACCGGGTTCGACAAGCCCAACAGTGCCTCGGTTGTGGAGCCCGTCGGCGCTCCGAAACCGGGTCTTCACACCATCGTGACGGGCGGATTGCGAGTGGTATTCGACTGGCGGCACTATGTTGAATTAGGGCGGCACTGAGCATTCCTTCGCGCGGCGGACAGGCCAAACCTGACAAATTTCCCGGCCACCATCCGGGGCAGCAACTCTGGCCAGATCAACATCCGGAATGAAATTGGTTGAGACGCGTGCGAATTCAGAGGACGTCTTTGTGTACGCCGACCGTCACACCACTCTGGCGCACCCGGGCGCAACCGTCGCGACCGGAATCAACCACGCCGGCGTCATCGCCGGACTACCAGGAGGATGCCTGGCCGGGCGGGCACACGGCTTCGTAACCAGCCCTATCCGGGTCGACAATTTCCAGTAGCCTCAATACTGTAGGGGACGCGAGCTCCCAAGCTGCGTCCAAGGACCAGCACAAACCCTTGCCGCGCTCACAAACAAGCAGCCAGGGTTCGGTCTCTGCAGACGCTGCTGTTACACTCATTCCATGCTCGCCGACTACGCGGTACGCGTGGAGCAGTCCCGCGGACGCCGTTTTCCCGAGCCTCCGCACCCTTACCGCGATGCCTTTCAGCGCGATCGCGACCGCGTCATCCACTCCCGCGCCTTCCGGCGCCTCGAAGACAAAACCCAGGTTTTTACCCGCCGCTACTCCGATCACTTCCGCAACCGCCTGACCCACACCATCGAGGTCTCGCAGATCGCCCGTACCATTGCCGCCCAGCTCGGCCTGAACGTCGATCTGGTCGAAGCGCTCGCGCTCGTACACGATGTCGGCCATCCTCCTTTCGGCCACTCAGGAGAAAAGGCTCTCGACGCTGCCATGCGCCAGCACGGATTCTTCTTCGATCACAATCTGCACGCGCTGCGCATCGTCGAAGACTTCGAGCTGCGTTACGTGGCCTTCCGGGGGCTGAATCTGACTTTCGAAGTGCGCGAAGGCATCATCAAGCACTCGCGCGACTACGAACCCGACAAGTTTCCCGAACTCAAGGAATATCTGCTCGATAAGCGGCCACCGCTCGAAGCCCAACTCATCGACCTGGCCGACGAGATTGCCTACAACACCGCCGATCTCGACGACGGCTACGAATCGCAACTGCTGCGCCTGGAAGATATCCGCCAGGGGGTGCGCATCTTCGAACGTTTTTACACCGAGGCAGAGCACGCCTTTCCCGACGCCATGGAAAAGCTGAAGTTCAATGAAGCCCTCAAGCGCATGCTCAATCGTTTGGTGGGCGATTTCATCGGTAACACGCAAGAACAAGTCGCCGCCGCCGGCATCGGCTCGCTCGATGACGTCCGCGACTTCCCCCGCCGCCTGGCCACGCTAAGCGCCACGGTCGAAGACGAGCGCTGCCAGGCGAAAGATTTCCTGTTTTCGAATCTTTACTTCAGCGCCGCCCTCTCTCCCGAAAAACAAGACGCCGAGCGCATCATCGCCGAACTGTTCGCCTTCTGGATGCGCCAGCCCGACCACCTCCCGCCGAGCTACCGCGAAAAAGCCCGCCAGGAGCCGCTGCCGCGTATCATCTGCGATTACATCGCCGGCATGACCGACAGCTTCATTTACGAGCAGTATGAGAGGTACTGCCGAGGTAACTGAACTCTGGCGATTACCCTCCGGTTACTCCCGTCGTTCCTCTCCCGCCCTGCCAAAATTACCCTCAAGCATGGATTTTGTACCCCCACTCGGCTAGCGCGTCCGTTACCATGTCCTTCGAAAGCAAGCATTTAGCTTCACCACGGTTTGGCATCCGACCTGTTATAGCGAACCGTGGATGCCAGAGGTAGCGGCACCAAGGTTTGTCGGGTCTTGCGTGGCGTCAGCGCAGGACGGTTAAGCCCAACAGCTTGCCTTAATCACCCGGTTTAGGGACGCAATTTAAATTACGCGGCACGCCCGTTTTGGCGTGTATCTGAGGAGCCCGATCCGCTCCTTCCTGTGGAGGAAGTCGAACATGAAGAACTTTTCCGTAGCCCTGCTCCTGGCTGTCGTGCTTGCGCTGCCAGCCGTCGCGCAGCAGAGCACGCCGGACCAATCCTCGAGCCAGCCTGCTCAGGCCGCTTCAACCGACCAAAGCTCGTCCACCACCAGCGCCACGGTGGGCGCCACCGGCAAAGAACCCTTGCAGCCGCCGGCCCGCGAAGGTTTCTGGGGACGTCTCAATCCCTTCGCCCGCAAAAAGTATGTGCAGCGGCAGACTGCACCCATCCGCGACCGCGTCAACGAGCTTGACGATCTGACCGCAGCCAACAGCAAGATGATCCGGGACGTCGACGCTCGCGCCCAGCAGGGGATCCAGCAGGCGTCGGCGAAGGCAAACGAAGCCGATCAGCACGCGATCGATGCCGGCAACAAGGCCTCCATGGCGCAGCAGACTGCGACCCAGGCCAACACCCGACTGACCACCGTTGAGCAGGTCGTCGGCAACATCGATCAATACAAACCGACAAGCCAGACCGAGATCCGCTTCCGCCCCGGACAGACGGTTCTGAGCCAGAACGCCAAGTCCGCGCTCGATGATCTCGCCACGCCCCTGAAGAATCAACGCGGCTACATCCTCGAAGTCCACGGCTTCTCCTCCGGTCGCGGTCAGGCCGCCATTCAGACTTCACAGAGGATGGCCGACTCCGTCGTGCGCTATCTGGTCCTCAACCACGACATCCCGGTGTTCCGGATTTTCGTGGTCGGCATGGGCAATGCCCCGGTGGCTTCCGACGACACCACGACCCGGCGCGCCAGCGGCGGCCGCGTGGAAGTCACCCTCAAGAAGAACGACGTGGAGACGCTGGCGGCCAACCAGCCCACTCCCACGCAGGACCAACAAGCTCCTCCTAAGTAGAACACTCAACAGAAACACTTCCCCCAGCCCCTTGCGCAAGCAAGGGGCCGCTTTTTGGGCTTTGCGCACCCGCGGGGCCGGGGGCGGGCTCCGCCTGCACGTATAATCCTTCCCCAATGTCCGCCCCGTCGAAGTCCACCCAATCCCTACTGCGCAGAACCAGCCTGTTCTACTTCGTCTGGGTGATGTTCTCCTACTGCACCGGAGGTCCCTTCGGCCTCGAAGATATGGTCACCACTTCCGGCCCCGGTATGACCCTGCTCTACCTGCTTGTCATTCCCTTGTTCTGGTCCATCCCTGTGTCTCTCGTCTCCGCCGAACTCACCACCGCCATGCCCGTCGAAGGCGGATTCTACCGCTGGGTGCGTGCCGGCTTCGGCGACTTCTGGGGATTCCTCGCCGGATGGTGGAACTGGTGCGCCTCGTTCCTGCTGGGCGCGGTCTACGCGGTGCAGTTCTCCGACTATTTCAGCTTCTACATCCCGCAGCTGGCCGGATGGAGGCATTACGCAGTCTCCCTCCTGGTCGTGGCCCTCGTCACCTGGATCAACGTGCGCGGCATTAACGCAGTCGGCAAGTTCGCCACGGCGCTTGAACTCTTCATCCTCATGCCGGCCGCGGTGATGGTTGTCATGGGACTTGCCCGGTGGAAGCACAACCCGTTCGTCCCCATGGTCCCGCCCCATCAACCGCTGTTCAACATCTTCGGCGTGGGGCTGGCGCTCGGTTTATGGCTCTATTCCGGATACGAACAGTGCTCCTCGGTCGCCGAAGAGGTCGAGAACCCGCAGCGCAGCTACCCGATCGCGCTGGCCATCGTGGTCCCGCTCTCCATGGCCGTTTACTTTCTGCCGACCATCGCTTCCCTGGCCGCTTTGGGCAACTGGCAAAGCTGGCACACCCGCTACTTCTCCGACGCCGCACAGTTGATCGGAGGCTCCTGGCTCGGATCCTGGATGACGCTGGCCGCCATGATCACCAACCTCTCGCTTCTCAACGCCACCGTGCTGACCTCCACGCGCATGCCCTTCGCCATGGCGGAAGACCGCTATCTTCCGCACGCGCTCACCCGCGTCCACTCGCGCTTTGGCACGCCCTGGATCGCCATCATTGTCTCGGGAATCGTATACGGGCTGCTGTCGGTTGAGTCCCTGCTGCAACTCATCACCGTCTACAACTGGCTGCGGGTAGCGACGACGGTGATGACGGTGCTCGCCGCCTGGCAACTGCGCAGAAAGATGCCAGAGATGAAGCGGCCGTTCGTAATTCCCGGAGGCCGCCTGGGCCTCATCGCCGCAGTCGGCGCCGTCCTCCTCATGAGCGCCGTCGCCCTGCTGGGAAGCGACAAGTACGGCCTGCGCTGGGGCCCGGTAGCCCTGGCCGCCGGTCCGCTGGTTTACTGGGGAATAAGAAAGCTCGCGTAGGGACCGACGCCAGGGTTTGCCTCGGAGTCTGCGCGGTAAGAACTCTCAACTGACCCAATCCAGGAACTTGTACCAGGCTCCCGCCAGCGGCAGGAACCACGGATTCCCGCTGTACAAACCGAGCGGCAAACCCGGGAAGGGAATCTCCACGAACGGATTTTCCGGCCTGTCGCCCGCCATCATTTCCGCGATCTTCTGCCCCTGGTAGGTGGCCATGGCAACCCCGTGCCCGGCATATCCTACGGCGTAGTAAATGCCGTCGATCTGCCCGGCGTGCGGCATGATGTCGAAAGCGAAATCAAGCGTGCCGCCCCAGACGTACTCGACTTTCGTATCGCGCAACTGCGGATACACCTCGATCATGCCCAGCCGCAGAATCTCCGCGCTCTTGCGGACGGAATCGCGGGTCTCGGGAAAAAACGCGGCCCGCCCGCCGAACAACATGCGGCCATCGGGCGTCAGCCGGTAATAGTAAAGATAGTTCTTGGAGTCGAAGATCATCCGGTTCCTCGGGCTCAACTCGTGCGCCAGCGTCTCCGGCAAAACCGCCGTCGTAATAATGTACGAACCGATGGGAACGATCTTCCTTTTCAGAGCCGGCGTCGCGTCTCCCGTATAACCGCTGGTGCCGACAAAAACATCGCGCGCCCAAACCGTCCCCCTGGGAGTGTTCAGGCTCCACCCTGCGTCGCCGTAGCGCGAGTCGCGCGAGATCCGTTCCACTTTCGCAGCTTCGAAGATCTCGGCGCCGCCACGGTCCGCTGCCCACGCCAGCCCGGCCACGAGCCTGGCCGGATTCAGACCGCCGCTCACCTCATCCACCATGCCCCCGTAGTAGAGATACGACCCGATCTCGTTCCCTAACTCCTGCCGGGGCACGATGCGCACACGATGCGCAAACTCCCGCTCGATCACCTCGGCCTGACGCGCGTAGTCGTCGAAGTGCTTTTGCTTGCACGCCACCTCCAGGTGCCCGCACCGGGCAAAGTCGCAGGCGATGTTTTCCTCCGTGATGATCTGCTCCACGCAATCAATCGACGCCAGCGAAGCGGCATACATCCGTTGCGTGAGCTCACGGCCGTACATCGAGATCAGCTTGCTCGCGCCCAGCTTCAATCCGGTCAAAACCATGCCGCCATTGCGCGAGCTCGCCCCCCAGCCAATCGTCTCCGCCTCCAGAACAATCACCTTGGCGCCGCGCCGCGCCAGAGTACGGGCTGCCGACAGTCCCGTGAACCCCGATCCCACCACCGCCACGTCCACCCGCTCGGGCAGCGCCTGCGCCGGATCCGCCTTCGGCATCTCCACCGTCGATAACCAGAAATTCTTTTCCCGGGCCATCTTCCTGCTTTCTTTGCCTGATTAGTGCTGTTCGCGGTTCGCGGCTTTTCGCGCCCTGCCGTAGCGGTAAAGACGCCGCGCTGCGTGTCGACGGTGGGCGTTGATTACAAGACCGCCGATTCGTGAATCGTCCTTCCCTCCACAAACCGCGCCAGATCCAGTAGCTTCACATCAATCAGCGACGTCTTCCCGGTCAAAACCAGATCGGCAAGGACCTTCCCCGTCGCCGGCGCATGCATCACGCCGTGCCCGCTGAATCCATTCGCCAGAAAGAACCCGGGAACGCCCGGAGCCTCGCCCAGAATCGGATGATGGTCGGGCGTCATTTCATATAACCCCGCCCATGCCCGTTTGGGGTTCACCGCCAGGTTCTCAAACATCGGAACCCGGTCGGCGGCACGGGTCAGGATCTTCTCGATGAATGCCGGCTCGAAATCCGTCTTGTACCCCGGCGTCTCCTCCGGGTCATTCCACGCCAGCAGGAATCCCAGCGCCTCCGGCCGGAAATGAAAGCCATTCGACATGTCGATGATCATCGGCGCCGAGTGGGGAAACTGATCGAACGGCTCGGTCGGCACCAGCATCCGCCGCAGGGGTTCGACGGGCAGATCCACGCCCACCATCCTGGCCACTCCTCGAGCCCACGCCCCTGCCGCGTTCACCACCTTGCCTGCGTTCACCACCTGCCCGGTGGTTTCGACGGTAAAGCGGCCGTTGCTTTTCAGAATCCCGGTCACGGAAGTGTTCTTCCAGAGCTTCGCGCCATGATCCGACGCCCACGTCATGAATCCGATCATCGCGCTATAAGGATCGACGAACCCGTCGCTGGAACAGAAGCTCCCACCCACGATGTCATCCGCACGCAGCTGTGGGAACCACTGGCGAACGTCATCCCCGCTCATCATGCGGACATCTTCCAATCCCATCGCAACCTGTTGCTTGTGATTCGCGCGCAGGTAAGCCATATGCTGGTCGCTGGTGGCGCAGAACAGATATCCCTGCGGACGGTAGTCGCACGGATAACCCAGGCGTTCGTCAAAGCTGGCGTAAAAGGGAATCGAGTAGAGCGACATCCCGATATTCACCGGCGTGGAGAACTGCGCCCGCACGCCGCCCATGCTCTTGCCCGTCGACCCCTTGCCCTGCGCCGACTCGCGCTCGATCACCAGAACGTCCTTGCATCCCGCCGCCGTCAGGTGATACGCAATGCTCGATCCGACAATTCCTCCGCCGATGATGACCACCTCTGCGGTTTGCATGTAGGGAGATTGTAAAGGCAATCACGGCTGTTGCGATGGAATCCGACGTGGTTTGCGTCCGGGGCGCCTTTCTTTGCGTCTTGGCGGCAAGAGTTTCAAGAACTCCGCCCGCTCAAGAACTCCTAGCTAAACCTGATGCCTTGCGTGAGTTCTCCACCTTGATGCCCGCTCTCGAGGCCCGTAAACTGGACACATGCACGCGCACGTGCACGGCGGGAACGAGCGGACGTCCAAGGTTCTGCGCATTTCCCTGTTCGTCACCTTGGCCTATATCGTACTGCTGGTGGTCGCCGGCATCCGAGCCCATTCCCTGGCGCTGCTGTCTGAAGCCGGACATAACCTTTCCGACTTCCTTGCGCTCCTGCTTTCCCTCACCGCGGTTTATCTGCAGGCGCGGCCGCCGAGCGCCACCAAGACCTACGGCTACCATCGCGCCGGTGTGCTCGCCGCCCTGGTCAACTCGCTGTCGCTGGTGGGCGTAGCGTTCCTTATTTTTTATGAGGCGGTGCGCAGAATTCGCAGCCCGGAGCAGGTCCATGCGGGAATGATGATCGCCGTGGCCGCCGCCGGCGTCGTCATGAACGGCGTCATCGCGCTCCTGCTCTATCGCGCCGGGCGCGACGTCAACATTCGCAGCGCTTTCCTCCACGAGATCGGCGACACCCTCTCGACTGCCGCCGTCATCGCCGGCGGCTGGGCCATCCTGGCCACCGGCCAATACTGGATCGATCCCGCGCTCTCTATCGGAATCGGCGTCCTGATCTTGTGGTCCGGCCTCGGCATCGTGCGCGAGACGCTGAACATTTTGCTCGAAGGTACGCCGCGCGGTCTCAAGATCGAAGACGTGGAATGCGCCATTCGCAAAGTCGAAGGCGTCAACGACGTGCACGACCTGCACATCTGGAGCATCGGATCGGAAACCCGCGCCCTCTCCTGCCACATCGCCATCGCCGACATCCCCCCCTCGGCCAGCGAACGCATTCTCAAAGATGTGAAAGATTGCCTGCACGAAGACTTTCGAATCGACCACACCACCATCCAGTTCGAACACGCCGAATGCGAAGTCGCCCACGGCTGCGTGATGCCGTTGAGCGAGGGGGAAGGGGAACACCACCATCACTGAGCACTCATGCAGCACTCAACCCCGGCAGGTCCTTTCCCCTTACCAGCATCTTGTCCTTCCGAGCGTAGCCAGGAACCTGCCGTTCCCCGGCGGCGTGCCCGCGGCGGCAGCGACTGAATGCCGAGCGCTGACGCTTACTTCTGCTTCGCAAAAATCTCCCGCGCTCTCTCGAGCGTATCCGCGTCTTCCGCTGACTTGTCGGTGCGCACCCGCACAATGCGCGGAAACCGCAGCGCATACCCGCTTTCATGCCGGTCCGAGCGCATCATGTTGTTGAACGCCACTTCAAGCACCACCTTGGGCTCGACGATTCGCCGGAATCCCTGATCCTCGATGGTGTGCTCGAGAAACCACTGCGTCATCTCGCTGATTTCCGCATCCGTCAGCCCGGAATACGCCTTCCCGATATTCACCAGCCGCCCGCCATCCCAAACCGCGAACGTATAGTCGCTCAACACGCCGATCCGTTTCCCGTGGCCGTATTCCGCGGCGGTCACCACTACGTCGAGTGTGGCCAGCTCGCGCTTCAGCTTCAGCCACGATTTCCCCCGCCGCCCCGGCGCGTAGCTTGATTCCGGGTCTTTGATCATCAAGCCTTCGTTCCCTCGCGCCTGCGCCGCCTCGAAAAGCGCCTCGAGCTCCGGCGGAGAAGCGGCGCGCGACAACGGGGACCGGATCACCCGCGTCGCAGGAACCTGATCCTCCCCGGCAAACGCCAGCTTTTCCTGCCTGCCCGGTCTGCTCCGTGTCTCTGTGCTTTTGTGGTGAGACCGGTCTTGCCTCAGCAACTCATCGAGCATCGCCGCCCGCTCCTGAAGCGGACGATCAATCACCAACTCCCCCTGCGCGTACAACACATCGAAGACCAGATACGCTACCGGCACCCGCCGCATCATCTCCTCGCTCACTTTCTTTCGCCCCAGTCTCTGCTGCAGCGCGCTGAAGGGCAACGCCCGGCCCTCTTCCCGGTAACTCCATGCCACGATCTCTCCATCGAGGATCGCGTCCGGCAGTCCCGCCAGCGCCTCGGGCAACTCGGGAAACGACTCGGTGATCTCATCCCGCGTGCGCGAGAAAATTCGCACTTCGCCATGCGATACATGCCCTTGCGCTCGTATGCCGTCGAACTTGTCTTCCACCAGCGCGTTCTCGAAGTAGCCGAGCGCCTCCTCCGCCGACTCCGCCGGACTCGCCAGCATGAGGCCCAGGGGATGAAACAGC
>Ga0126383_10002979_pt1 | contig 11106 bp, 11 predicted proteins | sample PanSoiMetPlot_35_FD_96882 | JGI IMG/M metagenome (GOLD analysis project Ga0126383, IMG submission 96882) | Tropical forest soil microbial communities from Panama - MetaG Plot_35 | ecosystem: Environmental > Terrestrial > Soil > Tropical forest > Bulk soil | place: Panama | collected 2016-02-17
CTCGCTCCGCCGGCTCCACCACTTCGCCACGCCTCGCCCGGCGATACGCCCGCTCGCCCTCGACCTTCACCGCCGAGTACGCCGGCGGCCGCTGCCGCACAGTGCCGCGGAACCGTGCGAGGGTGCGCTCCAGTCCGGTGCGGTCGACGGAGACGGGGCGTTGCTCCCGGACCTGGCCGGTGGCGTCGTCGGTGTCGGTCGTCGCCCCGAGCCGCATGCGGCCCTCGTACGTCTTCGTCCACGCGGCGGCGAACGGCACCAGTCGCGTCGCCCGCCCCACCACCATCACGAGCAGCCCTTCCGCGAACGGATCGAGGGTGCCCGTGTGTCCGACCCGTCGCGTGCCGAGCCTGCGGCGCACGATGTCCACCATGTCGTGCGAAGTGGGACCGGCCGGCTTCGCGACGAGCAGCACGCCGTCGGTCAGTCGTCCTCCGCCTTCAGCTCCTTCAGCACGCGGTCGATGCGCTGCGCGTGCTCGATCCCGCGGTCCAGCCGGAAGTGCAGCTCCGGGCTGGTCCGCAGCCGCAGCTGGCGCGACAGCTCGGTGCGGAGATAGCGCGCCGCGCTGGTGAGGCCCTCGAGGCTGCGCGCCTTCTCCTCCTCGGGCGCCATGACGCTCACGCTGATCGTCGCATGCGACAGATCGGCCGAGACTTCGACGCCGGTCACCGTGACGAATCCGATGCGCGGGTCGCGCACCTCGCTCGTCAGGAATGCCGCGACCGCCTGGCGGATCAGCTCGGCGATGCGCTCGGGGCGATGGCTCGGAGTGCGCATCTCAGAGGTAGCTCGTGCTGGAGTCCATGACGCGCGCGCCGTCCGCTCCCGCCACCAGCCGGTCGGCCTGCTGCAGCACCTGCTCGGCGTGCCGCTTGTCCGTGGTCACGACGGCCGCGGACAGCTCCGCCCGCTGCCACAGGTCCTGATGGTCGGTCTCCGAGACGGACACGTTGAACTGCCGGTGCAGCCGGTCCTTGAGACTCTTCACGATCTGCCGCTTCTCCTTCAGCGACTGGCACGCGACGAGATGCAGCTCCCAGGTGATGAGCCCGATGATCACCGGGGCAATTCCCGCGGGCCGCGCCTCCCGTCGGGACGCGGGGTCAGGCGGCTCCCGCGTCGAGCGAGCGGGCCACCTCGTCGATGCGGTACGCCTCGATCAGGTCGCCGACCTTCACGTCGTTGAAGTTCTCGATGCCGATGCCGCACTCGAACCCTTCGCGCACTTCGCGGGCGTCGTCCTTGAAGCGCTTCAGCGACGCCAGCGTCCCGTCATACACCTCGACGCCGTTGCGGACGACGCGGACGCGGGCGGTCCGCGGAATGACGCCGCTGCGCACGAAGCACCCGGCGATCGTGCCGACCTTGGCGATCTTGAAGAGCTGGCGCACTTCCGCCTCGCCCAGCACGACCTCTTTCTTCTCCGGCGCGAGCAGGCCTTCCATCGCCGATCGTACTTCGTCGACCGCCTCATAGATGATGCGGTAGGTCCGGATCTCCACCCGTTCGCGCTCCGCGGACGCTCGCGCATTCGAGTCGGGGCGCACGTGGAACCCGATGATGATCGCGCCCGATGCCTTGGCGAGCAGCACGTCGGAATCGGTAATGGCACCGACGCCGCGGTGGACGACCTCGACCTTCACCTCGGCCGTCGAGAGCTGCGCCAGCGCGTCGGCCAGCGCCTCCGCGGGGCCGCCCTGATCGGCCTTGATGATGATGCGCAGCACGGCGGCGCCGCCCGCCGCACGCTCCGCCATGAAGTCTTCCAGCGTTTTCACGCGACTGGTGCGGCGATGCTGGGCCTCGCGCTCGAGGCGCTGGCGCTTCTGGGCGATCTCGCGCGCCTGCGCCGCATCCTTCACGCCCTGGAAGGTGTCCCCCGCCTCGGGCACTCCCTCGAAGCCGAGGATCTGCACCGGGATCGAGGGAGCGGCGGCCGGGACGGTCTGGCCGCGCTCGTCGAACATGGCGCGCACGCGGCCCGAGAACTGCCCGCAGATGAAGTCGTCGGCGACCTTGAGCGTGCCGTTCTGCACGAGGATCGTCGCCACGGGGCCCTTCCCCGGATCGAGCGACGCCTCGAGCACGGCGCCGAGCGCAGGCCGGTCGGGATTGGCCTTGAGATCGAGCAGCTCCGCCTGCAGGAGAATCTGGTCGAGCAGCGTGTCGATGCCGGTCCCCTTCTTGGCGGAGATCGGCGTCGCGAGCGTGGTGCCGCCGAATTCTTCGAGCACCACGCCGTGCGCGAGGAGATCCTGCTTCACTTTCTGCACGTTGGCGGTCGGCAGATCGATCTTGTTGATGGCGACGACGAGTGGCACGCCGGCGTTCTTGGCGTGCGAAATCGCCTCGATCGTCTGTGGCATGATGGCGTCATCAGCCGCGACGACGAGGACGACGAGATCGGTCACCTGCGCGCCGCGGGCGCGCATCGCGGTGAATGCCTCGTGACCCGGCGTATCGAGGAAGGTGATCGAGCGGCCGTCCTTGAGCGTGACGTGGTAGGCGCCGATGTGCTGCGTGATGCCTCCGGCCTCGCCCGCCACGACGTTCGTCTTACGCACGTAGTCGAGCAGCGACGTCTTGCCGTGATCGACGTGGCCCATGACGGTCACGATCGGCGGCCGCGGTTTCAGCGCCTCGGCCTGGTCGACCGGCTGCTCCGGCGCGGCGACGGCGTACTCCTCCTCACGCGTCGCCTGGAAGCCGAACGCCGAGGCGATCAACTCGATCAGATCGAAATCGAGCCGCTGGTTGATCGTGACCATCTGCCCCAGCTCCTTGAAGGCGAAGGTCACGATCTGCGTCGGGGGAACCTTCAGGATGTTGGCGAGCTCGCTGACGGTGATGAACTCGGTCACCCGCACCAGCGTCTTCTCGCGCTCCTTCTCGGCGGCGCGCCGCTCTTCCTGAAGGTCGCGGAAGCTCGGCCCTTCGTCGCGCGGCCGCGCGCCCTTCTTGGCGACCGGACCTTTGATCGACGCCAGGGTGCGCGAGATGTTCTGCGCCACGGCTTCCTGATCGACCAGCGACTTGCGGCCTTTCTTGCGCTTCTTCCCGGCCTTATCGCGGCGCCGCTCTTCGAGGGCGCCCGCGCCGGGGGCGGCGGAGGCGACGGGCCGCGGCGGCACGTTGCCGCCCGGCATCCCGCTCGCGACCGGTTTGGGCCGCACCGGCGTCGGGATGAAGGGGCGCGGCGGCGGCGTGGGATGGACCGAGGGCGGTGGCGGCGCCGGGGACGCGACGAAACTGGCGGCGACGGGCGCCGGCGTCTCGGGCGCCGCGGTCTCGGGCGCCGGGATATCGCGGAACAGCGCCGCGGCACGCTCCTCGAGCGAGATGGAGGGCTTCTCCTCCTCCACGCGCACCGCGTCGAGCGCGGCGCGCGTACGCAATTCCTGCTCGGCCGCGACCCGCGCGGCTTCGGCCTGCGCCTCGGCCTCGGCGGCGGCGACCTCCGCCGCGGTGCGGCGGCGGCGCTTGGGGCGATCGTCGACCGGCTCGGGCGCGGGCTCTACCACCTTGGCCACACGGCGCCGCTTGGTGCTCGCCGCGGGCGGCTCCTTCTGGCGCCGCTTCTCGCGCTCCCAGCGGGCGCGCATCATCGCCACCTGCTCGTCCTTGAGCGGGGTGAGATGACTGCGCACGAAGATGTCCATCTCCTTGAGCATGTTCATCACCTGCTCCGAGGAGATGCCGAACTCCGCCGCCAGATCATGAATCCGTGTCGCCACTCACTCCTCCGAAAGCCGCATCAATCCGCGCGCCAATGCGCGGTCTCCAGTCCCCACCGTCTGCACCGGCGGGCGTCCGAGCTGCGCGCCCAGCCGTTCCGCCTCCGGCCCCGCGAGCACCGGAACACCGCGCGCTCGCGCCAGCCGTTCGACCTTGTCTCGCGTGCGTGGGCTGGCATCCGCGGCCATCACCACGACGGCGAGTTTTCCCTGCTGCAGCCTCGCCCGCACCCCCGACACCCCGATCACGATGTTGCCCGCACGCATGCCCAATCCCAGGAGGCCCGCGAGCCGATCGGTCACGCCGCCTGCGGCGGGGACGGGGGCGACGCGTCGGTCCCGCCGGACTCCTCGCCGCCTTCCTCCGTCAGCTCGTTCAAGAACGCCATGAGCCGGTCGGCCAGCTCGGAGGTCATCCCCTGCAGCTTGTCGACGTCCTCACGCTCCATGTCCAGGATGTCCTGCAGCGTCTTCTTGCCGTTCTGCTCCAGCACCGCCACGAGGTCGGGCGGCAGTCCCTTGAGCTCGGTCAGCGGCACCTTCACCGCTTGCTCCTCTTCAGGCGGCAGCGGCGCGAACAGCGGCCCTTCGCCGCCGCGCTCCAGCCACTCACGGCTCGAGTAGAGATCGATTTTCCAGCCGGTGAGCTCCGAGGCGAGACGCACGTTCTGGCCGTTGCGACCGATGGCGAGCGACAGCTGGTCTTCGTCGACGATCGCCTGAATGGTGCGGCTCTCGGGATCCGAGAACACACGCGCCACCCGCGCGGGGGCGAGGGCCAGCTTCGCGAACCGCTCGGGATCGGGCGACCACGGCACGATGTCGATGCGCTCGCCGTTGAGCTCGTTCACGACCGCCTGTACGCGCGAGCCTTTGAGGCCGACGCACGCGCCCACCGGATCGATGGCGTCGTCGCGCGAGATCACCGCGATCTTGGTGCGGCTCCCCGCCTCGCGCGCCGTGGCCCGGATCTCCACGATCTGCTGCTGGATCTCGGGCACTTCGATTCTGAACAGCGCCTTCACGAACAGCGGGTCGGCGCGCGACAGAATGAGGCGCGGTCCTTTGGGGGTCTCCTCGATGCGCTTCAACACCGCCCGGATCGAGTCGCCCTGGTGGTAGTGCTCGCGATGGTTCTGCTCGCGGTAGGGGATGATCGCCTCCGCTTCGCGGAACTTGTTGAGCATCACCACGATCTTGCCGCGCTCGATCTGCTGCACCTCTCCGGGGAGCAGCTCGCCCACCTTGCCGGTGAACTCGTCGCGGATGCGGCTGCGCTCGCCCTCGCGCACGCGCTGGATGATGCGCTGCTTCGCCGCCTGCACGGCGGTGCGGCCGAACTCGGCGAACGGCACCTCTTCTTCGAGGACGTCGCCGGGCTGGAAGTCGGGGTCTTCGAAGCGCGCTTCCTCGAGCGAGATCTGCGTGCCCGCGTCTTCCACCGCTTCGACCACCGTCTTCAGCACCACGATCCGGATCGTGCCCTTGAGCTCATCGATCGAGATCTCGGCCCGGACGTTCGGGCCGTAGCGCTTCACCAGCGCCGCATGCAGCCCGTCCTTCAACAGCTCGATCATTTCACCGCGCTCGAGCTGCTTGGAGCTCGTCAGCTCGCGGATCGCGGAAACGACGTCGGTTGCGTTGGCCATTCTGAAATCCGTTATCAGGTATCGGTCATCGGTTGTCGGTCACCAATCCACCGCCAGGCGAGCCTCGCGTGCCGCCGTCAGCGGCAGCGTCACCGGCTCCCGGCCTTCGGGGTGCAGGACCACGGTCGCCTCGTCCGGCACGGCGACGATGCGGGCGCGGATCCGCCCCAACCCTTCCAGCTTCACCAGCACTTCCCGTCCCACGAACCGGACCCAGTGCCGGTGCCAGCGCACCGGCCGGTCGAGCCCCGGACTGGACACCTCGAGCTGGTAGCGCGGACCCAGCGGGCCACCGTTGTCCAGCCACGCTTCCAGAGTCCGGCTGGCGAGGGCGCAGTCGTCCACGGTCACGCGCCGCTCCGGATCAGCCGGCGGCCAATCGATGCGCACTTGAACGAGCGGCCGGTTCGGCGTGCCGCCCAGGCGAAGGTCGGCCAGGTCGAGTCCCAACGTTTCCAAACGGGACCGAACGGCCTCCACCAGGCTGTCGGTGAGCATAAAAAAAAGCGCGGGCCTGACTTCGCCCGCTTCGACGGGGAATGTATCCCCACCCCCCGGCCTGTCAAGTCGCGGGGAGCGGTATCCCCAGGTAGGCCACCATTCTGCCGTCGGCGCCGCGGGAGGCGCGGTGCGAATGGAACTGATCATTGTGGTGCGCGGTGCAGAACGCCGAGATGCTCACATCGCGCAGCCCGAGCGCAGCGCCCCGGGCGGCGAGCAGACCACGCAGGTCGACGTAGGTCGGAGTGGTGCTTGCCGGACGCCCCGTCACGCGCTCCGAGACTTCATAACCTACTTCATAACAGTTCCCGCAAATCCCTACGCCACAATGCATTACAAAATCTCTGCAGGTGGCGCCCGTCGCGGCTGTCAACTCGCCCAGCGAGCGCTCGAGGATCCCCCCGGCCACCCCACGCCAACCAGCATGCAGCAGGGCGACGAGCCCTCGCTCGGGCGCGACCAGATAGACCGGGATGCAGTCGGCCACCGTTACGGCGAGCAGGACGCCACGGTCCCGGGTGGCGTGGCCGTCGACCCCCTCGAGCACGATCCACCCTGGAGGCGGGTTCGCGTGCCACTTGAGGTCGGTGCCATGGACCTGGTGGCTGATGACGACGGTGGGGAATCGCGACTCGAACGCCCGGCGGAAGGCGCGCCACCGCGTCATCACCTGCCCCGCCGGCTCATCGCTCCACAGGCCGAGGGAAAACCCTCCGGCGCGCGTGGTGATGCCTGCGACGACCCCGTGTCGGGCCGCCCACTCCGACAGCTCGAGCCGCGGCACGGCGGCGTCGCCGGCTGGGACTTCGACAACGATGGTGGCTTGCAGAGGAGTGGTCGACAAGGGCAGGCGGTCAACGACCATCTTCGAGGCGCTCGATTTTCGCGCCCAACGCGCGGAGCCGCTCATCGATGCGCTCGTAGCCGCGCTCGATCTGTCCTACGTTGTGGATCACCGAATCCCCCTCGGCCGCCAGGGCGGCGAGCAGAACGGCCATGCCGGCGCGAATGTCGGGGCTCTCGACCTCCCCTCCCCGCAGCTTCGACGGGCCCGCGATCACGGCGCGATGTGGATCGCAGAGCACGATGCGCGCTCCCATGCCGATCAGCTTGTCCACGAAAAAGAGGCGCGACTCGAACATCTTCTCGAACACAAGCAGCGGCCCTTCGCACTGCGTCGCCACCACGATCGCGATCGACATCAGGTCGGCGGGGAACGCCGGCCAGGGTCCGTCCTCGAGCTTCGGGATGTGGCCCCCGAGATCGGGGCGGATGCGGCGCTCCTGGTCCTTCGCGACGATCAGCGCATCGCCGTCGACCCGCGGCCGCACGCCGAGTCGGTCGAAGGCGTAGAGCGTGGAGCGCAGGTCCTCGGTGCGCACGCCCTCGATCCGCACCGCCCCGTTGGTGACCGCGGCCAGCCCGATGAACGAGCCCACCTCGATATGATCGGGCCCGATGTGGAACGGCTCCGCTGCCGTTCCGAGCGGCCCCCCGCCGTGGACGTGCAGCACGTTGGTGCCGATGCCGTCGATCCGCGCGCCCAGACTCGTGAGGAACCGGGCCAGGTCCTGCACATGCGGCTCGCTTGCGGCGTTGCGCAGCACGACGTCGCCTTTTGCCCGCACGGCGGCCATGAGCGCGTTCTCGGTCCCGGTGACACTGGGCTCGTCGAGAAAGACATCCGCCGCGGTGAGCGACTTCGCCTCGAGCTGGTAGCGCTTGCCCACCTCGACGTCCGTGCCGAGCGCCTCGAGGGCGAGGAAATGCGTGTCGACGCGGCGCCGGCCGATGACGTCACCGCCGGGCGGCGGCAGCGAGACGCGCCCGAATCGCGCCACCATCGGTCCCGCAAAGAGGATCGAGGCACGCACCTTGGCGCACAGCACCGGATCGAGATCCCGGGGCTGGGCGTTGCGGGTGTCGATGTCGACGCTGTTGGGACCCGCCCACGTCACGCTCGCGCCGAGGTGCTGCAGCAAGGCGAGCATCGTCTCGACGTCCCTGATGTGCGGCACGTTCTCGATGCGACAGGGGCCGTCGGCGAGCAGCGTCGCGGCCAGAATGGGAAGTGCGGCGTTCTTGTTACCGGCGGGGCGAATCGTGCCCTCGAGCGCGCGGGCGCCGGACACGCAAAACGTCGGCGGCATGGGGGCCAACCTACCGGAACGCTTGCGCGGGCGTCAAGCGAGGGCGAACGTATCGCGCGTGTTTCCGCTGCCGCCGCTCGCCGCCGCGGCGTTGATCGCGCTCGCGGCCTTACTGGCAACCTATCTGCCGCGCCCGCCCTGGCTCGTCGCCGTCCTCGCGGGTGCGCGCCGGGCCCCACCGATCGGCTGGCTGCTGATCGGTGCCGTGTTGGGACCGCTGCTCGGCGTGCTCGACGGTGCGCTGCTCGTCGGCCTGACACCGGTCGTCGCGTGCGCCATCGGGTGGATCGCCGCGGGCGCCGCGGCCCGGCTCACCGCCCCCGCGTCGCCCGTCCGTGAGCCCGGGACGGCGGTGGACATCGCCGGACTGGTGGCGGCCTTCGCTCTCCCCGCGGCGCTGTTGTACGGCGCGATGCGGGTCCTGCCCACGGCCGTCGCTCCCGTCTGGAAGCCCGTCTGGCCCGTGCTCGCCGTACTGTCGGCGGCGGTGGCCTTCGCCGCCGCACCGCGCGCCAGGGCCGCGACGGCGCTGTCGCTGCTCGTGACGGCCGGGGCCCTGCTCGCGCTCTTCCCGCACGCGCGCAAGAGCGACCTGGCGCCCATGGCCATGTGGCTCGGCTTCGCGCTGGGCGGGACGTTCGTGTGCGTCCTGGTCGCCACGCGGCTGGGCCGCCAGCCGAAGACGCGCGCCGCGGCGACGATCACGGCGCTCTGCTTCGCCGCGGGGATCGGTATGGCGTCGGGCACGTCACCGTATCTCGTCTGCGGGTTACTCGGCCTGGCGCTGGCGAAGTGGGGCCCCGGGTACGAGCGCCTCGCCGACGACCTGGCCCCGACGGCGTCCACCGTTGGTGCACTGCTCTGGTTTGCAGCGGGCGCGCTCGCCGGCGGCCGCTTTCCGACCGTCCTCATCGCGGCGGCGCTGCTCGCCCTGTGGCCCGCCATGCGCCACCGTTTCGCGCTCGCCGCTCCAGCGTCGCAGCACACGCAAGGGCTGGCGCTCGCTCTCTCGTACGCGCTCACGGCAGAGCGCACGCTCGGCCTCGCACAGCGCGGCGCGCTCGTGACCGCCGCGGCGCTGGCGCTCGTCCTCACATCCCTCTTCCCGGTGCGTAACGCGGCCCCTGCCCCGTTGACTTCCCCCACGCCCCGGGCAGAGGTTACAGCATGATCCCCACGTGGGCCGCGGTGGTGGGCGCCATCAGCCTCGCCGTCATCGCCGCCGCGGCACTGGTCTCGGGTCTGGCAGTCCTCGCAGCAGCGTTCGGCGTCCGGGCGTTTCTCCAAGCCATCCGACATTCGGCCGAGCCGGTCGTGCAGGACGTGCGCCAGCTGATCGGCACGATTCGCAGCGAGGCGGACGGCCTCGCCGAAACCTCGCGCGACATGCGCCAGCGCATCGTGCACGCCGCCGACGCCGCCGAGGCGCGCCTGGCAGAGCTGGGCGACGCCCTGGGGGAAGCCGAGCGGGAGATCGGGGAGACGGCGAAGGATGTCGCCGCCACGGCGCGTACGGTGCGCCGCGGGGTGTCGGTGTGGCGGCTGGGGCGGTCGCTGCGCAAGCGCCCCGACGAGGGAGCGACAGAGTGAGACGCGCGATCGCCCCGTTGGGGGTCGCGCTGACCGCGCTGGTGCTGTTCCCCGGCGTGGCGCACGCATGGACCCCCGCCACGCACATCTATCTCGGGGAGTCGGTGCTCGCGAATCTTTCCGCCCTCCCCTCCGCCGTCGCCGACCTGCTGCGCGCCTTCCCCTACGACTTCCTGTACGGCAACATCGCCGCCGACACCTCGATGGCGAAGAAATACGCTCCGGTCGGCCGTCATTGCCACGCGTGGCACGTGGGGCGCGAGATCTTCGAGCTGGCGCACACCGACGGGTTACGCGCCTTCGGACTCGGGTACCTGTCCCACCTCGCCGCCGACACGGTGGCGCACAACTACTACGTCCCGCATCAGCTCGTGCTCACGAGCAGCACGGCCGCCCTGGGCCACAGCTATTGGGAGAGCCGGCTCGAGACGCACCTCGGCGAGCGGTATCCGCGCACTGCGAAGTCCGTCATCCTGCAGGACCACGGGCTGAGCGACGCCCATCTCGATGCCATCCTCTCCCCCACGCTGTTCAGCATGCGCACCAATCGACGCCTGTTCCGCGGCATGGTGCATCTCACGGAGAACCAGAGCTGGCAGTGGGTGTTTCAGCTGATCGCGGAAAACAGCCGCTGGGACCTTCCACCCGACGACGTCGAGCGCCACATGGCGGTCGCGTTCGAGTACGTGATGGCGGGATTGTCGGACGATGACGCGCCGCCGCACCGGCTCGACCCCGCGGGCGACAAGGCGCTCGGGCTCGCCAAACAGATGCGGCGGCGGGCCCTGCAGGAAGGGGGCCGGACCGATCCGGAGCGGATCCGGGCGACGGCGGACGAGCACTTCGGCCTGCCTGATGCGTCGCTCGATTTCTGGCGCGGCGCGCGCGCCCCCAAGCCGTGGCGCGAGGAGGCCGTCAGCCCCCCAATCGCTCCTTGAGGAGCGCGGGGACGCGGGTCGGGTCGGCCTTCCCTTTCGACACCTTCATCACCTGGCCCACGAAGAACGGCAGCAGCTTCGTTTCGCCTTTGCGGTAGCGCGCCACCTCCGCCGGATGTCCGGCGATCACTTCTTCTACCCACCCCGTGAGGGCGCCGGCGTCGGCGACCTGAAGGAGACCGAGCCGCTCGGCCACGGTGCGCGGGTCGCCGTGCCCGTTGTCGGCCAGCGCCTGAAACACCTGCTTGGCGGCCGGATTGGAAACGATGCCGTCCTTCACCAGCTCGATCAGCCGCGCGAGACGCTCCGGCGTCACCCGCAGCGTTCCGGCGCGCTCCTTGGCGTCAGCGAGCACCTCGCCCATCACCCAGTTGGCGGCCGGCTTGGCGTCCGCGCCCGCCGCGACCGTCGTTTCGAAGTAATCGGCGATGGTGCGCGACTGCACCAGCACCGCGGCGTCCTTGGCCGGAATCCCGTACTGCGTCGCGAACCGCTCGCGCCGGGCGGCGGGCAGCTCGGGGAGGGCCGCCCGCTCCTCGTC